>Ga0180016_100006_pt1 | contig 173080 bp, 166 predicted proteins | sample KR46_M_MetaG_FD_129673 | JGI IMG/M metagenome (GOLD analysis project Ga0180016, IMG submission 129673) | Groundwater microbial communities from the Olkiluoto Island deep subsurface site, Finland - KR46_M_MetaG | ecosystem: Environmental > Aquatic > Deep subsurface > Groundwater | place... | reverse complement strand
TCTGCATCGGATACTTATCTCACGGCTCTCAATCCCGACGACATGACGCCGCGCGATGCGCTTGAGGCGCTGTATGAACTCAAGCGGCGGCTGGCCGAGTAAGGCCCGGGCTGATCCCCGCCGCTCAGGATATTCGAACCCTTCCCCACGCCCGGCATCCCGCCCCATCTTGTTGATGGTCTGCGCAGTCGTTTCTGCGACGCGGAGGATTCAACGGGTCGTTTGTATTCGGTTGTATTTATAATTTATTTCTACTATAAGTTTATTTCGCCTTTGAGGCATGCTACCATTGCGATGGGTCCGGCCTGTTCGAACCGGGCCCATATCCAGGTTCATCGAACACAGGGAGCGAAATATGGGATCCAGAGATGCACCGGACCTGTCCCATCTGTCGGGCAGGGACATCGAGAAAGTCGCCGAAGCCATTGGAGCGGGACCGATCCGCGCGCTGATGGCGAACAAGGAAGCCATCGCCGCCATGAGCGCCGATGACATCAACAAGCTCTCCGAGCTTGCGGCGGCAACGCGGGCCAATTGCGGCGGGATCGGCTGCGGCTGACACCATTGCCTCGGCGGCGGTCGACATCCATCGGCCGCCGCACCGGGTCACCCGTTTTTGAAAATGGAAGAGCGCCATGTCCCCTTCGATTCCAAGCGGCACCGCGCCGCAGCCCGTACGAAATGACGCAGCGAAAGGCCGGTTCACCATCGTGTCCGGGTCGCAGGGCGACTATATCTTCTTGCCGGAGGTCTGCACGATATTCGAGGCGCCCGGCGCGGTGATCGCGGAACTCGAAGATTTCCGATCCGATGCGTTTTCAAAGAACCTGCCCGGCGAAAAACCCTATGAGGCCGCCGCGCGCAGCTTCTTTGAAAGCTTCATCGAGGGCAAGCAACCGCCGCCCGGCCCGACGACACGCGGCGACGCCGGATTGAAGGATCTGGTGCTCAACATCAGCCAGATCTGCAATCTGGCCTGTTCCTATTGCTATGCCGAGGATCTGAACAAATCCAGGAAGATCATGCTCCCCGAGACCTGCCGGGCAGCCATTGACCGGGCGTTGCTCCTCTCCCGGGACGGATTGAAGAGCGTGAAATTCCTGGGCGGCGAGCCCGCGCTTGCGTTCCGCGAAATTTGCCTCACCGTCGAGTATGTCGAAGAGAAATGCACTGAACTCGGCTTTCCAACGCCATCCTTCGTGATCGTGACCAACGGCACTCTTGTGACCGATGAGATGATCGCCTTCTTCGCGTTGAAGAACTTTTATGTCCTGGTCAGCATGGACGGCAACCAGAGCATCCATGACACTCTGCGTCCGTTCTCGGGAGGCCGTGGCTCCTACGCCAAGGTCTCCGACACGATTGCCAAATTCCAGCAATTTGGCAGTCCGGTGGCGGTGGAGGCGGTCTACACCCGAACCCACTACCAGAACGGCGTCGGCGTCAAGGATGTGGTCGCCCATTTGCTTGGCCTCGGCGTGCGGGAGATGCAGATCACTTTGGCGCTCGGCTCCTGGCACGGCGAAGGCGCCTATGCCGAGATCGAGGCGGTGTCCCGCGATTTCTCGGAGGTTGCGCGCGCGTGCATCCGGTCCTTCCTGTCGGACGATCCGTTTTTGCTGCGCGGCATCCAGTTCGTCATCGACGGCTTCGTCAACCGGACGAAGAATTCCCATGTCTGCGGCGCGGGCCGGAGTTTCATGGCGGTCAATTACGACGGCGAGGCATTTCCCTGCTATCTGCTGGAATCGGCGGAAACCTCCTACGGCTTCATCGGCAAGGAGTGGGATCAGGACCGCTACTCGCGGATCTCGAAAAAATTCGTCGAGAACGGAAAGGACTATCACGAGACCTGCGGCAAGTGCTGGGCCAATGAAATCTGCCAGTCCTGTCTCGGCTCCTCGTTTCTGCTCGAGAAAAAGATCGCCAAGCCGCCGGCTTGGTTTTGCGGGGTCCAGAAAACCTTGATCTCGGCGGTTCTGGGCGAAATCGGCGATGCCCTGAACAGCCCGCAGAAACAGAGATTTCTGGAAAATCTTGCCGAATTCCTGCGCCCGCGCTTGTTCGAGGCCTGATTCACTGCCGGTTTCGGCTCGCGATTTCATTTTCAGGACTGTCCGACGGAATTCAGCGCCGGCTGCACCGGTTTCGGTTCGCACAGAACCTAAGAGACGCGAGCCAGGATGTGCGGATTTTGCGCAGCCGAGGGTTCCAATAGAGCGCCAAACCGCTATGAAGCTCCCTGACAAGACCACACGAGCCAGCCAAGCGGAACCATCTCATGAGCAAGTTTGACGTCCTTTGCATCGGCAACGCCATTGTCGACATCATCGCCCGCTGCGACGAGTCGTTCCTCGTCGACAACGATATCATCAAGGGTGCGATGAACCTGATCGACGCGGACCGCGCCGAACTTCTGTATTCGCGCATGGGACCGGCGATCGAGGCATCGGGCGGCAGCGCCGGCAACACCGCGGCCGGGATCGCCAGCTTTGGCGGACGCTCGGCCTATTTCGGCAAGGTTTCGGCCGATCAACTGGGCCAGATCTACACCCATGACATTCGCGCCCAGGGCGTGCATTTCGCGACCCCGCCGCTCGACGGCACGCCACCCACCGCCCGGTCGATGATCTTCGTCACGCCCGATGGCGAGCGCTCGATGAACACCTATCTCGGCGCCTGCGTCGAGCTTGGGCCCGAGGACATCGAGGCCGATGTGGTGGCGGAGTCGAAGGTCACCTATTTCGAGGGCTATCTGTGGGATCCGCCGCGCGCCAAGGAAGCCATCCGGCTCGCCGCCGAGATCGGCCACAAGCACGGCCGCGAAATGGCCATCACCCTGTCGGATCCGTTCTGCGTCGGCCGCTACCGCGATGAATTCCTGGAGCTGATGCGTTCGGGTACGATAGACATCGTGTTCGCCAATTCCGACGAAGTGAAATCGCTCTACGAAACCGACGACTTCGAGGATGCGGCGCGGCAACTGGGCAAGGATTGCCGGCTTGCCGTCATCACCCGCTCCGAACTCGGCTCGCTGATCCTCTCGGGCGGCGAACGATTCGACGTGGCGGCCTATCCGGTCGATGAAGTTGTCGACACCACCGGCGCCGGCGACCTCTATGCCGCGGGCTTCCTGCATGGCTATGCGCAGGGCAAGCCGCTCGATGTCTGCGGCAGGCTCGGCAGCCTCGCCGCCGGCCTGGTGATCCAGCAGATCGGGCCGCGGCCACAGCTTTCGCTCAAGGACGCCGCAAGCGAGGCGGGGCTCGCCTGATCTACATCACGTCTTCGGGCGGACGGCCTGGCCGGGGTTTGTAGGGTGAGAAGGCCCAGCCGTAGCGGATGGCGCCGCCGCGCACGGCGAAGGCCAGAATGACGCCCGCGAGCGAGGCGGCGATCAGCGGCGCGCCGATGAGGCTTGCGGCAATGAAGCCGCCGGCGCCGGCGAGTGCGGCGGACACATAGATTTCCGGGCGCATCAGCACCGAGGGTTCTCCCGACAACAGATCGCGCAGGATGCCGCCGAGCGTCGCCGTCATCATGCCGGTGACCAGCGCCACGATCGGGGAGCCCGACAGCGCCAGCCCCTTTGCGGCGCCCATCACCGAATAGGCCGACAGTCCGACCGCGTCGAGCCAGAGCAGCAGGCGGTAGCGCGATTCAACCAGATGGGCGGTGAAATAGACGATCACCGCGACGCCGACGCAGACCAGCAGGTACTCAGGCTTTTGCACCCAGAACACCGGCGTGGCGCCCAGCACGATGTCGCGGAAGGTGCCGCCGCCGATGCCGGTGACGGCAGCCAGAAAGATGAATCCGATCATGTCGAGCTGCTTGCGCGACGCCGCCAGCGCGCCGGTGGCGGCGAAAACCGCGACACCGGCATAGTCAAGGATTTCGAGCAGGGTCATGCGTCACCTCTCCCGCCCGCGGATCCCGCGGCGTTGACCTCAGGCGTCTTTTTCGGCCTGGGGGCTCGGCCCGGGCTCGGCGGCGACGGCCATCTCTTTCGGGCCGCCCTTGGCGACGCCGACCATGGCGGGCCTGAGCATGCGATCGCCGATCACGTAGCCCGGCTGCACCACGTCGACCACCGTGTTGTTGGGCACCTCGGTGTTGGGCACCTCGTACATCGCCTGGTGGAAGTTCGGATCGAACTTCTGGCCCATCGGCTCGAGCTTGCGCACGCCGTGGCGTTCCAGCGCGGTGGCCATGGCGCGCTCGGTCAGCTCGACGCCCTCGACCAGCGTCTTGAGGCCGTTGTCGGTCGCGTCATCGGCCTGTTCGGGGACAGCCGCCAGCGCGCGCTGGAGATTGTCGGAGACCTGCAGCATGTCGCGGGCAAAGCCGGAAATCGCATAGCTCTTGGCGTCACTGATCTCGCGGGCGGTGCGGCGGCGCAGGTTCTCCATGTCGGCCGCCATCCGGAGGCGCTGATCCTTGAGCTGCTCGATATCGGCGGCCAGCGCCGCCATCGGGTCGTCGTCGGCCTGCATGGGAGTAACGGTCTCGCCATCCTTGGGTGCGGCGTCGGCCTGTGGCTTGGTGTTTTCGCGGCCCTGGCTTTCATCGCTCATGGTGTGCTTGTCCTGACTGTTTCCGATTAAAATCTTAGGGAGATGTCCCGCATATCGACGTTCGGGCAGCAAAAATCAAGGCCCGAGCTTGATGCGAAGCCGATCGGGCGGTGCTATTTGCGCACGAGACGGGAGACCAGCTGCGCGGTGTAATCGACCATCGGCACGATCCGCGCGTAGTTGAGCCGGGTCGGGCCGATAATGCCGACGGCGCCCACCACCTTGTCCTCGCTGTCGCGCCAGGGGGCGACGATCAGCGACGAACCCGACAGCGAGAACAGCTTGTTCTCGGAGCCGATGAAAATGCGCACGCCCGATCCTTCCTCGGCCAGCGTCATCAGCTCGATCAGGCTTTCCTTGCGCTCGAGTTCGTCAAACAGCAGCTTGAGCCGGTCGAGCTCCTCGCCCGCCGACAGGCCTTCCAGCAGGTTGCCGCGGCCACGCACGATCAATCGGGCGGCGCTTGCGCCTTCGCGCGCGCCGGCCCAGGCGGCGAGGCCGCGTTCGACCAGATCGCGCGACAACACGTCGAGTTCGGAGCGCACTTCATCGGTGATGCGTTCGAGTTCGCTGCGCACTTCGCCGAGTGTGCGTCCAGCCAGATGGGCGTTGAGAAAGTTGGATGCCTCGATCAATTGCCCGGCCGTCACACCGTCGGGCAGTTCCATCACCCGGTTTTCGACCTGGTCGTTGCCGCCGACCAGCACCACCAGCGCCCGCTTCGGGTCAAGCCTTATGAACTCGATGTGGCGGATGACGGTGTCCTGCTTGGCGGCGATCACCAGGCCCGCGCCGCGGGTCATGCCCGACAGCATCTGGCTCGCCTCGGTCAGCAGCGTCTCCACCGGCCGGCTCGGATCCTCGGCATGCACCTGGCGTTCGATGGTGGCGCGCATGTCGGGCTGCAGGTCGCCCACCTGCATGAATGCGTCGACGAAGAAGCGCAGGCCCTTCTGCGTGGGCAGGCGGCCGGCGCTGACATGCGGCGCATAGATCAGGCCCAGATCCTCGAGATCGCTCATCACGTTGCGGATCGAGGCAGGCGACAGCGACATCGGCAGCATGCGCGACAGGCTGCGCGAGCCCAGCGGATCGCCCGATTCCATGTAGCTTTCCACAAGCGCGCGAAAGATCTCCTGCGAGCGCTCATCGAGCGTTCCGGCAAGATCCGCCGATATGGATGGCGTGTTCATGGTCATCAACAATGTCCTCAAGGGCTCCGCTGGCAAGGGCCTGGGACGGGTCTTCCGGGCCCCTTGCCGGGAAATATAGGGTTTTGCGGCGCAGCGCGGAAGGGGCAATGCGAAGACCCATGCCTTAGCCTTGCCATACCGGGCTGGACCGGACCGGCCCCCAGCCTGAACGCTTTTCCTTTGCATCCGGCAAGCGGCGCCGATAGAACGCGGCAACATGTGACATCAGGAGAGACAAGATGCGTCCATCGGGCCGGAAGACAGACAAGATGCGGGCGGTCAGCTTCGAGCGCAACGTGTCCAAGCATGCCGAGGGATCCTGCCTGGTCAAGTTCGGCGACACCCATGTGCTGTGCACGGCGAGCCTTGAGGAGCGGGTTCCGCCATGGCTGCGCAACGGCGGCAAGGGCTGGGTGACGGCCGAATACGGCATGCTGCCGCGCTCGACCGGCGACCGCATGCGCCGCGAGGCGACTGCCGGCAAGCAGGGCGGCCGGACACTCGAAATCCAGCGGCTGATCGGCCGCTCGTTGCGCGCCGTGGTCGATCTCACAGCCCTCGGCGAGCGCCAGATCACGGTGGATTGCGATGTCATCCAGGCCGATGGCGGAACACGCACGGCTGCGATCACCGGCGCATGGATTGCGCTGCATGATTGCCTGACTTGGATGGAAGCGCGCTCCATGGTCAAGACCGAGCGGGTACTCAAGGATCATGTCGCCGCCGTCTCCTGCGGCATCTTTGCCTCCCAGCCGGTCATCGATCTCGATTATCTCGAGGATTCGGCTGCCGAGACCGACGCCAATTTCGTCATGACCGGTTCCGGCGGCATCGTCGAAATCCAGGGCACCGCCGAGGGCGCGCCGTTTTCGGAAGCGCAGCTGCTGGAACTGATGGCGCTGGCCAAGGCCGGCATCGCCGATCTTGTGGAGCTGCAGAAGGAGACGGTCGCAAGACCGCTGTAACAGCCGATGTCGATGTCCACCCCTGCCCCCGCCATGCTGACCACGCTCCTGGTCGCCAGCCACAATTCCGGCAAGATCTCGGAAATGCGCGACCTGTGCGGCCCGCTCGGCATCGAGGTCACGTCGGCGGCCGAGCTCGGCCTGCCCGAGCCCGAGGAGACCGGCGACACCTTCGAGCTGAACGCCGCAACCAAGGCGCTCGCCGCGGCGCGCGCCTCGGGCCTCATCGCGCTGTCGGATGATTCCGGCCTGGTGGTGGATGCGCTGGACGGCGCGCCGGGCGTCTACACCGCCGACTGGGCGACGCTGCCTGACGGCAGCCGCAGTTTCGAGGTCGCCATGCAGAAGGTCGAGGATGCGCTCAAGGCCCGCGGTGCTGCGACCGACGCCGAGCGCACCGGCCGGTTTGTCAGCGTCTTGTGCCTGGCGACGCCCGAGGGCGAGACCAGCTTCTATCGCGGCGAGGCGCCGGGCGTGCTGGTCTGGCCGCCGCGCGGGTCTTTGGGCTTCGGCTATGATCCGGTGTTCCGGCCCGATGGCCACAGCCGCACCTTCGGCGAGATGCCTGCCCAAGAAAAGCACGGCTGGAAACCCGGTCAGCCGACCGCGCTGTCGCACCGGGCGCGCGCCTTCAAGCTGTTTGCGGAACAGCGCCTGGGCGTTCCCACCACGTGAGCGAGGCATCCGAAACCGCCGGCGGGATCGACCCGGACAGCATCACACCCGATGCCATTGCGCCCGACACCGGCAAGCCCGGTTTCGGCATCTATCTGCATTGGCCGTTCTGCGCGGCCAAATGCCCCTATTGCGATTTCAACAGTCATGTCCGCCATGCAGGCGTCGACCAGCAGGCCTATGTAGAGGCCTTCCGCCGCGAGATTGCGACCATGCGGGAGATCTCCGGTCCGCGTGTTGTCACCTCGATGTTCTTCGGCGGCGGCACGCCCTCGCTGATGGCGCCCGAGACGGTGGCAGCCATTCTCGACGCCGTGCGCGCAGCCTGGCTGGTGCCGGACGGCATCGAGATCACGCTTGAGGCCAATCCGTCGAGCGTCGAGGCCGGCCGGTTCCGCGGCTACCGCGACGCCGGGGTCAACCGGGTGTCGATGGGCGTGCAGGCATTGAACGATGCCGACCTCAAGCGGCTTGGACGGCTGCATGACCGGGCCGAAGCGCTGAAAGCCATCGGCCTGGCGCGCGAGATCTTTCCGCGGATGTCGTTCGATCTCATCTATGCGCGGCCCGACCAGACGCTTCAAGCCTGGGAAGCGGAGCTCAAGGAAGCCATTTCGCTCGCCGCCGACCATCTGTCGCTCTACCAGCTGACGATCGAGGAAGGCACGCCGTTCTACGGCCTGCACAAGGCCGGCAAGCTGATCGTTCCCGATGGCGAGCTATCGGCCGAACTCTACGAGCTGACCCGGCAGGTCTGCGAGGATCACGGCCTGCCCGCCTACGAGGTCTCCAACCACGCCCGCCCCGGCGCCGAGAGCCGGCACAATCTCACCTACTGGCGCTATGGCGACTATGCCGGCATCGGACCCGGCGCCCATGGACGGCTGCTCACCGCGGAAGGCAAGATCGCGACCGCGACCGAGCGCAGCCCTGAAAAATGGCTGGAGCTGGTCTCGGCCAACGGTCACGGCATGGTCGAGACCAGCGAGTTGAGCGCATCCGAACAGGCCGACGAGCTGCTGCTGATGGGGCTGAGACTGCGCGAGGGCATCGACCTCAAGCGCTGGAGCGCGCTATCCGGCCGCACGCTCGATGCCGAGCGCACAGGGTTCCTGATCAGCCACGGCATGATCGAGCAGATGACGCCCGACCGCATTCGCTGCACGCCCGAAGGCATGCTGGTGCTCGACGCCGTGGTGGCCGATCTGGCGTTCTGAGGGACGCGGGTCCATCGGGGAACCGCCACACGTCTAACCCTCTTCGATAGAATCCGGCCATTGCTGCGCGGTGTGCATCACGGTCAGAATGTCCACATTCCTGTCCATGACGCGGTAGGCGATGATGTAGGGAATATCGGGCAGGACCAGCTCACGCGTGGTCTTGATCCTGCCGGCGCGGCCCAGGGCGGGATGCTCCGCCAGGGCGTCAACGGCTGTCACGAGGCGAGCTATGACGCGGACGGCTGCATCGGGATTGTCCCGGGCAATATAGGCGCCGATCTGGTCAAGCCGCCGCAAGGCAAGCCGTGTCCACCTGATCGCCCTCAGTGTCACGGCTTGCGGGCTGGCTGCACATATTTAGATATCACGCGGGCCACGTCATCGGCGCCGGCAAACTGGCCGTCAGCGGCCTCAGCCAGCCCCGCCTCGATTTCGGCGTGCTGCCACTCTTCAAGCGCGACAAAGTTCTCAATCGCCTTGGCGGCCATGTAGGCGCGGGAGCGCTCCTGCTTGTGAGCCAGCCGGTCAAGCCGCTCGGCGGTCTCGTCCGGGACGCGAACTGTAAAGGAGGTCATGGCCGTCGTTTTCCTTGGTTCACTGTGATTGTTTGTGAACCAGAGTGACCTGTCAAGCTTTGCATGGATCAGATGCTGATCCATGCAAAGCCCCTCACCGGTCCGGCTCGGACCAATCGGTCTCCACCGCCTTGCGCCGGCTGAGCCTGAGCGCGAGGCCCACCGACACGCCGACGCCGATGGCGACGGTCAGGTCGACCAGCACGGTCAGCACCAGCGTCAGCAGCAACAGCAGGATGTCGCTTTTCCTGCCGCGCGCATACTCGCGCCATTTGTGCGGCTCGGTCATGTTCCAGGCTGTGATGATCAGAAGTGCTGCGAGCGCCGGCATGGCGAGATAGCCCGCGAGCGGGGCTGCCAAAAGCATCACCAGGAGGATGATGGCGGCATGGACCAGCCCCGCGACCGGTGTCTTGCCGCCGGCCTTGATGTTGGTGGCGGTGCGCGCGATGGCGCCGGTGGCGGGAAGACCGGTGAACAGCGCCGAGCCGATATTGGCGATCCCCTGGGCCGTCAGTTCGGCATTGGGCCGGTGCTGGCCCTCGATCATCTTGTCGGCGACCATCGCCGAAAGCAGCGATTCGACGCCGGCCAGAAACGCGATGACGAAGGCCGACGGCAGCAGCTCGATCATGCGGGAGGGTGAAAGATCGGGCAGTTCCGGCCACGGCATCTGATTGGGCAGGTCGCCGAAGCGGGAATAGAGCGTATCGACGGGCAAGGCCATCAGCGCCACGAAGGCCGAGCCGACCCCGACAGCCAGGATGAGGCCGGGAAATCGCGGAAACAGCCGGCGCAGGAGCACGATCAGGATGAGCGTCATCACCGCAATGCCGAAGGACGGCAGGCTGAAGCTCGCGCGCGCCTCCCAGAGTACCGGTATTTTTTCCAGGAAATCGGCGGGGACCTCGGCGACGCGCAGTCCGAGGAAATCGCTGAGCTGGCTGGTGGCGATGATGATGCCGATGCCGATGGTGAAGCCGTTGATCACCGCTTCAGGCACAAAGGCGATCAGGTTTCCGGCCCGGAAATAGCCGGCGATGATGAGAATGATGCCCGCCATGAAGGTGGCCAGCACCAGGCCGTCATAGCCATGCTGGGCGATGACCCCGAAGACCACGACGATGAAGGCGCCTGTCGGTCCGCCGATCTGCACCCGGCTGCCGCCGAACAGCGAAATCAGGAACCCGCCGACAATGGCGGTGATGATGCCCTTGGCCGGATCGGCGCCCGAGGCGATGGCGATGGCGAGGCTGAGCGGCAGGGCAACCATGGCGACGGTGGCGCCGGCCAGCAGGTCGCTTACGAACAGCGGCCAGCTGTAGGTCTTCATGGTCGTAAGAATCTTTGGCTGGCGCATGGCATGAGCCCATTGTTGAAGTCGAGAAATGTCGCCTTGTTCGTCTGTCCGGCGGCGGTGTCATCACTGGTCAGGCAACGTGCGCGGCTTGACGAGAAGCTAGTCCTGGTTACCGGACGGAAACGCTGGCGATTTGAGCCGCACGCCGCGCCCGCCCCTGTCGCTGCGGGCGTCATCGCCGATGAGTTCGATGCCTGCCTTGTCGAGCGCCGCCACCACCTTGGTGAGCGTGTCGACGATGCCGCGAACATTGCCGTCGCTGGCCTCCATTCGCTGAATCGTCGGCAGCGAGACGCCGGCCAGCGCCGCAAGCGTCTTCTGGTCCATTCCCAGCAGCGCACGGGCGGCGCGCAATTGTGAAGCGGTGATCACGGTCTATCCTCTCGCCTCAGCACTTGGGATGAACGTATAAAACCTGCATCATGATGTGTAAAGCATCATTGATGACCTGTGAGGCATGATCAAACGAAAAACGCCGCGTATCTATCCGGCGGCCTGCGCCTCAACCGGCTGGAGCAGAAACCCGGCGACTTCGATTTCGGGCATGGGACGGGAATAGACCCTGCACCAGTTCACCGCCGAGGCTTTTCAGCACCGCCAGTTCCTCCTCGGTTTCGACGCCTTCAATGACGCAGCTCAGGCCCATGTCGGAACTCAGCGCAAGCAGCGACTTGACGATCTTGAAGCTCGCCGGGTTCTTGTGCAGGTCGGTCACGAAACTGCGATCGATCTTGATCTTGGTCAGCGGCAGGGCGTGAAGCTGGCTGAGGCTCGAATATCCGGTACCGAAATCATCAAGTGCAATGCCGCAGCCCAGCCCCTTGAGCAGGTCGATGGCGGACTTGGCCTGAACGAAATCATACATCATGGCGGTTTCGGTGATCTCGAAATCAAGCCGTGCCGGATCGACGCCGCTTGCCAGGATGATGCCGACGATGGCCACCGCGCCGTCGGCCGTGCTGATGTCATGGGTGGACAGATTGAACGACAGGCCGACATCATCCGGCCAGCGCGATGCCGAGGCCAGGGCTTTCTTGAGCAGCACGCGCGTCAATGGACCGATCAGGCCGATCCGCTCGGCGACAGGGATGAACTGCCCCGGCGGCAAATTCCCCAGCACCGGACTGGTCCAGCGCGCCAGCGCCTCGAACGCCACGGTCCGGCCGTTTTGAATGTCGACGATGGGCTGAAAGAACACGTCGATCTCATGCTCGAGGTCGGCAGTGCCGAGCGCCTGTTCGATCTGTTTTTCCGTCTCGATTTCGACAACATGGCTGTTGGCGAACAGCACGGCATGGCCGCGGTTGGATCGCTTGCCCTGATAGAGCGCGTAGTCGGCCCGCTCATAAAGATCATGGGCGCTGTCGGCCATCTCGGGATAGACGGCGAAGCCGATCGATCCCGCGAGTTGCACGGTTGCTTCCGTCAGCACGAAAGGATCGCGCAAGGCCTTGCAGATCCGCTCGCCCAGCGCCAGCAACTGTTCATCACCTGGACAATTGGCAACCGTCAGGGCGAATTCGTCTCCGCCGAGCCGGGCGATGCGGGTGTTGTCTTCCATGAGCGCCGCCAGCCGGCGTCCGACCTCGACCAGCAAATCATCGCCGATCTTGTGGCCGTAAAGATCATTGACCGGCTTGAAGCCATCGAGATCGATGATGCCGACGGCGAGGCGGCGTTCGCCGGTTTCGGCGAATGTCTCCTCGAGATGGGTGAAGAACCGGCGGCGATTGGGCAGGCCGGTAAGGCTGTCGAGGTTGGCGAGCCGGAAGTTTTCCCTGCTGACCGTTTCGAGCTTGCGTCGCGCGCTCACTGCACCGGCAAAATGCCTGAACTGCACCGTCACCACCATCAACAGGGCGATCGAGACCAGCGCCAGATTGGCCGCCATGCCCGCGAATGCCGCGACGCCTGTCAGGCTGAACCACATCACGAAGCCGCCATTGATCACGATGGCAGCGATAAAGGCCGCCGATGGCAGCTGCTGCAGGCAGATGATGACGCCGAGACCGGTAATGCCGATGAAAAAGGCGATGGAGCCTTGCAGATAGGCGTCGCCATAGGGAAAGAGGGCCAGCGCCCAGGCCGTCAGCGTGACGGAGAGGATGAAAGCGAACCGGTTGGTCTGCTTCAGCGCCTTGTGCGCCGCCTCCGACGTCGGCACCGTGTGCCTTGCCCGCCACCAGATCAGAAGGCGCGCGCTGCAAATCAGGGTAAAGCCGAGAGGAACGTGAACGACCAGCCATGTCGGGGCAACCGCCATGAAGTTCACGGCAAGCGCCCAGGCGTTGATGAGCACTATCGAGTACATCAACGGCACCTGGCTCGAGAAGACCTCGAATTGAGCCTTGAGAAGATCCGGATTGCTGCCGGGTACCGAAAAAAGACGGATCAGACGGGTATAGATTGGTCTCAACATACGTGGCAGCCGTGACGTTTGAGAATCTGAAATTGCCGATAGTATCCGGGTGACCGTATATGTGAGTAGTTAAGTTAGGGTTTCCATCGCGTAGGTTGCATTACGGCAGTCTAAAGCGGCAAAATCTCCGGAATCAGGACCTGCCTGACCAAGGCCGACAACAGACATGTGCCGAATGCGAAGCCTACGGGCCTGAAGCCGCAATTGAATGGCTTCAATCCCGGATCCGGCTCGGCTTCTTCCGGAAAATTCTGCTAAACCCTACCTGTAGGAACCCTCGCTTTCCCCAGGCAAGCAGCAGGCGGAGCAGACATGATACGCAAGACATCAAAGGCCACAGACGACGCGGGCAAAGAGGCGAATGCCGCTCAGCCGGCGCGCAGCTTCCGCATCGGCGCGCATGAAATCCCCGCCCGCCCGCTCGAGCCGGGGCTCTATCTGGTGTCGACGCCGATCGGAAACCTGGGAGACATGACGCTTCGCGGGCTCGAAACGCTCGCCGGCGCAGGCATCATCGCCTGCGAGGACACCCGTGTCAGCCGGGTGCTGCTTGACCGCTACGGCATCGCGACCAGGCCCTACGCCTATCACGAGCACAATGCCGAGCGCGTCGGACCCAAGCTGATGGCGGCGCTTGAAGCCGGCAAGAGCGTGGCGCTGATCTCGGACGCCGGGACGCCGCTGATCTCCGATCCCGGCTACCGTCTGTCGCAGAGCGCAATCGAGGCCGGGGTGCCGGTGATCCCGATCCCCGGCGCCTCGGCGCCGATGGCAGCGCTGGTGGCCTCGGGACTGCCGAGCGACGCCTTCCTGTTCGCAGGCTTCCTGCCATCGAAAGACAAGGCGCGGCGCGACCGGCTGGCTTCACTGGCTGCGACGGAAGCGACACTGATGTTCTTTGAAAGCCCCAACCGGCTGGCGGCCTGCCTCAGATCCGCGTCCGAGGTGCTCGGGCCCGACCGCCCGGCGGCCGTCTGCCGGGAACTGACCAAGGCCTTCGAGGAAGTGCGGCGCGGTACGTTGGGGGAGCTTGCGGCCAGTTACGACGAAGAGAATGTGCGCGGCGAAATCGTGCTGGTGATCGGCCCCGGCTCCACGCCTGAGCCCTCGGACGAGGATGTCGACGGACTGCTTGTAAAGCTTGCCCGGGACCTTCCCGCCGGCAAGGCCGCGACCGAAGCGGCACGGCTCACCGGGCAGCCGCGCAAGGACCTCTACCAGCGGCTCCTCGCCATGAAGGACCGCCCGCCCGGGGACGAGGCGTGAGCCCGTCCGGCAGGCTTGAGAGCAAGCGGCGCTTCGAGCGCAAGGGCCGGCGCGCCGAATGGATGGCGGCCCTTGCGCTGATGCTGAAGCGCTACCGGATCGTGGCCCTGCGCTACAAGACGCCGGTGGGCGAGATCGACATCGTGGCGCGCAAGGGCGATCTCATCGCGCTCGTTGAGGTCAAGGCGCGCCGCGATCTTATCTCCGGCGTCGATGCGGTCAGTTACCCGGCCCAGCGGCGCATTGCGGCGGCCGGCGCGCTCTATATCAGCCGGCAGCCTGACTCGGCCCGGCTTTCCTGGCGCTGCGACATCGTCGTGGTCAGCCCCTGGCGCTGGCCGCAGCATCTGGAGGATGCGTTCTGAGCTGTGGTCGTTCGGCCCTGGATGGAGGCCATCAACCGGCCGGGCGCGCCACGAAATTCGTTATCTCGGCGGTCAGTTCTTCGTCGTGGCCAAGCCAGAGATGACCGCCCGTGGGGAAGATCACAAGCCGCGCCGACGGAATCCGTCCCGCAAGCAATTGCGCGGCCTGAGCCGTGCCGAACCGGTCATCCTCCGCCGAGACGATCAAGGCCGGCATCTCAATCCTTGACACGTCCATGCCGGAAGGAGCGCCCGCCATCTGGCCATCCTGGGCCATGCCTTGCAAGCGCTTGTGGATCGGCATCAACTCGTCCAGCACCAGATAGGCCCGTTCCCGCTCTGATGCGGGGACAGAGGCGAGAAGCGCCGGATCGGTCGCAAGCAGGGTGCCGATCAACTGGTCGGGCGCCCATGTCCGGGCGGCCCAGAACCAGCGGTCCGACGTCAGCAGTCTCTCCACGAAAAACTGCTGGAGCCGGGTGAATTCGACAGGATCACGGTTGCTGAGATTCATCGCCGGAACCAGGAGGATCAGATGCGAGCACCGGTCGGGATGGCGGAGCGCGAAACTGGCGGCAGGCAATGCCCCGGCGGAACCGCCGACGATGGGGATCCTGTCGATGCCCAGATGATCGAGCAACTCCGCGAAGGCATCCGCCTGATGCTCAGGTGACGGGTCGTCCGGAAAGTCGCTGCGCAGATAGCCGAACCGCGAGGGCGCGACGACCTGAAATCCGCTGGCAATCAGTCCGCCCGCAAACCGCAGGCCCTGATCAAATCCGCCGCCGGTGCCGTGCACCATCAGCAAAGGCTCTCCGCGGCCCGCGACTGCATATTCGAGCTGCCCGAACCGCGTTGTCACCAGGCTGCTTTTCCCGGTGATCCGCGCATTGGCGGCAGCCATGGCCTCGCCATAGGATCCCATGGCGTAACCGCCGCCAAACGCCGCCAAACTGAAGGCGGCGGCGGACCCAAGGACAAGACTGCGGCGAGACAAGGGCATTATGGCGCCATCACATCCAAAAACGGCAGCATAGCAGGGATCGGCAGGTTGGCCTTGATATCGCTCAAGGCGTGCGGCCTGCGCCGTGCTCACCAGCTGATCCTCAGACCGACCGTGCCCTGATGGGCGTCAAAGCCTTCGCGGAATTCGCCGTCATAGCGCGCGAAGATCTCCGCCCCGGCGGCAATGCGGTAGCGGGCCTCCCCGCCGAGATCGAGGCCGATGCGGCCTTCGGAGGCGCCGGTGACGGTGAGCGGCGCGCCGGGCGATGACGCCAGCACCACCGGCAAGAGACGTTCCTCGCCCGACAGCACGCCGACGATGCGGGCGCTGCCCAAAAGCTCGAGCCGGCCGCCGCCGTCGGTCTCGAAGGCCCGGGCGATGCCGAGCCCGGCGAAGGCGCGGGTGCGCTCCGAGGTGAAGGCGGGAGCGGACAGCGCCGCGCCGCCCGTGCCGGTGAAGGCGCTGGTCCTCAAGCTGGTGAAATCGAGGCCGGCCGAGGGCGTCAGCGTCACGCCGCCGAGGTCGAACCGGTAGCCCGCTTCCGCGGACAGGCCGAACACCGTCAGATCATAGGCCGCGGTGGAGACGCCGCCCAGCGTCTGGGTGGTTCGGGCCTCGCCCAGACCATAGCTGAGCCCGCCGCCGGCGAACCAGCGCCCGGCGTCGAACCGGGCCGAGACGCCGAACTGGGTCAGCTCGATGTCGCCGCTCTCGCCGACGGTGGACAGCGACACACCGGTGCGGCCGCGGTCGACGCCGAAACCGAGCGTCAGCCCGTTGGCGAAGCTGTAGGCGGCGCCGCCCGACAGTCCCCAGGCGGTGCGCCGGTCGCCCGGCGCCGCCCCTTGTGCGGCCGCCGACGCCGTGCTGCCGTAGCTCTCCAGCCAGCCGTGATAGCGAAAGCCCGCGTCATTAACGTTCGCCGCATCGCCGATCGCGCCGGTGGCGAGCCGGTCGACCGCGCCCGCCGCTTGGCTCTGTTGCGGTTCCTGTGCATAGGCGAGCGGCACTCCGCCCAGCGACACCGGCTGCTGCACGGCACCCTGCGCCATCAGCCTGCGCAGGAAGCGCGCATTCATGTCATAGCCGCCCGAGCGGACCGAGGCGTTGACCGTGCCGATAGCCTGCACGATGCCGGCAATGTCCCAATGCTCGAAAATCAACCAGGTCTCGGTGCCGGTGATGGTTTCGAGGATATCGGAATGGGTGTTGAGATTGAACAGGGTCAGGTACGCGGGGAACGGGACGACCACGATGGCGTCGTCATTTTCGCATCCCGTCGGCGGCTGGTTGGTCGCCCCCGGCGTCGCGCAGAGGCCATAGTCGCCGGAGAAGACTCCGCCCGAGTTCGAGGCCCCTCCGTCGGGCAGGACGGTGGGTCCGGGGGCGCCGATTGGCGCGCTCATGCCCCCACCTGCGCTGCCGAACACCACTGTGAGCGTCACTGTCGGAATCGGGTCAACCTGCGCCTGCCGGTCGATGACCGTATCGGTCGAGGTCAGGGCTTCGGTCCGCTCCACCAAAACCGGGTCGAACACCACCACCCCCGGCCCCCCGGCAGCGGTGACGGCCAGCCCGGCCCCGGTCAGCGCCGCCTGCGCCGCGGCGTCGCCGACCGCTCCCGCGACCGTCTGGTCAAAGATCACCCCGCCATTCAAAGTGCCGGTGATCCGCGTCTCGATTGCGTCGGTGCGGTCGGTGGCGTCCATCGTCGTCACCGTCTCGGTGCGAGAGGTTGTCTCGGCAAACCATGTGACAAAACAAGAGTCGCTTGCGATACCAGTGCCTTGAATACACCTGATAGGCGGACGGTACTCGGCGCCCGTGGAGTCCAGAAAGATGCGCGTATGGTCTTGCCGCGCCGCATCGAAGACCTGCTGCGCCGTCGGACCGCAGTCGGCATCGCCCGCCTCGCACAGCATCGCGTCGGCAATCAGCATCCGCCATTCCTGCGCCGTCGCTTCAGTGTAATCGCTGAAGCACTGCGTGCCCGGGGGCAAGGCGGTGCCGTCGAAATCGAAGCCTGGACATTGCGTCGGTTCGCGCTGCACGGCCTGCGCCTTGGCCTCGCCCATCCCCAGTCCGATGAGGCCGAGCGGCAGGGCGAGCGCCAGCGCCGGAAGGGCGGTGGCTGAAAGGGCAAGCGCCCTGTGTGTAAGGGCCCTGTGTGTCAGGAATGTCTTCATTGCCGCGCCGCCCCCGCACACCGACTCCATCGTGCAAAAGTGGCACAGCCCGTCCCGCCGGTGAACTATCCGATCAGATAGTCCGGCGGCGAAAACCGCCCGAATTCCTCACAAAATCCCGTCCAGCGCGCAGATCGCCACCGCTTCGGCCCGCGTTCGCACGCCGAGCAGGCGCTTGGCGTTCTCGATGTGATAATGCGCGGTTGCCGCGCTCAGCCCCAGTTCGCGCCCGATCCGGGCGTCGGTCATACCGCGCGCGGCAAGCCGCAGACAGGCGCGTTGCCGCTCGGTCAGGTCCGGCGCGGGCGGCATCCGCGCACCGAAGCCGGGTGCATCCTGGCACCGGTCATGCACGGCGTGGGCAAGGGTGGCGAGCCAGGCCAGCGCGCCCACCTCCACGCTCACCGGCGTCAACGAGGCCAATGTGATCAGCCCCTGATAGCCGCCCGGCCCGTGGATCGGCACCGCCATCACCTCGACCCAGCCGAACTCCAGGGCGGCGTCAACGGTTGCCGCCCCGCCGGGATAGCCGCGCAGGACCGGCTCCGCCTCGCTCATCAGAAAGACGCCGCGGGTGGTGCGGGCATGGGCCACCACCGGATCGCTCAGAAACAGGCCGCGCTCGGCATAGGCGCGGTTCCAGGCCTCGGGCCAGGTGTTGAAATAGAACCGGTAGACCCGCGCGGTTGCAACCCCGACCCACCCCCCTGCCGCCACATGGGAAAAGCCCTGCGCCTCTGCCTCGGCCAGAAAGCGCGCCACGGCCGCCTCGGGATCGACGGCGGTGGAGATCGCGGTCAGGGCATCTCGCATCGGGGGCCTCGCTTAACGCTGAGGAAGCTCTTGTGAAAACCGTGCCAGAAGCATGACGCCGTGACAAGCCAGCGCGGCGCGGTCATACCGGCAGGTCGGTTTCTGCCGCTGACAGCCGGATGCCTGCCATTCATCCGTCAGCGATCCGTCGGAAGACGGCTCGGCGGGCACGGCGGCCGGCGGGTCCAGATCCGGATGCCAGCCGCCAGGCTGCATCGAAGCGCGACCCCAGCCACTCAACCGTCAGATAGACCAGCCGGCTGCCTCGTCCGCCATGCAGCTCCATGAATTCGTCTTCCTCGCGCAGCGCATTTGCCCCGCGGGACGGCTCGAACGGCCGGCTGGTCGGGCCGATACTGTAGATCATCATGGCCTCTCTCCTGTGCTCTCAAGCCCGCGCTAGGCGCGCTTGACCTCACCGCAATTTAATGGCTCGCTGGGGCACACGAAATGAAACGGTTTGAAAGGATCTTTTCATGGATGAAACGACAACCGGCTGGGACGATCTTCACCTGTTTCTTGCGGTGGCGCGGGAGGGCGGGTTGTCTCCGGCGGCGCGCACCACCGGACGCAGCCCGGCGACGCTCGGACGGCGCATGCTGGCGCTGGAGCGGTCGATGCGGCGCGAACTGTTCGTCCGCCATGAGCGCGGTTATGAGCTGACCGCTGACGCGCGCGACCTCGTGGCGGAACTGACCGCAATCGAAGCCCGCATCACAAGGCTTACCGCGGCCCCTGGCGGCGCGGAGCGGCCGCTGGTCAAGGTCTCCGCCGGCACCTGGACCACCCTCGCCCTGCTCGAAAGGCTCGACGACTTCATAGGCACCCCCGCCGACATAAGGCTTCGTTTCGTGTCGTCGGAAGCCAGGCTCGACATCGCCCGGCGCGAGGTGGTCATCGGCATCCGCAACGCGCGGCCGACCGGAGACAGCCTGACCGGGCGGAGCCTGTCGCGCGTCGAGTTCGCACCTTATGCGAAAGACGGCGCCCCGGACCGCTGGATCAAGGTCATGGCCGACACGCCTTCGGCGCGCTGGCTCGACAGAAAAGTGGGCAATGACGCCGTCTGCGAGGTCAATTCCCCGCGCAACAGCCTCGATCTGGCGCTCAAGGGCAAGGGCATGGCGCTGCTGCCCACCTTCATCGGCGAGCGCCAGAGCGAACTCCGCCAAGTGGGCGCCACCATCCCCGAACTGGCCCACGATCGCTGGATCGTCACCCATCAGGACGACCGGCATCTGCCCGAAGTCCGCCGCACCATCGACCGGTTGTGCCGCGCGCTGGATGACCGGTTCCGATAGGGACGTGGAGGCCGGTGGCAGGCAATGCCGGGATTGCGACCGCATTCGTCACTGACGCTGGCCACCCCGGGTCGGATCAAGCCCGCGCAGCGCGGCCAGCTTCGTCCCAAACGCCCGACTGTCTCATGAACTGGCCCGGCGGCACGCCGACATGGCGGCTGAAGGCCGTGCTGAAGGTGCTCGACGAGCTGTAGCCGATACGGCCCGCCACTTCATCAAGCGCCATGGTTTTGCCGCGCAGCAGGTCCTTGGCGATGGTCATGCGCCAGGCCACGAGATACTCCATTGGCCGCGCGCCGACCAGGCGGACGAAGCGGTCGAAAAAGGCCGACCGCGACATGCCCGCTGCATTTGCAAGCTCGGGAATCGTCCAGGCGCGCTCGACATCGCCATGCAGAAGGCGCAACGCGGCGGCGATCCGGGGGTCAGCGAGACCACGCAGCAGGCCCGGCTCCGCTTGCTGCGCGGGCGCTGCCCGCAGCGCTTCGATCAACAGGATTTCCACCAGACGCTCGAGAATGAGGTCACGGCCGATGTCCTCGCGCGCCGCCTCCTCGCCAACCAGCTGCACGAGGCTGGTCAGCCGGGGAGCGCCGCTGATGCGGATCATCCGCGGCAGCAGCGAGACCAGCAGACCGGCGTCGGGTGCGCCAAAGGAGAAATAGCCGCCGAACTGACGCATGTCGGGCGGTCCTTCCGTCCGCCCGTAGCGGATTTCCCGGTTCTGAGCCGACGCCGCTTTTGGGTCCACCGGCTGAATGCGCAGGGAGTGCGCGGCATCCACGCTGGACATGGTGAAAGCCGGCGTGGCCGGCAGCAGAACGAAATCGCCCGCCTCAAGGAACACCGGTTCCTCGCCGTCGACGGCCAGGCGGCATCGCCCCTCGGTCATGGCGCAAAACCCGGGCAGCCCGAACTCTTGATAGCGGACCGTCCAGCTGCCGAGCCCGGTGATCCCCTTCGAGAACACCGCGCGGGGGCGCAGCAACTGTATCACCTGGGCGAGTGGATCTGTCATTTCCGGACTCTTGCAAACAAAATCTGGATTTCAAGTTGATGATCGTCCTGATTATGCGCGGTAAATCGGTCCCGTCAACATCAAACACAGGAGAGACTCATGACCACCGCCCTCATCACCGGCTGCTCGTCCGGCTACGGACTTGAAACCGCCCGCCACTTCCTCGCCCAAGGATGGAACGTCATCGCCACCATGCGTAGCCCGCGCCCGGATCTGTTTGAGCCGTCCGATCGGCTGTGCATCCTTTCCCTCGACGTCACCAGCCCCGACAGCATCGCGGCGGCGATCGAGGCCGCCGGGCCGATCGATGTGCTGGTCAACAATGCCGGGATCGGCGTCGTCGGGGCCTTTGAAGCGACCCCAATGGCGCATGTGCGCAAAGTGTTCGAGACCAACACCTTTGGCGTGATGGCGATGGTGCAGGCGGCGATCCCGCAGATGCGCGCGCGCCGCTCGGGCGTCATCGTCAACGTGACCTCCAGCGTCACGCTCGCGCCGATGCCGCTGGCTGCCGCCTATACCGCCACCAAGCAGGCGATCGAGGGTTTTACAGGCTCGCTCGCCCACGAACTTGCCGCCTTCGATGTCCGCGTCAAGCTGGTGGAACCGGGCTATGCCCCGACGACGCGCTTTGCTGACAACACCGCCATTCCGGTCATGGACCTCATCCCCGAAGCCTATGCGGATTTCGCGGGCCCTGTTTTTGCGAAATTTGCCAACCCGGGGCTGACGACAAGGGAAGCCGACGTGGCCGAGGCGGTGTGGCGGGCAGCCCACGACACCTCCGCCCGCCTGCGCTATCCGGCCGGCGCCGACGCCGTGGCGCTGGCAAAAGCCGGTTGACCAGACGGGCGCCGATCATCGGCTGCCGCCCATGATTGGCGCCCGGGTTTCATTCCCTTCAGTGTTATGCGTGAAACTTTCCGCTGATTCGCCGTCATGCATGAAACGCAACAAGGCCGGAGCCTTTGCACGGTTGACAACAAACCGGGAGTTCATTTTTATGCCTATATTGGTATTGGCATCGCACATCTCACGATGACCATGACCACTGCTTTGCGGCAGCACAGGTCTACATGCGCCGAACGTGCTCGGTTCGATCCAGGTGCGCCGGATATGTCGGCGCGTCGGTTTTCCTGTCCGGCCCCCACAAAGGGATACGATCATGGAACAAGCCAATCCCTCAGACTTGAGACGCTGCTCATGCCTGCAAACAGGGGATCGGGCCGCTGTTTCTGCTCTCAGTCACCTTGACCTGCGAGCCTCCGGCGACATGCCGGATACAAGAAAGGCAAAGACATGACGATCCTGCGCCCCCTGTTCGCCCTGTTGGTTGCCACCGGCCTGTCTGCACTCGTTACCCCCGTTGCGGCGCAGGACAACCTGACGCTGGTGATCGAACCCTATGCCGGTTCCGAGGAGCGCGTTCGCGAGCGGGTGACGGAGGCCTATGGCCGCACGGCGCGGATCCTCGGCTTCGAGGACGGCAAGGTGCTCGACGAACGCTTCGAGGGACGCGTGCTGCTCATGCGGTTTCGCAATCCCAAGGACCGCTCCACATTCGAGATCGCGACCAATTACAGGCAGGCGCTGGAGGCCCGCGGCTTTACCGTCGAATGGCAATGCGAAACCCGGGCGCTTTGCGGCAACGGCTCCGATGGCGGCTGGGTCAAGCGCAATGGCATGAATCTCGGCATCGGGCGCGATATCGACTATTTCACCGGCCAGATGCCCTATGAAGGCGGAACGGTGTTCGTGTCCGTCGGGGTGGAGCGGTCCAACCACTATGTCCAGGTGCTTCAGTCCGATGCGATGGAGACCGGCCAGGTCCGCGTCCTGGATGCCGAGGCGATGGCCTCGTCCCTCGACGCGCAAGGCAAGATCACGGTCGAGAACATCTATTTCGATTTCGGCAAGGCAGACCTTCTGCCCGAATCCGACGAGGCCATCGCCGAGATCGCCCGTCTTCTGTCCGACCGGGCCGAGATCGGCCTTTATGTCGTGGGCCATACCGACAGCATCGGCGGTTTCGAGGCGAACCTCTCGCTTGCCCGCGAAAGGGCCGCTTCAGTGGTCAGCGCGCTTGAAAGCCGGCACGGGGTGGCGGCGGGCCGGGCCGTTCCCGCCGGCGTCGGCCCGCTCGCCCCCGTCGCCAGCAACGCGACCGAAGCCGGCCGCGCGCTCAACCGCCGGGTCGAGATCGTTCTGCGATAGGTCGGGGCTATTCGTCTTTCCTGACGTTGTTCGCGGCAAAAAGGAACACGACATGGAACAGCCCGCTCTTCGTCCCTTCATCTTTGTCAGGCACGGGCAAACAGACTGGAACCTTGAGGGACGGTTTCAGGGACGAACGGATATCCCGCTCAATGACAAAGGGAGGGAGCAGGCGCTGCTCGCACGACGCCTGTTGGCCAAAACCGAGGTTTCGCGCGTGCTGACAAGTCCGTTGAGCAGGGCCGTAGAGACGGCACGCCTGGTTTTCCCGTCCCTTTCCAAACTGATCGAGACGGAAGACTTGCTGATCGAATGTGATTTCGGTCGGTTGGAAGGCCGCCCCATCCTGCAAGTGATGCAGGAGCACGGACTTGCCCGGAAGGAACAGCTTGCAGAGATCCTGCCGGACGATGGTGAACAGTGGGCAAGCGTAACCGCCCGTTGCCAATTCCTGCTGGGACGCTTGGTAATGCTGCAAACCGAGCGCCCGATTGCCCTTGTCGGCCATGACGCTGTGTTGCAAGGTCTCTCCGAGTTGCTCACCGGCAAATGGTTCGACAGCCAACATGCACATCCCTACCTCTTCACAAAAGCAGATGGTTCATGGCGGGTCGTGGATATATGCTGAGTGCCGTCCACTTTGTCCGGAGTGGTACCCAGATAGACGGCTGGCTGGTCTGGAGGAGCAGGCCCAAATTCCACCCCCTCCCCCGTTGCAATCTGCCCCCCTCAGCGCCTATGTGAGACCCTCAGAGTGGCGGAGACGAACGACCCATGAGCAAGATCCGGAATGTCGCGGTCCAGATGGACCATGTGAGGTCGATCAGGATTGCGGGGGATTCGACCTTCGCGATGTCGCTTGAGGCGCAAGCGCGCGGCTATCAATTGTTTCACTACACGCCGGACCAGCTGTCGATGCGCGACGGTGTGGTGCAGGCGGTGGCCGAGCCGATGATCCTCAGGGATGTCGAGGGCGACCATTTCGAACTCGGGCCGCAGGAGAAGATCAATCTGGCCGACATGGACGTGGTGCTGCTCAGGCAGGATCCGCCGTTCGACATGGCCTACACCACCTCGACGCATCTGCTCGAGCGGGTGCACCCGAAGACGCTGGTGGTCAATGACCCGGCCTGGGTGCGCAATTCGCCCGAGAAGATCTTCGTCACCGAATTTCCCGACCTGATGCCGAAGACGCTGATTTCCCGCGATCCGGCGACCATCAATGCCTTCCGCGCCGAGGTCGGCGATATGATCCTCAAGCCGCTCTACGGCAATGGCGGCGCCGGCGTGTTCCACATCAAGCCGGATGACCGCAACATGTCGTCGCTGCTCGAAATGTTCGCGCAGATGTACCGCGAACCGTTCATCGCCCAGGAATATCTGTCCAGGGTCCGCGCCGGCGACAAGCGCATCATCCTGATCGACGGCGAGCCGGTGGGCGCCATCAACCGGGTGCCGGCCGAGCATGATTCGCGCTCCAACATGCATGTCGGCGGCCGCGCCGAACACAGCGAGCTGACCGAGCGCGAGCATGAAATCTGCGCCCGGATCGGGCCGGCGCTCAAGGCGCGCGGCTTCATCCTGGTCGGCATCGACATCATCGGCGACCTGATGACCGAGATCAACGTGACCTCGCCCACCGGCTTGCGCGAAATCCGCAATTTCGGCGGTCCGGACATCGCGAGCCTGTTCTGGGATGCGGTGGAATCCAAGCGCGTCTGAGGCTTCAGCTCACCGCCAGCACCGCACCGGTGTCGTGCTGGCGGACGAAATCGACGCGGGACCCGTCCCAGTGATAGCTGTAATGCCGGCCCTGGACCGGAATCGGCACGACATCCGGCCAGAATGCGCCGATGCAACTCCCACCTACCATGCGGACGCTGCTCCATGCCAGGCCGTCGCTTCCCGCCGCCCGGAGCGCCCGTCCCTCGGCTTGGGCCAGAGTATAGTCCTCGGGGTCGCGTGTGCCGGGGACCGCGTCGACATCATCGAGATCACGGTCGATGGCGCCGATCAGAACGCGGAAATCCGCTGTCCAGCCGGGGGCTTCGCTTGTGGCGCGCATGAAGGCCTGATGGTGGTGGATGGTTTCGGCGACAGCCACCGGCTCGCTGTCAGCGGCATAATAGATCCCGTAACTGCCATCCGAAAAACGGCTTGGCCGCAGCGTGGAGCAGTGCACGAACGGCGCCATGACGAGGCTGGCACCGGGGCCGGACACCCGCCGCGCGGCAGGCACCTTGCCGAGATCGCCGATCTCGAACCGGATGCGCGGATTGGTCTTGGCCTCGACCGAGGCCAGCGCCTCCCAATCCCGAGGATCGGCGATGTCCTCGAACAGATTGATCGGCGGAAAGATCGACCGGATGATGCGATAAGTCTGCAGCCATCGCACGCGGCGGCGGACCGCCCGTCCGCTTACCATGCGCCGCGCTCGGCATCGATCCATTCGCGCATGGCCGAGAGATCCGAGATTTCTCCGCGCAGCATCAGATCGAGCGCCGAAAGGCCGCCGAAAGCCGCGTTGGGCCGGCGGAGCCAGCCATAGCCGCGCGCCGGTTCCCTGAACAGATAGCGCAGCCCCTTGTGGATGCCCATCAGGTGCGCCATCCGCATTCTCAGATCCCTGTCGATCCGGCCGATTGCGCCATCCTTCCAGCGCGCCCAGGTGCGCGGAGACATGCCGCCCAGAAGCGTGCAAGCCTCAGCATCGGTCAGTTCCCACGCACGGAACAGATTGACGGTGGCGCGCGCCAGCGCCCCGGCCTCCGTGTCGGTTATGACGCTTGCCTCAGCTTCGGCTGGGGTGGAGACGATGGGTTTAAGCTGCATGGTCATCTCGCATTTGGCGATATTATATAGGATTGTCGCCAAATGGCAAGAACTGCGCTCCAGCGCATACAACGCGGTCCGGTGTTCTCCCCCTGTCTCCGTTCCCGCTCCACAACCCGCCACAACCACGCTCCCCTTTAAAGTGCAATTGTTGCCAGATTGTTCTTGTTTTGCCCCGCATACCGTGCTTCACTGGAATTGATCGCGCATAACGGGAATTATTCGCATCCCGGCGCGGCTTGACGGGCACAATCTCAGAGCAAGGGGCCGGGAACATGGTTGCGCGGGTCAGTACGGTTTCGTTCCAGGGCATCGAGGCGGTGCCGGTCGATGTGCAGGTGATGATCGCGCCGGGGAAGGTGGGCATGCATATCGTCGGCCTGCCCGACAAGGCGGTGGCCGAAAGCCGCGAGCGGGTGCAGGCGGCGCTGCACGCCTCCGGGCTGTCGCTGCCGGCCAGGAAAGTCACCGTCAACCTGGCGCCGGCGGACCTGCCCAAGGAAGGATCGCATTTCGACCTGCCGATCGCGCTCGGACTGATGGCAGCGCTCGGCGCCATCCCGGGCGATGCGCTCGACGGCTATGTGGTCTTAGGCGAACTTTCGCTCGATGGCACCATCGCAACGGTGGCGGGCGCGCTGCCCGCGGCGATCGGCGCCAATGCGCTCGGCAAGGGGCTGATCTGCCCGGCGGGCAGCGGCCCGGAAGCGGCCTGGGCCGGCGCGGACATCGACATCATCGCGCCGCGCTCGCTGATCGCCATCGCCAATCATTTCCGCGGCACGCAGGTGCTTGCGCGCCCGGTGCCGGCAATGCGGGCGGCGCCCCTCAACATGCCCGACCTTGCCGAGATCAAGGGCCAGGAGACCGCCAAGCGGGCGCTCGAGGTGGCGGCCGCCGGGGGGCACAATCTGATCATGGTCGGCCCGCCCGGATCGGGCAAATCGATGCTCGCCGCCCGGCTTCCCTCGATCCTGCCGCCGCTCTCGGCGCCCGAGCTGCTGGAAGTGTCGATGATCCATTCGATTGCCGGTCAGCTCGCCGGCGGCAAGCTGTCGGACCGGCGGCCGTTCCGGGCGCCGCATCATTCGGCCTCGATGGCGGCGATGGTCGGCGGCGGCCTGCGCGCCCGGCCCGGCGAGGTGTCGCTGGCCCATAACGGCATACTGTTTCTCGACGAGTTTCCCGAATTCACGCCGCAGGTGCTCGATTCCTTGAGGCAGCCGCTGGAGAATGGCGAGAGCGTGATCGCGCGGGCCAATCACCGGGTGAGCTATCCCGCCAACATCCAGCTGATCGCGGCGATGAACCCCTGCCGCTGCGGCATGGCCGGCGAGCCGGGCCATTCCTGCGCCCGCGGTCCGCGCTGCCAGGCCGATTACCAGGGGCGGATTTCGGGGCCGCTGATGGACCGGATCGACATCCGCATCGACGTGCCCGCGGTCAGCGCGCAGGACCTGATCAAGCCGCAGCCGGCGGAAGGCAGCGCCGATGTCGCGGCCCGCGTCGCTGCCGCACGGCAGATCCAGCAGGCCCGCTTCCGCGCGCTGGGCCGCCCCGACATCCGCACCAATTCGCAATGCTCGACCTCGCTGGTCGAACAGGTGGCCAAGCCCGACGCAGGCGGCCAGGCGCTGCTCAGCGACGCGGCGGAAAAGCTCCGGTTCTCGGCCCGCGCCTATCACCGCATCCTCAAGGTGGCGCGGACGCTGGCCGATCTCGACGGCGCGGAGACAGTCGGCCGCATTCACCTGGCCGAGGCGATCTCCTACCGCATCGCCACCGAACGGGTGTCGGCGGCGGCGTGAGGGCGCCCCGGTCGGGGTGCTGCACCCGGACACTCATGACGTCCTTCGTCATGACGCAGAGACCCCGTCGTCGTCGTCCTCAGGCCTGTCCAGGACAAGCGAAGCGACGTCCGAGAGGATCTACCGGCCCCTCGGGTTTTCCGCTGGACCACCTGTTGCGGTATGGCGCGTGGAGATCCTCGGGACAGGCCCGAGGAGGACGGAACGCGAGGGCGCTGCGCTCAGCCCAAGCCGTCAAACAGCGCAGTCGAGAGGTAGCGCTCGGCAAAGGAGGGAATGATCACGACGATCTGCTTGCCTTCGTTTTCAGGGCGTTGACCGACCTTGATGGCGGCCGCGAGCGCCGCGCCCGAGGAAATGCCGACCGGCAGGCCTTCGAGTTTCGCCACCTTGCGGGCCATGGCGAAGGCCTCGTCATTGGTCACTTTCTCGATCTCGTCATAGATTGTGGTGTCGAGCACGCCGGGGGCGAAGCCCGCGCCGATGCCCTGGATCTTGTGCGGGCCGGGAGCGCCGCCCGACAGAACCGGGGAATCGGCAGGCTCGACGGCGATGACCCTGACGCCCGGTTTGCGGGCCTTGAGCACCTGGCCGACGCCGGTGATGGTGCCGCCGGTGCCGATGCCCGAGACCAGGATGTCGATCCCGCCCTGGGTGTCGTTCCAGATTTCCTCGGCCGTGGTCTTGCGGTGGATCTCGGGGTTGGCCGGGTTTTCGAACTGCTGCGGCATCACCGAATCGGCGATCTCGCCCAAGAGCTCTTCGGCCCTGGCGATGGCGCCCTTCATGCCTTTCGGGCCTTCGGTCAGCACCAGTTCGGCGCCCAAGAGCGCCAGCATCTTGCGGCGCTCGACCGACATGGTTTCGGGCATGGTGATGATCAGCCGGTAGCCCTTGGCGGCGGCGGCAAAGGCGAGCGCGATGCCGGTGTTGCCCGAGGTCGGCTCGATCAGCGTGGTCTTTCCGGGCGTGATCCTGCCCTCGGCCTCCAGCGCCTCGATCATGGCCACGCCGATGCGGTCCTTGACCGAGGCGATCGGGTTGAAGAACTCGAGCTTGCCCATGAGCTCGGCCTTGACGCCCTCGGCGCTTGCGAGCTTGGACAGGCGGACGATCGGGGTGTTGCCGACAGTGTCGAGGATCGAATCGTAGATACGGCCGCGGCCGGGGGTTTCAGCGGAAGTGGCTGACATGGCAAACTCCTTTGTTCTTTGACCCGAGTGTAAGGCCGCAAGCCCGGCGAGACCAGTCAAGAGGCGTGAGGATCACCGGGACGCTGCGGAAATTTATTCTAACCAAATACTTGAGACCGGATAAAACTTCCGCATGCAGCCGTATTTGAGCTCAACGGACAAGAAATCCTTCCGCCAGGGGATCATCTTCCTCGACAATGAACTCGGCCTTGCCGGCATAGAACGCGCGGCCCGAGACCGTGGCGGTGATCGCGCGATGCGGCCCGGCTTGCGTGACCGAGGCGACGCGGCCTGAAAACCGGCTGCCGATGATGCTGAGGAAGATCCGTTCCTGGCCCGGGGCGAACTGGCCGCGGGCCTGCATGGCTGCAAGCCTTGCGGTGACGCCGGAGCCGGTGGGCGAGCGGTCGACCTGGCGGTCAGCGAAGACGCAGACATTGCGGGTCGGCTGTTCGGAGAAGGCGTCGCGGCCATCGGTCAGGATCGTGCCGTAGAGGAAGGCGAGGTCGGAGGCATCGGGATGGCTCAGCGGCACCGCCGCCTGGGCCGCCTTCGTCAGGCTGTCCGCCGCCTCGACAAAGGCCGTCACCGGGTCGCGGCCGAATTTGAGCCCGAACTGTCGGGCGTCGGCCAGCGCGTAGAATGCGCCGCCATAGACGATGTCGAAATTCACCTTGCCCCAGTTGCCGATGGTCAGCGCCTTGTCCTTCGCAAACAGGAAGGACGGCACGCTCTCGAAGCTCACCTCGGCCGGCTTGCCGTCGCGCATGGCGACTTCGGCGCGGACCATCCCGCAGGGGCATTCGATGTTGACCACGGTCACATCCTCGCCGGCGGGCACCAGCCCCTGGTCCACCGCGTAGCGGCCGAGCGCGATGATGGCGTGGCCGCACATGGTGGAATAGCCCTCATTGTGCATGAACAGCACGGCAAGGTCGGCGCCGGGCAGATCCGGCTCAACCAGCAGCGCGCCATACATGTCCTGATGACCGCGCGGCTCGAACATCAGGATCTTGCGCAAATGATCGAGATGATCGCGGACATAAGCGCGCTTTTCGAGGATGGTGCCCTTGGGCAGTTCCGGGTAGCCACCGGTGACGATCCGCAGCGGCTCGCCGCCTGTGTGCATGTCGATGACGGTGAGCGGGCCGCTCATTGCGCCCCGGTCGAGCCGAAACCGCCGGCGCCGCGCGCGGTGTCGGTGAGCGCCTGATGCACGGTGACCCGGGCCTGGACCACCGGGGCGATGACCAGTTGCGCCACACGCATGCCGCGGCTCACCACGAAGGGTTCCGCGCCGAGATTGGCGAGGATCACCTTGACCTCGCCGCGATAGTCGCTGTCGATGGTGCCGGGTGAATTCAAACAGGTGACGCCGAATTTCAGCGCCAGCCCCGAGCGCGGCCGGACCTGGGCCTCAAAGCCCTCCGGGATTTCCATGATCAGCCCGGTGGGAACGGCGAAGCGGCCGCCCGGGGCGATATCGAGCGGCGCGCTGTCCTCGACGGCCGCCCGCAGGTCCATGCCCGCCGAGCCCGGCGTTTCATAGACGGGCAGATCCAGACCCTCGCCATGCGGCAGGACAATGACCCGCAGTTCGGGGACCCGCAGCTCGGGTCCGGACGCCAGAGCGTCATGGGAGGTATCTTGAGGCAGGCGATCAGGATGGGTCATGGATCAAGCTTTCACCCTTGTCGGGCCGCGGTCAATTGCATGGCGGGCCGCAAGCCGCTAGAAGGCAACCCAATCAACAGGAATTCGCCACCGATGCCCGATACACTCGCCGACGAGGTCGCGCGCCGCCGCACCTTCGCCATCATCTCGCACCCGGACGCCGGCAAGACGACGCTGACCGAAAAACTGCTGCTGTTCGGCGGCGCGATCCAGTTGGCGGGCGAGGTCAGGGCCAAGAAGAGCCGGATCCAGACCCGCTCGGACTGGATGAAGATCGAGCGCGAACGCGGCATTTCGGTGGTCACATCGGTGATGACGTTCGAGTACAACAATCACGTGTTCAACCTGCTCGACACGCCGGGCCACGAGGATTTCGCCGACGACACCTACCGGACGCTGACGGCCGTGGATGCGGCGGTGATGGTGATCGACGCGGCCAAGGGCATCGAGCCCCGGACGCTGAAGCTGTTCGAGGTGTGCCGGCTCAGGGATATCCCGATCATCACCTTCGTCAACAAGATGGACCGCGAGGCGCGCAACCCGTTCGATATTCTCGACGAGGTGGAGCAGAAGCTGGCGCTTGATTGCGCACCGATGACCTGGCCGATCGGTCAGGGGCGCAGCTTCGCGGGCACCTATCATTTGAGCAAATCGGCGATCCGCCATTCCGACACGGAGATGGAACTGACGCCGGTCAACGGCCCGGAATCCGATGCCGTGGCCGGGCTACTGCCCGAAAACGAGCGCGACACCTTCATCGAGGAGGCGTCGCTCGCCGTGGAGGCCTGCAAGCCGTTCGATCTCGCGGCCTTTCGCGAAGGCCATCTGACGCCGGTCTATTTCGGCTCGGCGCTGAAAAATTTCGGCGTGCGCGACCTCATCAATGCGCTCGGAGAGTATGCGCCGCAGCCGCGGGCGCAAGTGGCAGACACCCGCACGGTGGAGGCCACCGACCCGAAGATGACCGCCTTCGTGTTCAAGATCCAGGCCAACATGGACCCCAACCACCGAGATCGCATTGCCTTCGTGCGGGTGTGCTCGGGAACGCTGGAGCGCGGCATGAAGGCCAGGCTCTCGCGTACCGGCAAGCCGATGAGCCTGTCGGCGCCGCAGTTCTTCTTCGCCGCCCAGCGGCAGATCGCCGACACCGCCTATGCCGGTGACGTGGTCGGCATCCCCAATCACGGCACGTTGCGGATAGGGGACACGCTGACCGAGGGCGAGGCGCTGGTGTTCCAGGGCGTTCCGAACTTCGCGCCGGAAATCCTGCGCCGGGTACGGCTCGAGGACGCGATGAAGGCCAAGAAACTCAAGGAAGCGCTGCAGCAGATGGCCGAGGAAGGCGTGGTGCAGCTGTTCTCGCCCGAGGATGGCTCGCCGGCAATCGTCGGCGTGGTCGGCGCGCTGCAGCTCGACGTGCTGAAGGAGCGGTTGTCCGCGGAATACGGCCTGCCGGTCAGCTTCGAGATGGCGCGGTTCTCGATCTGCCGCTGGATCTCGGCCGATGACAAGAACGACCTTGAACGGTTTGTCACCAGCCATCGCGGCGACATTGCCCGCGACCTTGATGGCGATCCGGTGTTTCTGGCGTCCGATCAGTTCTCGCTCAATTACGAGGCGGAGCGCTGGAAGATGATCACCATGGTGGCGATCAAGGAATACCAGGTCGCCAAGGCGGCATAGACCGCGGGCGAAACATCTCCTGCCGTCCGGTCATGACCGGCTAAGCTCCAGTTGCGCGTCAATGACGCTACCCTCCATGCTGTCATCCAATGGGATACGCGGCCGGCTTCGCCGCCGGCCGGCTGGAAGGCTGCGCCGCCGCCAATGTCCGAAGGACAAACCGCCGCGGCCAATGTCACAAATCTGTTGCGCCGGTCGATTACCTCTTCCCGCCGCTGCAAGCGATTACGGGGCTGCGCGGCTTCCGCATCTATTCCGAAATATGAAGGTCACGGATGCGGCGATACATACGGCAAGTCCCCGGACATGATGCTCACGAAACCGGCGCAGAGACCGCGCCACAAAGGGAGACAACGGATGTACAGACGTTTCACACTGGCCGCGGCCACTGCCTTGGCGCTTTTGCCCGTCAGCACGTTTGCCCAGTCAAATGAACTGGTGCTTTACTGCTCTGTCGGCGAAGAATGGTGCCGGGCGCAATCCGAAGCCTTTTCGCGCGAGACCGGCATCAACGTGCTGATGACGCGCAAATCCTCCGGCGAGACTTTTGCCCAGATCAAGGCCGAGGAAGGCCAGCCGCGCGGCGACGTGTGGTGGGGCGGCACCGGCGACCCGCATCTGCAGGCCGCGCAGGAAGGCCTGACGGAAGAGTACAAGTCGCCGATGCTCGCTGAACTGCAGGCCTGGGCCGTGGGCCAGGCTGAAACCTCGGGCTTCCGCACCGTCGGCATTTACGCGGGCGCGCTCGGCTTCGGCTACAACTCGACCCTGGTGACCGAGAACCCGCCAGCCTGTTGGAAAGACCTGCTGGACGCCCGCTACAAGGAAGACATCCAGGTGGCGAACCCGAATTCCTCGGGCACGTCCTACACCATGCTCGCCACCATGGTGCAGCTGATGGGCGAGGATGAAGCCTTTGCCTATCTCAAGGATCTGCACGCCAACATCAACCAGTACACCAAGTCGGGCTCCGCCCCGATCCGTGCAGCGGCCACCGGCGAAAGCGCCATCGGAATCGTGTTCATGCACGACGCCGTGGCGCAGACCGTCGAAGGCGCGCCGATCGTGACCGTGGCGCCTTGCGAGGGCACAGGCTACGAAGTCGGCTCGATGTCGCTGATCAAGGGCGGACCGAACCCGGAAGCCGCGAAGGCATGGTACGAGTGGGCTCTGTCCGCCAAGGCTCAGGAAATCGGCGCGACAGCGAAGAGCTTTCAGGTGCCTTCCAACAGCAATGCCGCCACTCCGCCGGAAGCTCCGAAGCTGGCCGATATCAAGCTGATCGACTATGACTTCGCCAAATACGGCTCGTCTGAAGTCCGCACTGCCTTGCTCGCCCGCTGGGATGCCGAGATCGGCGCGCTGCCGAAGTGATGAAAGCCTTTGAAGGCCGGATCGGCCTCATCTGGTCCGGCCTTCTGCTGGCCAGCGTTCTGGCCCTGCCCTGGTTCAAGGGCGGGGCCATTGGCGCATCCGCCCTTGCCGAGGGTGTGGCCGGACGGGCCTGGCTGCTGCCGCTGGTGGCGGTGGCGGTGGCGCTCACAGCATTGACTTTCCTGACCCGCAACTGGCGGGTGCACCAGGCCGCAGCGGCGCTGGTCGGCGCAGGGCTGGCATGGCTGATCCTGCAGGGGTTCGGTATAGGGCTTCGCGGCCCGGCCCTGCCCGGCATCGAGCTGCTATTTCCGGCCGCCGCCGCCGGGCAGCCGGGGTTCGGCTGGGGCGCCTGGCTCGCGGGCGTGGCGCTGATCGGCGCGTTGGCGGAAGTGCTTGCCGCGCGCGGCTTCTGCCGGGGCGAGCGGTTCGCGGCCTTCTCCATTGTCGGCATCGTGGCGGCGCTGACGCTGTTCGTGTTCTTTCCGATCCTGAAACTGATGTCGGCGGCGTTCATCGCACCCGACGGCACGCTGTCGGCCCTGCCATTTCTGGCGCGGATCACCGCCGCTGACCTGTGGTCCGTCGGCTGCCTGACCGGCGCGGGGCGCTGCGGCGTGGTGATCAACTCGGTGGTGCTTGGCGTGCTCTCGGCAGCCTTCGCCACGGCGTTGGGGCTGGCGCTGGCGCTCTTGGTGGCGCGCACCGACTTCCGCATGAAACGGGCGCTCCGGGCGATCTCGATCCTGCCGATCATCACGCCGCCCTTCGTGGTGGGGGTGGCGATCATCGTTCTGTTCGGGCGCACCGGCGTCGTCACCGTCGAGGTGGCCGAGTGGTTCGGGGTGCGGCCCTCGCGCTGGGTCTATGGTCTGCCCGGCATTCTGATGGCGCAGGTTCTGGCCTTTGCGCCGGTCACCTTCCTGGTGATCCTGTCGGCGCTGGAGGCGATCAATCCCACGCTGGAGGAAGCCTCGACGACGCTCGGGGCGCGGCCAGTCACCACGTTTCGCACCGTGACCTGGCCCTTGCTGCGCCCCGCGCTGGCGGCGGCCTTCCTGCTCGCCTTCATCGAAAGCCTAGCCGATTTCGGCAACGCGATCGTGCTGGGCGGCAGCTATGACGTCTTGTCGACCAAGATCTTCTTCGCCGTTGTCGGCGCGCAATACGACCTTGGCCAGGCCGCCACCTTGTCGGTCCTGCTGCTGGCGCTGACGGTTGCCGCCTTCTGGGTGCAGACACGCTGGCTGGGCCGGGCGAGCTATGTCACCGTCACGGGAAAATCCGATGCCGGACTGGTGGCGCCGATGCCGCTGCTGATCAAGTGGGCGGCGGTGGCGGCCGTGCTGCCCTTCGTCATCTTCACCGCCGGCGTCTATATGATTGTGCTGATCGGCGGCTTCGTCACCGACATTGCCCGGCTCGAGATGTCGCCGACCTTCGGTCACATCTGGACCGCGTTTTCCTTCGAGGTGGGCGACCGGGGGCTACAGCTGTTCGGCTCGGCCTGGGACAGCATGATCACCACGCTGTGGGTGTCCGCCCTGTCGGCGCCGCTGACCATGGGCATCGGCATTCTGACCGCCTGGCTGATCGCGCGGCAGGATTTTGCAGGCAAGCGCGCCTTCGAGTTCGGCACGCTGCTCTCCTTCGCCATCCCTGGCACGGTGGTCGGCGTCAGCTACATTGCCGCCTTCAACGTGCCGCCGATCGACATGACCGGCACCTTGTGGATCCTGGTGATCTGCTTCGTGTTCCGCAATCTTCCCGTCGGCATGCGGGCGGGCATCGCAGCACTTGCGCAGATTGACCGCAGCATGGAGGAGGCAAGCCAGACCATGGGCGCGGGCGGTGGCCGGGTGCTTGCCGACGTGGTGCTGCCGCTGATCCGGCCCGCGATCTTCACGGCGCTGGTCTACTCCTTCGTCACCGCGATGACGGCGGTTTCGGCGGTGATCTTCCTGGTCTCAGCCCGGCACAACATGGCGACCGCCTATATCATGGGCCGGGTCGAGAATGGCGAATATGCGCTGGCCATCGCCTATTCCACCGTGCTGATGCTGGTGATGGTGGTCTGCGTCGCATTGATGAACCTTGCCGTTGGACGGCGGAAACTGGGGCGGCGGACGGCGGTGACGGGGACCGCCCAACCGGCGCAATGAGGGTGACATGACCGAACCAGCCATCGAATTCCGCAGCGTGGTCAAACGCTATGGCGACGCCTCCGCCGTTGCCGGGATCGACCTTGCCATTGCAAAGGGCGAACTGATGACCTTCCTCGGCCCCTCGGGTTGCGGCAAGACCACATCGCTGCGGCTGATCGCCGGGCTGGAACTGCCCACCGAGGGGCAGGTGCTGATCGCCGGGCGGGACGTCAGCCGCGACCCGGCGTCGGCGCGCAATGTCGGCATGGTGTTCCAATCCTATGCGCTGTTCCCGCATATGAGCGTGCTCGACAATGTCGCCTACGGCCCGGCCATCCGCGGCACGCCGAAGGCACAGGCTCAGGCCCGGGCGCGCGAAATCCTCGACCAGGTCGGGCTCGCAGGCCTCGAGGCGCGGCTTCCGTCCGAATTGTCCGGCGGCCAGCAGCAGCGCGTGGCGGTGGCCCGCGCCATCGTGCAGCAGCCCGATGTGATCCTGTTCGACGAGCCGCTGTCGAATGTCGACGCCAAGCTGCGCCGCAAGGTGCGCGAGGAAATCCGCGCCCTGCAGCGCCGTTTCGACCTCACCGCTGTCTATGTTACGCATGACCAGGAAAAGGCGCTGGCGGTCTCGGACCGCATCGTGGTGATGGACAGAGGCCGCATCGCCCAGGTGGGTACGCCGGCCGAGCTCTATGAACGCCCGGCCACGCCCTTCATCGCGAGTTTCATCGGCGACGCGAACCTGATCGAGGGTCAAGTGGTGGAGGGCCGGTTCACAGCGCCGGGCATGACGCTCGATGTGCCGGGCCAGGACGGACCCGCCACCCTGTCGATCCGGCCCGAGCGGATCACGCTTGCCCCCGGCGGGCCGGACCGGGTGATGACGGCCACCTATCTGGGCAGCCGCATGGAATACCTGGTCGCGGCGCAGGTCGGCGAGATGCTGGTGTCGCGGCCGATCTTCGAGCCGCGACTGGCCGCAGGCCAGGACGTGTCGCTGCACATCGCCGCCACGGACGTCTCGCGCGTCGCCTGACCAGCATCCGGGACAGGAAAGGAACAATCCGCCTGCGCCGGAGTTGAGGGACTAACCCCTCAAGGAGGCAAGCATGCAAAATTCCTATCTCCGTTTCGGCGCGATGATCCTCACCTCGACGGTGGTGATGTTCGGGCTGATGTATCTCAACACCTATGAAGCGGGCCATGTCTGGTTCAGCCAGACACGGATGTGGATGGCGCTCTACATGGGCGCAGCGATGGCGGTGGTGATGCTCGGCTTCATGCTTGGCATGTACACCAGCAAAAAGCTCAATATCGCAATTCTTGCGATTGCCGTGCTGATGTTTTCAGTCTCGCTTTACCTGGTGCGCAGCCAGGACACGGTGGGCGACGAGGCCTGGATGAAGGCGATGATCCCGCATCATTCGATCGCCATCCTGACCAGTTCCCGCGCCAATCTCTCCGACCCGAGGGTGCGCGATCTGGCCGACGAGATCATCGAGGCGCAGCGCCGGGAGATCGCCGAAATGGAAGCGCTGATCGCCGATCTGAACGGCGACCCGGCGGCGTCCGAGATTGACGGCCAGTAGGCCAGTCGCGGCGCCTGCCTGCCAACACACTCAATTCGCGAGGAGACATCATGGCTCAGACAGCACAGCTCTACCGGATGGTCACCGACGATCACATCTGCCCCTATGGGCTGAAATCAAAGGACCTTCTGGAACGCAAGGGATTCGCAGTCGAGGATCATCCGCTGACAAGCCGCGAGGAAACCGACGCGTTCAAAAGCAAACACGATGTCGAGACCACGCCGCAGACCTTCATCGACGGCGAGCGGATCGGCGGGTTCGACGCGTTGCAGGACCATTTCGGCGAGGAAAAGCATGATCCCGGCGCCACCAGCTACCAGCCGGTGATCGCGATCTTCGCGGTTGCGGCGCTGATGGCGCTGGCTGTGAGCTGGGCGGCATTTGGCACGTTCTTTACCGTGCGCACAGCCGAATGGTTCATTGCCATCTCGATGTGCATCCTGGCGATCCAGAAACTCCAGGATCTCGAGTCCTTCCAGATGATGTTCATCACCTATGACCTGCTGGCGATGCGGCAATTGCGGTATGCGAAGATCTATCCCTTCGGCGAGGCGCTTGCCGGCGTTCTGATGATCGCAGGCGTGCTGATATGGCTGGCCGCACCGGTGGCGCTGTTCATCGGCACGATCGGCGCGATCTCGGTGATCAAGGCAGTCTATGTCGACAAGCGCGAGCTCAAATGCGCCTGCGTCGGCGGCGGCAGCAATGTGCCGCTGGGCTTCATCTCGCTGACCGAAAACCTGATGATGGTGGCGATGGCGATCTGGATGCTCGCCAAGGGGATGTGAGCCGCGGTTCCGACGGAGGTTTCGCCGGACACGCGAAAACACCCGCGCGCGAAGAACTCGCCGTCGGCATCGGGGCAGTTCGGAGTCCGATCTGAAACCGGACTTGCGGGGCGCACGGGCGGCTGGCCCGTGAGGAATGGATGAGTTGGCTTGGCGCAGCACCCCGCGCCCCGCCGGTGAGGGAAACCCGCACCTTCCGGGCGCGGACCGGCTCTCCTTCCTGCGAAACCAGACGCGAGCCCTGGCGGTTTCGTTTCGTTCGGCCCTTCGGAGGTCGAACACCGCCCTCTCCCATCCGCGTGTGTCAGGCGCGGCAGGGACTTGGCAGGCCGGCGTTTGCGGTGGCGCCGCAGTCCTGGAGGGGCAGCCCGCCCGGACCAGGATCGCGGATCAAACGCCGCCGGCTGCGGCCCAAGGGTCTCAGCCGGTTCCGGCCATTCGCGCGAAAAGCCCTTGCCGCAATCCACCACGATCGGGCAGGCCCCCACGCTGACCGGGGACTTCGCTTCGCAAGCGTCTGGCCCACGGGTACGGCCCCCATGCACCAGACCTCACCGCCTTCCGCCGGCCCGGGCTCCGTCAGCCCCGGCCATCCATTGGAGCGGAAGATGCGGCCAGTATCGCATGGCGCAAACAGGTGGGGATAAAAGCAGCGAGAAAATTTTCACGCGAGTGCGGATCGTGCCGGTGAAAGCCCGATTTCCGGGGTTTGATGCTTGCAGACCGCGGTTGATCCCACTCTCGGCTTCCCCGTTTATATGGGGACATTGCGTGAGCCACATCGGCCAAAACCGGCGAATCCGGTGGAACCAAAGCGCTGACCGGGCGTTGATAGGACAATTCAAGGAGAAAACCATGCGCAACCGAACCATGATAGCGGCTCTGATCTCGCTGCCCGTCAACGCGGTGATCTTCGGCGCCGGCGCCATAACCGTACTGTCGATCCCGGCTCTGGCCGAACAGGCGAAGTATCTGCTGCCGGCGGTGATTGTCGGCGGCTTCCTGGCGACCTTCCCCGTCGCCTGGATCCTGGCGCCGCGTTTGCGCGCCCGGTTCAACTATCCCGAGGCACGGCGCAACGCTTGATGCGCGGCGTGAGCAACAAAGCCACATCCAGATCAATGCGTCAGGCGCCGAACCAAAGGCTCGCCGCGCCTGCCGCCAGGACCGTGACATAGACCGAGCCAACGCGCAGGCCGAGCCCGACAGTGCCAGCGACGAAGGCAATGACCCCCTTCACCACGGTGTTCACCGAAACGGCGATGAAAATGGCGAGCATCCCGGTTTCGAGCGCCAGATCCTGTGAGACGAGGCGCGCCATCGAAATGGTCAGCGCATCGACATCGGTCAGGCCCGAAAGCGCTGCTGCGGCATAGACGCCGGCTGTCCCGAGCCACGCACGCAAATAATAGACCCCGAGGAGTACCACCGACAAAGCTGCGCCGAACAGCAGCGCTGTCTTCAGCTCCAGCGGGTTGGAGATGCCTTTGACCTCGTCTTCGGCCGCAGGCTTGTCGCCGCTTAGAAGATAGATCAGCGCCGCCCCGATCAGCCCGGTCGCGGCCATCACCGCCATCGGCAGCGCCAGCGGCGCGAGCAAGGCGGGCTCAAACACCCCGACGAGAACGAGGATGCGCAGGAATGTGATCGCGCCTGCGACGACAATGCCCGCCGCGGCGACGGGAACGAGCGCCGGGCGCTCCCGCGCCATCCGCGCCAGCACCAGCGATGTCGAGGTGGAGGAGGCGAGACCGCCGAAAAATCCCGTCATCAGGATGCCGAGGCCGGCGCCTGCCAGCCTGATGCCGAGATAGCCCAGAAAGGACAGGCCCGCCACCACCACGACCGCCCACCACAGCTGGTAGGGATTGAAGGTTCCGCCGGGCCCAAAACCCTGGTCGGGCAGCAGCGGCAGGACAACGACGGAGATCAACCCGAGCTTGACCACCGCATCGAGTTCGAGCCTGTCGATCCGCGCCACAAAGCTGTGAAGCCGGGCTTTCATGGTCAGGAGAAAGGCCGCGACGACTGCGCTTGCCGCGACCGGGGCCATCTCTCCCAGAACCGACGCGGCGCCGAGCGCAAAGGTCAACAACAGCGCGATCTCGGTGGTCAGGCCGATGTCCTGATCGCCCTTCACCTGCCCATAGTAGCTGACGGCCAGCAGGATGCCGAGGGCTGCCAAACCCACGGCGAGCACGACGGGCGATGTGAGGGCTGAAAGCCAGGCGGCCACCCCGCCCAAGAGCGCCGTCAGCGCAAAGGTGCGAATCCCGGCGATCCGCGCGCCCTCGGACTGCTGACGCCCATGCCAGCCGCGTTCAAGCCCGAGCAGAAGCCCGATTGCCAGCGCCAGGCCAAGGCGAGCGAAAATCTGTGTTTCATCCATTGCCGCCATGATGATTGATTTCGATTGCGGGCGCCAGAGTGCATGCTGCCGGGTGGCATTGACGATCAACACAGCACTTCAGGAGCGTAATAGAGCTTGATCGGCGCCAGGGATGGCGGCACTGTAAGGCGAAAGCGGACCGGCAGGGCTTCGCGGTGGAGATCCAGGCCTGGATCGACACGGCCAGGCGCATACGATGCGTCAAGGCCGCCGTGAATCCTTGAAATGCATGCACTTCATCGCGCCTTCCAATCGACGGCGACAGGCATGACGATTTGAATTTTCCGACACCGGCGCGGTGCGGGGCCAGAACGGGGACTGTGTCTTGATGGCACCGACAGATGGGGCGATCAGGCAGGCCGGACCGCGATGGCGCGCGATGCTGGCCGCCATGTTGTTCCTGTCCGCGGCGCTGGCAGGGTGCGCGACGCCGACGGGGCGGCCGGGCGACGCATTGATTGCCCAGCCTCTGCGCAGCATCGGGCTGGCGCACCATCATGCCAGCCTGGCCCTGGGGCAGTACAGCCGGAACGCGGGGCCTGCGGCGGAAATCCTGCCTGGCGCTACGGCCAATGTCCGCCGCGCCTGCAGCGGCGACCGGCCTGCGGTAACGTGGCTCGGCCACTCCTCGGCCATCATCTCCATCGGCGGGCAATGCATCCTCACCGATCCGGTGCTGGAGGCCAACCGATCGCTTGCGAGCCCCCTGCCGAAACGGCTGGTCGATATTCCCTTCAGCGTCGACGACCTGCCGGACATCGACGCGATCATCCTGTCCCATGGCGACTATGATCATCTTCACATGCCGACGATCGCTGCACTGGCGCGCCGGTTTCCGGATATAGCGATCCTTGTCCCTCCGGGCGCAGCCGGCCCGGGGGCGCTCAAACGCTTTGCGCGCGTGGAACAACCGCTTCCGGGACAAGCGGCCCGGATTGGTGGCCTGACAGTCACCGCCGAGCGTGCCTATCATGCGACCCGACGAAACCTCGCCGCGATCAAGACCGGCCATGCCTTTTCCTGGGTTGTGTCGGACGGACGCACGAAGGTCCTGTTCATCGGCGACTCGGGCTACGGGCCAGCTTTCAGGGATATCGGCAGATCGCACGGACCGTTCGATCTGCTGCTGGTGCCCATCGGCTCCTATGAGCCCAGTGAGCTGGTGGCTGCCATGCACGCCAATCCCGAGGAGGCGGCCCGGATCGCGCGGGATGTGGGTGCGCGGCTCGCGATCGGCATCCATTGGGGCACCTTCGCGCTGTCGCCGGACCGGCCCGACGAGACCGTGCGCCGGTTCAGGCAGGCGGGCCGCAAGACCGGCGTGACAACACGGGTGCTGCCGATCGGCGGCACCGTCGTGGTTCCCTGAACCAGCCCGCCGGTGTAAACCCGGACTCGATCTCCCCTCCTGCCACGGAATTCCGTCATGAAAGCCATTCTCTACGAAGCCTTTTCCGCGCCGCCGAAGCTTGTCACCTTGCCGGATCCTGCGCCGGAGCCCCATGGCGTCGTGGTCAGGGTGGGGGCCACGGGCGTGTGCAGAAGCGACTGGCATGGCTGGGTGGGGCACGACCCGGACATCGCGCTGCCGCATGTGCCGGGCCATGAGCTTGCGGGCACGATCGCGGCGGTGGGCCGCGAGGTCACGCGCTGGAAGGTGGGCCAGCGGGTGACAGTGCCGTTTGTCGGCGGCTGCGGGCACTGCCCCGAGTGCCATGCCGGGCACCAGCAGGTGTGCGACCACCAGTTTCAGCCCGGCTTCACCCATTGGGGCTCGTTTGCGGAATTCGTGTCGATCCACCGGGCCGATCTCAACCTTGTGGCGCTGCCCGAGAGCCTGGATTTTGCCACCGCCGCGAGCCTCGGCTGCCGCTTCGTCACCTCGTTTCGCGCCGTTGTCGACCAGGGCCGCGTCTCGGCGGGGGAATGGGTGGCGGTGCATGGCTGCGGCGGCGTCGGACTGTCGGCGATCATGATCGCCGTGGCGTCGGGGGCGAATGTGGTGGCGGTCGATATTTCCGATGCGGCGCTGACACTGGCGCGCCAGCTGGGGGCTGCGGCAGTGATCAATGGCCGGCAGGTCGACGACGTCGCGGGCGCAGTGCGCGACATCACCGGGGGCGGGGCGCATGTCTCGCTTGATGCACTGGGTTCGGTCGTTACCTGCGTGAACTCGATCAACAGCTTGCGCAAGCGCGGGCGGCATATCCAGGTCGGGCTGATGGCCGGCGATCACAGCCTACCGCCGGTGCCGATGGGGCGGGTGATCAGCCACGAGCTGGAGATCCTAGGCAGCCACGGCATGCAGGCGCACCGCTATGGCGCGATGATGGCCATGATCGAGGCGGGAACCCTGAAGCCGGACCTGCTGGTGGGGCAGCGGATCACGCTTGAGCAATCGATCGACGCGCTGATGGGCATGGACAGGTTCGCGGGCGTGGGCGTGACGGTGGTGACGGAGTTTTGAGGGGCTCGGTCGACGGTCTTGCAGTCCAACGTGCTACGCCGCGACCTCGGCGTTGAGCCTTGCCAGGCCGGACTTGAGCGCGGCGATGCAGGCGGGGTCGAAGGCCGTGCCGGCGTCCGTGTCAAGGATGGCGAGCGCCCTGGAGATCGGCATGGCGGCGCGGTAGGGGCGTTCGGCGGAGAGCGCGTCAAACACGTCGGCGACGGTGAGAATGCGCGCTTCCAGGCAGATCTCGTCGCCCTTCAGGCCGTAAGGATAGCCCTTGCCGTCGAGCCGCTCGTGGTGGGCGGCGGCTATGGGCGCGATGTCGTGGAAGGCGTGGACGCGCCTGAGGATGGCTTCGCTCTGGGCCGGGTGCCGGCGGATCGACGTCCATTCGTCCGCGTCGGGCTTGCCCGGCTTGTCGAGGACCTGGTTGGAAACGCCGAGCTTGCCGAGATCATGCAGCAGTGCGGCGCGCCTGAGCCAGCGGCGGTGATCCGGGCTGAGACCCATCTCCTCGGCGATCATGTCTGTGTAGAGCGTGACCCGGTTGGAATGGTCGGCGGTGAAAGGGCTCTTGGCGTCGACCACATCGGAGAAGGCAGCGGCGATGTCGTCGAGATAGTCCTCATTGACCGGCTCGGACTGCAATGCCGGCTTCATCGAAAAGACCCGGGCCTCAAGCTCCGGCGATGTGAGCATCGCCCAGAATTCCGGATCGGCCTGGGCGGTGACGAAGGCCGCCACAAGCGCGGGATCAAACCACGCGCCGGAGCGCGCCTTGATCTCGCTGAGCGCGGCGCTGGCGCCATTTTCGGTGTGAAACACATCGATCACCTGGGCCATCAGCGCCAGGCGCGCGATCAGCGGGATCCGGTCACCAGTCAGGCCTTCAGGCTTGCCGGAGCCGTCCCAATGCTCGTCGAGCGAGCGGATGCCGTCCCGCACGGCCTCGGAGAACCGCATCTGCGCGGCGATGTCGGCGCCGCGATGGCAGCGGGTCTCGATGAGGTTGCGCGAGATCTCGCCGCCGTTCTGCAGGATGTTGACGATGGCGCGGATGCGCTCGGAGAGGCCCGATTCAAGCCCGGTTTTCCTGAACACGAAGCGCAGCGCCGAGGACAGGCTGCCGTCGATGGTCTTGAAATCGCGCTTGAAGGCAATGTCGTCGGCGAGATAGAGTTCGCAGATCCGCGCGGCGTTGCTGGAGCAGCCGAGATCCTTGAGCAGCAGCGTGTAATAGAGATCCTTGAGCACCTCGTCGGGCAGTTCCAGCGCCTCGCCGATGCGCGTGCCGATCCAGGCGCAGCGGATACAATGGCCCTCGGGCTGTCCCTCGGTCATGTCGAGCGCATAGCTGAGCGCTCCCAGCAGATCGGCGAGTTTGAAAGCCGCCGGACGCGCGGGTTTGGCGAGGGTCAGATAGAGGCTTGAACTCATGGGGCGGCTCCGGTGTGCGGAATGGTCTAACAGCTGCGGCTTAAGAAGGGTTTACCGGGGGCGGGTGTCCGTGGAGGGACGGTTGCGGATAGGGGGATGAACCGGACGAAGGCCCCTCAGGCCGCCATGCGTGGGCCGGTCCCGAGCATCTGCGGGACCGGCCGTTTGGCGGGGCCAACAGATCCTCGCCACAAGGGCGAGGATGACGGCGGAGGGGGCAGTGGATGACGGCGGGAGGGGGAGTGAATGACAGCGGTGTGGCGGAGGAACGTCGTCGGCTGGAACGTACCAGCCAACGCAGGCAGACGCCCCCACTCCGACTTGACGGCCAGATGAAACCAGCATATCCCTTATGTGAGAATCTATCTCATATAGGGGATTAGGGGTGCAGACGACGCTCAATGACAGGCTGGCGGAGCGGCTCAAGCAGATCCGGACATCGCGGGGATGGTCGCTTGAGGTGCTGGCGGAGAAGAGTTCGGTCAGCCGCTCGACGCTGTCGCGGATCGAGAATGCCGAGGTGAGCCCGACGGCTGAGACGCTGGGCAGCCTGTCGAGCGTCTACCAGATGAGCATTTCGCAATTGCTGGCGCCGATCGAGACGCCGTTCACGCCGCTGGTGCGACGGGCCGAGCAGAGCCAGTGGCGCGATGCCGAGAACGGATTTGCGCGCCGGATCGTGTCGCCGCCGAGCGGCGGGCTGGCGGCGGAAGTGGTGCAGTGCGAACTTGCGGCCAACCAGCGGATCTCCTACTCCGTGCCATCGGTACCTGGACATGAGCATCATCTCGTGCTGTTGAGCGGCATCCTGGCGGTGACGATCTCGGACGAGACCCGGGTGCTCGAGGCGGGGGACTGCCTGCGCTATCAGCTCTACGGCCCGTCGCGGTTTCAGACCGGGGATCAGCCGGCATCCTATCTGATTGTTCTTGTGTGAGGCCCCGATGACCCGCATTGCCATTCATGCCCTTGCTGCCGACGAGCTCGACGCCCATGCCGAGGCGCTGGCGCAAATAATGGCGGACACTGTCACGGACGGGGCAGCGATCGGCTACATGCAGCCATTTGCGCTGGAGCACGGGCTGGAGTTTTTCACGACCCAGGTTTTCCCCGAGGTGCGGGCCGGGCGGCGCAGGCTGCTCCTGGCCCGGCTTGACGGCGCGACCGCGGGCTCGGTGCAGCTGATCATTGCGCTGCCGCCCAACCAGCCGCACCGCTGCGAGGTGGCCAAGATGATGGTGGCGCCCGCGGCACGGAGGAACGGCATCGGCCGTGCCCTGATGCAGGCGGTTGACGCGGAGGCGCGGGCGGCCGGCAAGAGCCTGATCACGCTCGACACCCGCACCGGCGACCGGGCCGAGCCGCTCTACCGGACGGCGGGGTTCGAGATCGCGGGCGTGATCCCCGGTTTCGCGCTTGATCCCGACGGGCGCGCGCTGCACGCCACCACCTATATGTACAAGACACTGTGAGCCCGGCACTGTCCTGGCTGATGGGATTGGCGGCGATGCTGGGCGGCATTCTCATGGCCGCGCAGGGACCGATCTATGCGCGCATGTCGGCCGCACTCGGCGGCAATCCGCTGTTTGCGGCGATGCTGGCGTTCGCTCTGGCGACGCTCCCGGGCGGGTGTTCAGGCTGCACGCTGGGTGCGCCGCGAAGGCGGATCTGACGGCGCGCCGGCCGGATTGACCTCACCCTGCTATCGCGGCGGCGTGCCGCCGAGGATGGCCAGGGCAATCGTTCCGGTCTCCTCATGGTCCGGATGCGACGCATCTGCCGGCAGGGGCTCGCGATTTGCCTCAAGCACCTTGCGAATGGTGGCGAGCCCGGGCAAGGCATCGGTCATGGTCTGGCGATCATGGTCGCTCAGGATATGGTTGAAGGTTCGCGCTGCGGCGTTGATCGCCTCCTCGCAGAAGACACGCCCGGCGGTGGTAAGGAACACCTGCTTGGAGCGGGCGTCGAATTCGCAGGGCCGGGTTTCGATGAAGCCGCGTTTTTCCAGCACCTGGATCGAATGGCTGATCGTCGCCTTGGACACATTCATCGCCCCGGCGAGGCTGAGCGGCGTGACGCCATCGCCCGCGCGGACCAGATGCAGGACGATGGCGAAATGCGACGGGTGAACGCCGTCGGGCAGCATCTTGCCGACCAGCGTCGTGCACAGCTGGTCGATCTTGCTGATTTCGCTGAAAAAGATGTAGCCGTCGCCAGGCTTGTACAGGGCGTTCATTCCGTCACCTTTCACCATAATCGATCCCTGATCGGCCTGAAAGTCAGACTTATCGGACTGTCAGTGCTGCGGCGGGGCCTCAGCTCCATTTGACCCGTGCGACCCTCACAACGCAAGCGGTGATCGGGATTATTCAACGATTACGGCCGGTTCAAGATTGAAACCTGCGGCTCGGAGCCGCGCGAGGCGTGTGACAGGGTCCCCGGGACGCTTTTTACACCGGAATCAGAGAAGGCTAGCCCCGATGCTGTCGAGGATCGCCGTCCAGCCGACGATATGGCCACCTCGCACGCCTTCGCTCATGAAGTCGGACTGATGCAGGGTGATTTCGGTCACGCCTGGACAGCAAACACAAAATGCCGGGACGAACCCCGGCATTCTGGCAGATCACGTGGATCAGGACCGGACCTAATGACCCGGCTTGATGAAGGTGCCGTTCTGCAGTTCCGTCACGGCCTGGATCAGTTCGGCGCGGGTGTTCATGACGATCGGGCCGTGCCAGGCCACAGGCTCCTTGATCGGCTTGCCGGAGACCAGCAGGAAGCGGATGCCTTCGTCGCCCGCCTGGACCGTGACCTCGTCGCCGGTGTCGAAGACCACAAGCGTGCGGTCGCCCGACATGTCACGGATCTGGATCTCCTCGCCCTCGACTTCCTTCTCGACCAGCACGCCGAAGGGTTTGGAGGCGTCGCGGAAGGTGCCGGAGCCTGCGAAGATATAGGCAAAGGCCGAGCGGTAGGCGTCGACCTTGAAAGTCTTCTTCCTGCCCGGCGGCACCGAGATGTCGACATAGGACGGCTCGGCGGCGATGCCGTCGACCGGGCCGCGCTTGCCCCAGAACTCACCGCAGATGATGCGGGCGGCGGTGCCGTCATCATCGATCTCGACAGGGATGTCAGCGGCGGTGACGTCCTGGTAGCGCGGCGCGGTCATCTTCATCGACGACGGCAGGTTGGCCCAGAGCTGGAAGCCGTGCATCTTGCCGGCGAAATCGCCCTTGGGCATTTCCTGGTGCATGATGCCGCGGCCGGCGGTCATCCACTGCACGTCGCCGGCGCCAAGCGTGCCGGTGTTGCCCAGGCTGTCGCCATGCTCGACGGTGCCGGCCAGCACATAGGTGATGGTCTCGATGCCGCGGTGCGGATGCCAGGGGAAGCCCTTGAGATATTTCTCGGGGCTCGAGTTGCGGAAATCGTCAAACAGCAGGAACGGATCGGTGAGCGAGGGATCGTCGAAGCCGAAGGCGCGCTTGAGATGGACGCCGGCGCCTTCGAGATGGGGCACGGCAGTGGATTCGTGACGGACAGGCCTGATGGACATTGGGGGTCTCCTCAGTGTCGGCCGGCGACGGGGGCCGGCAATGGTTGCGTTGACGTCAATGTAGCGGGCGGGCGGGCATCTTATAAGGGGCCGCAGGGAAACGGATTGTTCAATTTTGCGAGGTCCTGGCGGCGCGGGACCAGCTCGGACAGTGAACTGTCGGAACCCTGGGGGGTGGAGTGCGTTGTCCTGTCATCATGACAAAGGAGATGCAGATGGCCATCAAGATCGATTCAAAACTGGAAACCGAACTGACACCGGAACAGGTCCCGGACGATCAGACCATGACGCAGGAGGAGAAGCTCAACCGGCTCAGCGACATGAAGTTCGAGCTGGAACGCCAGACGGGCCGCGGAACCGCTGATCTCGACCAGGTCGAGGCGCGGATGGCGTCCATCAATCTGGCTTTGTCGCGGGCAAAGGGAAAGTAGCTCCAGGCCTCAGCTTGCGCCGCCGCGCCCCAGCGCCGACAGCGGAATGGCGGTGGTTTCCTTGATCTCCTCCATCACGAAGGAGGCGGAAACATCGGCCAGCCGCACCCTGGCGATCAGCTTTTGATAGAGCCGGTCATAGGCCTTGACGTCGAAGACGCGGGCGCGGAGCACGTAATCGAGATCGCCCGAGGTGCGGTAGACGCCGACGATCTCGGGAAAGCCCGCGACCGCCTCTCGGAAGGTCTTGAGCCAGTCGGCATCATGGCTCGCGGCGCGAACAAAGATGAACACCGACAATCCGCAGCCGGCGGCCTCGGCGTCGAGGATGGCGACGCGCTCCCTGATCAGCCCGCGCTCCTCAAGCACTTTCACGCGGCGCCAGCAGGCGTTGCGCGACAGGTGAACCCGCTCCGACAGCGCGTCGACCGACAGGGTGCCGTCGCGCTGCAACTGGCTCAGGATTCGGACATCCATGTCGTCTATCTGGTGCATGCGGTACATATATCCCAATATTTGAGATATTCAAAGGATGTTCGGGACATTTCTCCCTCGGAATCGGGCTATCCTCACACAATCAAATCACATAGAGGCAAATCACAAAGAGGGACGCCCGCCCATGCCGACCAAGCAGATCGCCCGCCTGTTCACCGATCATCCGCAATCGGTTGACGAGACCTATCTCGAGCATCTGGTGTTTGCCGGAAAGTTCTCAGGCAAGCTGTTTGCCGCGGGGTTTTGCGCGCTTGTTCATGCCGTGCTGCCGTTTACCTTTGAGAAAACTGCTAGCCGTATGATCAACGAGATGCATCACCGGATGCACAACCGGAGCAAATAGCGCCAACATGTGCCGCTGGGCCGCCTATCGTGGAACACCCATCCCGCTCGAGCAGATCGTCTCGGCGCCGGGCCATTCGCTGATCGAACAATCCCACCGGGCGACCGAGGCCAAGACCGCCACCAATGGCGACGGTTTCGGCATCGCCTGGTATGGCGAACGCCCCGAACCGGGGCTGTACCGTGACGTGCTGCCGGCCTGGTCGGACTGCAATCTCAAATCGCTGGCGCGGCAGATCCGCTCGCCCTTGTTTCTGGCCCATGTGCGCGCCTCGACCGGAGGCGCCACCAGCCGCGACAATTGCCATCCCTTCGTGCATGGCGCCTGGTCGTTCATGCACAATGGCCAGATCGCCGGTTTCGAGCAGATCCGGCGGCCGATGGAAGCCGCGCTGTCGGACAGGCTCTACCAGGCCCGGCATGGCACCACCGATTCGGAACTCCTGTTCCTGCTGGCGATCGAATTCGGGCTCGAGACCGACCCGGCCGGCGCCTTTGCCGCGGCGATCCGCTTCGCGCTGGCGGAATCGGCGCGGGCCGGCCTTCGCGAACTGATCCGCTTCACGGCCGCCTTTTCCGATGGCGAGACGCTCTATGCGATCCGCTACGCCACCGATGCCTACGCGCCGACGCTCTATTCCGCGCCAACGTCGGGCGGCACCGGCCATTGCCTTGTGTCCGAACCGTTCCATGACACCGACACCAAATGGCACGAGATCCCGGCAGGCAGTTTCGTCACGCTGAAGGACGGCGGGATATCGTCTGCGCGGTTTAATCCGGTGCAGGTGGAGCGGGTGGAGATTGCCGAGGTGGCGTGAGGGAAAGGAAAGGTATTGCCACAGCAGATTAAATCTGACTTGACCACAGGTATAAGAAAGGTAATGAACTCAAGAAGTTTTTGATTCACCGTCTGCTTATGGAGTGAGCGTGAACTATATTGAATATCTGAAATTTTCAGCACAATCGATACTCCAATCTACATATGTTTATGATCATGCGCGATCTGCGGAGCGATTGACAGACCATCTTCCCATAAACAAAGAGGTTGGTCCGTATCTTGCGTCTCATGACGCAGACCTAACAGCCCTTTCCGCCTGCTATCTTTTTATAAGCATTGAAATGCAGGCTGCGTTCAACGTTAGCAAGACAGGGAGATACGATCAGTCTCCCGCAGCCCCAAATGGACGTATTCCGCTTGAATTAGATTTACTGCCGACGCTGGAGGGATCAAGAGTAACACCTTACGTGGCTAAAACTGCAATCGTCGAACAGTTTGAATTGTTGAAGAAATACCTAATTTACGTCAATGCGCCGTATAATGTGAAGATGTTGGAAAAGTCGCGCGAAATACTCGACGTGGATATTTTCGACAAAATGGAACGGTTGATTTTGCGCCGTAACGAATTGACCCACGAGATAGATGCTCCAATGGCCTCTATGAAGAATGCGGTCGAATATTTTTACTCGTGCCGCTGGCTAGCGACGTTTTTTCACGAAAATTCTCCATAAATTAGTTTCGACCTAGGTTCTTACAATTCATTAACGGTTCTTTAGAACCAAACGCTCCGCAATCCTCGCCGCCAGCCTTTCAGCGACCTCATCCTTGCTCAGATCCGGCCACTCCTCGACACCCTCCTTCGAGACGATGCGGACGCGGTTGCGGTCGCCGCCCATGATGCCGGTGGCGTGGGAGACGTCGTTGGCGACGATGAAATCGGCGCCCTTGCGGGCGAGCTTGGCCTGCGCGTTGGAGACGACATCGGCGGTTTCGGCGGCGAAGCCCACGACCAGCTTCGGGCGGCTTGCGTGATGGCCGATGGTTCTGAGGATGTCGGGGTTTTCGGTGAGTTCGAGCGGCGCGGGGCCCTCGCCCTCCTTCTTCTTGATCTTGTTGCCGGCGGCGGTGGCCACGCGCCAGTCGGCGACGGCGGCGACGAAGACCGCGATGTCGGCGGGCAGCGCCGATGTCACGGCGTCGAGCATGTCGGCGGCGCTTTCGACCCGGACGACATCGACGCCGACCGGATCGGGGATGGTCACCGGGCCAGAGACCAGTGTCACCTCGGCGCCGAGCCTGGCGAGAGCGCCAGCGATGGCGTGGCCCTGCTTGCCGGACGAGCGGTTGGCGATGTAGCGCACCGGGTCGATCGGCTCGTGGGTCGGGCCGGAGGTGACGATGGCGGTCTTGCCGGCGAGCGGCTTTGGCACATTGTCGAGCAGCGCTTCGATGCTGGCGACGATCTCCAGCGGCTCGGCCATGCGGCCCTCGCCGGCTTCTCCGGTTTCGGCCATTTCGCCCCGCATCGGGCCGATCAAGCGGATGCCGTCCTTGCGCAGCGTTTCGATGTTGCGGCGGGTGGCGGGATGGGACCACATGGCGGGGTTCATGGCAGGCGCGACCAGGACGGGCCTGTTGGTGGCAAGCAGCACGGTGGAGGCGAGATCGTTCGCGAGACCATGGGCCAGTTTCGCCATCAAGTCGGCGGTGGCGGGCGCCACGCAGACCAGATCGCAGTCGCGCGCGAGGCGAATGTGGCCGACATCCTGCTCGTCCTCACGGGAAAACAGGTCGGTGTAGACGTGATCATGGGCCAGTGCACCGACGGCGAGCGGCGTGACAAATTGCTGCGCGGCCGCAGTCATCACTGGCCGCACGGAAGCGCCGCGCTCGCGCAGGCGGCGGATCAGGTCGAGGGATTTGTAAGCCGCGATGCCGCCCGAGATGATCAAGAGGATGCGTTTGCCGGCGAGTGTCTTTCCGACTGTGGGCAGAGGCGAAACCGCCATGTCTCCACGCGGCGGCAGATCAAGCTCGATGCCGCCAAGCGGTTCGACTGAGGCACGGACGCGCTTGTAGAGCGAACCTCTGGTCGCATCTTCTCCGTCGTCTTCATCCGGTTCCGCGCTGCCTTCGAGTTCGGTCAGGATGACCCGCATCTCCTCTTCCATGGAGCGTCCATTTTTCGCGGCACGCTCGCGGAGCCGCTGCTTGGTGGTTTCATCAAGATTTCGGATTGTCAGGCTTGCCATGGGCTACTCGCAGAGACAGAATGATTTCATTGAAATCATATTTATGGTGATCTGCAGTCTATGCAATCTTTTTATCGCGTTCAGGCGAGACCCTATGGTTTCGACTGACATCACGGCTACTCCAAGAGAAATAGCAAGTGGATCGAGCAATGGGAAAATATGGAAAAGCCGCGATCAGCGCCGTGCATCTTCTCGCAAAGAATGATTCGATGTCTCCACGAATGGCTTGGGCGACCGCTGTCCAGGATATTTTTCCAAGCAGTGAATCTTCGCAATCGAAAGGATGCCCCCGGGACGCTTTCCTCGCGCTCTGCGGACTCGGTGTGGTTCGAAACATTACAGTCGGAACCTACACTCGCTCGATCAAAAACAGAGCTTACGTGGAGCGCGCTTTGGCAGCAATCCGCTCGGATCCATCACTTGCAGATGATGAGAAAGCTTTATGGCTGATAGCCATTGGCGATCAGAGAAAAGTCCACAACTCGCAAATGGACGTAGTGTCCACGTTTTTCCTAAATGGGTACATCGAATAGCTCTTCTGCATTATTCGTCGTCCAACCAGTCAAAGACCGGTCTCTCACCCGCAACCATGGCGCGTGGAGGCGTCTCAAGATCAAAGGCGCCGTATTTTTCGCGCAGCGCCATCACCCTGTCGTAGAAGGTTTCGCCGGAAGGTTTTGCCATCTCATTTCCGTCAGTCTCGCTGACGGACCGGCGCAACAGCACCCGCGCCTCTTCCTCCATGGACATGCCATGGCGTGCCGCGCGTTCGCGCAGCGCCTGTTTGACGGAATCGTCGAGATTGCGGATGGTCAGCGTCGCCATGGTGCGCCTCCTTGCCGTCGGGTTTGATCGTGACTGCAATGTAAGCATTGCATGCACTGCAGTCAAACGCGGCTGCACGCCGGCGCATCTGCCCGGGCGGCGGGGCGCGACGGGGGCTGTCGTCCGAAGCGGGCAGACAACCCGGCACGGGCCGGGTTGTCCAGGTCCTGTGCGGTCAGGCCGCCTTGACGATGTCGACGACTTCTATCTCGAAGACCAGGTCCTGGCCCGCCAGCGGATGGTTGGCGTCGACGGTGACCCGCTGGTCGTCCAGCGCGGTGACGACGAGGGCCACCTGCCCGCCATCGGGCGTGCGGGCCTGCAGCTGCATGCCTTCCTGCGGCTCGATTTCCGGCGGCAAGGCATCACGGGGGATCTGCTGGACCTTGGCGGCGTCATGGGCGCCGTAGGCCTCTTCGGCGGGAACGGTGACGGTCTGCCTGTCGCCGACCTTCATGCCCTCGACCTCGCGGTCCAGACCGCTGATGATCTGGCCGGCGCCGAGCTGGAACTCGAGCGGCTCGCGTCCCTCGGAACTGTCGAACTTGGTGCCGTCTGTCAGTTTGCCGGTGTAGTTGATCCGCACGGTGTCGCCGGATTTGGCCTCGCTCATATGTCTATCCAATGCTTGTGTTTGTCCCGGCGCGTCCGTGGGTGAACGGATGTCGTGCGTGTTGCACCCTGGCAGCCGGGTTTCCTGCCCTGACGGCGCAGATGCTGCCGCCGGCGAATGTTGGACCGGCGCTCGATGTCCGGTCCAATAGCCTATTTTGCGGGAAACGGGCTTGAATTGCAAATCCGACTGGGCGCGCCGGGCTTAACGGCATGACGGTTCGGGGCCGGCGGCGCTCACCTGAGCTGCTTGGCATGGGTCGCATCGGTCTCGTCGATCGGGTGGAAGCCCAGGTGCTCGTAGAAGGTCCGCGACGCCGGCGTGGCGCGCAGGCGGATTCGCGGGAACCAGATCGCGGCCCCATCGAGCGCCTGCGCCACCAGCGCCTTGGCGACGCCCTCATTCCGATGGCCGCGATCGACATAGAGGTGGCGCAGGCGGCCGACAGTCTCGTCCGTGAACGGATCGCGGCACAGGCCGCAGAAGCCGATCGGACGCTCGTCCTCGAAGGCGCCTATCAGCCGGGCGCCGGGACCGTCGAAGCGGTTCTCGCCCGACTTCCAGTCCTCCAGCATGCGCTCGACAAAGGGATAGCCGTCCTCCCAGGCCTCGTCGGCCAGGGGATGCATGTCGGTGTCGTCGAGAGAGATCGGGCGGTAGGAAACCATCCCTACCATATGGGGTGGATGGCCAGCGCTATCCAGACCACGGCGGCAGCTATAATCCACAAGGCCACCCGGCCCGAGCGGGTGTGGCGGGCTTCGGCCTTGCCGATGGCCTCGGAGGTGGCCTCGTCAAAGCGCAGGCCGTGCTCGGCCATGTCGCCGAGTTCCGTGGCGAAGCGCTCGGTGCGCTCGGCGAGATCGGGCAGGCGCTCGGCCAGCCGCATCGCCGCGATGGCGCCGGCCTTGAGGTCGCCGGCGATGCGCTTGGGGCCGAGATTGTCGCGGATCCAGCTGCCGACCACCGGTTCGGCCGCCTTCCACATGTTGAACTTCGGATTGAGCGTGCGGGCCACGCCCTCGACCACGACCATGGTCTTCTGCAGCATGACCAGTTCCGGCCGCGTCTGCATATCGAACAGTTCGGTGACCTCGAACAGGAGCGTCAACAGTTTTGCCATGGAGATGGTCTCGGCCGGCTGGCCGTGGATCGGCTCGCCGATGGCGCGGATGGCCTGGGCGAAGCTCGCCGGATCATGCCGCGCCGGCACGTAACCCGCTTCGAAATGCACATCGGCGACGCGGCGATAGTCGCGGGTGATGAAGCCATAGAGGATCTCGGCGAGGAAACGGCGTTCGGTCTTTCCCATGCGGCCGACAATGCCCATGTCGACGGCGACCACCATGCCGGCCGGGTCGACGAAGAGATTGCCCTGGTGCATGTCGGCATGGAAGAAGCCGTCGCGCAGGGTGTGGCGCAGGAACGACTGGATCAGCATGTCGGCAAGCAGATCGAGATCATGGCCGGCGGCGCGCAGGCCATCGACATCGCTCATCTTGACGCCGTCGATCCATTCCATGGTGACGACGTCGCGGCCGGTGCGCTCCCAGTCGACCTTGGGCACCCGGAAGCCCGGATCGTCGCGGGTGTTCTCGGCCATTTCCGACAGGGCCGCAGCCTCGAGCCGGAGGTCCATTTCCAGCCGCGTGGTCTGCTCAAGCGTCTTGGTGATTTCGACCGGGCGGAGGCGGCGCGAGGCGGGAATGAACCGCTCCTGCAGTTCCGAGATCAGATAGAAGACTTCGAGATCCTGCTTGAAGCGCTGGCGCACACCGGGACGGATGACCTTGACAGCGACCTTGCGCGGCCCGTTTTCATCGGTGATTTCGGCCGGATGCACCTGGGCGATGGAGGCCGCGGCGACGGGGGGATCGAAGCGGGAAAAGAGATCCGAAATCGGGCGCCCTATCGAAGCTTCGATCTCCGCGCGCGCCAAGGCCTCGGGGAATGTCGCCATCCGGTCCTGCAGGCCTGACAGATCCCTGGCGATATCGACGCCCACCACATCGGGGCGGGTGGCGAGAAACTGGCCGAGCTTGACCCAGGAGGGGCCGAGCCGGTCAACCGCGCGGGCGAGCCTGTCGGTGCGTTCGACGTGCTTGGCACCGCGCTTTGCGATCAGCCCGGCGAACCGGTGGGCGTAAAGAAGCGGACCGGACAGTTCGTCGGCGGGCAGCGATGCGACCACACCCTCGCGCACAAGGATGAAGCCCGCCCGCACCAGGCGCAGATAGGAGGCGAGACTTGCCATGCTGCTCAGATCTTCCAGGCCGAATGCAGCGCCGCGATGCCGCCGGTGTAATTGGTGTAGCTGACGCGCGAGAACCCGGCACGCCCTATCATCGCCGCGAAATCGCGCTGGCGCGGGAACTTGCGGATCGATTCGACCAAGTACTGATAGGGTTCGGCCTCGCCGGCGATGGCCTTGCCCATGGCGGGAATGCCGTTGAACGACCAGGCGTCATAGACCTTGTCAAGGAGCGGCATCTCGACCTCGGAGAATTCGAGGCACAGAAACCGGCCGCCGCGACGGAGCACGCGAAAGGCTTCGCTGAGCGCCTTGTCGATGTCGGGCACGTTGCGAATGCCGAAGGCGATGGTGTAGGCGTCGAATGTGTTGTCGTCGAAGGGCAGTTCTTCGGCATTGGCTTCGACGAAATCGAGGTTTTCCGTGTAGCCCTTCTTTGCGGCGCGTTCGGCGCCGACTCCCAGCATCGAGCCGTTGATGTCGAGCACCGTACCGGTGGCCTGTCGGTCGGAGGCGGCGACAATGCGAAAGGCGATGTCGCCGGTGCCGCCGGCCACGTCGAGAAAGCGGAATCCGGGGCGGCGGGGCGGATTGAGGCTTGCAACCAGCGCATCCTTCCAGACCCTGTGCATGCCCGCCGACATGACGTCGTTCATGATGTCATAGCGCTTGGCGACCTTGTGAAACACGTCATTGACCAGGACCTGCTTCTCGCCATCGCCCACGGTGCGAAAGCCGTAGCTGGTCTGCATTCCGCCATCGGTGGATACGCGCTGTTGTGACATCTTGTGTTCCTGCATTTCATCCAGACGATTGACAGCCCCGGCCGCCCGCCAATCCAGGGTCCCAGTCCGGGGCCTGGCATGTTCGGCCTTGACCATAGCGGATCGGGCCGCTCCGCGCTATCTAGGCGAAACCAACAAGCCTGCGGCATAGCGCACCGCCTTATAGGCCAGGCTTTGAGATATTGCCACCGGCATCCCTTCAGCGCACAGGCGCCAGGGCAGACAGCCAGGAGACCGCATTGCCCGAATTGCCCGAAGTCGAAACCGTTCGCCGCGGCCTTGAGCCGGTGATGGAAGGCGCGCAGTTTACCCGCGTCGAGCAGCGCCGCGCCGACCTCCGCTTTGCCTTTCCGGAAGGCTTCGCCGCCCGGCTCGAAGGCCGGCGGGTGATCTCGCTCGGGCGACGGGCCAAGTATCTGCTGGCTGATCTCGACGACGGCATGGTGCTGGTCTGCCATCTCGGCATGTCGGGGTCTTTCAGGATCGAGGCCGAGGGAGAGGGATCACTCAAGCCCGGCGCCTTTCACCATGCCCGCTCGAAAGATGACCGGCACGACCATGTGGTGTTTCATTTGGAAGGACCGGCAGGCCTCGCCCGGGTGATCTACAATGACCCGCGGCGGTTCGGCTACATGGACCTGATCGCGCGGACCCAGCTTGGCGAGCATGCCTGGTTCAGGGGCCTTGGCGTGGAGCCCACCGGCAACAGCCTGGACGCCGGCGATCTGGAGCGGCGGCTCACAGGAAAGACGGCGCCGCTGAAGGCGGCTCTGCTCGACCAGCGCATCATCGCGGGTCTTGGAAACATCTATGTCTGCGAGGCGATGTGGCGGGCCGGGCTGTCGCCGCTCAAGCCGGCGGGTCGGCTGGTGGGCACGACCGGCAAGCCGAAGGCGGCGCTCGAGCAATTGACGCAGGCGATCCGCGCCGTGATCGGCGAGGCGATCGCCGCGGGCGGCTCGTCGCTCAGGGACCATATCCGCACCGACGGGACGCTGGGCTATTTCCAGCACGGATTTTCGGTCTATGACCGCGAGGGAAAGGCTTGCCCCCGCCCCGGCTGTGGCGATACGGTCCGCCGCATCGTGCAGAGCGGGCGCTCGACCTTTTACTGTCCGCGCTGCCAGAAAAACTGATCCGGTCAGGGAACCCATCCGTGAGAGATGGGTTGCCCCAGATCCCATGAAGGAGAGAGGCGATGGCGCTCAAGACGCTGAAAACCGAGACACGCGGCCGGGTGGCCATCATCACATTGAACCGGCCCGATGCGCTCAATGCGCTGAATTCGGAGTTGTTGAGCGAATTGCGCGAGACGCTGGCGCGCTATGGCGGCGACGACAAGATCGGCGCGATCGTGCTGACCGGGTCTGAAAAGGCCTTCGCCGCCGGCGCCGATATCAAGGAAATGCAGTCCAAGGACTATGTCAGCGCCTATATGGAAGACTTCTTCGAAGGCTGGAGCGCCGTGGCCGGGACGCGCAAGCCGGTGATCGCCGCTGTGGCAGGCTATGCGCTGGGCGGCGGCTGCGAGCTTGCCATGATGTGCGACTTCATCATCGCCGCCGACACGGCGAAATTCGGCCAGCCGGAAATCACGCTTGGCGTCATCCCCGGCATGGGCGGCACCCAGCGGCTGACCCGCGCCGTCGGCAAGGCCAAGGCGATGGATCTGTGCCTGACCGGCAGGATGATGGACGCCGAGGAGGCCGAGCGCTCGGGCCTCGTCGCCCGCGTGGTGCCAGCGGCGGACCTGCTGGCGACGGCCACGAAGGCGGCCGAAAAGATCGCCGGCTTCTCGCTGCCGGTGTCCATGATGGTCAAGGAATCAGTCAACCGCGCCGACGAGATGACGCTTGGCGAAGGATTGCGCTTCGAGCGGCGGCTGTTTCACTCGCTGTTTGCGACGGAAGACCAGAAGGAAGGCATGGGCGCCTTCGTGGAAAAGCGCAAGGCGCAGTTCAAGCACCGATGACGAAACCCATCGGCGGGAGAGCGCCAAAGCCGATTTTGGCGTTGACGCACGCCGAGATACCCGGTATAGGCCCGCCATCGAATGGCAGCTTTCGGGCTCGCCGTGGTTTTCTCGCATTCCGTCTGTCGAAGCGACACACCTTGCAAGAGGCGCTTTCCGGCCGGAACAGAGCATGTGACACTTGAGAGGCATTCATGGCCAATACAACTTCGGCGAAAAAAGCGACCCGCAAGATTGCTCGCCGCACTGACGTCAACAAGGCACGCCGGTCGCGTGTCCGCAGTTTCCTTCGCCTGGTCGAAGAAGCCATCAGCTCCGGCGACCAGACCGCCGCAGCCGCTGCATTGAGGGCTGCGCAGCCCGAACTGATGCGCGCCGCCGGCAAGGGCGTGGTGCACGCCAACACGGCCTCGCGGAAGATTTCCCGGCTATCCAACCGGGTCAAGGCGCTGAGCGCCTGAACACCTGAAAATTTCGTTTGACGGCTAATGGCCCGGCTTGTCCGGGCCTTTTTCGTTTTGTCCCAATGGTTTGCGCCAAGCGTGGCGGAAGCCGCGCGCCGGTTTGTCACGGTTCCGTCACAGTCGCAGATTTTTTTATTTTATTTCAATGCCTTGCGAGAGGTCCCTGATTCTCTCTCGCTCAAGCTGACCGGATTTCCGGGACAAGCTGTCAATGCCCTAAATTTAATATCCAAGACTTCCTCAAGGGTCCAAAAAAGCCCGAAGCCGCGAAAAGGCAATGAATCCAATCGACTGTTGAAAGCACCCTGAGGAGGCTTTTTTCAACCTGTGCGAGTCAAGCCCTTAATCGTTACTTTTTCGTAAATAAGCTGCTTGATCTGACCGTCCCATCCTGCCTAAATAACCCTCGACAAGGGGCACGGAGCCAGGCGGTTCCAGGGACGTTTTCTGCGAGTGTAGCAAGTGTATTCCCATCCGCAACTTGGTGCGTGACATTTCCGTCAGGCAAACTCTGAAATAAACCTTCGGTTGCAAGGGTGCCCTGCCACCCTGCTGTGGGGCATTGGCCGCATGAACTCCTGTTCTGGCGGATCGGGGAAGATGTGGTCTCATCGACGATACGAGGTCGTCGCTGGGATCTGAATGGAGGAACAAGGTGGCGGGACGGCCACACGGGACTGAAACGAGAAATGCGGAGACAATCCGCACCAAAGGCGGCCATCATGATGATGGCCTGAAATGCGGCAACAGGGGCGACCAGCGGCGATGCAAACACAGATGATGACGGCGCGTAAAGCGGCACAATGGGGCGTAGAAGACACCGCCCAACCGCTCAGAGGCGATGTTTGCCCGGCCACTGACAAAGGGGCGGACATGTACAAGAACAATCAGGTTTTCGATCGGGTGACGGCGCGCCTGAAAGCCCAGGTCGGGCCGGAGGTCTTCACGAGCTGGTTCGGGCGGCTCAAGCTGCAGTCAGCGTCAAAAAGCGTCGTGCGCCTGTCGGTGCCGACAGCATTTCTCAAATCCTGGATCAACAACAAATATCTCGAGCAGATCAGCGCGCTGTTTGCCGAAGAGGATCCGGATATCCTCAAGGTGGAAATTGTCGTGCGGTCCGCGAGCCGGGCCAATCCCAACATCGCCCCGCCGGAGACCGACGTCCCGTTGCAGGTCAACCAGGCCCCGGCTGTGACGCGCAAGGATCAGACTCTTTCGGTCAAGGGTGTCGGTGCCCATCTGTCAGCCTTCGGCAAGGGGCACCAGCCCGCCAATGCGGTGATCGGCTCGCCGCTCGATCCGCGCTACACGTTCGAAAGCTACGTCGAGGGGTCATCCAACCGGGTGGCGCTGGCCGCAGCCAAGACCATTGCCGAAGCCGGAACCGGCTCGGTCCGCTTCAACCCGCTGTTCATCCACTCCAATGTGGGCCTGGGCAAGACCCATCTGCTGCAGGCGATTGCTGCAGCCGCGAGCCGGCACGCCCGCAATCCGCGCGTGGTCTATCTGACGGCGGAATATTTCATGTGGCGCTTCGCCACGGCGATCCGCGACAATGACGCGCTGTCCTTCAAGGAATCGCTGCGCAACATCGACCTGCTGGTCATCGACGACATGCAGTTCCTGCAGGGCAAGTCGATCCAGCATGAATTCTGCCATCTGCTCAACATGCTGCTCGATTCGGCCCGCCAGGTGGTTGTCGCCGCCGATCGCGCGCCGTGGGAACTTGAATCGCTCGACCCTAGGGTCCGCTCGCGGCTGCAGGGCGGCGTCGCCATCGAGATCGAGGCTCCGGACTACGAGATGCGGCTGGAGATGCTCAAGCAACGCATGGCCATCGCCCAGATCGAGGACGCCACGCTCGATATCAGCCAGGACATTCTCGCCCATGTGGCGCAGAACATCACCGCCAGCGGGCGAGAGCTCGAAGGCGCCTTCAACCAGCTTCTGTTCCGGCGCAGCTTCGAGCCCAACCTGACGCTTGAGCGGGTCGACCAGTTGCTGGGCCACCTGGTCAATGCAGGCGAGCCCAAAAGGGTGAGGATCGAGGACATCCAGCGGGTGGTCTCACGGCACTACAATGTCTCGCGCCAGGAACTGGTGTCTGACCGGCGCACCCGCGTCATCGTCAAGCCGCGGCAGATCGCCATGTATCTGGCCAAGACCATGACGCCGCGCTCGTTTCCCGAGATCGGCCGCAGGTTCGGCGGACGCGACCACACCACCGTGCTGCATGCGGTGCGCAAGATTGAAGGCCTGATCGGATCGGACACCAAACTCGGCCACGAGATCGAGCTGTTGAAGCGGCTGATCATCGAGTAAAGCCCGCTCCCATCCGATTATCCCCAGAATCCCGGTCCGGGCCGAAAGGTCCGGGCCGGTTTTTGTTGCATATCAGGGGCATAATCTGCCATTTTGCACGCCCGGGCGCACCGCACAGTGCGGCACAACAGCGCCCAGGCAGGGCATAAGCCTGACAAGACGGAATTTGAAAGGCCCTCGCGTTCCCGTGCGGGCCCCAGCCAAGCGGTAATCAGATCATGCGTGTCACCCTCGAGCGTTCCAATCTCCTCAAGTCGCTGAACCATGTGCATCGCGTGGTCGAGCGCCGCAACACGATCCCGATCCTGTCGAACGTGCTGCTCAAGGCCGAGGGCGCGACGCTCGACATGAAGGCGACCGACCTTGATCTCGAAATCACCGAGGCGACGCCGGCGATGATCGAGCAGGCGGGCGCCACCACGGTGCCGGCGCATCTGCTCTACGACATCGTGCGCAAGCTCGGCGACGGCTCGGAAGTGTTGCTGGCGACCAACCCCGATGGCGGCTCGATGACGGTCGCCTCGGGACGGTCGAAATTCTCGCTGCAATGCCTGCCGGAATCAGATTTTCCGGACCTGACCGCCGGGGCCTTCACCCATACGTTCCGCCTGCCCGCGACGCAGCTCAAGATGCTGATCGACAGGACCCAGTTCGCGATCTCGACGGAGGAGACGCGCTACTATCTCAACGGCATCTTCATGCATTCGATCGAGAGCGAGGGCGCCTTGAAGCTGCGCGCGGTCGCCACCGACGGCCACCGCCTGGCGCGCGCCGATGTCGACGCCCCGGCCGGCTCCGAGGGCATGCCGGGCATCATCATTCCGCGCAAGACCGTGGGCGAATTGCAGAAGCTGGTCGACAATCCCGATGTCACCGTGACGGTGGAAGTGTCGGACGCCAAGATCCGCTTTACCATCGGTTCGGTGGTGCTGACCTCCAAGCTGATCGACGGCACCTTCCCCGATTACCAGCGGGTGATCCCGACGGGCAATGACAAGGAACTGACCGTCGACTGCCAGACATTCGCGCAGGCCGTCGACCGGGTGTCGACGATCTCGTCGGAACGCGGCCGGGCGGTGAAGCTGGCAATCGCCGACGGGCAATTGACGCTGACCGTCAACAACCCCGATTCGGGCAGCGCCACCGAGGAGCTGGCCGTGGGTTATGACCGCGATCCGCTGGAGATCGGCTTCAACGCCAAGTATCTGCTCGATATCACCAACCAGCTCTCGGGCACGGACGCGGTGTTCATGCTGGCCGATCCCGGCTCGCCGACGCTGGTGCGCGACACCGCCGGCGACGACGCGCTCTATGTGCTGATGCCGATGCGGGTGTAAGGGCTCTCTCTTCACCGCAAAGGACTGCCAGCCGCGGCGCGGTTGAGCGGAGACAAGGGCATTTCCAATCAGAGCGGAGGCTTGGCAATGCCCTTGTGTGCTTATACGCAATTCCGGACGCAAAACCGCTCCGCACTTTTGCTGGAATTGCTCTGACATGGCCCCCAGGGTGCACATTGAAAAACTGAAGCTTGCCGGATTCCGCAACTATGCGAGCCTGTCGCTGGAGCTTGACCAGCGCCACGTGGTGCTCGTGGGCGACAATGGCGCGGGAAAGACAAACCTGATGGAAGCACTGTCGCTCTTGACGCCCGGAAGGGGGTTTCGCCGCGCCGCCTTCGGGGATCTGATCAAGGCCGGATCGGCGCCTGATACCGGGTTCAGCGTTTTCGCGAGCCTCGAGGGCATGGCCGGGCCGGTCGATATCGGCACCGGCGTCGACGGCGGCGAGGAGGCCGGCGCCCGCCGGGTGCGGATCAATGGCGCGCCTGCAAAGTCCACCGATGCGCTGCTTGAGCATTTGCGGCTGTTGTGGCTGACGCCGGCCATGGACGGGCTGTTTACCGGGCCTGCCGGCGACCGGCGTCGGTTCCTGGACCGGCTGGTGCTGTCGGTCGATCCGGCCCATGGCGGACGGGCGCTGAATTACGAACGCGCCATGCGCAGCCGCAACCGGCTGTTGTCGGAAGGCCGGGCGGATCCCACCTGGCTCGACGGGCTGGAGGCGCAGATGGTGGAGCTCGGCGTGGCCATGGCGATGGCGCGCGACGAGGTGGTGACCCTGCTGTCCGGCCTGATCGACGACAGCCAGGCGCTCAGCGTGTTCCCGGCGGCAACCGTGCGGCTCGAAGGCTTTCTCGAAGACCAGGCGCTGCCCTCGGCCAGCGACAGGGAAACCGCCTTCGCCGAGATGCTGAGATCCGGGCGCGGGCGCGATGCGGCGGCCGGGCGGACGCTCACCGGCCCGCACCGCTCGGACCTGATCGTGCATCACCGCGAGAAGGGAATGCCTGCGGCCCTGTCCTCGACCGGCGAGCAGAAGGCACTGCTGATCGGCATTGTGCTCGGACACGCCCAGCTGGTGCGCGGCATGACCGGCCATGCACCGGTGCTGCTACTGGACGAGATCGCCGCCCATCTTGACGAAGGCCGGCGTGCGGCGCTGTTTGACCTGATCGAGGCGCTCGACTGCCAGGCCTTCATGACCGGCACGGATGCTGAGATGTTTGTGAGCCTGGGATCGCGCGGCCGGATCTTCATCGTGGCCGATGGCCAGGTGACGCCATACCAGGAGAGTGACCATGGATGAAGCCCCCCTGAACCCCGATGAGGTGGCGCGCTATGCCCGCCATATCGTGCTTGCCGAGATCGGCGGCAGCGGCCAGCAGAAGCTGAAGGCAGCACGCGTGCTGGTGCTGGGCGCGGGCGGGCTCGGCTCGCCGGTGCTGAGCTATCTCGCGGCGGCTGGTGTCGGTCTCATCGGCATTGTCGACGACGATCACGTCTCGCTGTCCAATCTGCAGCGCCAGATCCTGCATGACACCGCCCATATCGGGCTCGCCAAGACCGAGAGCGCGGCGCGCGCGCTGAAGCGGCTCAACCCGCACAGCCGCGTGGTGACCCACGAGGCGCGACTGACGGGCGAGAACGCCGTCGATATTCTCACCGCCTATGACATGGTGGTGGACGGGTCGGACAATTTCGACACCCGCTATCTGCTGGCCGACACCTGCGAACGGCTCGAGATCCCGCTGGTCACCGCCGCCGTCGGGCGGTTCGACGGATCGGTCACGGTGCTGACGCCCTACGCGACCAACGCTGACGGACAGCCCTGCCCGCGTTTCCGCGATCTGTTTCCAGAAGCACCGCCGCCGGGACTGGTGCCCTCCTGCGCCGAAGCCGGCGTCGTCGGCGCGCTGACCGGCGTGATCGGCACTCTGGAGGCGATGGAAGTGATCAAGCTGATCACCGGCGCGGGCGAGCCGCTGATCGGGCGGCTGCTGCTCTATGACGGGCTGGCGGCGAGTTTCCAGACGGTGCGGTACAAGCGGAAGGGATAGCTCGGCATCTGCGAGGCTTGCCTGTGCGTCGGTTTCCGCACCCCCACCGGCTCTGCCCGCCTTGCAGGCGGTCAATCGCCCGCCTCCCCTCAAGGGGGAGGCAAGCACTTCACGCTTTCTCGCCAGGCCCGGGAAAAGATCAAAGCACCTCCGCAGCTCCACCTCCCCCTTGAGGGGGTCCGAAGGACGGGACGAGACCAGTGGCTCGTCCCCGGGGAGAAGCAAGCGCAGCGCAGCTGATCCGGGTGGGGGTCGGAAGCCGCTGGCCACGGGCCCCGCGGGGAAACGCGAACTGTCCCCGAACTGCCCTCAGTTCCTCAGCGGCAGCACGCGGTCGGGCGGGCGGTGGCCGTCGAAGAAGGTGCGGATGTTGATGATGACCTTGTCGCCCATGTCGATGCGGCCCTCGATGGTGGCAGAGCCCATGTGCGGCAGCAGCACCACCTTGCCTTCGGTGGCGAGCTTGACCAGGCGCTTGTCCACGGCCGGTTCGTGCTCGAACACGTCAAGCCCTGCGCCGGACAGCCGGCCCTCCTTGAGCGCCTTGATCAGCGCATCCTCGTCGATGATGCCGCCGCGCGCCGAATTGACGATATAGGCGCCGGGCTTCATCAGCTCGAGCCGGCGGGCGGAGAGAAGGTGAAAGGTCGCGGGCGTCGAGGGGCAATGCACCGTGACGATGTCGACGCGCGCCAGCATCTGGTCGAGGCTGTCCCAGTAGGTCGCCTCCAGCCGGTCTTCGGTGGCGGGATCGACGCGGCGGCGATTGTGGTAATGGATCGACAGGCCGAAGGCCTTGGCGCGGCGGGCGACAGCGGTGCCGATGCGGCCCATGCCGATGATGCCGAGCCGCTTGCCGCCGATCCGGTGACCGAGCATCCAGGTGGGCGACCAGCCTTTCCAGACGCCGCCCGAGCCGACGATGACATTGGCCCCCTCGGTCAGCCGCCGCGGCACGGCGAGCATCAGCGCCATGGTCATGTCGGCGGTGTCGTCGGAGAGGACATTGGGCGTGTTGGTGACGGTGATGCCCTTTTTCTGCGCCGCGTCGATATCGATATTGTCGACGCCATTGCCGAAATTGGCGATCAGCTTCATCTGCGGGCCGGCCTGCTCGATCAGCGCGGCGTTGATCTTGTCGGTCACCGTCGGCACCAGGACATCGGCTGCGCGCATGGCGGCGACCAGCTCGGGCTGGGTGCGCGGTTCATCGGTGATATTGAGCTCGGCGTCAAAAAGCTCGCGCATGCGGGTCTCGACGGCATCCGGCAGGCGGCGGGTAATGTAGACCTTGGGTTTTTTTCTGTTTTGCATTGTGTTGAGGTCCGGCGTTGAGAGCTCTTTAACCAAACTCGGCGACTATGGCGGCTGCGTTATGCTTTTTCTAACAGACCCTCCGGCGATGACAATCCAAACCGCCCGGATTGATGTTTAAAAAGCACCGCGACGCCCCGCGCGCCACGTCCGGCTGCGCCCGTTGCGACGACCGCGCCTGGCCCCGATTCGCCATCCGAAAAGGCGAGAGACAGGGCCGGGCCTTTGAATATCAGCGGCGCCCTCTCCCTGGCGTCCAAACCAAAAGGTGTGAGTCATGCGTCGCCTTTCCCTTTTTGCAGCCACCCAACTGGCCGTCAGGGGCCTGGTTGTGACGACCCTGGCCGTGATCGGGCTTAGTCTCAGCCCGATGCCGGGCGTCGGGCTCGACGCCGGATCGGCGGCCCATGCCCAGACCGCGGCCAAGGGGCCGAGCGGGCTGCCGCTGCCGCGCTTTGTCAGCCTCAAGGCCAAGCGGGTCAATCTCAGGGTCGGCCCGGGCCGCGATTATGCGGTGGCCTGGCTCTACACCCGCTCCGGCGTGCCGATGGAAGTGATCCAGGAGTATGACAACTGGCGCCGGGTGCGCGACGCCGAGGGTACCGAGGGCTGGGTCTATCAGTCGCTGCTCTCGGGCGACCGCACAGCGGTCACGGCTCCCTGGATGCGCGCCACCGGCAAGCAGGAATTCATCAACATGCACCGCGAGGCCCGCGCCAACGCCAATGTTGTCGCCCGGCTGGAGCCCGGCGTGGTGGTCGAGGTCAAGGCCTGCAATGGAGACTGGTGCGAGGCGCGCGCGGAGGGCGTTGGCGGCTGGGTGGCGCAAGACAAGATCTGGGGCGCCTATCCCGGAGAAGCCTTCAAGTAAACCACCTCAGACGGGACCCGGCGGGCGCGATCGGGTGCGTCGAAATATGCCGCGCTGTCCGGCGGGGCGTCATCGGGACTTCATGAACACATGGCAAGGCCTCCGCGGGGATATGTTTCCTCTCCGCAGCTACAGGAGGTCATTGTGACTCTTGCAAATATTGAATTTTCTCGTCGTAATCTTTTAAAATCCGGCGCCGTCGTCGGCCTGACGGCCATTTCGCCGTTTTTGACGTTTCGCTCTGGCGCCGCCGCCCAGGGCGAACTGCAGATGGTTGCCGCAACGCCAAACCCGAATGGCGCCTTCGAGCGGCTGTTCCTGCTCAAGGGCGATCCGTTTGCCGGCCCCATCAGCACCATCATCACGGCCGAGGGCAATCCGGTTCCCCAGTCGTCCATGGCGGCCGGCGAGCGCCGGGTTCTGCGGCTGATGCATTTCAATGATCTGCACAACCACCTCACGGACACCCACGGGAAAAAGGGCGACACGCACCGGCTGTCGCAGATGGTCAAGAAGGTACGCGAAACCAAGGCCGCGGCAGCAGACAACGAAGCCGTGCTGTTCATTTCCGGCGGCGACGACCACACCGGCTCGGTGTTTGACGAGTTGCTGGGCTGGTCGCCCGAAGGCTTCGTCGCCGACCCCGCCTATCGCAGCTATTCGGCGGCAGGTCTCGACATCGCGGTGCTCGGCAATCACGAGTTCGACCGCGGCTGCGAAGTGCTGAAGACGGGGCTCGCCGACGCGAATTTCCCGGTGCTGTCGGCCAATGTCCGCGGCTCGAAATTCATGGCCATGAACGAGGATTATGCCTGCGCGGCGATTGCCGAGGTCAAAGGCATGCGCATCGGCTTTATCGGCCTGACGACGGCGGTGGACACCCGCGTCGGCCAGGAGGCCGACCCGGACCTTGAGGTCACCAGCCCGGTCGAGGCACTCCGCAATGTGCTGCCGGCGGTGGCCTCGGTTTCCGATGTCGTCGTCATCCTGTCCCATTGCGGCTACGGTTCGGGCAACCACATGAGCGGCAAGGCCGCGACCAACCGGATGATCGGCGAAGGCGATTTCGACATCGCCGCCGCCGCCGCTCCGCTCACCGACAAGCCGATCGTGCTGATCGGCGGCCATTCGCACACGCGCCTCAATGCCGAAGGCATCGATCCCGACAACATGATCGAGGGCGTGCTTCTGACCCAGGCCGAGGCCAACGGCGCCTATCTCGGCGAGATCGCGATGTCGATCGCGGCCGACCAGGGCCGCAAGGACTGGTTCTCCTCGGTCAGCCTGCATCCGGTCAAGTCCCGCGACGACCGGGTTGCCGCCGATGATCCGAAATACAAGGATCTGGAGCATGACGGCGACTATGACGCGGCGTTCGAGGCGGAGCACATCGCGCCGCTGCTGGCAGCGCTCGACGAAAAGCTCACGGAAGTGATCGGAACGGTCGAACAGGGTGAGCTGGTGTCGACCGAGCGCACCATCGCGGACCGCTACATTCGCGAATGCGCCATCGCCAATTTCATGAACGATGCGCTGGTCGAGCGGTCGTCGACCTTCGCCAATGGCAGGATCGACATCGCCATGTTCAACGCCACCGGACTGTCGGCCGGGATCAGCGAGGGGCCGCTCACCTTCAAGCAGTGGTTCGACGTCATGCCCTATGCGGACAATGTCCATGTCGCGACCATGACCGGCGCCCAGATCCAGGAGATGCTCGACAACAACGCCAAGCGGATCCTGCGGCCGGAAGAACTGTCCAGTTCCGAGATCAATCTGGAAAGCTTCGTGTCGCGCGGCTTCCTGCATTTCTCCAGGGGCATCCGCTACCGCATCGACTACGGCAGTTCTGCAGCGGACGCCCGTGCGGTCGAGGTGGAAGTCAACGGCAAGCCGCTCGCCGAACAGATGGAGGAGAGCTTCACCGTGGCCTTCAACACCTACATTTCGCTGGGTGGCTTTGGTGAATCCTGGAACGGCAAGCCGATCGGCGGCGGCGTCGCGGGCGAGATCCCGAGCATGGATCTGCGCCAGCTCACCTATCTGCACACCGGCCTGGTGTACCGCAACGAGATCATCGCCTTCATCCGCGATGCCGGCGTGGTGTCGCCGGAGACCGGCGTGGTGCTGGACGGCCGGCTGCAGACAGCCAACGCCTGATAGAGAAACCATGGGCTGGCCGTGTCCGGCCAGCCCATGGGACCTTGATAAGATATTTCGGTCCGCCTGACCCCTCAGAGGATGCGCACCGCGCCCTTCGAGGCACTGCTTGTCATGGCGGCATAGGCCTTGAGCGCGGTCGAGACGGCGCGCTTGCGCGGCCTGGAGGGCTGCCAGCCTTCGGCCTCACGGGCCGCGCGGCGTGCTGCAAGCGTGGCCTCGTCGACGGCCAGATGAATGCTGCGACCCGGGATGTCGATCTCGATGAGATCGCCGTCCTCGACCAGGCCGATGGTCCCGCCTTCGGCGGCTTCGGGCGAGACGTGGCCGATCGACAGGCCCGAGGAGCCGCCGGAGAAGCGGCCGTCGGTGACCAGCGCACAGGCCTTGCCCAGGCCCTTGGACTTGAGATAGCTGGTCGGATAGAGCATTTCCTGCATGCCGGGTCCGCCGCGTGGGCCCTCATAGCGGATCAGCACCACCTGGCCGGGCTTGACCTTGCCGGTGAGGATGTCGGAGACGGCGTCGTCCTGGCTTTCGAAGATTTTCGCAGGGCCTGAGAATTTCAGGATCGATTCGTCGACGCCGGCGGTCTTGACGATGCAGCCGTCCTCGGCCAGATTGCCGAACAGCACGGCCAGGCCGCCATCCTTGGAGAAGGCATTCTCGACATTGCGGATCACGCCGCCCGTGCGGTCGAGATCGACGCTGTCATACCGGCGCGACTGGGAAAAGGCCGTCTGAGTCGGCACGCCGCCGGGTGCGGCACGGTAAAAATCATGCACCGCCGGATCGTTGGACTGGACCACGTCCCATTTCCTGAGCGCATCCGCCATGGTCTTTTCGTGGATGGTGCCGACATCCGTCTTGAGCAGACCGGCGCGGTCCAACTCGCCCAGGATCGCCATGATGCCGCCGGCGCGGTGCACGTCCTCCATGTGCACGTCGCTCTTGGCCGGCGCGACCTTGCACAGCACGGGCACCTGGCGCGACAGCCGGTCGATGTCGGCCATGGTGAAATCGACCTCGCCCTCATGGGCGATGGCGAGCAGATGCAGCACGGTGTTGGTGGAGCCGCCCATGGCGATGTCGAGCGTCATGGCGTTCTCGAAGGCCGCAAAGGAGGCAATCGAACGCGGCAGCACGCTCGCATCGTCGCCCTCGTAATATTGCCTGGCCAGACCCACGATGGTGCGGCCGGCCTCGCGGAACAGCCGCTCGCGGTCGGCATGGGTGGCGAGCGTCGAGCCGTTGCCGGGCAGCGCCAGGCCCATGGCCTCGGCCAGGCAGTTCATCGAATTGGCGGTGAACATGCCCGAGCAGGAGCCGCAGGTGGGGCAGGCGGAGCGTTCGATCGAGGCCACGTCGGCGTCGCTGATACTGTCATCGGCGGCGGCGACCATGGCGTCGACCAGGTCGAGCGCCTTTTCGGTGCCGTCCTCGAGGATGACCTTGCCGGCTTCCATCGGGCCGCCGGAGACGAAGATCACCGGAATGTTGAGCCGCATCGCCGCCATCAGCATGCCGGGCGTGATCTTGTCGCAGTTGGAGATGCAGACCATGGCATCGGCGCAATGGGCATTGACCATGTATTCGACGGAATCGGCGATCAACTCGCGCGAGGGCAGCGAATAGAGCATGCCGTCATGGCCCATGGCGATGCCGTCATCGACCGCAATGGTGTTGAACTCCTTGGCGACGCCGCCGGCCTTCTCGATCTCGCCGGCGACCAGCTGGCCCAGGTCCTTGAGATGCACATGGCCGGGCACGAACTGGGTGAAGGAGTTGACCACCGCGATGATCGGCTTGCCGAAATCGCCGTCCTTCATCCCCGTTGCCCGCCAGAGCCCGCGGGCGCCCGCCATGTTGCGACCATGGGTGGATGTTCTCGAACGATAGGGCGGCATGAAACTCTCCTCTTGGGCTCCCGACACAAATCTGTCAGGCACGCTGCACGCGAACCTGACAGTGGGGCAAGCTAGTAATGGGAAATCGGCAGCATTTCCAGAGCGATCTGGCCGAAGGGCTAGCGGGATCGGTTTCCGGGCCGGTCAATGAACGGCAAAGGCGTCGGGTGAACCCGGCTTCGTCCGGGCGCTGCTAGCGCTTGCGGCGGACGCGGATGACCACGTCGACATGGGTGATTTCCATGCCGGGAGGCGCTTCGGGCAGATTGGCGACGGAAATGTTGCCCACCGGAATGTCAAGCACCTGATTGGCGCCCTCGACCACGAAATGATGGTGGTCGGAGACATTGGTGTCGAAATAGGTCTTTGCGGTTTCGAGCGACAGCACCCGCAGCAGGCCGGCCTCGGTGAACTGGTGCAGTGTGTTGTAGACGGTTGCCAGCGAGCAGGACACGCCGACTCCGACGGCCTCTTCGTGCAGTTCCTCGGCGGTCAGGTGCCGGTCGCCCTGGGCAAACAGCAGATCCGCCAACGCCACGCGCTGACGCGTCGGGCGAAGGCCTGCGCCGCGCAGGCGCAAGGCCGAATCGCGGTCGGCGTTTTTGGATGTGTCGGCACCGGGCATGATCAGATGGGTCCAAACTGCAAATTGCTTTTGTTCCATATAACTTTTGTGGGGATTGCTTTCAATAGACCCGCTTCGCGTAGTTTCCGTAACGTCGCCTCTTTCACTCACTGGCCGCATCCGGTATTCGGAGATGCCGTACGGGCCGGTTTCGCAGTCCTGCGGGGCTGTGCTAGCGTGCACGGCGACAGAAATGAAAGCCGCGCGGAAAGACGGCGAAACGGGAGACGCATTTTTCATGGTCGACAGGCAATCGAGCTACAGCTACGACGAACTTCTCACCTGCGCGGAGGGCGAACTGTTCGGACCCGGCAACGCGCAACTGCCGCTGCCGCCGATGCTGATGGTGCACCGGATCACCGATATTTCCGAAACCGGCGGCGAATTCGACAAGGGTTATCTGCGCGCCGAATTCGACATCACGCCGGATCTCTGGTTCTTCCCCTGCCATTTCAAGGGCAACCCGGTGATGCCCGGCTGCCTGGGTCTCGACGGCATGTGGCAGTTGACCGGGTTCTATCTCGGCTGGCTTGGCGAACAGGGCCGCGGCATGGCGCTGTCGACCGGCGAGGTGAAGTTCAAGGGCATGGTGACGCCGGACGTCAAGCTCATCGAATACGGCATCGATTTCAAACGCGTCATGCGCGGCCGGCTGGTGCTCGGCATCGCCAATGGCTGGCTTAAGGCCGATGGCGAGACGATCTACAACGCCACGGATCTGAAGGTTGGCCTTGCCAAGGACAAGACTGCCTGACACACCCCTCGGGCAGGGCGCTTCAAGCTGGCGCCATGAGAATTCAGGACCCTCCACAAGAAAGGGCAACATCATGAGACGAGTCGTTGTGACTGGAATGGGGATCGTATCCTCGATCGGCAACAATGTGGGCGAAGTGACCGAATCGCTGCGCCAGGCCAGATCCGGCATCAGCTTCAGCCAGGATTTCGCCGACCACGGCTTCAGGAGCCAGGTCTGGGGCGCGCCGACGCTGGACCCGACCGAGCTGGTTGATCGCCGCGCCATGCGATTCCTGTCGCGCGGCGGCGCCTGGAACCATGTTGCCATGAAGCAGGCGATCGAGGATGCGGGCCTCACCGAGGACGAGATCAGCCATGAGCGCACCGGCATCGTCATGGGCTCGGGCGGACCGTCGACACGCACGCTGATCGAGGCCGCCGACATTACCCGCAAGAACGGCAGCCCGAAGCGGATCGGTCCGTTCGCGGTGCCGAAATCGATGTCGTCGACCGCATCGGCGACGCTTGCCACCTGGTTCAAGATCCACGGGGTCAACTACTCGATTTCCTCGGCCTGCTCGACCTCGGCGCATTGCATCGGCAATGCGGCGGAACTGATCCAGTGGGGCAAGCAGGACATGGTGTTCGCCGGCGGCCACGAAGATCTCGACTGGACCATGTCGAACCTGTTCGATGCGATGGGCGCGATGAGCTCGAAATTCAACGACGAGCCGGCCACCGCGTCCCGCGCCTATGACATCACCCGCGACGGCTTCGTCATTGCCGGCGGCGCGGGCGTGCTGGTGATGGAAGAACTCGAGCACGCCAAGGCCCGCGGCGCCAAGATCTATGGCGAACTCACCGGCTATGGCGCCACCTCGGACGGCTACGACATGGTTGCCCCTTCCGGCGAGGGTGCGATCCGCTGCATGCGCCAGGCCCTGGCCACCGTCGAAGGCCGGGTCGACTACATCAACACCCACGGCACCTCGACGCCGGTGGGGGACTCGAAGGAAATCGGCGCGATCCGCGAGGTGTTCGGCACCGACATGCCGCATGTGCAGTCGACCAAATCATTGACCGGGCACTCGCTCGGCGCCACCGGCGTGCAGGAGGCGATCTACTCGCTTCTGATGATGCAGGAAAAGTTCATCGGCGAAAGCGCGCATATCACCGAGCTCGACCCGGAATTCGACGGCGTGCCGATCGTGCGCCACCGCATCGACGACGCAAAGATCGACACCGTGCTGTCCAACTCCTTCGGCTTCGGCGGCACCAATGCGACGCTGGTGTTCCAGCGGCACGACCGGTGAGCGGCGCGGGCGTGGGCGGCGAGGCAACCGGTGAGGGACAAGGCATGAACGGACTGATGAAGGGCAAGCGCGGGCTGATCATGGGGGTCGCCAATGACCACTCGATCGCCTGGGGGATCGCGTTGAAGCTCGCGGAAGCGGGCGCGGAACTCGCTTTCACCTACCAGGGCGAAGGCTTTGGCAAGCGGGTGCGGCCGCTGGCAGAACGGCTCGGCTCGAAACTGGTGCTGCCCTGCGACGTCGAGGACGTGGCGACCGTGGACGCGGTGTTCGAGACGCTCAAGGCGGAATGGGGCCAGATCGACTTCGTCGTGCACGCCATCGGCTTCTCCGACCGCAACGAGCTCAAGGGCCGCTATGCGGACGTGACCACGCGGGCCAATTTCTCCCGCACCATGGTGATCTCGGCCTATTCCTTCACCGAAGTGGCCCAGCGCGCAGCCCCGCTGATGGCCGCCGGCGGCTCGATCCTGACGCTCACCTATGGCGGCTCCGTCAGGGTGATGCCCAACTACAACGTCATGGGCATCGCCAAGGCGGCGCTCGAAGCCATGGTGCGCTATCTCGCCGCCGACTACGGCCCGGACGGCATCCGCGTCAACGCGATCTCGGCAGGCCCGGTCAGGACGCTCGCGGGCGCGGGCATCGGCGACGCGCGCGCCATGTTCAACTACCAGAAGAAGAACGCGCCCTTACGCCGCACCGTCGATATCGACGACGTCGGCAAATCCGCGCTCTACCTGCTTTCAGACCTCAGCTCGGGCGTGACCGGCGAAATCCACTATGTGGATTCGGGGTTCAACATCACGTCGATGCCGGTGGTGTCGGAATTGAACAAGGCGGATGAGGGGTAGGATCAGGACTTAGGGTCCAGTGGAATTGGAAGCCTCGGATCGGGAGATCCGGGGCTTTTTTGTAGGGGCGGTTAGTAGGCCTTGTTGGCCCGAAATTTACGCAATAGTTGTTTTATATACCCACCACCAACTTTGGCGGTAATTTTTGCGAGACACATAAGGTCAGAGAGCTTCCACAAACCCGCTTGTGTCAATTGCGACTGCCGCAAGAGCCGTTGTGTTGCAAAATCGGAGAAAGCCCTTGCACAACGAATTTTGTTGAGGGTATTTCTGCCACAAATCTTTTTATGTTGTATTATTTGCGATTTTTGTTACACAAATTGCGATCGTTCGCCGAAACAGGATCTGCTCAATGTCGGTCAAACTCGAGACTTATGACCACAATAACATGGTAGATTATCACTATGGCCGCTTTCCGCCCAAAGAGCTTGATCTCAATCGCTTGATAGAACCCCTCATCCGGGCTCAAGACGCAATATCGCGATACGATCAGATGCTGTTGTCACTCCCAAACAGCGAACTTCTTCTCGCACCGCTTCGCCAAAACGAAGCAGTTATATCTTCTCGTATGGAGGGAACAATCTCAACCGTCGATGAGGTCATGATCTACGAGGCAGAAAACGAGGATGACGGCACATCCAGACCTGTCCGGGATGATGTCGTAGAGGTGGCGCTCTACAGTGCGGTGCTCCGCCGCGCCCAAATCGCGGTTGCTGAAGGTGACCCCATCAACGAAGGCCTTATCAAGAATGCACACCGTATTCTGTTGAGCTTTGGTCGCGGTGCAAGCAAATCTCCGGGCGAGTATAAATCAGAACAAAACTATGTTGGCGATGATCGGCGAGAAATAATCTATTTTAAACCGATAAGCCCGATACATTTACAGCCGGCGATGCAGGATCTTCTCAAGTTTATAGAGACATCTCAGATGTTACATCTGTTCAAAGTCGCTATTGCCCATGTTGAGTTTGAAGCACTACACCCCTTCAATGACGGAAATGGTCGCATCGGGCGCCTCTTGATAACCCTGCTGCTTTGGAAGTTCGGCCTAATCCACAAGCCACACTTTTATATAAGCGCCTTCTTTGAGACGCATAAGGAAGAGTACATCGAATTAATGCGAGCAGTGTCGCGCGATGATGATTGGACAAGCTGGACGGCGTTTTTTATGAATGCAATCGCTACTCAGGCCGACAGCAACCTACAGACAGCGAGACGCATCACCGCACTCTACGACGAAATGAAAGAGCCATTTCGCGAGATGTCTGGTTCGAAATGGCACCTCGCGGCTCAAGATAGCATTTTCGAGAACCCCATTTTCAAAAATAGCCAACTGATTAAACGTTCCGGCATGCCCAAGCATGTGGCAATAAGAATCACAAAATTGTTGCACGAAGGCGGGTTGTTGAAAGAAATACGTCCCGCAAGTGGCCGCAGGGGAGCTCTCTATATGTTTGAGCCATTAATGGAAATTGTGAGGGCCTAACGGAAGGCAATTTATCTGCCGGTTCCATTTGTTTGCCTAAGTACCCCATGCCTTGAGCGAATGGGTCTGCTGCTCAAGATGAATTAGGCACCTGCAAGACACGACTTCTTCTGCCGAGTTTATCAACCAATTTTCAATTGTCCCAAACACAAAAAAGCCCCCGGATTTCCCAATCCGGGGGCTCTCTCATTCCATTACCGTCCGGCGGTCTCCCGCCGCGAGCCTCGTGGCGGGGCTTATTCGCCGCCGCCGGAGACTTCCTGGCCGGTGGTCTGGTCGACGACCTTCATCGACAGGCGGACCTTGCCGCGTTCGTCAAAGCCCAGGAGCTTGACCCAGACTTTCTGGCCTTCCTTGACGACGTCGGAGGTCTTGGAGACGCGGTCGGCTGCGAGCTGCGAGATGTGCACCAGGCCGTCCTTGGGGCCGAAGAAGTTCACGAAGGCACCGAAGTCGGCGACCTTGACCACGGTTCCTTCGTAGATCATGCCCACTTCCGGCTCGGCGACGATCGAGTGGATCCACTTCTTGGCGGCCTCGATTTCCTTGCCCGAGGACGAGGCGATCTTGATGGTGCCGTCATCGTCGATGTTGATCTTGGCGCCGGTCTTCTCGACGATCTCGCGGATGATCTTGCCGCCGGTGCCGATGACGTCACGGATCTTGTCGACCGGGATGTTCATGACCTCGATGCGCGGGGCGAATTCGCCCAGCTGGCCGCGGCTCTCGGTGGGCGCATTGCCCATCTCGTGCAGGATGTGCAGGCGGCCGTCCTTGGCCTGGCCAAGCGCGATCTGCATGATCTCCTCGGTGATGCCGTCGATCTTGATGTCCATCTGCAGCGCGGTGATGCCGTCGGCGGTGCCGGCGACCTTGAAGTCCATGTCGCCCAAATGATCCTCATCGCCCAGAATGTCGGAGAGAACGGCGAAGCGTTCGTCTTCCTTGATCAGGCCCATGGCGATGCCGGCCACGGGCTTTGCGAGCGGAACGCCCGCATCCATCAGCGCGAGCGACGTGCCGCAGACCGTGGCCATCGACGAGGAGCCGTTCGATTCGGTGATTTCCGAGACGACGCGCAGCGTGTAGGGGAACTGGTCGGCTGCAGGCATCATCGGATGGATGGCGCGCCAGGCAAGCTTGCCATGGCCGATTTCGCGGCGGCCAGGCGAGCCGGTGCGGCCGGTCTCGCCGACCGAATAGGGCGGGAAGTTGTAGTGCAGCATGAAGGTGGCCTTGGTGGTCCCCGTCAGGCTGTCGACATACTGCTCGTCCTCGCCGGTGCCGAGCGTGGCAACCACGATGGCCTGGGTCTCGCCGCGGGTGAACAGGGCCGAACCATGGGTGCGCGGCAGGATGCCGACTTCGGAGACGATCGGACGCACGGTCGACAGGTCGCGGCCGTCGATGCGGCTCTTGGTGTCGAGAATGGCGTTGCGGACGACCTTGGCCTGCAGCGACTTGAACACGGCGCCGATGACTTCGGACGAGAAGCGGGCCTCTTCGCCGTCAGCCGGGGCAAAGTGTTCCTTGACCTTGGCCTTGACGGCGTCAATGGCATTGTAGCGGGCGGCCTTGTCGGTGTTGGTGTAGGCGTCGCGAAGGCCGGTTTCGCACATGGCCAGCATTTCGGCTTCGAGGCCGGAATTGTCAGGCGCTGTGAAGTCGCGCGGCTCCTTCGCAGCGGCTTCGGCCAGCTGGATGATCGCGTCGATCACCGGCTGGAAGCCCTTCTGGCCGAACATGACGGCGCCGAGCATGACGTCTTCGGCCAGTTCCTTGGCTTCCGATTCAACCATCAGAACGGCTTCCGATGTTCCGGCGACGATCAGGTCGAGCGAGGATTCGGGCATTTCGTCGACATGCGGATTGAGCACGTACTGGCCGCCAATGTAGCCGACGCGGGCGCCGGCGATCGGGCCCATGAAGGGAATGCCGGAGATGGTGAGTGCAGCGGAGGCTGCAACCAGCGCCAGGATGTCGGGGTTGTTCTCGAGGTCATGCTGCAGAACGGTGATGATGATCTGGGTGTCGTTCTTGTAGCCATCGGGAAACAGCGGGCGCAGCGGGCGGTCGATGAGGCGCGAGGTCAGCGTCTCGTTCTCGCTTGGGCGGCCTTCGCGCTTGAAATAGCCGCCGGGGATCTTGCCGGCTGCGTAGGTCTTTTCCTGGTAGTTGACGGTCAGCGGAAAGAAATCCTGGCCGGGCTTGGGCGACTTGGCGGAGACGACGGTGGCGAGCACGACGGTCTCGCCATAGGTGGCCATGACGGCGCCATCGGCCTGACGGGCAACCTTGCCGGTTTCCAGGATGAGCGGACGGCCGCCCCATTCAATCTCGACCTTGTGGGTATCGAACATGTCTTGTCCTTCGTGTGCGGGCACCTTGGCCCGGCCGGTTTCGGCCGCGCGCCTGGTGTCCTCGTTGTTTAGAGCGCATCTCGGGCAAGACAGCGGGAGGCTTTAACGGAAGCCGCCCGGCAAGGCGGCGAAAGCATCCGGCAATCCTGCCCCATGACGGGCCATTCAGAATATCCGGAACCGGACTACCCGGTCCATCGGACGGTGTTGGCGCAACTATCAGGCCGTTTTACGGCCGATGGCGTGCACCGGAACAGGTCGGCCCCCGGATTGGATCGTTTGGGAGACCGGAGAAGTGTTGCGGCGGACGGAGGACGAGGCCCCGCCCGCCTGCAATCCGTTTAGCGGCGGATGCCCAGACGGGCGATCAGCGCAGCGTAGCGCGCTTCGTCCTTGCGCTTGACATAATCAAGCAGCGAACGGCGCGTGGACACCATCGTCAACAGCCCGCGCCGTGAGTGGTTGTCCTTCTTGTTGTCCTTGAAGTGGCCAGTCAGATTGTTGATCCGTTCGGTGAGGATCGCGACCTGGACTTCCGGTGACCCGGTGTCGCCAGGCTTCGTGGCATATTCTTCGATCAGCGCAGCCTTGCGCTCAGCAGTAATCGACATCTTGAAATCCTTTCAAAAGGGATTGATGGGGCGCCCGCTGCCGGGATGTCGTCCAGCAAGGGCCTCGAACGTCAGGCCGGAAAACCGGCGTTAACGGCTGGGCTATAGGCCAATTTGACCCGAAATGAAAGGAATTTTTGCCGGGACGCCGGGGAGAGCCCCGCAGGCGCGCGCGCCGATCCCTTGAGCCTGCGAATCAGCAGCCGCGCTTGACATAGGCATCGGGCACGGCCTCGATCCAGGCGACCGTGCCGGCGTGAGATTGTGAGATGTAGGGGCCGTCGGCGACACAGTAGAAGCCGTCGTTGAATCCATCCAGGTCGGAGGTGTTGATCACACGCGAGCCGGCGCCGCCGCCGACCATGTCGACAAGCTGACGCCTGGCGTCGGTGCGGCTTTTCGAGCACCCCAGGATGATGTACCAGCCGCAGGCCTCTGCATCAAAGCCCGGAGTCTGAGCCCGGACAGGGGCGACGGCGCTTCCGAGCAAGCTGATCATGGCAAGGGCAAGGCAGGCGTTCTTCATGGCGTGTCCCCTAATTAGGCCAGACTGCCCGAACCCGACAGCGCAAGCAAGACTCTGCCGGTATTGACAAAAGGGCCGTGAGCATCGGAGCCTGCCACATCCCCGATCGTACACCTGGAAGGAAGCCAACGGCCATGAAGGGCACCAAACGAATGCGGCTGACCCGGCGCCATGTCGACCTCGTCCATCGTCCAATCGACGATCCGGGGCCCAAGCTGCTGCCGGGGTTCCGCGCGGCGACCGACGCGGATTATGCCGAAGCCGTTGACGGCATGCTGGCCTCCTGTCCGGGCGATGAGTTCTGGCTGTTCGGCTATGGCTCGCTGATCTGGAGACCTGAAACAGCCTTCGAGGAGAAACGGCTGGCGCACGCCATCGGCTGGCACCGGCGGTTCTGCCTGGGGCCGGATTACCGCTATCGCGGCAGCCATGACCGGCCGGGTCTGATGATGGCGCTCGATCGCGGCGGCCAGTGCACCGGCATGGTCTACCGGCTGCCACAGGAGGGGCTTGAGGCGGAGCTGCACCGGCTGATCCGCCGCGAGTTGAGCCAATTGCCCTCGGCCTTCCCTTGGCGCTGGATTAGCGTGCGCACCGATCACGGGGCGCTCAAGGCGCTGACATTCGCCATGGATCGCAGGAGCCCGCGCTATGTCGCCGGACTGCCCGATGAAGAGATTGCTCAGGTTCTGGCGAGTGCCTGCGGGTTTCGCGGCTCGATGGCCGAGTATCTGTTCTCGACCATCACCATGCTCGAAAGCCTCGGCATCCATGACCGCAACCTGTGGCGCCTGCAGTCGCTGGTGGCGGAGCGGATCGAAGCCGAATGCGGCCTGGCGAATACGCCGCCGGATCACACCGCCGGCTGATCAGCCCTTGAACACCCGGCGGGGGCGGAACTCACCTTCGGCGACTTCGCCGATGGCAAGCAGCGCGCCGCGGCTAAAGGCGCAGGCATCGTCGGTGGGAAGCGGTGCGTCTCGGCCCCTCAGGATAATGGGATTGCCCATGCGGATGCGGTGGGCCTGGTCTTCGCTCACGTCGATGCGTGGCAGCATGCCGAGCGCCTCACCGGCGGGCACCAGATAGGCATCGAGTTGCGCCAGGCGTTCGACGTCGTCCTCGATCTGTTCGAGCGCGATCAGATCGGCGAGCGGAACCATGGTGTCTTCGGAAAACGGCGCAACCATGGTGCGGCGCAGGCCCGAGACATGGCCGAAACATCCGAGTTCACGGCCGAAATCCCGCGCAAGGGCGCGCACATAGGTGCCCTTGCCGCATTCGACCTCGAACACCGCGTGATCGGGATCGGGGCAGCCCACAAGCGTGATACGGTGGATCTCGACCTCGCGGGCGGGGATCTCGACCACCTCGCCGTCACGGGCCATGTCATAGGCCCGTTCGCCGGCGATCTTGACGGCTGAGAACGCCGGCGGGACCTGTTCGATCACGCCGGTATAGGAAGGCAGGATCGCTTCGATAGCGGCACGGTCGGGACGCGCGTCAGACTGCCGGGTGACGGTGCCTTCAAGGTCATCAGTATTGCGCTCCTGCCCCCAGGCGACGGTGAATTCATAGACCTTGCGGCCATCCATCACGTAGGGAACGGTCTTGGTGGCGTCGCCGAGCGCGATCGGCAGCATACCCGAGGCCAGGGGATCGAGCGTCCCGGCGTGGCCGGCCTTTTCCGCCTTGAACAGCCACTTGATCTTGGAGACCGCCTCGGTGGAACCGAAATCCCAGGGCTTGTCCAGCACCAGCCAGCCGGAAACGGGCCGGCCCTTGTTCTTGCCGCGGCGGCCCATGTCAGTATCCCGGCTTCTTGCGGAACGTGGCGGCGGTCCTGGCGACGCTGCCTTCCGGCATCAGCTTCGCCGGGCCCTTCTCGTAATCGAGCTCGTAGAGACGCTTGGCGAGCAAATAGCCCGCCACGACGGTTCCGCCATTCTCCGCCCGGTACAGGTTTCCGAGCTTCTTGACGATCTGCGGCTCAATGACACTCAGGGGCGGCATGTCGCTCTCCGCCGCGTCAAGGATCGCCTTTTCGTTGGCGCGCGCATTGACGATCGTTTCGATCGCTTTCATTTCCGGATCCTGGTGGGACATCTGCTTCTTGCTCGCATAGGGCATTCCGCTGTCCACAATTGTCTCGACAATGAAAATCGCATCCTCATTGTCGACCGTCTTCATGCAGTTCGCATAGAGCATGGCACGGCCTTCGGTCGACATGGCGGCAATTTTTTCAGGCGTTACGAGCGTTGCCATCTTACTTGTCACCGTCGCTGGAACCGTCGCCGTCACTGCTTGCGGCGTCATCATGCCCCAGATCGCGGGCGACCTCAGGCGATTTCAGCAGCTGATCGATATGCTGGTAATTGGCAAAGCTGGTGTCGTCGCGGAAACGCAGCTCGGGGATGGTGCGCATCTGCCTGAGATCGGGCGACACCCGGCCGCGAATGAACTTGGCGTTCTTGTTGAGCGCCGTGATGGTATCGGTGTGATCCTCCACGCCCAGCGGCGTGACATAGGCGGTGGCCACGGTCAGGTCAGGCGACATCCGCACTTCGGTCACGGAGATGAGCGTGTTGGAGAGAATCGGATCGCGGATTTCGCCGCGCTGCAGCACCTGGGTGATGGCGGCGCGAACCTGCTCACCGACACGCAGCATGCGTTGTGAGGGAGCCGATGAGGATGACTTGGACATGAATTCCCAACCGAAAAAGCGGGCGCAACGGCCCGGACGCCAAACAGGGGCGGAATACCCGGCGCATCACGCGCCGGGTTCTGGTCCGATCAAAGCGTTCTTGTAACGTGCTCGACGCGGAAACACTCGATGACGTCGGCAGCGCGGATGTCTTCGTAGTTCTCGAAGGCCATGCCGCATTCCTGGCCGCCGTGGACTTCGGCGACTTCGTCCTTGAAGCGCTTCAATGTCTTGAGCTTGCCTTCGTGGATGACAACGTTGTCGCGGATCAGGCGGACGCCTGCGCCGCGCTCGACCTTGCCTTCGGTGACACGGCAACCGGCGACCTTGCCGACCTTGGTGATGTTGAACACCTCGAGGATCTCGGCATTGCCGAGGAAGGTCTCGCGACGTTCCGGCGACAGCATACCCGACATCGCCGCCTTCACGTCATCCACCAGATCGTAGATGATGTTGTAATAGCGGATCTCGACACCGTCGCGTTCGGCCGCATCGCGCGCCTGTTTGTTGGCGCGGACGTTGAAGCCGATGATGGCGGCGCCCGAAGCCTCGGCGAGGCTGATATCGGACTCGGTGATGGCGCCTGCACCCGAATGGATGATGCGGGTGCGCACCTCGTCGGTCGCCAGCTTGTCGATGGCGCCGGCAATGGCCTCGATCGAGCCCTGCACATCGCCCTTGATCAGCAGCGGGAACTCCCTGCTGCCGGTATCCTGGAGCTGGGTCATCATCTGCTCGAGCGATCCGCGGGTGCCGCTCTGGCGCGCCGCCGCCTTGTCGCGGGCAAGCCGCTGACGGTATTCCGCAATCTCGCGGGCTCGGCTTTCGTTTTCAACGACAGCAAAACGGTCGCCGGCCTGCGGCGTACCCTGAAGGCCGAGGATCTCGACCGGGAACGCGGGGCCGGCTTCCTTGACCTGCTCGCCGCGATCATTGACCAGGGCGCGCACGCGGCCCCACTGATCGCCGGCAACGAGGATGTCACCCGGACGGAGCGTACCGGTCTGGACCAGCACTGTGGCGACGGAGCCACGACCGCGGTCAAGCTTGGCCTCGATCACCACGCCTTCGGCGGTGCGGTCACGATTGGCTTTCAGATCCAGAAGTTCGGCCTGCAGCAGGATGGCATCGAGCAATTTGTCGAGATTGGTGTGCTTGATGGCGGAGACTTCGACATCAAGAACCTCGCCGCCCATGCTTTCAACAAACACTTCGTGTTGCAGCAGATCGGTGCGGACCTTCTGCGGATTGGCCGTCGGCTTGTCGATCTTGTTGATCGCCACGATGATCGGAACGCCCGCCGCCTTGGCGTGATTGATCGATTCAATCGTCTGCGGCATTACGGCATCGTCAGCCGCCACCACCAGGATGGCGATGTCGGTGGCCTGGGCACCGCGGGCACGCATGGCGGTGAACGCCGCGTGGCCCGGCGTGTCGATGAAGGTGATCAGCTGACCGTTCTTCTCGACCTGATAGGCGCCGATATGCTGGGTGATGCCGCCTGCTTCGCCGGAGACGACATTGGCGTCTCGGATGGCGTCGAGAAGCGAGGTCTTGCCGTGGTCGACATGGCCCATGATGGTGACGACGGGAGGTCGCGAAACCATGTCGCCGCCTGCGTCCCCGACATTGAAGATGCCGAGCTCAACGTCCGATTCCGACACGCGGCGGACGGTGTGGCCGAATTCACCGGCGATCAGTTCAGCCAGGTCGGCGTCGATGACGTCGCCCGGCTTCATCATCTGGCCTTCCTTCATCAGGTACTTGATCACATCGACAGACCGTTCGGCCATGCGCTGCGAGAGTTCCTGGATGGTGATGGTCTCGGGCAGTTGCACTTCGCGGGCAATCTTCTCGCGCGGTTCCTGCATCATCGAGCGACGCATCTTTTCCTGGCGGCGGCGCATGGCCGACAGGGAGCGGCCGCGGGCATTGCCGTCGTCGCTGAGCGCAGCGTTCAGCGTCAGCTTGCCGCGGCGACGATCTTCTTCCACCTTGGGCCGGGTCGGCTTGGGTGTTTCAGGACGCACGACCTTGGCGCCGGGACGCGCCGGAGCGCCTGCGCGGGCGGGTGCTTCGGCCTCGTTCTCGCGGCGGCGGCCTCGGGCGGGCTCTTCGACCGGCGGCACGACAACTGCTTCGGGCGGCGCATTGATCGCGGCTTCTTCAGCAATGATCGCCTCAGCCGCTTCTTCCTTGGCGAGACGCTTGTCCTCTTCAGCCTTGATGCGGGCAGCCTCGGCCTCCTCGACGGCGCGGCGCGCGTCGGCTTCAGCCTTGCGGATTGCTTCTTCTTCGGCGCGCTTCTGGTCTTCGACATCACGGACGCGGCTGTCCTGCAGCGCGCGGCGGCGCGCTTCGACTTCACTTGCCGACAGCCGGTTGAGAACTGCGCCGCGCGGCGGCGCTGTGGGCGCAGGCGCGCGTGGCGGCGGAGGGGCCACCGGTTCCTTGGGCTTTTCAGCGACCGGCGCCGGGCGTGGCTTGAGGGTCACCGGCGGCGCCTGGTTCTCATCCTCGGGACGCGTCAGGCGGCGCTTGCGCGTCTCCACCACCACGGCCTTCGTGCGGCCGCGGCCCATCTCCTGGCGCACCATCCCCTGCTCAACGGCGGGCCGTTTCAGCGAGAAGGTCTTCTTGCCGGTAACACTGATCGTCTTGTCGTCGTTGCTGTCGCTCATTCCGTATCCGTTTCCGCGGGAAACCGCATCGCGCCCATGCGCGTCGGCTTCTTGATCGTTTGCACCCGGGCGAAGCGCCCGAAAGCCCGTCTTCAGTCCGATCCCGTCTCGGGACCGTTCCTGTAGCGCGCAAGCATCTTTGCGCGCTTCACTACACCCTGACCGGCCTGCCCTGCAAGCGCGGCGGCATGGATAAAAGCGCCATCGCCCAGGGCGAGCGCCAATTCTTCGGCTGAAAACAGCCGAAAGACGGGTATCTCCGCCTCCTTCACGCCCATCGCCCGGGCCGTATTGGCCTGCCGCAGCTTGCGCACACCGTCATCGGCGGCGTCCAGCGCATGCATCAGCGCGATTGCGCCGCCCGAACGCACGGCGTCCTCGACCTTTCCCGAACCGGTGATGAACTGGCCGGATTTCCGCGCCATGTTCATCATTCCGAAAAGGCTGTCGCACAGCAGCCTGTCAACCACCTGGCCCAGATCCGGATCCGTGGTCACCTGGGTCTTGAGCGCCCTGGCGAACAGCTTGCGCTTGACCGCCTGGTCGACCATCGACCGCTCCGCCGTCACCCAGCACCCGCGCCCGGGAAGACCCTGGCGCAAATCCGGAACAATGGAGCCGTCAGGCCCCGCGACAAAACGGATCAGACCATCCGGCTGGCCGCGTTCACGCGTCACAATGCACATTCGGTCGTTCACGGGCTCGATCCTGACCTTCACCGCAAAGCCTCCGGCGACGTCCGGCCTCAGGCCTCCTCGCCGTCTGCTTCGGCTTCCGCTTCACCGTCTTCGGCGTCTTCGACCACCAGTTCATCCTCGGTGATCCAGCCCACGGCGAGACGCGCCTGCAGGATCATCTGCTCGGCCTCGGTGCGGGTGATCTCGAGGCCGGTGAACAGGCCGTCAAAGCGCTTGGTCTCGCCGTCCTTGCGCTCCGACCAGCCGGTCAGGTCGTCAACGGCGCAGCCGGCGAAATCTTCCACGGTCTTGATGCCGTCACCACCGAGCGCCACCATCATCGCCGTGGTCATGCCCGGCACCGAGCGCAACTCGTCCTCGACGCCCAGATCCTTGCGCTTGGCGTCCAGTTCTGCCTCGAGCTTGTCGAGATATTCGCGCGCCCGGGTCTGCAGCTCGTTGGCGGTCTCTTCGTCGAAACCCTCGATCGCGGTGATTTCACCGATATCGACATAGGCCACTTCCTCGACCTGGCTGAAGCCTTCGGAGGCGAGCACCTGGCCGACCATCTCGTCGACATCGAGTGCTTCCATGAACAGCGCGGTGCGCTCGTTGAATTCCTTCTGGCGGCGCTGGCTTTCCTCTTCCTCGGTGAGAATGTCGATATCCCATCCGGTCAGCTGCGAGGCGAGGCGGACGTTCTGGCCGCGGCGGCCGATGGCCAGCGACAGCTGCTCGTCGGGGACCACGACCTCGATGCGCTCGGCGTCTTCGTCGAGCACCACCTTGGAGACTTCGGCCGGCTGCAGCGCATTGACGATGAAGCTCGCGGGCGAAGGCGACCAGGGAATGATGTCGATCTTCTCGCCCTGCAGTTCGCCGACGACGGCCTGCACACGGCTGCCGCGCATACCGACGCAGGCGCCGACCGGATCGATCGAGGAATCATTGGAGATGACGGCGATCTTGGCGCGGCTGCCCGGATCGCGAGCGACCGAGCGGATCTCGATGATGCCGTCGTAGATTTCCGGCACTTCCATGGTGAACAGCTTGACCATGAACTGCGGATGGGTACGCGACAGGAAGATCTGCGGACCGCGCTGCTCGCGGCGCACGTCGTAGACATAGGCGCGGACGCGGTCGCCATAGCGGAAGGCTTCGCGCGGGATCGTCTCGTCGCGGCGGATGATGCCTTCGCCACGGCCGAGATCGACGATGACGTTGCCGTATTCGACGCGCTTGACGGTGCCGTTGACGATTTCGCCGATGCGGTCCTTGAACTCGTCGAACTGGCGGTCGCGCTCGGCTTCCCGCACCTTCTGCACGATCACCTGCTTGGCCGACTGGGCGGCGATGCGGCCGAAATCCATCGGCGGCAGCGGATCGGCGATGAAGTCGCCGAGCTGCGCATCGGGGTTGCGGTCGCGCGCAATCAGCAGCGGGATCTGGGTTGCGTAATCTTCGGCGTGCTCGACCACTTCCAAGAGGCGCTGCAGCCGGATCTCGCCGGTCTTGGCATTGATGTCAGCGCGGATGTTGGATTCCGATCCGTAGCGCGACCGCGCGGCCTTCTGGATCGCATCCGCCATGGCGGCGATGACGATCTCGCGGTCGATGGACTTCTCGCGTGCGACCGCATCGGCGATCTGAAGAAGCTCAAGCCTGTTTGCACTGACTGCCATGTCTGTCTCCATGTGTCGGTCCGCGCACAGGCGGGCCTTGTCGGTTCTTTGGCCCGCCATGCGGGCCGGGTCCGGTTTTGGCCCGCGAGGCGGGCCGGATCAGCAGCGCCTCAAGCGGCGCCTGCAAATTCGTCTCAGGCCGGATCTCCGGCTTCCTCCGGCCCGGAGGCATCGTCGTCATTGGCGGCAAGCGCCGCCTTGGCGACCTTGTCGGCGCGAAGCGACTCGCGGATCAGTTCGTCGGTCAGCACCAGCTTGGCTTCGGCCAGCGCCGAAAACGGGATCACCGCGATATTGTCTTCGCCGTAAGCCGGCTGTTCCCGCTCCACCGAAAACCCGGTCTCGGTGACATCGCGAATAAAGCCGCGAAACCGCTTGCGGCCATTGATCAGAACCGAGGCGTCACAGCGGGCAAGATGGCCTTCCCAGCGGACGAAATCGGACTTGCGTACCAGCGGCCGGTCGATGCCGGGCGACGATATTTCCAGATGATACGCCTTTTCGACCGGATCTTCCACATCCAGCACCGGCGAAATCGCCCGCGACACGGCTTCGCAATCCTCGACACTCATGGTGCCGTCATTGCGTTCGGCCATGATCTGCAGCGTATTGCCGTTCTGTCCGGACATGCGAACCCGCACCAGCCGCATGTCGAGGGATTCGATCACCGGCTCGACGATTTCGGCAATGCGCGCGTCAACGCCGGTCTCGGTGACCAGTCTTTGATCGTTTGGCATTGCTGGCTCGTCTGTCATAGGGCCGGATCCTCGCTCTGGTTCGGGTGATCGCCTGCCGCGAACGGGCGCGGGCAACAAAAAAGAGCGGGTCCTCGCGGGCCCACCCTTGCTCATGACGATCAAGAATTTGAACGTTCTATAGCTTGAATTGGCGTCGCGGGCAAGGGAATTCCCCGACGCCCCACAGACGGGTCCTGCGCCCTGCGGCTTTCAGGCCGACGAGGATGCCTCAGCCGGTGCGCTCGAACTCCAGATAGCACGGCGTGCGGCCTTCGCGGATGGCCTTGGCCTCGTAGCGGGTTCCGGGCCAGCCGGCCCAGGGCTGGCGCCAGTCGCGCGCAGTCTTTGCCGTCCATTCGAAATCCGGGTGCGCGGCAATGTGCGCCAGCGTCCAGTTGACATAGGTGTCGATGTCGGAGGCAAAGCCGAAACGGCCGCCGGGCTTGAGGACGCGGGCGAAGCGGTCGAGATTGATCCTCGAGACAAAGCGCCGCTTCCAGTGCTTCTTCTTGGGCCAGGGATCGGGATAGAGCAGGTCGATGCGGTCAAGACAGGCGTCGGGCAGCCAGTCCAGGACCTGGGTCGCGTCATCGTCGTGGACACGGATATTGCGAAGGCCTGCAAGCTCCAGCTGACCAAGCATCTTGGCCATGGAATTGACGAAGGGTTCAACCCCGATGAACCCGGTCTGCGGGGCTTCACCCGCCCTGTGCAGCAGGTGCTCGCCGCCGCCAAACCCGATTTCAAGCCGGATCTCGTGCACCGGCACCGGCCAGAGCCCGGCCAGCGGCACGGGCGACGGGCTCGACAGATCAAGCTTCAGTTCGGGCAACAGGGAGGAAAGCGCCGCAGCCTGCGGCGCCTTCATCGATTTGCCCCTGCGCCGGCCATAAAAGGCCTCGGTGGCGCGCGACCGTCGTGCAGGAGACGTCATGATGTCTTCAACCTCGGTATCCGGCCCGCCTCGCGAAGCGTCGTGATCGGGCCGGACCGTGAAATCAGCCCTTTATGGCTTCCTTGAGCGGCTTGACCAGGTCGAGCTTTTCCCAGGAGAACGAGCCGTCGCGCCCGGCCTTGCGGCCGAAATGGCCATAGGCGGCGGTGCGGGCGTAGATCGGCTTGTTGAGGTCCAGATGCGTGCGGATGCCGCGCGGGGTCAGGTCCATGACCTTGGGCAGCGCTTCTTCAAGAGCTGCTTCGGAGACCTTGCCGGTGTCATGGAAATTGACATTGATCGACAGCGGCTGGGCGACGCCGATGGCGTAGGCCAGCTGGATGGTGCAGCGATCGGCAAAGCCCGCGGCAACCGCGTTCTTGGCCAGGTAGCGTGCGGCGTAGGCCGCCGACCGGTCGACCTTGGTTGTGTCCTTGCCGGAAAATGCGCCGCCGCCATGGGGCGCCGCGCCGCCATAGGTGTCGACGATGATCTTGCGTCCGGTCAGGCCGGCGTCGCCGTCGGGGCCGCCGATCTCGAATTTGCCGGTAGGGTTGATGTACCACTTGCAATCATCGGCAATCGGGAGGCCTTCGAGCGCCTCACGAATATAGGGCTCCACAACTTCGCGGACCTTGGCCGAATCCCAGCTTCCATCAAGGTGCTGGGTGGACAGCACGATGGAGGCGACTTCCGCAGGCTTGCCGTCAACATAGCGAACCGTGACCTGGCTCTTGGCGTCCGGTCCGAGCTTGCCGACATCGCCCTCGCCCTTGTGCCGCGCGGCGGCAAGCAGTTCGAGGATCTTGTGGCTGTAGTAGATCGGCGCCGGCATCAGCTCCGGGGTCTCGTTGCAGGCGTAGCCGAACATGATGCCCTGGTCGCCAGCGCCTTCCGAACCCTGCTGGTCCGATGCGTTGTCAACACCCTGGGCGATATGGGCGGACTGGAAATGCAGCAGCACCTCGACCTTGGCGGTCTTCCAGTGGAACCCCTCCTGCTCGTAGCCGATCGCCTTGATCGCCTTGCGCGCCGCGGATTTGAACTTGGCCGGATTGATGACATCCTTGCCCGCCTTGTCCTTCTTGATCAGCGACGGCGGCACCCGGACCTCGCCGGCAATGACAACGCGGTTGGTGGTTGCGAGCGTCTCGCAGGCAACGCGGACGCTCCATGGATCGACGCCGGTTTTCTTGGCTTCGCGATAGACCAGATCGACGATTTCATCCGAAATGCGGTCGCACACCTTGTCGGGATGGCCTTCGGATACGGATTCACTGGTAAAAAGGAAAGTCGAGCGCTCCATGGCGGGCTCCATCATGTGTCAAGATGCAGCTTCTTTAGTAGCAACCTGTCATCCTGACAAGGTCAGAATGACATAAATATATCTTGATATGATGGGTCTGAGGCGATTTGGACCAAATCCATACGCACCTCTCCGGAAGGCTCGGGCCCGGCTGGTGCAGGTCATGCGTGCTGCCCCCAAGAATTGAAGCTTGGAGGCAGCACGCATGCGCTTGAACCAACAGGCGCAACGACGGGCGGGTGATGGATCCGGCGCTAGTTGACGTCAGGCTCGGATGCGAGCGACTTGACCAGATCGACCAGCTTGCGCCGGACCTTGGGGTCAGGGATCTTGATGAAGGCGCGATTGAGTTGCAGGCCTTCCGAGGACGACAGGAAGTCGACCACGTAGTTGGAGCTGTTGGCCTCGGCCATTCCGGGCTGGCCGGTTGACGGATCGCCCGGCGCATCTTCGAAAAAGAAGCTGACAGGTACGTTCAGAATGGTCGAGATGTTCTGAAGCCGGCTGGCGCCAACGCGATTGGTGCCTTTTTCATATTTCTGGATCTGCTGAAACGTGATGCCTAACGCTTCACCCAGTTTCTCCTGGCTCATGCCGAGCATGGTGCGCCTCAAGCGGACGCGACTGCCGACATGGATATCGATTGGATTGGGTTTTTTCTTATTCTCAATCATGTTTTCGTCCTGACAAGAGCCTGAGACTCTCTGGTTGGTTCATCCCGTTTTGATTGCAACAATCATACTCCGAAAGTTGTGGCGCGCCACTGACCGGCGCGGAAACGGGAACTGGGTTGACGAAAACGACTATGCTATTTTAGGGGTTTTGCGTCAATCTAGGGGCCGTCTTTTACCATTCCGCGTAAAATAAGCTGTAAAAACCATTATGACGATAATCAATCCAAAGTTAAATCGCCGATTCACCATATTCCAGAACTGTTCCTTTCTCGGTGGCAGTTCGACATCGAACACACCTGATTCGCCCAGCGAGAGGCTGCCCACGATCCGGCCGCCAGCATCGACGACAACGGAAATTCCATTGTTGGCCGCCCTGACAAGGGGCAGGCGGGTTTCAACCGAGCGAACCTGCGCCTGCCTCATATGCTGGTAGGGGCCCGGGGTCATGCCGTACCAGGCATCATTGGTGACATTGAGCAGCAAATCGCCCCTGCCATCGGAAACCTCCGACAGATCCGGAAAGATTGCCTCGTAGCAGATCAGCGGCACGGCCCTCATGCCTCCCGGCAAGCCCAGCAATCCGCGGCGGTCGCCAGCGGAAAAGCCGCCAAACGTCTCGGCCACCGGCGCCAGGCCCAGTTTCCGCAACCATGCTTCGAACGGCAGGTATTCGCCAAACGGAACCAGATGCGTCTTGTCGGCGGATCCGATGATCTGGCCCTCATCGTCAAAGACATAGATCGTGTTGTAGTAACGCTCAGGCGCGCCGCCCGTTCCATCCTCAAACCGGACGGCGCCGCTGATCAGGGATTGCCCAACCTGCAGCATGTCGGCGATGCGGGAGAGCGCTCCCGGATTATCGGTGAGCAGGAACGGCAGCGCTGTCTCGGGCCAGACAATATGACTCGGACGCGGCTGGCCTTCGCGCGGCGGCAGGGCGCTCAATTCCAAGAGACGCGAAAATATCCGCTCGCGCTCGGCGACATCCCACTTTGCCGACTGGTCGATGGCCGGCTGGACGATCCGGATCACGGTATCCGTCGGATCCTTTGCTGAGGCGTCGAGACGGGAAAGGGCGAACCAGCCATAGCCGACATGAGCCGAAAACAGCAGCAATGCCGCCAGGATCCCGGCAACGGCGCCGCGGCTGGTGCCCACCAGCGCCGGCGCCGAAAACACAAACACCGTGAGCGCCGACAGGCCAAAAATACCGACAAGCTCGACCGATTGCATCATCAACGGCGCCGGCATGGCGGCGTAGCCGATAGCGTTCCATGGAAATCCGGTGAGCACGAAACTGCGCGCCCATTCGGAGAGCCCAAAGGCCGCCGCCAGAGCCGCGATCCGGCCCAAGCCATCAGACCACAGCACCCGCGCCAAAGCAGTCGCGGCGCCGTAAAACAGCGCCAGAACTGCAGGCAGTCCCAGGACAGCCAGCGGCAGCGCCCAGGCAAAGCCGTCTGCTTCCACCAGCAACGCGTTGCCGAGCCACCAGATGCCGGCGACAAAATAGCCGAAACCGAACCACCATCCGGTGGCAAAGGCCGGCCGAAACCGGCCGAGCATGCCGGCGTCAGCAGGGCCGCTGGCGCCGTCAAGCAGCCAGACCAGAACCGGGAAGGAGACAAACAAGACGGCGAAAAAGTTGAATGGCGGCAGCGCCAGAACAGCCAGTGCTCCCGCGAAGAACGCCAGGAGGATGCGCTTGCCGCCCCAGCTCAGCATGATGGATTCAGCGATCCGTTCCAAAATCCGACGACTCCCCGCAGCCGTGGCGCCGCGCACCGGGGACGGCACGCATGAGACGCTGGCGAATCAGTTGCCGCATCTTTTCAAAAAAGCGCTCTAATGTCCGGGCCGGACCGGGACTTTTTGTTTCTGTGAGGCACAATTGCCCGCCATGGGCCGAGTCAGGCGGCGCTGGCGTCATCCGGGTCCGGCTGCTTCATGGCAGGCGTTTCGCCGCGAACCGGACGGCGGCGCGGCGGCTGCCGTTTCCTGACAATGCGGACGCGCTTGACCCGGCGCGGATCGGCATCGGTGACATGGAACTCGAAGCCCGGCAGGGCCTGGACCACCTCGCCGCGCGCCGGGATGCGTCCGAGTTCGGAAAAGATCAGCCCGCCGATGGTGTCGACTTCCTCGCTCTGCTCGCGAATGTCGAAATCGGGGCCGATTTCCGCGGCGAGGTCATCGAGTTCGGCCTTGGCGTCGACAATCCAGACGTCCTCGCCTGCCCGGCTGATCAGCGTCTCCTCCTCGTCGTCATGCTCGTCGGCAATGTCGCCCACGACCATTTCGACAATGTCTTCGAGCGAGACCAGGCCATCGGTGCCGCCATATTCATCGATCACCAGCGCCATCTGGATGCGGTTGGCCTGCATGCGCTGCATCAGATCCGAGGCCAGCATCGAGGCGGGCACGAACAGCACCTTGCGGGTGATGCCCGATTCCTGAAGCGTCTTGCCCAGATCGACGCGGGACAGTTCCAGCGCATTGAGCGCATTGCGTTTCTGAATCGCGGCAGGGCTCTTGGCGGTGGACTTGCGCTTGGCGCGTGCCTGCTTGGTGATCCAGGCCAACAGATCGCGGATGTGGATCATGCCGCGCGGATCGTCGAGATTTTCCGAGTAGACCGGCATGCGCGACCGACCCGATTCCTCGAAGATCTCGAGCAGCCTGCCGAGCGTCGTGGTCTGGTCGACCGCCTCGACATCGGCGCGCGGCACCATGACATCTTCGACGCGGACTTCGCGCAGGCGCAGGATGTTGTGCAGCATGGCGCGTTCGCCGGGCGAAAACGCCTCGTGCAGTTCGCCACCCGACTGCAACGCGTCGGTCAGATCCTCGCGGATGGATTCACGGTCGGAGGGAGGGAACAGGGCGCGCACCAGGCGCTGCCAAAGGCCCATGCCATTGCGTTCGTCCGGAACCGTGACGGCTCCCTGACCGCGCACTGGCACGGGCAGATAACTGTGGGCTTCTTCGGTGGTTGTTGCGCCCGAAGCGCTTGGGGCGTCGCCGGTCGGTGCCGGGGCATTGCTTTCGGTCATCGTCTCTTCAGTGTCAAACCGGCTCTGTGTCGCCGTAGGGATCAGATATGCCAAGCGAGGCCAAAATGCGAGTCTCGATCGCTTCCATTTTCTCGGCATCGTTGTTTTCGATATGATCATACCCGAAAAGGTGAAGAAATCCGTGTATGATCAGGTGGGCAAGATGCGCATCCAGCGGCTTGCCCAGTTCCCCGGCCTCGCGCTCAATGGTCTCGCGGGCCAGGATGATATCGCCCAGCATCGGTCCCGGCTTGCCACCGGGAACCAGCGGAAAGGCGGGGAAGGACAGGACATTGGTCGGTTTGGGCAGGTTGCGCCATTGGCTGTTGATGTCCGCCATCATCGCGTCATCGGCCAGCACAAGCGACACTTCCGGTGCGTCCTGAGGAAAGGGCTGGACCTCCAGTGTGGCGAGATCATGGACAGCCGCATCCAATGCGGCCAGCGCCAGCTCTTCGATTGCCTCGACGTCGCCCCACTCCCCTGCCTCGACCGCCACCGCCAGAGTGATTGCCGGGTGCCCGGTCATGTGTCTCCTTCGGCCCTGTGCGGGTGAACCCGCTTGTCATAGGCCTCGACAATGCGCTGCACCAGCGGGTGGCGCACAACGTCGACACCGCGGAAGCGGCAGGTGACCACACCCTCGACGCCGTCAACGATGGACAAGGCCTCGACAAGCCCCGATGTGACGCCGCGCGGAAGGTCGATCTGGCTCGGGTCGCCGGTGATGATCATGCGGGAATTCTCGCCCAGGCGGGTGAGGAACATCTTCATCTGCATCTGCGTGGTGTTTTGCGCCTCGTCCAGGATGACGGCGGCATTGGCGAGCGTGCGGCCGCGCATGAAGGCAAGCGGCGCGATCTCGATGACGCCGGCGGTCATGGCGCGCTCGACCTTGTCGCCGGGCATCATGTCATAGAGGGCGTCGTAAAGCGGCCGGAGATAGGGATCGACCTTCTCCTTCATGTCGCCCGGCAGGAAGCCCAGGCGTTCGCCGGCTTCCACCGCTGGACGCGACAGGATGATGCGCTCGACCGAGCCGCGCTCGAGCAGTTGCGCGGCGTGGGCGACGGCCAGATAGGTCTTGCCGGTGCCCGCGGGGCCGACGCCGAAGACCAGTTCGGAGCGTTCCATGGCGCGCATGTAGACGTCCTGGGTCGGCGTGCGGGCGATGACGGTCTTCTTGCGTGTCGAAATCTGCGCCAGCGTCATCTTGCCCTTGCGCTCCAGCGTCGGCAGCACCAGCTGGTCGTCCGCCGCAAGCGCCATGCGGATGGCGCCCTCGACATCGGAGGTGTCGACACTGGCGCCCTTGAGCAGGCGGTCATAGAGAAAATCCAGCGCCCGGCGCGCCTGGTTGGTGGCGATCTCCTCGCCACGCAAGGTGACCGTGTTGCCGCGGGCCCGGGCGTCGATCTTGAGTTTCTGTTCGAGCAACGCCAGGTTCTGGTCGAACCGACCAAAAAGTTCGCTGGCGAGACGGTTGTTTTCAAAGGTGAGCGCGAGGTGGGTCGCGTCGGACGCGCCTGAGGCGGGCGTCGCAGCTTCTGTCAGGGACAGGTGCTCAACTGTCAAACGATCTGGCTCCAAAAATGCGACGGGCATTCATTCCACAACTTCCGCGAAAAGACTGCCCGTGCCGGGTTGCGTGATTCGCACCCTTACAATGTCACCGATTTCCCCCAGCTTTGCATCAACTATTACCGGCTGAAGCCAGGGCGACCGGCCAATCAGTTGGCCAGTGTTGCGCCCAGGCTTCTCCAGCAGCAGATCCACCACTTTTCCGACACATTCGCGTCCAAAGGCCCGGGTCTGCTCGGCCAGAAGGTCCTGAAGCCGTGTCAGTCGCTCGGACTTGACCGCCTCATCGACCTGGTCCTCCATGTCGGCGCCCGGCGTGCCGGGACGGATCGAGTATTTGAAGGAGAAGGCGGCGGCGTAGTTGACCTGGCGGATCAACTCCATGGTGTCTTCGAAATCGGCATCGGTTTCGCCGGGAAAGCCGACGATGAAATCGCCCGACAGCGCGATATCCGGGCGAGCGGCGCGAATCCGTTCGACCAGGCGGAGATAATCCTGCGCCGTATGACGCCGGTTCATGGCCTTGAGGATGCGGTCCGATCCCGACTGCACCGGAAGATGCAGATAGGGCATCAGCTCGGGAAGGTCGCGATGCGCTTCGATCAGCGCCTCGTCCATGTCGCGCGGGTGGCTGGTGGTGTAGCGGATGCGGTCAATGCCGTCGATGGTCGCCAGGCGGCGGATCAGCTCGCCAAGGCCCCATTCGCGGCCGTCCTGTCCCTTGCCGTGCCAGGCGTTGACGTTCTGGCCCAGCAGCGTGATCTCGCGCACGCCCGCCTGCGCCAGGCGCTCGGCCTCCTCCACAATCCGTCCGACCGGACGGGAGACCTCGGCGCCGCGGGTATAGGGAACCACGCAGAAGGTGCAGAACTTGTCGCAGCCTTCCTGGACGGTGAGGAACGCCGCCACGCCGCGGGCGCGGATCGCTTTTTCCGGCGCATCGGGCAAGCCGTCGAACTTGTCCTCGGCAGGAAAGTCGGTCTCGACGATCTGCTCGCCGTTGCGCGCTCGCGCCAGCGCCTCGGGCAATAGATGGTAGGTCTGGGGCCCGATCACCACATCGACCACTGGCGCGCGGCGGATGATCTCGCGGCCTTCGGCCTGGGCGACGCAGCCGGCGACAGCGACCATCAGATCGCCGCCTTGAGCATTGCGCTGCCGCTTAAGCTTGGCGAGGCGTCCGAGCTGCGAATAGACCTTCTCGGCGGCCTTTTCGCGGATGTGGCAGGTGTTGATCAGCACCAGATCCGCCGCCTCGACCGAATCGACGGCCTCGTAGCCGTCGCGCGCCAGCGCATCGCCCATGCGTTCGCTGTCATAGACATTCATCTGGCAGCCATAGGTCTTGACGAAGACCTTCCTGGTGTTGCTGCCGGGGATGATGTCCGGTCCCGCGGCAGGCCGTGTCTCAGGCTTCGGTCCGGATCTGGCTTCGGGTGTAAGGGTCGCTTGGGTCATCGGCGGCTTTTAGCGACTAAATCGCGGCTTGAAAATGGCGAACTAGCCATTGAGTTTGCCGCTGAGCGCATCGTGGAACCCTTCGCGCACCTTCGCCTCGACCAGGCGGGCAAACTTCTTGCGGTTGGTGGCCGCATCAAAGGGCATGGCATCGGCGAAAACCACCTCGACGTCGATCGCGCCATGACGGAGGACGCGGAGAAGATGCGGTCCCAGAGCCACATCGCCCGGCCATCCCGCCACCGGCCGGTGGTAGCGGCCCATCGGCATGCCGTGAATGCCGATATAGGCGATCGACACCGGCTGGATATGGACCCTGCCTTCGGGCGCGAGCGGCAGGGCGGCGCTGGCGGCGCCGAACAGCGAGGCGTTGAACGGCATCACCCGGTTGCCATCCGACGTGGTGCCTTCGGCAAACAGCACGACGACTTCGCCGGAGATCAGCCGCGCGGACACCTCGGAGATCTGCACTCCGGTGTTGCGCCGCTGGCGCTCGACAAAGACCGACCGCTGCAGCCGTGCGAGCCAGCCCAACACCGGCCAGGTGCGGACTTCGGATTTGGCGATGAACACCAGTTCGGCGACCGAACCCAGGACCAGGATATCCTTCCAGGAGATATGGTTGGAGACCAGCAACAGCGGCCGTTCCTTAGACAGACGGCCATGGGTACGGACCCGCAGCCCGATCATCCGGCACATCACCCTGTGCCACCAGCGCGGCAGGCGGCGCATGACCGAATGACCGAGGCCCAGCGCCACCATCTGCACCGGCAGCAGCGCCAGCGTCAGCATGAGAAAGCCTGTGAAGACAAGGGCAATGCGCAAGCCGGCCATTATCGCCGGACCAATGAGACAGGAGGGCGCATGGGACCCATCGTTTGCCTATTTCTTGTCGGTCTTGAGCGGAATTCCATATAGCTCAAGCCGGTGATCGACCAGCCGGAAACCGTGCTCGCGCGCGATGCGCTCCTGCAGCGCCTCGATCTCGGGCGAATGGAACTCGATCACGGTGCCGGTGCGCAGGTCGATGAGATGGTCATGATGTTCTTCCGGAACGGTCTCGTAGCGCGACCTTCCGTCGCGGAAATCATGCCGCTCGATGATGCCGATATCCTCGAACAGCTTGACCGTGCGGTAGACCGTGGACATGGAAATGCGCGGATCCACCAGAACGGCGCGGCGGTGCAGTTCCTCGACGTCGGGATGATCCTGCGCGCCATCGAGCACACGGGCAATGGTGCGGCGCTGTTCGGTCATGCGCATGCCGCGCGCCACGCACCGGTCTTCAAGGGATTTCAGTTCGTCCATCGCCTGCCCCGCCGGGGTATGTGGAGAGGTTATGCCGGCGGTCCTGCCGCCAGCGATCCACTCGGGACTAGCGAAGATCGCGCCGCATGACAAGCGCCGTCGTGGCTTGTTCGCCCGGGCGGGCGTAATAGGCGCGCCGTTCGCCGACCTGGACGAAGCCGAGCTTGCGGTACATCTCAACGGCGGCCAGATTGGTTTCATCGACCTCCAGGAACATTTCCTCGGCGCCGCGCCGCATGGCTTCCTGCATGGCGCTGCGCATCAAACGCCAGCCAAGCCCGCTGCGGCGTTGCCTGGGCGAAATCCCGATGGACAGGATCTCGGCTTCACCGGCGGCCTCGCGGCACAGAACAAACCCCGCCGCGGACTCGCGGGCGCGGCCTTCCGGACAGGCCAGATATCCGAACACGGACTGCTGGGAAATCAGGCTTTCGAACTCCCCGTCGCCCCAGGCGCGGGAAAAGGCTTCGCCATGAATGCGCGAGGCGGTGCGCGCGTCCTTCATTTCGATCTCGAGAATGAGGCAGTCAGGCTTGCGTGAGAACAGGTCAAACACCATCAGCCCGCACCCTCGTGCGCCACGGCAAACCCCAATTGTGGCTTGGCGTCCGCATCGCGCAGATAGCGCGGCTCTGGGAGATTGGCGCCTGGCTCGAGACGGGCGGCAATCCGCGCCACGTCCTCGATCGTCGGCGCCACGGGGTCGGCGATGATTCGGGAGGCAAGCGACGCATCAATGCTTGCCAGCAGCAACGCACCGCTGCCGATGAGCCCGCAATTGCTTTTAAGCGCCAGACTGGCGGCTGCCGCGGGCGCCAATTCAGCGGCAGGATTGAGCACCGCACCGCGAGAATCAACGAGTAACGCCCAGACATGATCGCGCTTGGCGTCGAGCACCGCCATCACCGGCTTGCCAGTCTCCCGTGCTGCCGGAATCGCAATGGCTTCAAGCGAGCCGACGCCGACACAGGGTACATTGAGGGATAGGGACAGTCCGCGGGCAAAGGCGACGCCGACCCGAATGCCGGCAAAGGAACCGGGGCCGACGGTCACGCCAATGCGTTCGATTCGTGAGAGATCTGCGCGCGCTTCGGCAAGCACAGCCTCGACAATGGCCGGCAACTGCTCGGCATGGCCGCGCCCGATATCCGGACTGGCCGAGGCAAGGATGCGGTCGGTCTCCGCCTCGTACAGCGCTGCGGCACAAAACCGGGCGGAACAATCAAGCGCGAGCGTCAACACCGGGCACATCCAACGGAAAAGACCGCGCGGGGTCGCGCGGCATCAGGCGCTTGTATAGCCGGGATCATTCGGCCCGGTAAAGGGAGGCCGGGATCAGACGGCTTCGACTTCACGAACTTCCGGCACGAAATGGCGCAGCAGGTTCTGGATGCCGTGCTTGAGCGTGGCCGTGGATGAGGGACAGCCGGCGCAGGCGCCCTTCATGTGCAGGAACACCTTGCCATCCTTGAAGCCACGGAAAGTGATGTCGCCGCCATCCTGGGCGACGGCGGGACGAACCCGGCTTTCCAGCAGTTCCTTGATGGTGGCGACAATGGTCTCGTCGCCTTCCTCGAAGAACTCTTCATCGGGCATCGGCTCGCCACCGTTCGCGCCCGACAGGATCGGCGCGCCGGACATGAAATGCTCCATGATGGTGCCGAGCACGGCAGGCTTGAGATGCTGCCAATCCGGGCCATCCTTGGAGATGGTGATGAAATCATAGCCGTAGAACACGCCGGTGACCCCGGGGATGCCGAACAGCTTGGCGGCCAGCGGCGACGCCTGGCCGGCTTCCTCGACGCTGCGGTAGTCAGCGGTGCCCTGCTCCATGACGACCTTGCCCGGAAGGAACTTGAGCGTCGCGGGATTGGGGGTGGATTCGGTCTGGATGAACATTTGCAATCTCCCTGCCTGGTGCAGTGACCGGCCAGTTTAGAACTCTTCAAAACAAGATAGGCCTTGACGGCGCTTCGATCAAGGGCGGATGTGGATCAACTCAGCGCGTCTATTTCATCGTCTGAGAGCGCGTCGGGGATAACGGTGACCGGAATCGGGAACGCAGCGCCGCGGCCGGCGATGGATGTGACGAGCGGCCCGGGGCCATCCTTGGCGGAGCCTGCGGCAAGAACCAGGATGGCGATGTCCTGGTCTTCCTCGATGACCGCGTGGATTTCCTCGGTGGTCTTGCCCTGGCGGATCACCACTTCGGGATCAATGCCGATGATCTGGCGCATCTTTTCGCTGGCCTTGGCGAGCGTCGCCTCGGCCTCTTCCATCGCTTCGGCACGCATGATCTCCTCGACGCCGAGCCAGTGCTGGAAATCGCCGGGCTCGATGACATAGACCAGAACCAGCCCGCCGCCGGAATTGTAGGCCCGCATGCCGGCGTAACGCATGGCGCGCTCGCATTCCGGCGTGTCGTCGATGACGGCGAGGAACTTGCGCCGGTGACCGGCTTCACGTGAGCGTCTTCTTGATACCATGGGCGGGACAATGCCATCACAGCGGGCATTCCCGCAAGACCGATTTTCAGACCCCGGCAGCACCGTGCCGCCGGGGTCGAGGGTACGCTTTACAGAAAGCCGACAATCTCGCGCACGTCAGCCATGGTCTTGCCTGCAATGGCGTTGGCACGGGCGCTGCCGTCCTTGAGGATGGCGTCGATATGGCTCGGATCCTCCATCAGACGTTTCATCTCGGTGGTGATCGGCGCAAGCACCTCCACGGCAAGATCGACCAGCGCCGGCTTGAACACCGAGAACTGCTGGCCTGCGAATTCATCCAGCACATCCTTGCGGGTGCGGTCGCTGAGCGCGGCATAGATGCCGAGGAGATTCTGGGCTTCAGGGCGGCCCTCGAGCTCTTCCAGCGTCTCCGGCAAAGGCGCGGGATCGGTCTTGGCCTTGCGGATCTTCTTGGCGATGGTGTCGGCATCATCGTCGAGATTGATGCGGGAGAGGTCCGAGGGATCGGATTTCGACATTTTCTTGGTGCCATCCCGCAGGCTCATGACGCGCGGCGCCGGGCCCTCGATCAAGGGCTCGATCAAGGGGAAATAGCCGGAGACCCTCTCCGCGCCGACCATCATGTCGATGCCAAGACCTGCATCCTTGATCCGATCCGAGAAGTCATTGTTGAATTTCTGGGCGATATCGCGGGCAAGCTCGAGATGCTGCTTCTGGTCGTCGCCGACCGGAACATGGGTGGCGCGATAGAGCAGAATGTCAGCGGCCATCAGGCTCGGATAGGCGAGCAGTCCGAGAGAGGCGTTCTCGCGGTCCTTGCCGGCCTTGTCCTTGAACTGGGTCATGCGGTTCATCCAGCCGATGCGCGCGACGCAATTGAAGATCCAGGCAAGTTCGGCATGACCGGGGACGGCGGACTGGTTGAAGACGATGTGCTTGACCGGGTCGATGCCCGAGGCGATGAAGGCTGCGGCAATGGAGCGAGTCTGGGTCTTGAGATCCTCATGCACCAGCTGGGCGGTGATCGAGTGCATGTCGACCACGCAGAAGATGCAGTCGTGCTTTTCCTGAAGGGCCACGAACTTGCGGATGGCGCCGAGATAGTTTCCCAGGTGAAGATTGCCGGTGGGCTGGACGCCGGAGAAGACCAGCGGCTTGAACGTGGCGGACATGACATGCTCCCCGACGGGCTTGTGGAGGGCCCGGATGCCTCATTGAAATCGGTCGGGGTTATGCGGCGACGGCCTGCGCAGGTCAAGGCCCTTCAAGCCGGGTGGCGTGATCTCAAGGCTTCCTGCGGCGCTTGAGCAGCCGGACGAACTCGGCCCTGTCGAGCGCGCCGGTGGCAAAGGCGAAACCGAAATAGAGCACTGCGGCCGCGGCAATCGTGACAAGGACAGAGCCCAGACGGACGAGAAGGGACGCATCCAGCAACCAGTACCGGAAAGTGGCCTCGGCCCACCACAGCAGCCCTCCCATCAGCGCCGCACCGATGACGATGAGACCGATGCGCCTGAGCGTTGCGGCGGCCGGCCGGAACAGATCCCGCGAAGACAGCTGCTGGCCGAGGAACAGCGCCGAGATCCATCCGGCCAGGCTGGTGGCGACCGCGAGGCCCATCACCCCGATCCGTGGAAACAGGATGAGGCTGCCGGCGATGTTGATGACCACGGAGAGGGCGGATGCCCAGAGCGGGGTGCGCATGTCTTCGCGGGCGTAAAACACCGGCGTGAAAATCTTCGTCAGCACGAAAGCCGGAAGGCCGATGGCGAAGGCGGCGAGCACCGAGGACGTCACAAGCGTCGTCTCCCGGGTGAAAGCGCCGCGCTCGAACACCAGGGCGATGATTGGCGCAGGCATCACCGCCAAGCCAACGGCCGCCGGTATGGTGATCGCCAGGCCGAATTCGAGACTGCGGTTTTGCAGATATTGCGCTTCCTTCATGTCGCCGGCCTGGAGCGCGCGGGCCAGTTCGGGCAGCAGCACGACGCCGATGGCGATGCCGATGACGCCGAGCGGCAGCTGGTTGAGCCGGTCGGCATAATTGATGATGGCGATGGCGCCTGACTCGGCCGAGGCGATGATCTGGCCGACCAGCAGGTTGATCTGGGTGATGCCGCCGGTGACCGCCGCAGGCAGCGCCAGCCACAAAAGACGCTTGACGGCGGGTGTCAGTCTTGGCCGCACCAGGCCGAGCGTGAAGCCCTCGCGCTTGACCGCCCAGACCAGCAGACCGAGCTGAAGAATGCCCGAAAGCGTCACCGACCAGCCCAGAACCTTGCCGATGTCGGGTGATGACAGGCTGAGATAACCCGCAGCCACCAGCCCCGTAATCAGCACCACATTGAGCAGCACGGGCGCGAGGGCGGCGAGGAAATACCGCCGCAGCGAATTGAGGATGCCCGCCAGCATCGCCACCAGGCTCATGGCGGCGAGATAGGGAAACATGATCCGAGCCAGAAGCACGGTCAGCTCGAATTTCTCGGGGTCGGCGGCAAATTTCGGGGCGATGATGGTGCCGACCAGGAACGGCATGAAGATCATTGCAACAGCGCTGAGCACAAACAGCGACAGCATCAGCACCGAAAGCACCTGTTCGGCGAATTTCCTCGCCGCCGCCTGGCCGCCGCCTTCGATCTCCCTGGCAAAAAGCGGCACAAAGGCCGCATTGAACGCCCCTTCGGCGAAAAGCCTGCGGAACAGGTTGGGGAAGCGGAACGCGGCGTAGAACGCGTCGGCGACGGGGCCGGCGCCCAGGAACGCCGCGATCATCGCCTCGCGCACGAAACCCAGCACCCGGCTCGCCATGGTGGCGCCGCCGACGCTTGCGAACTTCCCGATCAGGCTCATGCGCTTTATCCGCTTCTATGCCGTGGTCCGGCCGCGCCGGGTGGAGCCTTGCGGCGCGATCATGCCCGGGGGCATGTCATCGCGCACCTCGTCTGCTTCCTTGCCGAGGACGGCCTTGAGCCGCGCCACGATATTGATCTTGCGGTTCTCGTTGGTGATTTTCATGCCAACAAGATCGCGCACATAGAAGGTATCCACCACTTTCTCGCCAAAGGTGGTGATATGGGCCGAGGCGATGTCGAGCGAAAGATCCGACAGGACCGAGGCCACCTCGGACAGAAGCCCGGGCCGGTCAAGGCATTCGATCTCGATCACGGTGAACTTGTTGGACAGCGTGTTGGAAATGTTGACCTGCGGCCTGACGATGAACGGCCGGGACTTGCGCTTGCCGCGCGATTTGCGGGCGATCACTTCAGGGATATGGGCCCGGCCTGCCAGCACGTCCTCGATCATCCGGCCGATCGATGCGCCGCGCCGGAGTTCGTCCTCGTCGTCGGGCAGTTCGCGGTTGATCAGGATCGTGTCGAGCGCCCGACCGTCCGAGGTGGTGAAGACCTGCGCGTCGGCGATGTTGGCGCCGGCCGCGGCACAGGCGCCGGTGACGATCGACAGCAGGCGCGGGTGGTCGGGCGACAGCAACGTGATCTCGGTTATCGCGTGGAAGGCATGGGTCCGCACCATGGTGGCGAGCTGCTTTTTTGCCTTGTCGGCCTCGCGAATGAACTCGGCGTGACGCACCTGTTCCTCAAGCGGCACTGCAAGCAAATAGGGTTCATAGTGCAGCTTCACATAGGCCTTGCGGTCCTTCTCGCTCCAGTCTGCGAGAGCATGACTGAGCGCCTCGCGGGCGTGGGCAGTGCGCTCCTTGCGCGAGACCTCGGAAAAACCGCCCGACAGCATCAACTCGGTTTCATAATAGAGCGTGCGCAACAGCTGGCCCTTCCAGCCGTTCCAGACGCCCGGACCGACGGCGCGGATATCGCAGACCGAGAGCACCAGCAGCATCTTCAGCCGCTCGAGCGTGCGGACCTTCTCGGCGAAATCGGTGATGGTCTTGCGGTCGTTGAGATCGCGCGTCTGCGCCACCATCGACATGGTCAGGTGATCCTCGACCAGCCAGGCCACAAGCTCGGTCTGCTTGGGCGACAGCCCGAGCCGCGGGCAGAGCTTGCGCGCGGCCCTGGCGCCGGCGATCGAGTGATCCTCGGGCCGGCCCTTGGCGATATCGTGCAGGAAGACGGCGACATAGAGCGCCTCGCGCTCCTCGATGCCGGGCATGATCTTGGACGCCAGCGGATGCTCGCGTTGTTCCTCGCCCTTGTCGATGCCCGAAAGCACGGACACGGTGCGGATCAGATGCTCGTCGACGGTGTAGTGATGATACATGTTGAACTGCATCATTGCGACGATCTTGCCGAATTCGGGAATGAAACGGCCAAGCACGCCTGCCTCGTTCATCCGCCTCAAAATGATCGCGGGCTGCCGCTTGGAGGTCAGGATCGACAGGAACAGCCGGTTGGCTTCCTCATTCTCGCGCAATTCGGCATTGATCATCCGCAGCGAGCGGGTGACGCGCTTGAGCGCATCGGGATGAAACTCAAGCCCGCGGATATCGGCCAGATGGAACATCCTGATGATGTTGACCGGATCGCGCTTGAAGACGTCGGCGTCGACCAGGGTGATACGGCCCTTGTCCTCGATAAACTCCAGTGTGCCCGGGATCTTGCGCGGTCGGTTGGCAAAGCGCGAGATGACCCCGGTCAGCCCGGGCGCCTGCTTGGCCTGCTGGTCCTCGAGACCGGCGCAGAAGATGCGGGTCAGGTCACCGACATCCTTGGCGACAAGGAAATAGTGCTTCATGAAGCGCTCGACCGCGGACAGGCCCGGGTGATCCTGGTAGCCGAGCCCCGAGGCGATGTCGCGCTGGATATCAAACGACAGCCGCTCTTCCGACTTGCCGGTGAGGAAGTGCATGTGACAGCGCACCGCCCAGAGGAAATCCTCGGCCTTGACGAACAGGTTGAACTCGCGGCGCGACAGCACGCCCAGGCCCACCAGTTCCTGGGTGTCGCGAATATGGTAGAAATATTTGGCGATCCAGAACAGCGTGTTGAGATCGCGCAATCCGCCCTTGCCTTCCTTGACATTGGGCTCGACCAGATAGCGCGTGTCGCCGGCCTTGCGGTGCCGCTCGTCACGTTCGGCAAGCTTGGAGGAGATGAATTCCGGTCCGGTGTCCTCTACCACTTCGGTGTCAAAACGGTCGCCCAGATTCTTGAACAGGGCCAGTTCGCCACAGAGAAACCGGGCTTCGAGAATGGCGGTGCGGATGGTCATGTCGGAGCGCGACAGGCGGATGCATTCATCGACATTGCGGGTGGCGTGGCCGACCTTGAGGCCCATGTCCCACAGGATGTAGAGGATCCACTCGACGATCTGTTCGGTCCAGGGCGTGTTCTTGTAGGGCAGCACGAACAACAGATCGATGTCGGAGCCGGGAGCCAGGGTGCCGCGGCCATATCCGCCGACCGCCGTCACGGTCAGACGTTCGGACATCGAGGGGTTTACGACCCGGTAGACGTGATGGCTGGCATAGTCATACAGCGCCGCGGTGATCACATCCTGCAAATGCGAGATCCGCACGGCGCAAGCGGTGCCGCCGCCATCTTCAAACAGCATCGTGCGGGCGGTTTCGCGTCCCAGGGCATTGATCCGCTTGACCTCGGCCAGCACTTCCTGCCGGGCCTCGGTGCTGGCGCCGCCGTGTTTCAACGCAATGGCGTCGAGCGTCTTGCGCAATTCGGCCGGATCGACAATCTGATTGAGATTGAGGCGGTCTTCGGCGGGTTTCAGCATAAATCGGGTCCTGGTCGCAGTCGGTGTTCTGACTCGGCGCTGCTATAACGTGTTTCACCGCGAAACGACAGCCTGCGCCCGGGCAAAGCCGCTCAGGTGGCAATGCGTTCGATGAACCAGTTGGTGAGCCTTATCCAGACCTCGTCCTTCTCGGCCGCGTCCTCGACGCCGTGCTCGAGATTGGGGTTGTCGTTGACCTCGATGACGAAGACGCCGTCATCGGTCTCCTTGAGATCCACTCCGTAGAGCCCGTCACCCACCGCGCAGGCGGCGCGCAGTCCGGTGTCGAGCACCAGCGGCGGCACCTGCGCCAGCGAAAAGGATTTGAACCCGCCTTCCAGCGGCTTGCCGCCAGTGTCGTGCTTGACGATCTGCCAGTGCTTCTTGGCCATCAGATACTGCACCGCGAACAGCGGCTTGCCGCCGAGGACACCGATGCGCCAGTCAAAACTGGTCGGCATGAATTTCTGCGCAATCAGCACCTCGGAATCATGCAGCCAGGCGCCGGCGAGCGCCTTGAGCTCGGCCATCGAGGCGACTTTCTTGACGCCACGGGAGAACGAGGAATCGGGCACCTTCAGCACCATGGGAAACCCCAGCAGATCGGCGGCGCGCTGGAAATCTTCCGGTCCGATCAGCATCACGGTCTTGGGCACCGGGATGCCGTTCGATGACATCAATTCATCGAGATAGACCTTGTTGGTGCAGCGGATCATCGACACCGGATCGTCGATCACCGGCATGCCCTCCTGCTGGGCGCGGCGGGCGAAACGGTAGGTGTGGTTGGAGATCGAGGTGGTTTCGCGGATGAACAGGGCATCGAAGTTGGCGAGCCGCGGCAGGTCCTTGCGGGTGATCGGCTCGACCGAGACGCCCATGCGCGCGGCGATCCGCGACCAGTGCTTGAGGCTGTCGATGGTCGAGGGCGGCAGCGCCTCCTGCGGATCGACCAGGGTGGCGAAGGAATAGCGCGCCGGCGCGCGGGACTTGGCGTCCTTCCACTGCCGCGCGGTGTAGCGCGCCATGGCCTGGAAAAACGCCTCGCGATCGGCGCCGTCGAGTTTGCTCACCGGCAAGAGCGCGATCTTCGAAATCGAGAACCATTCGCCCGGCTTGATGCTGAGTTCGAGGATCGGCGCGCGGAACCAGTCGAACAGCAGCCTGCAGAAGCGTTCAAGCCGCGCATCGGTGCTGGTGCCGAAGAACACGCGCAGCCGCGCAGGAACCGGCGCTGGAGCATGCTCGCGGATGGATTTATTGAACGAATCTTCCAGTTCAGGAATGGCGTTTTCATGCAGCTTGCGGGCCGAAAGATCGATCAGCGTCTCGACGGAGGGAATCACCCGCTGACCGCGCGCGGCCGCCAGCAGCGAGGCGTAGTAGCCGCGGCTCTGATAGGCGTAGGAGCGCGACAGGTTGATGATGTTGGGCCGGGCGCCGCGGAACAGTTCCGGCCGGGCCAGGTAATCGCGCGTGGAAAGCACCTTGTGCTTGGTGGCGGCATGATCAAAGCCCGACAGCGCGGTGGACAGGATGATCCAGTCAGACATGGGGTGCTTTTCCCTTGATAAGAACGGCTGCGCGCAGCCCCGAACGGCCGAAGCGGGCGATCCGGTCAAAGACGGCATAGGGGACCGGGATATTGGCGGCGTCGGCGACGGTTTCGCCGACCTCGTCCTCGACCCAGGGGTCGTGGACGAAGATATGGCGGCCGTCATCGCCGTGAGCAAGCACCCAGTGCGGAACCTTCTTGCCCATCATCAGGTAGCCGCTGACCAGAATGATGGCGACATGGCCATCGGCCAGCCGGGCGCGCAACCAGTCCAGCGTGAAGGCTTCCAGATGCACAGGCGTTCCGGCGGAAGTGACCCGGGCGCGAAAATCGGTCTGCGCCAGCTCCATCACCCGCCGCTTTTCGGGATCGCGAACGGTTTCGAGAAACAGCATGTCCTCGGTCGAGCACCAGACTTCGGGCTCGAGCCCGTGCTCGCGCGCCACCATGGCGAGGCCGAAGGGTTCGCAGCCGCCGGGGCCCGACAGCATGAACACGGTGGTTGCCTCGCGCCACAGCCGGATCTCCCACACCGGATCGAGAAACTCCGGCGAGCGGAACCGGGCCAGCGCCATCAGCAGACAGGCCGCGCCGCAGGTGAAATCGGTGGATTGCTCGTAGAACGGCGTGCTGCCGCTTGGCGTGTCGCGCCCGCGCAGCAGTTTTTCAAACCGGAGCGCCGCCATGCCATCGGCATAGTAGTCCGCCACCCGCCCGATGCGACGATAGGCGGCGTTCTTGTAAAGCGCGATTGCGCTGGCGTTGTCCTCGCGCACCTCCAGCCGGAGCAGGATGCGGTCGTGATCCATCGCGGCCTTTTCGGCGGCGGCGAGCAGCGCCCTGCCATAGCCCTTGCCGACCTGGCCGGGTACGACTGCGAGCGAATAGAGGCGGGCCAACGCCGCGCCGGCGCGAAACAGGATCATGGCATAGCCGCGAAGCTCGCCTTCCGCCTCGATGACGATGGTTTCGGCGGTCGGCCGATCAATCAGCGTGCGAAACGACCGGCGGGAAATCCGGTCAGACGCAAACACGGCGTTCTCGATCGTCTCGAGCGCATCGATATCGGAAATGACGGCAGGGCGAATCCGCGGTGCGGACATGGGAAATCCGGAGTAAACAGATGATCACGGCCGTTGCCGGCCTGCCCCTCAGGCGCGCGGATCATGGCTGATTTGTGTCAGTGTGTCACGGGCTGCAATGAAATTGCCCAACAAGGCCCATGACCGGCCCGTCAATCAGACCCGTTGACGCGGGCGAGCGCAATCCCCACATGAAATTGCGCCGCCGGACCGCCGCCGAAGCATGTTTTTCATGGGTTTCGAAAGACATGCCGGTTGCGGGAAAAGCCGGACCTGGGCCAGACAAGGAATAGCCAGCAATGATCATCGAAGCTGCCCGGCTGGGTGGATCCAACCTGTTCTCCCCCGCCTCGCGGTCGGTGCTGTTGAAATCGCTGGGACTGACGATCCTGCTGCTCGTGGGCCTGTGGTTCGGCCTTGGCGAAGCGTTCTCGCTGATGGCCATGCCCTGGCTCGAAAACCTGCTGCCCGGCCTGCCCGACTGGGCGGGATGGGCCGGCACGATCGCGGCCATCATCGCAGGCGTCGGCCTTGCGCTGGTGCTGGCCCTGTTCGTCGCGCCCGTGACAGCCGTCATGGCGGGCCTGTTTCTCGATGACATTGCCGAGGTGATCGAGGTCCGCGACTATCCCGACGAGGCGCCGGGCAAGGCGATGCCGCTTGGCCAGTCGATCCGGCAGTCGCTCGGGTTCCTGGTGGTGGTGGCGCTGGGCAACTTGCTGGCGCTCATGTTGCTGATCGTGCCGGGCATCAACCTGGCGGCATTCTTCGTGGTCAACGGCTATCTGCTGGGGCGGGAATATTTCGAATTCGCCGCGATGCGGTTCATGAGCCCGGCGGACGCCAAGCGGCTGAGAGCCCGCAACTCGACGACGATCTTCTTCGCCGGCCTGATCATCGCCGCCTTTCTCTCGGTGCCGCTTTTGAACCTGCTGACACCGATGTTCGCGGCCGGGATGATGGTGCATTTGTACAAGATGGTGGCGGCGAAGGCGGGTGGGGTTCGACGAGCGACACCAGCGGTATGAAGGCAGCTTCAAGCCGCCGCACTAATCCAGCAATTTCTGCCATTGCCGCGCGCCGTGAACAACGCGGATGATTTCCGCACCTTCACCCATCTTTCGATACAGGATCATGTAGTTCCCGGCTGGATAGGTCCTGAGGTCGGGCCGGACGTCCGGCCTTGCGACGCCCAATTCAGGCGCTTCGCCGAGGGTCCGACAATGGCGGAGCATCTCATCGTACCAGCGAAACGCTGCCGTCGGGTTGTCCTCGGCAATATAAAGCACAATGGTTGTGAGGTCGGATTCGGCCAGTGGTGTGAGCCTGAAGCTCACAAAGACCCGCCCGTGCCAATCTTGGCATGAAGCGTTTGCCTGATGCGCGCAAAGGCTGTTTCGCCATCGGTGGCTTCACCGCTGGCAACGCCTTCGTCCCAAAGGCTGCCGAGTTGTGCAAGCGCCCGCTCTCGCTCGGTGCGGCGGGCATGCCATTCCCGCATGGCTTCTCGCATGACTTCACTTGCGGAAGCATATTCTCCCGATTCGACCGCCCGCCGCATGGTCATCGCCATTTCAGGTGTCAACGCCACGCTGATTTTCTCGACATTTGCCATCTCGGTTGCTCCTTCACCTGATGGTAGGCAAGTTTCCTACCAATTTCAAGAAAAGACCGATTGACTTGCGGCAGTCCCGCGGCAAGCGGACAGGGCGACCCCGCCAAACCCGGCCGCTCCTAAACAACCTGAGCCGGCAGTTCCACCAGCGGCGCAGGCACATCGCAGGTCTTTTCCGGCGACTTGCAGAGGTCGGCAATCACGCAGCGCTCGCATTCGGGCTTGCGCGCCTTGCAGCAATAGCGGCCGTGCAGGATCAGCCAGTGGTGGGCGTGGAACAGGTAGTCTTCCGGAATGATCCGCATGAACGCCGCCTCGACCTCGTCGGGGGTCTTGCCCGGCGCGATCCTCAGCCGGTTGCCGATGCGGAAGACATGGGTGTCGACGGCGAGCGTCGGCACGCCGAAGGCCATCGACATCACCACATTGGCGGTCTTGCGGCCGACGCCCGGCAGCGTCACCAATTCCTCCCGCGTGAGCGGCACCTCGCCGCCGAACTCATCGACCAGTCTTTGCGAGAGCGCGATGACGTTTTTCGCCTTGTTGCGGTAAAGCCCGATGGTCTTGATCAGGTCGCGCACCCGCTCCTCGCCGAGCGCCAGCATTTTTTCGGGCGTGTCTGCGAGCGCGAACAGGGCGCGTGTCGCCTTGTTGACGCCCGCGTCGGTGGCCTGCGCCGACAAGGCGACCGCGACCACGAGGGTGAACGGGTTGACGTGCTCGAGCTCGCCCTTGGGCTCGGGCCGCTGGATGGAGAACCGCCGGAAGATTTCGCGGATCTCCTCCGGGCTGTAGGGGATCTTCACGCGGCGGGCTCGAGGCTTGCGCGCCGCACCGGGCTTCGCGGGAGCGAGGGCGGGCTTTTTCGCCGAAGCGGCGGAAGCGCGCGGCATTTTGGCAGGTTTCGGGCTCTTGGGCTTTTCCATTCCTCCCCTATAATCATCTAGGCTGGACAATGGCAATCGACGCACACTGGAGGCAGGGCATCCGATGAATGAAGACCCCGTGTTCGAGGCCGTGCTGAGCCCGCACCGTTCGCTGGGACGGCTGGGCTTTGTCATCCTGATGACCATCGTGACCGTCATCACGGTGGTGCATATGGTCATCTTCGTGAAGATCGGCGCCTGGCCGATCTTCGCCTTTTTCGGGCTCGACCTTGCGCTTCTGTTCGGCGCGTTCTGGCTGAGTTACCGCTCCGGCCGGATGCGGGAGTTCATCCGCATGTCGCGCACCGACCTGAATGTGCGCAAGGTCTCGCCATCGGGCCGAACGGTGGAGCACCGGTTCAATCCGTTCTGGACGCGGTTCAATATCGCCCGGCACGAGGAAATCGGCATCACACACATGCACATCACCGGCCAGGGGCGGCAGACCGACGTGGGCGCGTTTCTCAACCCCGGCGACAAGGAAAGTTTTGCCTCGGCGTTTCAGCGGGCGCTGGCGACCGTCAAGCAACGCTGAGGAGTCTTGTCAGCCGGCGGGTTTCGGGTGGCGGCGCGGGACGTCGCGTGGTTGATTGGGCTCAAGGAGTTTCATCATGACCGTGACCGCCCAGCTTGACCGCGACATCACGCCGAAAGGCGATGATTACGACCTCGTCCGCAGGACCATCGAAAGGATCTCGCTCGATTACCAGGCCCAGCCCTCGCTTGAGGACATCGCGTCGGATCTCGGCGTGGCGCCGGGCAGGCTGCAGAAGACTTTCAGCCGCTGGGCCGGGCTGACGCCGAAGGCGTTTCTGCAGGCGGTGACTCTCGATCACGCCCGCCGGCTGCTCGGCCAGGAAGGGCTGCCGCTGCTCGATGCAAGCTATGAGCTTGGCCTGTCGGGGCCGGGGCGGCTGCATGATCTGTTCGTCACCCACGAGGCGATGAGCCCGGGCGATTTCAAGACCGGCGGCGCAGGTCTTGCGATCCGCTACGGCTTTCATCCCTCGCCCTTCGGCACGGCAGTGATCATGGCGACCGAACGCGGGTTGTGCGGCCTGGCCTTCGCCGATCCGGGCGAAGAGCAGGCGGCGCTCGAGGACATGACGAAGCGCTGGCCGGGCGCGCGGTTTGCCCAGGATCAGGCCATGACCGCACCCTATGTCGGACGGATCTTCTCACCCGGACAATGGCGCGCCGACCAGCCCTTGCGGATCGTCATGATCGGCACCGATTTCCAGGTGCGCGTCTGGGAAGCGCTGCTCAGGATCCCGCTTGGCGCCGCCTCGACCTACCAGGACGTGGCCCGCGCCATCGGCAAGCCGTCGGCCTCGCGCGCCGTGGGTGCGGCCGTCGGGCGCAATCCGATCTCGTTCGTGGTGCCGTGCCATCGCGCGCTCGGCAAATCCGGCGCGCTGACCGGCTATCACTGGGGCATCACCCGCAAGCGGGCGATGCTGGGCTGGGAGACCGGTTGTGTGCAGTCGGGTATCTGATTGCCGGCTTCAATGCGCCCCAGACATATCGCCCAGCACCTCTTTCGAGGCAACGGTGGAATCGGCGTTGAGCTTGTAGACCATCGGTACGCCGGTGGCGAGATTGACCGAGAGGATTGCTTCGCGGTCGAGCCGGTCGAGGATCATCAGCAGCGAGCGCAGGGAATTTCCATGGGCCGCGACCAGAACGGTCTCGCCGCGCAGCACGCGGGGCAGGATCTCGATCATGTAATAGGGCCAGACGCGGGCGCCGGTGTCCTTCAGGCTTTCACCGCCGGGCGGCGGCACGTCATAGGAGCGGCGCCAGATATGGACCTGCTCCTCGCCCCATTTCTTGCGGGCGTCATCCTTGTTGAGGCCGGCCAGATCGCCGTAATCGCGTTCATTCAGCGCCTGGTCGCGGATCACCTCGAGATCAGTCTGGCCGATGCCTTCCAGGATCAGATCGAGCGTGTGCTGCGCGCGAATCAGCACCGAAGTGAAAGCCACGTCGAACTTGAGGCCAGTTGCCTTCAGGGCCTGAGCCCCGGTCTTGGCCTCTTCGATGCCGAGGTCTGTCAGGCCCGGATCCTTCCAGCCGGTGAACAGGTTCTTGAGGTTCCATTCGCTTTGGCCGTGGCGGACGAGGACGAGCGTTCCGGACATGATGATTTCCTTCTTTCAGGCGGTTTGATTATTGACCGGCAAGGCCGAGCACGTCGAGCATGGAATAATAGCCCGGCTTCTGATGGCGTGCCCAGAGGGCAGCGCGGACCGCGCCGCGGGCGAAGATCGAGCGGTCGGTGGCCTTGTGGCTGAGCTCAACGGTTTCGCCTTCGCCGGCAAGGATGACCGAATGCTCCCCCACCACCGAACCGCCGCGCAAGGTGGCGAATCCGATCGACCCCTCGTCGCGCGCACCGGTGTGGCCGTCGCGGACCTTGACCGAATTCTGCGCAAGATCAATGCCGCGGCCGTCGGCGGCCGCCTGTCCCAGCAGAAGCGCCGTGCCCGACGGCGCATCCACCTTGTGGCGATGGTGCATTTCGAGCACCTCGATGTCCCAGTCTCCGGCTTCCAGCGCACGCGCTGCCTGGCGCACCAGCACCGAAAGCAGATTGACGCCGAGGCTCATGTTGCCTGACTTGACGATGCGGGCGTGACGCGAGGCGGCATGAAGCCGGGCCTCGTGACTCTCATCCATGCCGGTAGTGCCGATGACGTGGACAATCCGCGCCTGGGCTGCGAGATCGGCAAATTCCAGGGTCGCTGCGGGCGCGGTGAAATCCAGCACGCCTTCAGCCTGGGCGAAGGCCGGCAGGGCGTCTTCCGTGATCAGCACCCCGTTCGGTCCGAGGCCGGCCAGTTCGCCGGCGTCGCGGCCAAGCGCTTCGGACCCGGGGCGTTCAATGGCGCCGGCCAGATGCACCCCCTCAATGGAAGAGATCGTGCGGATCAGCGACTGGCCCATCCGGCCAGCGGCGCCCACGACGATAAGACCCATGCTCCCCGTAGGTGCGATCATGCCTTGCCTCCTTGACCTTCCGCGCCTGCATCCATGCCCATCATCGGCTCAGCCCCGCCGCTCATGTCGCTGAAAGCCTGCAGGCGCGCATAGAGCCCGCCCTTCGATGCGCTCAAATCGGCATGGCTGCCAGTTTCCACAACCTGGCCGCCCTGCATGACGACAATGCGATCGGCCCGGGCGATGGTTGACAGCCGGTGCGCGATGACCAGCACCGTACGGTTGCGCATGGCGCCCTCGAGCGCCTTCTGCACGGCGGCTTCGGACTCATTGTCGAGCGCCGATGTAGCCTCGTCGAGAAGCAGGATCGGTGCGTCACGGACAAGCGCGCGGGCAATGGAAATGCGCTGGCGCTGGCCGCCGGACAGATTGACGCCGTTCTCCCCGAGCGGCGTGTCATAGCCCATGGGCTGCGCCAGAATGAACTCATGGGCATTGGCGAGCCGCGCTGCGTCCTCGATTTCGGCATCTGTCGCATCGGGCCGCGCAAAGCGCAGATTGTCGCGGATCGTACCTTCAAACAGCCAGGGCTGTTGCGAGACATAGGCTATCTGCTGGCGCAGCGCCTTCTTGGTGACGGTGGCGATGTCGACGCCATCGATCAGCACCTGTCCCGAGGAGGGATCATAAAACCGCGGCACCAAAGAGATCAACGTGGACTTGCCGGCTCCCGAGGGGCCGACAATCGCCGTGGTCTTTCCGGCCTCGGCTGTGAAGCTCACATCGTGGAGCACCGGCACACCCTGACCGTAGCCAAAGCTGACATTGCGGAACTCGATCCGGGCGCGCTCGAAGACGGTGTCGCGTGCGCCGGGCCGGTCGCCCTGGGTCGGCTCCTCGTCAAGGATCTCATAGATCATCCTGGCGTTGACAACAGCGCGTTCGAGGCTGATCTGCAGCCTCGCCAGCCGCCGCGCCGGATCATAGGCGAGCAGCAGCGCGGTGATGAAGGAGAAAAACGCGCCGGGTAGCACGTCATTGTAGATCGAGCGGAACGCCGCATAGGCGATCACCCCGGAGATCGCCAGCCCGGCCACCATTTCCGTCAGCGGCGAGGTGCGTTCGGTAAGCCGGGCGATGCGGTTGGCCCGCTCCTCTGCGGCCTTGATCAGGGCCGCGGAGCGGGCGCTGACCTGCTCCTCCATGGTGAAGGCCTTGACGATGGTGATGCCCTGGACCATCTCCTGCATGGCGCTCAGCACGCGGCTGTTGAGAATGATCGAATCGCGCGTCACGCTGCGAAGCCGCTTCGAGATGTAGCGAAGAGCCAGCAGAACCGGCGGCGCACCGACAAAGACGATGAGGCTGAGGATTGGGTCCTTGGTCACCATCACGATCACGAGCGCAACGAGCGTCAGCAGATCGCGGGAGAGCGAGGTGACCGTCAGGTTCATCACATCGCGGATGCCGGCAACATTCTGGCTCACCTGGGCTGCGATCTGCGCCGAGCGGGTGTCACCGAAATAGCTCACGCCGAGAGTCATCAGATGATCGACCAGGCGCTGCTGATAGCGGGCGACCATGTTGTTGCCGACTTTGGCGAGCGCTACCGCCTGGCCGTAGGTGGCTGCGCCGCGGATGATGAATGACGCGAGAATCGACGCGCAGATAAGCCAGATCACATCTGCGTTCTTCTTGGCGAAGGCCTCGTTGATCACGGACTCCATGATCCAGGCCATGAAGGCCGTGGTGGCTGCAACGAGGATCAGGCAGAATGCGGCGAACAGGTAGGTCTTGACATAGTTGCGGCCGTTCTCACGGATGATCCGGCGGATCACCATGGTGAGCGATTCTACATCCTGCTTGATGTTCCTGTCGCGCGCCAAGTTCCATCACCCTGTTGAGCGCTCCGAAAAGACCGCCATGCCTCGATTTCGCAGGATACCCTGCCCCGATTTGTGCGGCTCTATAGCGGGTTCAAGCCGGTTTGCCTATGCTTTCCAGCGGCGTCCTTCGGTGGAAACGCCAAATCGCACCGGCGTGCGTGCATAGGCTGCAAGCCCCGACAGCGCCGCCAGCGGGTGGGTGATGACGAAAGTCGGGATCATCTTGAGGATGCCCGAATGCGGGGCCTTGTCCTCAAACGCCTGACGAAACCGCGGATGATTGAGCGCCGGAATGATCTTCTGGGCGATACCGCCGGCCAGGAACACGCCGCCGCGCGCCATGAAAATCATCGCCAGGTCACCGGCCACCCGGCCCAGATAGGTCACGAACAGTTCGATCGCCTCGACCGCGGCCGGATCCGACCCATCGGACCAGGACGAGGTCACCTCGGCAGGATTGGCGGCAACAGGCTCGACGCCGTTGGCCTTGGACACGGCACGGTAGATATTCATCAGGCCGCGTCCACACAGCAACTGTTCAGCCGAAATCCGGCCTTCGATCGGCTCATAAAGCGGGAAAAGCTGGTAATCGCGCGCCGTGCGCGGACCCATGTCGACATGGCCGCCTTCGCCCGGCACGGGGAACCAGGTGTGGCGCGCATGAACCAGGCCGGCGACACCGAGACCGGTGCCAGGCCCGACCACGACGCGCGAGGACGACGCCCGAATTTCGCCGCCGCCGATCTTGTCGAGATATTCGGGCCCGAGCGAGGCCGCGGCCAGCGCCTGGGCTTCGAAATCATTGATCACCACGACATTTTCAAACCCCAGATCCCGGATCATGACCTTGGGCTGGATCACCCAGTCACAATTGGTGAGATCAATCTCGTCGCCCTTGATCGGACCAGCCACCGCAAGAATGGCCGAGCGCGGCTGCAGCGATGTCTTGTCGAGCACCCCGGCCTGGATCGCCTCGTCGATGGTCGGATAATCCGCTGTCGCCAGAATCGGAAATTCCCGTGGCTCGGCATTGGCATCCATCAGGATGGCAAAGCGCGCATTGGTGCCGCCGATATCGCCGATCAGGATCGGAAACGCGATGGTATGGTCGGAATCGTTTAAAGTCGGCATGGTCGGGTCCCTGTCAGGCCTGAACTGGTTGCGGCCCGGCCCGGCGGGCCTTGCCATCTCGAAACTGTCGCGGCGATCTATGCAAGCGCCTTGAGCAAGGTCTCAGCCGTGGCGCGATTGAGCGCCATCGGAATATCGTAGACGATGGCGAGCCGCATCAACGCCTTGACATCGACATCATGCGGCATGGCGGTCAGCGGATCGACAAAAAAGATCACCAGTCCAATATCGCCGGTGGCGATCAGCGCGCCGATCTGCTGATCTCCGCCCAGCGGCCCGCTCTTGAGCCGCTTCACCACAAGCCCTGGACAGGCCTCCGCAATCCTCCCACCGGTGGTTCCGGTCGCGACAACGGGAAACCGCGACAGGGCCTGCTGGTGGGATCTGGCGAACTCTGCCAGGTCATCCTTTTTCTGGTCATGCGCAATCAAGGCAATGGCTTTGTGATCAGTCATGACGGCCCGTGGTCTGCCCAACTCCGGCGCCACGCGCCGAATTTATACTTTCAATCGATTTGAGAAACCATTCTATAACGACCCGGTCCTGCAAGTGAAAGACAGATGATGATGAATTTTGAGTGACGGCAGCCATCACAGATCAGTTGACCGGCCGGGGCACCGGAATCGGAATTCGCGCGGGCAGCCCGACCGGGGCAAACGCGGAGGCCGCATTGCCCAGCGTCAGGGCCTTCGCCCCGTCCGGGCTCGCGATCGACCCTGATCCAAAGGTCACGTCCGCTTCAGACGCAGGGCCCGGCGCCTGAACCACCTGGGCGCAGGCAGCGGGAAGATCGGACAACCGCATGTCCCGCTTCTGAGGCTTGGGCTTGTCCGTCTTTTCCGGCTTGGCCGGCGCCCAGGGTTCAGCGGTGAACCACCAGGCAAGGGAATCGTCGCATCCGGTGCCCTGCGGCGGAGGGGCCTGGCTCTTGCATCCGCTGGCTCCGGGCGGACACTTGATGCGGATATGGAAATGATAATGGTGACCGTAGTAGGGACGCAGCTTTCCCATTGCCGAGCGGTCGCCTGTCCAGGTGTCACAGAGCTTTTTCTTGATCCCGGGATGGATGAAAATCCGATCGACCTCGGGATAGCTTGCCGCGCGCATCAGCACCCGTGCATGCGCCGGGGTCCAGATCCGGTCATCGACATAGAGCGTGTCCTTCTTCAGCATCGAGGTCGCCGAGATGTCTTCGCGTTCGCTGGCGGACAAGGTGCGGTCCGGCATCGGCGTCAGCCAGATGTCCGCGTCAAGGCCGACCTGGTGCGAGGCGTGGCCCGAGAGCATCGGACCGCCGCGTGGCTGCGCAAGATCGCCAATGAGAAGCCCGGGCCAGCCATCCCTGGCCGCCGCATCGCGCGACAACCGCTCGACGAGTGCAACCAGATCGGGATGGCCCCAGCGCCGGTTGCGCGACAGCCGCATCGCCTGCCAGGCCGGACCATCGGTGGCGATCGCCACGCCGCCGGCAAGGCAGCCCTTGGAGTAGAACCCGATGGCGCGGGCGGGAAGAACGGCCGGGAGCTCCGCCGCGCCAAAAATTTCCTTGGCGGGTCGATCCGCCCTTGCGCCTGCAAGCGGGACAGCGCTTGCCGTCAATGCGATCAGGGCGGCTATCACAATCCGGCGCAGGACGGCATGAACTTTGCGGGGGATGCTCATCTCAATCGACCTCCAGGGGCTTGCGTAACCGCAGCGGCGCGCAAATCACCTGAGAGGACTCTACCGCGAGGACGGCTGCAAGAAAACCGTTGCGCTCAAACGCCGAAAGTCTCCGCAAGACGCCCTACGGCATGACCCGATAGAGCTGGAGATCCGCGTCCCGGGTTCCCGGCACCGGTTCCAGCCAATCCGGGACGATCCCCTTGCGCAGTTGCGCGTAAAGTCCATCGGGCGCGGCGCGCGCGACATTGCCCACCTGCAGGTCGCTGTCGCAGAAGGCGAGCACCGTGACGCCGGCGCCGCGGAGGAACTTGACCGCATCCGCCGGCGGCGCCATCGCCGCGTGCAGCTCGGTCAGCATGCCGCCCTGGTTGCGGTGATAGGGGGCCGCCAGGACGCGGTGTGGTGTGAAGCGCAGGATCGGCGCACCGAGATTGGAGGGGCCGGCGACAACGCCCGCGGGTTCGCGCGCCAGGGGCTGCATTGCGGCGGCATCGGTGCAGATCTTCTCCTCCTGAGTCGGCAGGCTTCCCGCCTCCTCGCCCATCACCGCGTTGACGCCCATGGACAGCAATGCGCCGGTCAAGGCCCAGACAAAGGGCACGGCGGCGAAGGAAGCCCCGGCAAAGGCGAGCCCCTTGCGCAGGTTCTTCGGATCGGCATTGGAGCGCTCCCGCAAGCTGGCGACCAGCGCCGCAAACGGGATTGCCGAAAGCATGTTGGAAAACACCGCGCCGCGAACCTGGACGAGGGCAATGGCCCAGGACACCGCGATCAGCGCCAGCAGCACGCCGTGGGCATGGACATTGCGGCCCTGGCGTATCGCGCGCACGCACAGGATCATCGCCAGCACCGGGACAAGGTAGAAGCCGCCCGCGGTCCATGGCTCGGCACGCAGCTGCGAGAAGATCGACTGGGCTTCGGTGACGCTGTTGAGCCACATGGCGACCAGCAGCGGGTCGAGCGAGGCGAGCGGATTGCCGAGGCATTGCGGCGCCGTCAGCAGGGTGAACCCCAACGTGGCCGCGCCCACGCCCCCCAGAGCCGCGAGGCGAGCACCGAATCCGCGCCCGGACGTGCTTGCGACGGCGAGAAAGAACATGCCCGCGCCGACCACGCCCAGGGAATAGAATGCGGTCGACAAGGCGTCGCAGGCCACCATTCCGTAGTACGCGGGGGGCACGGTGAGGAAGAACACGGCGGTCAGGGTTGCAGCCATTGCCAGCGCAAAGGCGGAGGCTGCCGCCTTCATGTCCTTGCCAAGCCACACCCATTGCACCGCCACGATGGTTGCGACAATGACGATGTGCGGCGTGGTTTCCGCTCCGATGGCAATGGCCAGCGCGGAGGCTGCGCCGGCCAGCGCATGGGCCGCCGGCGGACGTCCTGGCAGGATGAGACAGGCCGCGATGGCGGCAATCAGGGCCAGTTGCACATTGTGATGATCGATGGCGCCCGGCTGGAACCGGTTGATGGAGAGCACGAACAGGAACGCCAGGGCAAGGCCGATCACCCGTCCGGACGGACCACCGACAACGCCACCGCCAAGGCTCAGCGCATAGAACAGCGGCAGCGCGGTGATCAACGGCCAGGCAAACAGCGCCGACGCCTCGGCCATGGCCGGGCTCAGAAACAGCGAGAACAGCATGATCAGATTGGCGATGGGCAGGTCGATCAACCGCGACCAGTGCATCAGGGTGCCGCCCTCCAGGCCAAGCCGGTACTGGGTGAGGTCGAACCAGCCTTGTCCGCCCATCAGATCGCGCACCTGGACCAGGCGCATGACGTCGTCATTGTCGGCGCCGACATAATCGACGTAGGAGCTGAAATGCAACACCACGGTCAGGACGATGAACATGGCAAAGGACAGCAGGACCGGGCGGTGCAGCGGGGCCAGCGGACTGGCCCGAAGAGGGAGGCCTGACGACACGGCGGGTGCAAGACGGGCATCGCCGGCGGCCGGGTTGCTCTTGGGCACGGGGAACTCCAACACACTTTATCTCTTTGGTTCAACCTAGCCTTAACCTTCTCAAGAAATAGTAAAGCCATGGGCGGAGACCGCCTGCAGCCAACGGGGACTCCCATGACAGACGGTATGTTCGATGACCTCGAAATCGCGGTGCTCCTGCCTTGCTACAATGAAGCAGCGACCATCGGCGATGTCGTCGCCGGCTTCCGGGCAGCGATCCCCTGCGCCAGGATCTATGTCTACGACAACAACTCCAGCGACCAGACGGCCCTGCGCGCGGCGCTTGCCGGCGCCATCGTCGTGCGCGAGCCGCGCCAGGGCAAGGGCCATGTGGTGCGCCGGATGTTCTCCGACATCGAGGCCGACATCTTCCTGATGGCCGATGGTGACGGGACCTATTCGCCGGCCGACGGCCCGGAGTTGATCCGCACGCTGGTCAGCGAACGGTGCGACATGGTGGTCGGCACCCGCCGCGGCGTCACCGATGACGCCGGCCGCCGCGGGCACGCGTTCGGCAACTCGATCTTCAACACGCTCTACAAGGCGATTTTCGGCAATGATTTCTCCGATATCTTTTCCGGCTACCGCGCCTTTTCCCGTCGCTTCGCCAAGAGCTTCCCGGCGGTGTCGGGTGGGTTCGAAATCGAGACGGAAATGAGCGTGCATGCATCTCAGCTCAAGCTGCCGGTCGCAGAACTGGCGCTCGATTACGGCCGGCGGCCGGAGGGATCGCACTCAAAGCTTTCCACTTTCAAGGATGGTGCTAAGATCCTGTGGATGTTCGCCATGCTGATGAAGGAAACCCGGCCGTTCACGTTTTTCGGCTATCTGAGCGTTTTCACGCTTGCGGTGTCCATGCTCTTCATGGTCCCTGTGCTGAATGAATATTTCCTCACCGGCCTGGTTACCCGGATGCCGACCTGGATGCTGGCGATGGCGCTGATGATGATGTCCCTGATGATCTTTACCGGCGGCGTCATTCTCGATTCGGTGGCGCGCGGACGGGCAGAGCAGAAACGCTTTCATTACATGTCGGTTGCGCCCTCGCGCAGCGAACGGCGCAGCATAGGCGGACCGGGTCTGCGTGCCACCGATCAGGCCGAAACCCCGCCTTTGGCACCCGAAGGGCAAAAACTGGCTTCATGAAGAGAAAAATCAGTTTCTTCCTGTTCGCAGGCGCCATCGGCTTCGCGGTCGATATGGGCGTGCTGTCGCTGTTGCTGGAGTTCAGAGTGCTGGACCCGTTCAGCGGCCGCGTGCTGGCAATCGGCGCCGCCATGCTGTGCACCTACATGATCAACCGCACCTTCACTTTCGGCCGCTCGCATCGCCGGGTCGCCGTCGAGGGCGCGCGCTATGGCAGTGTCGGCATCGCGTCGGCGCTGATCAATTACGCTGTCTATTCGGGAATCCTGATCGCGCTGCCCTCGATCTCGCCCTATCTGGCGCTGATCTTCGGGTCGGGATCGGCGACCGTGTTTTCCTATCTCGGCTATGACCGATTCGTCTTCGGCGCCAAGAAATAGGCCCGGCTACACGGTCTCCCAGCCATCATGCGCGGCTGCGCGGTACACCGCGTCGATGAAGGCCTGGTTGAGAACCGACTGCTCCAGGGGGAACACCTCTTCGTCACCGCCGCGCGCCTTGCGGACAAAGGCCTCCGCCTGAAGCCGGTACTGCCTGACGCAGGGGAACCGGAAGACCCGGGCTTCCTCGTGGTTTTGATTGTGCAGAGTGATCGCCGCGTGGCCATAGTCGCCCGCATTGAACGGCGCCGTCACCTCGATATAGCCTTCCTCGCCGTGAAACACCATCAACTGGCGCAGCGCCATCTGGGTCGAGCAGTAGAAGCTCATTTCGAAATCGCCGAAATCGGCCTTGACGCTGGCGTAGCTGTCGGTGCCGAATTCCGGATGACGCTCAACCGTGGCCTGGACCCGGAGAGGTTCGCGGCCGGTTGAAAACCGGGTCGAGACCGTCGGGTAGACGCCGATATCCGGCAAACCGCCGCCGCCCAGTTCCGGCTTGTTGCGCATATTGGACGGATCGGCGTTGAAATAGGAAAACGCGCCCTGGACATGGCGCAGGCGGCCGATGGCGCCGTCGGCAAGAAGCTCGCGAACCTTGCGCCATTGCGGGTGATAGGTGACCATGAAGGCTTCGCAGACCAGCACCTTGTTGGCGTCGCGGGCTGCAATCAGCGGCGCAATTTCATTTGCGTGAAGCGCAATCGGCTTTTCGCACAGGACATGCTTGCCTGCGTTGGCAGCCTTGATCGCCCATTCGATATGCTGCGACGTGGGCAGCGGAATGTAGACGCCATCGACCTCATCGGAAGCGAGCAGCTCTTCGTAGGAGGAATATGCCAGCGGCACGCTGAAGCGATCGGCCACCGCGCGGGCGCGGGCATGATCGCGGCTGGCAATGGCTGTGACCACACCGTTCTCGGAGTCCTGCAATTGCGGGATCACCTGTTCGCGTCCGATCTTGGCGGTCGATAAAATTCCCCATCGAAACATGCTGCTTCCTCCCCTTTGTCCGGCTCCGCACCCTGTTTGAGTCAGAATTGCGGATTGGTGTGCATTCAATCCCGTTTGCGGCCTGATCTGTCAACTCCCCGACTTGCGCCGTCTGCAGGTTTGGGATCATAACGGCCGCGTGATTCACGGAGAATGCGAGCATGCGCGGTTTGACTTTGCTTGGCGCCCTTACCCTGCCCCTGATGCTCGCGGCGACAGTCGCATGCGCGGATCCCGTCCGCGACTTCAAGTCCGCCGACACGGACGGCGATGGCATCCTTGAGGTCAGCGAGTTCAGAAGGTTCGTCGACCTAAGGGCCGACAGCGGCAGCAAGATCGCCCAAAGGGTACGGACGTTCCGCGCCTATGGCCTCGCGCTTTCAGCGGTCGATTATGATGGCGACGGCAAGGTGTCCGGCGCCGAACTCATCCGCTACGACAAGAATTCCTGATCGGATTATTGCTGGCTCGACGCAGCACGCTCGCGGATTTGCGCGAGCGTCCAGTCGACCAGCAACTCGCCGTCGCGCCAGACCGGCTGCAGCAGGTTTTCGCGGTCGCCCAGATCCTTGAGCGCCACGGCGAAGGGCCTGCCCTTGTCGCGCACCACCGCCTGGCGGTAGCGTTTCGACGCCTTGCCCGGATCGGTCTTGGGATTCTTGTTGATGCCGTGCCAGACGCCGTCATCATCCTGGCGGGCATTGGCCTTCATGGCGAAGCGCAGCGTGTCGCGGTTGACCTTCTGCAAAAGCCCGGCGCCCATGCCGAAGGCAATGTTCTCGGCCGACCAGCCACGGTCTTCCAGACGCCCCAGGATGATGCGGATGGTCTCGGTGGTGACGCCGTCGCCCTGGATGACGCGGACGGCCGGGTTGAGCACCTTGTAGCCCTTGCCGTTCAATGAAAACCCGAAGATTTCGCCCAGCATCTGGACCGTGTCGACCGGCACCCGCGTGGCGTCGCCTGAATCGGGCCGCACCACCAGCGTGCCGCCGGAGGCCTCGACCTCGGCCTTCAATTCCTCGCCCCAGATGTTTTTCACCGCGCGGTAAAGATCGTAGGAATCCGAGACGACGGCCACGAGTTTGCCGGGACCGGAGAACTGCTTGAGCATGTTGCGGTAGGCCTCGGTCTCGCGGTCCTCGCCCCAGCTGGTCATGGTCGAATGCTCGGCAGCGGGAATCGAGAATCCCGCCATCGGCTCGTGGTAGAATTTTCGCGCGGTAACCAGCGCGCTCACCGTGTCGGTGCCGAGGAAGTTGACGAGGTGCGCAACGCCGCCTATGCCCGCCTGTTCGAGCGAGGTGGTGCCGCGGGCGCCGAAATCATGCAGCCGGAACGGCAGCACCTCGGCGGGCGTGTCGCAGGTCCGCTCGAGCGAGGCCGCGATGATGGTGCGGGCGCCGTGCGACACGGTGGCCACCGTCGACGGATACCAGACGGCGCGCAGGAGTGCTGTCTCCATGAAGGTCGGCAGCCAGAAGAAATCCGGATCGGTGTTCCTGACCTGCACCACCGGCGTGCCGGTGGGCACGATCATGCCCTCGGGCAGCGCCTCGATCAGCAGAGGCAGATGGCCGTCATGCCGGGTGACGATCTTCTCAAAACCTTCGCGGTGGAACGGCAGGCCGTGGGCCAGGATCATCTCCTCGGCCTCATCGACATCGCCCATGGTGATCCTGCGGGAGAGATAGTCCTTGAGGAACATCTGCAGGCCGAAAAACAGCACGTGATCATGGGCGCCGCCGGGCCGGGCCTCGATATAGGCCGAGATCGCCGCGGTTTCGGGCGGATATTGCGCGAAATGCGAATATTTGTAGCTGTCGGAATTGAGAATGAGGTTCATTGATTGTAGCTTGCCGTTGTGCAGAATCGTCTGTGAAACTAGGGCGGGATATTTGTATGGCTACCGAGCTTATAACGACTTCTAACTCTGATGATGGTTCGTTATCAATCGTAATCCCAAAAGCGCAGGTACACGACTTTATTGAAAAATTGGTGAAGTCCAGAAGAATTATTTCGAAGAACTTCGACTATAATTTTGTTTGTGGAAAGAATGAAATAAACGACATATGCAGCTCCATACTATATAGAATAAAAGAGCAAAATAATGTCTCAAATCATTCATCAGAGGTCTCTGTATATTACGATGACGGTTCACGACGAACATATCCCGACCTAAAATCTTTCTTAGTTTTTGAAGACACATTTAATATGATTGCAAATCAAGTCAGCATAGATTTTATTTTCTTTATGTCATTTCCTGAGTTTTCTGGAGATGCTCCCGCCCCTGAAAAGCAAAATGTGAAATTATCATTTAGAACTAAGAGTCAATCATTCGATGATGAAAGCTACTCGCCCGGAATCACAATAGACATATCCACAAACAGATTTACTTGGGCAGATGATATTATCAATGTCGCATCGAATAAAATAAACACAATTTTTACAAAAATAAAGCTTTACCAAAGAATTTTTGATTCAAAGTATATATACATGTATGTTATAATGACCGTGTCATTAATAACTTCAAGTGCCTTTTCGATCCTTATAAGAAATAAGACTATTAGCCATGAGACAATAGAACAGCTTCTGAAGCTAAAATCTACAAGTATATCCGACATTGATACTAAAATTAACGCCATACTCGGAACCTATAGGCCGAGAGAAACGAGTCATTTTGAAATTATCGCGATAGTTTTCTTAATATTTGTTATAACTTCAATTTTTGCTGGCAGAATTTACTTGCGTCCAATAAGGGTTCTCACAGTAAATGATTACTCAATGAATGAATTTAAAAGAACTGAAAGGCGCAGAAAGATTTTTTTCTATCCATTCCTTATTGGGACTGCCTCTAGCCTTGTCGTTGCAATTGCGTTTTCAGCAAGTAAAATTCTGTCATACATTTAGTTATTACTATTTACCCCCTCAGCACACCGCCCGTCGATTTCTCGACATTGGCGATCACCGATTTCGCCAGCCGGTCGAGGTCCTCGTCGGTGAGCGTGCGCTCGCGCGGCTGGATGGTGATCTCGATGGCGACCGACTTCTTGCCTTCGCCCAGCGACGCGCCTTCGAACAGGTCGAAGACATTGACGCCGGTGACCAGCGCCTTGTCGGCGCCCTGGGCCGCGCGGACCAGCGTGGCGGCGGGCACGGCCTTGTCGACCACGAAGGCGAAGTCGCGGCGCAGCGCCTGGAACGCCGAGAGGCTCAACACCGGCTTGGTGCGGGTCGCCTTGCGCTTGGCTTCGGGAATCGCATCGATGAACACCTCGAAGCCTGCAAGCGGGCCGGTGACATCGAGCGCGTCGAGCGTGGACGGATGAAACTCGCCGAAATGGCCGAGCACGACCTTGGGCCCAAGCTTGATCAGGCCCGAGCGGCCGGGATGGTACCAGGCGGGGCCGCCCTGCTCGATCTGCAAATTGGCCATCGGCAGGCCGCAGGCTTCCAGCACCGCCAGCGCATCGGCCTTGGCGTCGAACACACCGACCGGCTTTGCCGCGCCGTCCCAGTGACGGCCAGATCCGGTGAGACCGGCGGTGCCGCGGCGGATGCCGCCGGCCACGCGGCGCTGACCTTCGGGCCGGTCGCTCTCATAGGTGCCTGAGACTTCGAACAACGCCACATCGCCATAGCCCCGGGCGGCATTGCGGCCGGCCGCCGCAATCAGCCCCGGCAGCAGCGAGGGGCGCATGTCGGACATGTCGGCGGCGATCGGATTGGCGAGCTTGAGCTCGGGCTTGCCACCCCCGAACAGTTTTGCCTGGGTTTCGGGGATGAAGGACCAGGTGACCGCCTCAAGCATGCCGCGCGAGGCCAGCGCGCGCTTGGCGGCGCGGGTGCGGATCTGCTGCGTGGTGAGGATCTTGCCATTGACCGAGGCCATCGGGGCCAATGGCTCGGGCTTGATGAAGTCGACGCCATGAATGCGCATGACCTCCTCGACCAGATCGGCCTTGCCGTCAATATCCGGACGCCACGAGGGGACGCTGACCGAAACGCGGTCGCCGCTACCCGAGACCTCGAAGCCGAGGCCGGTCAGGATGTCCACGGACTCGTCATTGGACACGGTGAGTCCGGTTAGGCGCTTGACTTCCGAGAACGGGAATTCGACGATCTTCTTCTGATGACCCTTGTAGCCCGTGACCCGGGCTTGAGCCGCGGTGCCGCCGCACATCTCAAGCACCAGCTCGGTGGTGCGTTCGAGGCCCGGGATCATGTATTCGGGATCGACGCCGCGCTCGAAACGGTAGCGGGCATCGGTGATGATGCCGTGGCTGCGGCCGGTCTTGGCGATGTTGATCGGATCCCAGAGCGCAGATTCGATCAGCACATTCACGGTGTTTTCATCACAGCCGGAATGCTCCCCGCCCATGATGCCGCCGATGGATTCGGGGCCATTGTCATCGGCAATCACCACATTGGCCGGGTTGAGCCTGTAGGTGCGGGTATCGAGCGCAAGAATTTCCTCACCCTCATGGGCGCGGCGCACCACCAGATCGCCCTTGACCTTGTCGGCGTCAAAGACGTGCATCGGCCGGCCCTGGTCGAAGGTCATGAAATTGGTGACATCGACCAGAGCGGAGATCGGGCGAAGGCCGATGGCCAGCAGACGCTTCTGCATCCATTTCGGGCTCGGGCCGTTCTTGACGCCACGCACCAGCCGCCAGGCAAAGCCGGGGCAGAGGCTTTCGTCGTCGAGCACGATCCTGACGTCTTGCGGCGTGTCGCCCTCGACTTCAAAGGTCGGCGTCTTCGGCGCTTTAAGCGTGCCGAGACCGGACGCCGCCAGATCGCGGGCGATGCCGTAGATCGAGGTGCAATCGGGGCGGTTCGGCGTCAGGTTGATCTCGATCACCGGATCGTCGAGGCCCGCATAGGACGCGAACGAGGTTCCGACCGGCGCATCCTCGGGCAGGTCGATGATGCCGTCGTGATCGTCGGACATGTCGAGCTCTTTTTCCGAGCACATCATGCCATGGCTTTCGACGCCGCGGATATTGCCGACGGCAAGCGTCACATCGATGCCCGGCACATAGGTGCCCGGCTCGGCCAGCGCACCGATCAGACCGGCGCGCGCATTGGGCGCGCCACAGACGATCTGCACCGGCGGGCCCACGCCCTTGTCCACCATCAGCACCCGTAGCTTGTCGGCATTCGGATGCTGCTCGGCGGAGACCACGCGCGCAATGGTGAAGGGCCGGTAGGCCGCCTTGTCATCGACATCCTCGACCTCGAGCCCGATCGCGGTCAAGCGCTCGCAGATCTGATCCAGAGTGGCGTCGGTCTCAAGATGATCCTTGAGCCAGGAGAGGGTGAATTTCATGTCACTGTCCGGTCTGTGTGTGTATCAGGATGGTCTTATCGTAGCGTGGCAGGTCATCGGCAAGCTGCAACCAATCAAGCTGTTGTATCGCAAATGTGTGGGCGGTGGGCGGAAAGGCTGACGGATCGTCCATGAAGCCGGTGTTGAAAAAGGTCCGGTCGGTTGCACTGTCATGTTCGTGCGCGACCGGCGATCCGCATTTCAGGCAAAACAGGCGGGTGGCCGTGCCGTTGCGATAGCGCGCCAATGTTGCGGCCGTCTCCCAGACAATCGCGTCCTTGGGGAAAGCGACCGACGCAGTGACCGGCGCGCCGGACGACCTGCGGCAATCATCGCAATGACAATAAACCGAGAAATTGGGTTCGGCATGGGCCTGCATGATCACGGAGCCGCAACGGCAATGGCCACGATGGGAGATTTGCGCCGTCATTGCGGGCTCATCCAATGAGTTAACATGCCAGCATCTCGACTACGCCGCCTTTTCCGGGGGATTTTCATTGATCTTTTCCCGTCTTCACGATTGGGCGTTCCACGGAAAACCCGTCGAAACGCGGAAGGTCGTCGGTCATATGCAGGAAGGGCAATTGCCGTTCCACAAAGGCATGGGATGCCGGCGGATAGGAGTCAGGCTCGTCCATGAAGCCGAGCGCCAGATAGATTTCACCCGGCAGGCGCTCGTCGGTGTAGCCGATCTGGCTGCCGCAATGGCCGCAGAACATGCGCGTCACGCCGCCCGCGCCGCGCCAGCTGTTGGGTTCGCCGAACCAGGCGATACTGTCTGCCCGGAAGCCGACAAAGGCCATCACCGGCGCGCCGGTCTGCTTGCGGCAGTCGCGGCAATGGCAATAGGACTGCCAGATCGGCGCAGCACTTGCCTCCGCCGAGATCAGGCCGCAGCGGCAGGAGCCGTGATGGAGCGCAGATGCGGTCATTGTGGGTCCTCCCGTTCGCGGCCATGGCGGACCTTTCCAAGCAGCGTCGCCAGCAGCGAGGCGTAGCCGCGCGCATCGTCGATGGCGCGATGGGTATGGGGGTGATGTCCCATCCAGTCCGCCGGCAGAACCGTATCGAGCGTCTGCATCTTCGTCTGGCCGAGCACAGCGCACATGTAGGCGCCGATGTCGAGCGCGCCGGCGGTGAAGATGTTGCGGCCCCAATAGGGAATGTCGAGCAGGTAGGAGCCGGCGAAATCGCGAAGGTAGCGGTCAATCCAGAGGCCGTCGAATGCGACGGGCCGCGCCGCAAAGGACCTGACCTGCGGGTAGGTTTCCACCCAGGCGACGAAGCGTTGCATGGCATCGGCCGGATCGACGGGATCGAGGGTTGCCGCCCCCCACGCCTCGGGCTGGCCGGCCCACCATTTCATGGTCTGCGGGTCGGGAGACCGGTCAGGGCGCGGGCTCATCACGGCCTCGAATTCACCGCACATCTCGCCGTCCTCGCGCACCACCACGGTGGCGAAGCTGAGCATCGAATTACGCGCCGGATCTGGTCCGTCAGTCTCGATGTCGGTGACGAAATAGTGGGCAGGGGAAGTCACGCACTCATTCCTTGGATCGAATTTCTTTTACGCGATGCCATAAAGGGACATCCGGCGTTCACGCAGCCTTCTCCGGCGCCTTGGCGCCCGGCGCTTTCCAGCCTGCCAGCATGCCGCGAACCGACAGGTCCTCATCGACATCCGGCCAGTGGACGCCGGCAAGCATCAGGTGCACATTGTTGCGCTGCGAAGGCGTTGCCTCCAGAAGCCGCGGATACCACCACAGCGGCGTGGAGACTCGGCGTCCATCGGCGAGCCGAACGTGAACCTCATGCAGATCGCACCACGCCTCGATCGGACGCTCAGCTTCCGGATAAGTGTCATGCGAAATAGTCATGCCATGCCTCCAGCATCTGCTGTCTGTGTTCCTCGATCACGGCCAATATACGTGCAAGGTCTCTTTGGCTAAAGCCCCCGGACTCCGCCATTCTGATCTCCGTCAACCAGACCTTCGCTTCGCCGCCATTTCCTTCGACATGAATATGAGGTGGCTCATATCGATCGCCGGAATAGAAATGAAACCGGAAGCCATATTTGCGAAGGACGGTCGGCATTGCTTTACGTGCTCAGCCCCCCGAACAATGTCGGCATGTCGAGCGGACGGAAGCCGTAGTGGCTGAGCCAGCGGACATCGGCGTTGAAGAAGTCCCTGAGATCCGGCATGCCGTATTTGAGCATGGCGATGCGGTCGAGACCCATGCCCCAGGCAAAGCCCTGGTACTCGTCGGGATCGAGCCCGCCGGCGCGCAGCACGTTGGGATGCACCATGCCGCAGCCGAGGATCTCCATCCAGTCGGTGCCCTCGCCGAACTTGACGATCGGGCCCGAGGTGCGGTCGCACTGGATGTCGACCTCGAAGGACGGCTCGGTGAAGGGGAAGAAGGACGGGCGGAAGCGCATCACGACGTTGTCGACCTCGAAGAACGCCTTGCAGAACTCCTCCAGCACCCAGCGCAGATGGCCGACAGTGGCGGTCTTGTCGATCACCAGGCCCTCGACCTGATGAAACATCGGCGAGTGGGTGGCGTCACTGTCCTGCCGGTAGGTCTTGCCGGGAATAACGATGCGGATCGGCGGCTTTTGGCCTTCCATGGTGCGGATCTGGACCGGCGAGGTGTGGGTGCGCAGAACCTTGCGCTCGCCGGTCTCGTCGGGCTGCAGGAAGAAGGTGTCGTGCATCTCGCGCGCCGGGTGGCCGTCGGGGAAATTCAGCGCGGTGAAATTGTAGTAGTCGGTCTCGATGTCCGGGCCTTCGGCGATGGAAAAACCCATATCGGCAAAGATCGCGGTAATTTCGTCGACGATCTGGCTGATCGGATGAATGCGGCCGCGCTCGGCGGGAGACGAGCGCACAGGCAGGCTGACATCGACGCTCTCGCGCGCCAGGCGCTCGGTGATCGCCGCATCATGCAGTTCGGCCTTGCGGGCGGCGATGGCGTCGGCCACGCGGGTCTTGAGTCCGTTGATGGCGGGGCCTGCATCCTGGCGTTCCTCGGCGGACATCTTGCCAAGGCCCTTGAGCAGTTCGGAGACCGAGCCCTTCTTGCCGAGCGCCGCCACCCGCACGGCTTCGATGGACGCCTCGTCCGTGCTTGCCGCGATGTCGGCCATGATGGAGGTTTCAAGCGTCTGGTACTGGCTCATGGTGTCTGACTGTCCGTATCTGGCGGGGCGGGTCGCCCGTGCTTAAACGAATTGGCGCTGTCAAGGAACAGGAAGGTCCTGTCCCGAAACGAAAAATCCCGCGCCAGCCGTGCCAGCGCGGGATCCCGGAATTCAAACTCACTAGTTCGGGAAAACGCTGGCTTAGGCGACAGCGCTTTCAAACTCGTTCGGCGTGGAGTCCTTGAGGTAATCAAGCGCCTTCTTGGAGGCGGCAACCAGAACGCCAAAGGCTTCCGCGTCATGGATCGCCATGTCGGAGAGAACCTTGCGGTCAACCTCGATACCCGACTTGGTCAGGCCATCAATGAAGCGGCCGTAGGTCAGGCCGTGCTCGCGGACAGCGGCGTTGATGCGCTGGATCCACAGAGCGCGGAAATTGCGCTTGCGCACCTTGCGGTCGCGATAGGCGTACTGCATCGACTTGTCGACGGCAGCCTTCGCGGCGCGGATGGTATTCTTGCGGCGTCCGTAAAAGCCCTTGGCTTTTTTCAGGACTTTCTTGTGTTTTGCGTGGGCTGTAACGCCCCGTTTTACGCGTGCCATGTCATGGTCTCCTTAAAATCTCGGGTCCGGGCTCGTCTCAGAGGCCGTTGGGCAGGAACTTCTTGACGATCTTGGCGTCAGGATCCGAAAGGACCATGGTGCCGCGCGCATCGCGAATGAACTTGTTGGACCGTTTGATCATGCCATGACGCTTGCCTGCGGCGGCTGCGAGCACCTTGCCGGTGGCCGTGATCTTGAACCGCTTCTTGGCAGACGACTTCGTCTTCATCTTGGGCATTTCGCTACTCCTTGTCAGGCCTTTGGGCACCATGCCGGCGCCGCGCAGCCATCTTCTTGTTGGGTGAACGCAAAGGGTGAAGACCCGTTTGCTTCAAGCGTTGAAAACCGCCTCGGCATGCCCTGCCGGCCGGTTTGAACGAGGCCTTATAGTGTGAAGGCGTTCAAGATGCAAGACCCGAAGGTCGATGCAATGCTTCTCAATAGGCGTTGAACAACACCGGCAGGAGACCCTGCTCCTGAAAGACCTCGACAAGCTCGAGGAGCGGAAAGGCAAGGAAGAAGAAAGCGCCGTCGAAAAGGGTCGAATAGAGCCTGCGCGGCAGGATCTGGAGCGTCTCGGGCTCGACATAAAGCGAGGGCCGGGGAAAGAACATCGGAACGCGCTTCTCGTATTCCTCGAATTCAGCGCCAAATTTGGACCGCAGGAAGTCCGCCTCCTGACGGGCGGTGAGTATGAGGACAAGGGCGGTGATCAGTGCCGCCAGAGCGCCGATGAGAAGGCTTCCTGTCTGCATCCCCACGCCGAAGGCGCCGATGGTGGAGAAGACATAAAGCGGATTGCGGGTAACGGAATAGGGACCGTCCTGCACGAGCTCAATGGACTTACGCCCGCCGACATAGAGCGTCGCCCACAGCCGGCCTGTGACGGCGATGCCGATCAGCCCGAGGCCCAGGAGTTCTATGACGTCCTCGATCCCGATGCCGAAGGGCGCGGTATCCTCCCAACCCGAGCGAACGAACAGCAGGGACGAGCCGAGCGTCAGAGCGATGATCCAGAAGGCGGCAATGCGGATTTTCTGAACGCGACCGAGATCTATCCTGGCTGCCAGCATGTTTGCCCCCCTACCCGCTATGAATGCGCCAACTGCGCACGAAAAAGACCGCGAAAACTCGCGGTCTTCCATGAGCTTGAAATTGCGGCCATTTCAGGGAACGGCAGGCGTAATCAGCGCGGCGCCAGCACCATCATCATCTGACGGCCTTCGAGCTTCGGCTCGGCCTCGACCTTGGCGATGGTGACGGTGTCGTCCTTGACCTTCTGAAGCAGCTTCATGCCGAGCTCCATATGCGCCATTTCGCGGCCGCGGAACCTGAGCGTGACCTTGACCTTGTCGCCCTCGTCAAAGAACCGGTTCATGGCGCGCATCTTCACCTCATAATCATGGGTGTCGATGTTGGGGCGCATCTTGATTTCCTTGACCTCGACGGTCTTCTGCTTCTTGCGCGCTTCGGAGGCTTTCTTCTGCGAGGCATATTTCAGCTTGCCCAGATCGACGATCTTGCACACCGGCACGTCGCCCGCGGAATTGATCTCGACCAGATCGAGGCCAACCTCTTCCGCCATGGCCAGGGCCTGGTCTGTCGGCACGACGCCATGGTTGTGGCCTTCGGAGTCAATGAGCTGGACCGTCGGGGTCCTGATATTCTGGTTTGCGCGGGGGCCTTCGTTGGCGGTTGGCGGCGCTCTAAATGGTCTGCGAATGGCTTTGGTCTCCTGATTAACTCGTCCAAATCCGCCGGTTGCGGCATGCGAGCATTTGGTTCTGGCGCGCAATGTCGTTATCGGCTGGCCGGTGTCAATAGCATGGCTCTGCGAAAAAATCACCACTTGGACGTTAGAGCGCCGGCGAATCTTGTAATAGGGTCCAAACCGGACAAACAGGAGAGCCAGAAGCATGACGCAACCGGACGCCAGCAGGCTGGATGTAGGCAAGGGCGAGGACAAGCGCTCGATCGCGGTTCTCAGCCGCAAGGCGGATGAAGCCGGCGCCGGATTGCCGGGCGTCGTCTGGCTTGGCGGCTACCGTTCAGACATGACCGGATCCAAGGCCGAGGCGCTGTGCCGTCAGGCCGGACTGAAGGGTCAAGCCTGCCTGCGCTTCGATTATTCAGGCCACGGGGCATCCGGCGGCGACTTCCGTCAGGGAACCATCTCGCGATGGCTGGAGGAAAGCCTGGCAGCATTCGAGCACTGCACGACGGGGCCACAAATCCTGGTCGGTTCTTCCATGGGCGGGTGGATCGCGCTCAGGATGGTGCAGGTGCTCAAGGCCCGCGGCATGGGCGGCCTTGTGGCGGGGCTGGTGCTGATCGCACCGGCGCCCGATTTCACCCTGGAACTTATGGAGCCGGAACTCACGGATGCGCAGCGCGCGAGCCTTGAGCGCGACGGGTTTTATGAGGAGCCGACACCTTACGGCCCCGATCCGAACGTCTTTACCAGGGCCTTGTTCGAGGATGGCCGCAAGAACAGGGTTCTGGATGGCCTGATTGATACAGGCGCCCCGGTTCACATCATCCAGGGCATGGCTGACCCGGATGTGCCCTGGCGTCATGCGCTCAGGCTGGTCGAGCATCTGCCATCCGACAATGTCACTCTGACCCTGATCCGCGATGGCGACCACCGGCTTTCCCGCGATGAAGATATCGCCCGGATTCTTGGCGCCGTGGACACGATCGCGGCAAACAGCTGAATGTCCGGACGGCACGAGCCGTGGAACGCTCCTGAAGAGATCAGGCCGCCGAAGCATGCGATGTGTGTTCAAAATGTCCCGGCCGGTAACCATGTCGCCAGAAGGTCCCGGCTCCGCAATTGACTCTTTGCGCCATACATTCTTAACTCTTTGTTAACGAATTCGGGATGTGTGGGGTGAACCGGCAATGTTTTGCGGACCGGGACTGACAAAGCGGGCTTTGATCGCCTTGATTGCATCCATTGCAATCCCGGCAGGAGCCATGGCGTCCGGTCTGTCCATGGAAACGGGCCGGATCACGTCGCAACCCATCGGTCATTATGAATTCTGCAAGCAATACGCATCCGAGTGCAAGCCGGTCAAAGGCTCCGGAGCGGCGCCCAAGGTGACGGATTACGGCTGGGACGTGATCAAGGAGATCAACCGGGCGGTCAACATGTCGGTGATGCCGAAGACCGATATGGAAATATACGGCAGGGAAGAGGTCTGGGCCTATCCCGACGTCGCCGGTGATTGCGAGGATTATGTTCTGCTCAAGCGGCACATGCTGATCGAACGGGGGTTCTCGGCCGCAGATGCGCTGATCACGGTGGTGCGCAAGCCGGATGGTGAAGGTCACGCCGTGCTGACGCTCAGGACCTCCGAGGGCGATTTCGTGCTCGACAATCTCGTCGATGAAGTCAAGAGCTGGCGGGACACGCCCTACAGCTATCTCAAGCGGCAGGCATCGAACAATTCGGGCCGGTGGGTCACCATCGAGAATGGCTCGGATGTCCTGGTCGGCGCGGTGAAGTAACCGGCCCCTACGGTATCCCATCCGGTCAGTCGGGCTTCGGCGCTTCCATGAAGCGCACCAGCGCCAACAGCGAAATCATGGAAAGCAGCGACAGCGCCACGAGACAGCCTATCGCGGTTGCCGTGCCCAGGCGCTCATTGAGGAAGATGATGGTGAAGGGCGCCGCCGCCGACAGCACCATGCGGAAGCCCGAAAGGGTGCCGGTGCGGCGGCCATAGCCTTCAGGACCGAAATAGTGCAGCGGCAGCATGCCGCGCACGATCGATGTCAGGCCCTGGCCGACACCGTACATCACGGCGAAGGCAAAGAGGAAGGCGGGCACCAGCGCCACCAGCGTCACCCCCAGCAGCGCCAGTCCGAGCACCATGGCGGATGCGGCTATGATCGCGGTCGTGGGCGGGGAAAAATGGCTGCGGCGCGCATATTCGAACAAGCGCGCCGCCACCTGCGATGGACCGATGCAGCTTGCTGCAATGGTCGCAGTCGCCGTGGCAAAGCCGATGTCGTCCAGAAGGATGAGCAATGACGCCCCTATGGCCGACAGCACAAAACCGCCGCTCGCCAGGCTGACGCCCAGGAGAATCATCGGGCGGCTGCCGGTCACGTGCCGGTAGGACTGGACGAAGGGGATTGCAGCCGTATCGGTCGCAAGCTCCGGCGGCGTCTGCCGTCCCTTCGGCATTGTCAGGTGGATCGGCAAGGCGATCAGAAGATTCATGGCGGCCAGAACCAGATAGACCTCCCGCCAGGTCATCTGGGTCAGGAGCCACTGGATCAACGGCCAGAACACCGTGGAGGCGAAACCGGCGATCAGCGTGACGAGCGTGATTTCGGCGCGGGCATTGCGGCCATAGCGCTGGGCAAGGGCGGCAAAGCCGGCATCGTACTGAACTGCGATCGCCACGAACTCCGCCATCAGCGCGAGAACGGTGAATTGCCAGGCATTCTGCATGACGGCGATCAAGGCGAGCGTGGCGGCGGCGAACAGCGATCCGGCGCTCATGACCCACCGCGCGCCGAAGCGGTCAATCATCCGGCCGACGATCGGCGCCGAAACGGCTCCGGCCAGCAGGCCGATCGAAAAGATGGCAAAGACGAAGCTCTCCTCCCAGCCAAATTCCCGGGCGATCTCGGGAGCGAGCACTGCGAACGAGTAGTACAGTGTCCCGTAACCGATGGTCATGGTGACACCCAGACCGATGGTCGAGGGAAAGATTTTCATGGGGCCGCGGATAGGTGATTTGAATGTCTTCTGGATGACACTTCAGCTATCGGCAAAAATCAAGTCTCCCCAGAGCGATAGGCAGAAGTCCGGGCAAGACCGCGGTCAGCTCTTCGCCGGCTCGACCTGCCTGTTCCGGGCAGTGACCGAGGCGAGCAAGTCCATCAGCCTATCGTGATCCTGAGCGGCAATGACGGAGTCCAGGTCGCGATACAGTTGCTCGAGGTCGAGCTGCTCCGGGGGCGGTTCGAGGGCCACCGATATTTTCGGATGAATGGTCGGATGAGGTGGCTCCACGGATTCGAGCAGAACTTCATGGAGCTTCTCTCCCGGCCGCAGGCCGATCTCCTTGATGGCAATGTCTCCATCGGGATTGTCCTCGTCACACACGGTAAGGTTTGAGAGCTCGATCAGCTTGACCGCCATATCCATGATGCGGACCGGTTCGCCCATGTCGAGAATGAAGATGTTGCCCCGATTTTCCTGCGTCTGGTTTTCCGGCCGCGCGATGCTGCCGGCCTGGATGACCAATTGCGCGGCTTCCTCGATGGACATGAAGTAACGGGTGGCCTGCGGGTGGGTTATCGTCAAGGGTCCGCCGTTGCGGATCTGCCGACGGAAGAGCGGTATCACCGAACCGCTGGAACCGATCACATTGCCAAAACGGACCGCACAGAATGTCTTCTCCGGCTTGTCGAGCTTCGCCCGGGCTGCAAAGTCCTGGACAATCAACTCGGCTATGCGTTTGGACGCCCCCATGACGCTTGATGGACAAACCGCCTTGTCGGTGGAGATCAGAACCAGAACTTCGGCATCTGTGTCATAAACGGCTGACGCAACGGAGAGAGTTCCCAGCGCATTGTTTCTGACACCTTCAAAGCTGTTGGCTTGGACCAGTGTGACATGTTTGTAGGCGGCCGCATGGAAAACAGTCTGGACCTTGTGTTCACGGATGACGCGGCGCACCAGTGAACTGTCATTGACCGATCCCAGCACCGGGACGATCTCCATTTCGGCCTGAAGTCCGAGTTCATTGATGACCTGGTAGAGCGCAAACTCACTTGTCTCCATCAGCACCAGCTTGGCTGCTCCCAAAGACGCCGCCTGCCGGCACAGCTCGGAGCCGATGGTCCCGCCGCCGCCGGTGACCATAACGACCTTGCCGCTGGTATTGGCTGCCATCAGCTGCTTGTCGGGGGTCACCATCTCACGGCCCAGCAAATCCCCGATTTCGACTTCGCGGATCATGTTGACCGCATGCTTGCCATCGGCAATATCGGCAAACGCCGGGAGGATCCGGACCTTGACCCCCTGTTTCCTGAGGGTTTCCACCACTTTCACGCGCTTGATGTTGCTGGCGGTTCGCAGCGTGACGATGGCATCCTTGATATCGTAGCGTTTGATAAGCTCGGTCACATCGTCGGCAAGGTAAACCGCGTCGCCGCCCATCAGGCTGCCCTGCAGATTGGGGTCTTCGACCACATGCAGCACTGAGAGCCGGGGATTGTCGCTCTTGAGAGACGCCGAGATTTGCCGTGCGGCTTCTCCCGCGCCATAGATAATGATGTGACGTTGAGGGCGGGGGGAATCCGTCTGCAGCAACAGGAACCAGCGCGCCAGAAACCGCGAACTGATCACCATGATAAGCGTCAGCAGCCAAAACAGGACCAACACCGATCGTGGCAAACCTTCCACGCCATAGGCCCTGATCATGAAGGCCAGCACTCCCCACAGCAGGGCAGTCAGGCCGACCGCCTTGAAAGCGGACCAGATCGCATGTTCGCCCACATAGCGGATCAGCGACCGATACAGCCCAAATCCGTAAAACAACGGGATAGCGATAACCGGACCAGCGAGAATCATCACAAGCTGCGGGAAATTGGGCTCGTGGATCGAGCTCAAGCGGATGCTGAAGGCAAGCCAGGCCGCAAAGATAACGATGAAGCTGTCCGCCACCATCATGGTAAGCTGTTTTGTCCGCCGATTGCGCGCCAGCAACCAGACAACCAGATCATTCACCATCGCTACGCCTTCACGCCCATCATATTTGCAGATGACGGGCAACTACCAGTGTGAGAGGGCACATATCTTTCACGAGGCCGCAAATAGCAATAGTCCGGGTGGCTTGGGATGAGTCAAACGCGCCGGGTAATTATCTGTTTATTAATATCGCGCGCGCCCTTCATTGCATCGCGACCACCGCCAGGATCCATAGCGGGGGTCAGGCAATGCGGTTGCTCAGCGGCCGCCTAATGCCTGTCGCGTTCAAACGGATTCGTTTGAACGATAACGACATGCATTCATTCAAGGCGTTACAGCGACCTTTGCGCATCCAGTTGGATGCGCGACGCTGTAAGCTCCGCCTGCCATCTCAAGACATTGATTTTCTAATTCTTCAGCTTGACGTCTGTTGTCTGTTGGACGGGAGTATCGAATGAGGGAGAGCCCTCGAACCACAACGGTTCGAAACGATGCAGGCCGGGTCTCACGCATTGCCGATGAGAATGCCTGCAGCGAAAACCAGTGCGCCGCCCAGGACCACTTGAAAAATAGCCCGGCTCCATGGGGTTTCCATCCAGTGGTTCTGAATCCAGGCGATGGCCCAGAGTTCGACAAAGACCACGGCAATAGCGACCGTGGTGGCAAGGGTGAAGTCCGGGATCAAATACGGAAGCGCGTGACCCAGGCCGCCGACTGCGGTCATTATTCCAGATGCGAGACCACGCTTGAGCGGCGATCCACGGCCGGAGATCACCCCGTCATCATGAGCAGCTTCGGTAAAGCCCATCGAAATCCCGGCTCCGATGGAAGCTGACAGTCCCACCAGGAAGGTTGTCCAGGTATCGCCGGTGGCAAAGGCGGTGGCGAAAATCGGCGCCAGTGTCGAGACCGAGCCATCCATCAGGCCCGCCAGCCCGGGCTGGACATAGGTCAGGATGAATTTTCGCCGCGAGGTTTCAGCCTCTTGCGTCTTTACGTCCTCGGGCGCGTGCTCAAGACCGAGCCGCCGGGCGAGCGATTCGTGTCCCTTTTCCGCCAGAGCCAGGTCGCCCAATAATTTCCGCGTGTCAGCATCCGAGGTGCGGCGCGCCGCAGCGAGATAGAAGTTGTGTGCCTGGGCCTCCATATCTTCCGCGATCTGCCGGATCTTGTCGATCGAGAGGTTCTTGACGAGCCAATCCGGCTTGCGTTCGTAATAGCCGCGCACATGCTCGCGGCGAATGAGCGGAATGCGATCGCCGAAGCGGGCCTTGTGACGCTCGATCAGCCGGGCGCGATGTTCCCCCTCTTCCTCCGCCATGTCCTCGAACACCCTGGCCGACCGAGGGTAATCCTCACGCAGATGATCGGCGTAGGCGAGGTAGATGCGGGCGTCGTCCTCTTCCGAGGAAATGGCGAGCGCGAGGATTTCCTGTTCACTTAACGAATCGAACGGTCTGCGGTTGAAACCGGTAAGGCGCGACAGCATGGGGACTTCCCTTGTTTAGAATTATTCTAAACTACTCCTGGCCGCAGGGAATTTCAAGCCGGAAAACGGAAAGTTGAAGAGGGACGGGTTGATCCGGCAGGACGGCCGGGTCAAGTGTTGCGTCATGACCGAAGCGCAGGACATGACAGAGACACTGCTTGATCGCCTGGGGCGTTTTCTGGCGCGCAGGCTGCATACAACCAATCCAGGCTATGAGCCCTACACGCCGTCGGATCCGGAAACGCTGTCGCGCACGCTTCGGCCCGGCGATATCCTGCTGGTGGAGGGGAATCAGAAGATTTCCGCGGCGATCAAGTATCTCACCCAATCGACCTGGTCCCATTCTGCAATGTATGTCGGCGAGGCTTTGAAGCCCGGCGACGAGGCGGCCGGGGAATATCCGCAGCTTATCGAAGTAAATCTCGGCGAAGGCTGCGTTGCAGTGCCATTGTCCAAATACACGCGCTTCAACACGCGGATCTGCCGTCCGGTTGGGCTGACGCCGGAGGACCGGGCGACGGTTGTCAGCTACATGGTCGATCGGCTCGGCATTCGCTATGACATGAAGAACATCTTCGACCTGTTGCGCTACTTCTTCCCCACCCCACCGGTTCCAGTGCGGTGGCGGCGGCGGATGATCGCCTTCGGCTCAGGCGATCCGACCCGGGCCATCTGTTCGTCCATGATCGCTCAGGCCTTTCAATCGGTGAAATACCCGATCCTTCCCGAGGTCACCCGGGCGCCGGGAAGGCAACGCGCGGATTCCGATTATTCCCGCCGCGAGATCCTGCATATCCGCCATCACTCGCTCTATGCGCCGCGGGATTTCGACCTGTCGCCCTATTTTCGCATCGTCAAGCCGACGCTGGAATACGGGTTTGACTACAAGCGGCTTGAATGGGGGCCGATGACGGCGCCAGAGCTCCAGGAAACTGCAACTCAACCGGCAACGGATTGAGTACCCGGCTCGGGAAGCGGCAGGGTCGGTCCCATAAAGCGCGGCTCACACCCCGAGGGGCCTGACGATCACCCAAAGCCGATCTGCGCCGGGGACTACGTCTTTACCTTGTCGCCCTGCCCCCTGCCCATCACGGTCAAGAGGGCGATCCGGGCATCGAGCGCCAGGGATCTCATGGCGATATAGTGGGCATCCCAGCTTGCCAGCCGCCAGGGCGTGCTCATGTCGATGCCATTGACCTGCGCCAGGCCGCTGATGCCTGGCTTGACCTCCAGGACGCCAAGCCGCCGCCGGGCCTCAATCAGGTCCGTCTGGCCGGGCAGGCACGGACGGGGTCCAATCAGGCTCATGTCGTTGCGAAGAATGTTGACGATCTGCGGCAGCTCATCGAGTTTCGTCCGGCGCAGAAACCGTCCGAGCGGTGTTACCGCACTGGCGGAGATTTCATGCGTGCCGGCCTGGGGCGTGCCCATTTTCATTGTGCGGAACTTGTAACTGGTGAACTCGCGGCCATCTCTTCCGATACGGGTCTGGGCGAACAATCCCGGTCCGCTTGATGTCACGCGGATGGTCGCCCAGACCACAAGCAGCGCCCACCAGAAAACCAAAAGAATGCCGAGCGCGACGGCCAGATCGGCGGTCCGTTTTATGGCTGCGTACCAGGGGTTTTGCATCTGCCCATCCGACAGCACCAGTTCGGTCAGAATGCCATTGTCGATCTCACCCGGCGGAAAGGGCCGAGGATGAGGAGTTGACAGAACGAAGTCAGCCAGTCGCCGCACATCGACAGTCGGTCTGAAAGCGGCTGCCAGTCCGAAAATCGGGCGCGCCAGGACTTTCGGCAGCCGGTTCAGCCATTCAAGACGTCCCGCCCAAGCCTCACCATGGACCATAGGCAGATAGACGGTCACGATTTCGATATCCGCAAGTGCCGCCAGGCGGCTCACGGCCTGGCGCTTGGTCACCGCGTAAGGGTGCTGATGGGCAGAATCGAGAGCGTGGACCGAGGACACATTCACGAACCGCTTGATGCCGATCCGCTGCGCGGTCGCGGCGACATCCATCAGGAGATCAACGTTCACACGCTCGAATTCTTCCGCAACAGCATCCGAGTTGGTGTTGACGACGGCCAGGTGAAGGAGTTGATCCCAGGCCTTCGCATAGGTCCCCAACTCCGCGTAGCCACAGGTTTGCTGGCCGGGAAACATTCTGGACAATTGCTCGGGGTCTCGGCCAACCAGCAGCAACTCGACTTCCGGGCGAATCAGAAACGGCACCAGATTTCGGCCGACAAAGCCCGATGCGCCGGTGACGACTATTTTCATGCCGCCCTCCAGCCTAGAAATGCGTTCGGTCTTGCTTTCCCAAGGCTGGCCGTTCGGCACGTCCGAACACCAGATAGAGAGAGAAGCACATAGCCGCGATGAAGACGGTGTCATGGATATCGTGGCCTAACATGAGGCCGACCGTTCCCGAGCAGATATACACAATCATGATGCCATTCAAGACAAAGCACCCGGCCTTTCCGACCTGATCCTTGCGCGCGCGGAAAGCCACGATCACCGGAACGATGACGAGTGCAGCAAGCGCCATAAGACCCAACAGTCCTGAACGCAGCATCGTGGTCAAGACGGCATTATGGGCGTGGCTGAAGGCGATGCTCTCTCCACTCAGGTCGAGCGTTCTTTCAGCAATTTCCTGACGCTCATTGCCCGGGCCATATCCGAAGACCGGCCTTTCAAGCACCAGGGAATATCCAGCCTCATAAATCCGAACCCGCTGGCCCAAGGATCCCGACAGGTCGCCCGAAGCGATGGCGTCAAAATCGCTGACGACAGCCTCGACGCGCGTTTCAAATGACTGCGAATAGATCGTAAGCAAACCGGCCAATCCCCCGAACAGCAAAAGCAGGATGGGAAGCCCTACCAGAATCCGGTTCAGGGAGTGGTGGAAAAACAGGCTGAGCAAGGGAATCAGGATCAACGCCAGCCACATGGCGCGGGTGCCGGTCAATATCACGAGATAGGCGACACATGCAGCGGCGGCCAAATGCACCAGCGAGGACAGGTTCCAGCGGCGGCCGGCCGCACCAATGTTGAGCACATAAAGAATGCCGGCGACCAGGGCCAGCACACTTGGATTTCCTGTCGCCAGCTCCGCACGCACGTGATGGCCGAAAGCAAGAAAGGCGGTCGGAATTGACAGCAACGAGGCGGCCGCTGCAACCTTTTCCACTGTGTCGAGTAATTTCGCGCGATCGACGAAGGTAATCGAATAAATTCCTGCAAAACCAAGAAACAAGAGATTCTCGAAGACCTCACCCAATGCCATGGAAGAAGGACTGATAATTGCGGCAATCACATCAGCCGCAAACACACCGACGAACGCAAAATAGACCAGTATGACGGGCCGGGGCAAAGCCCATTTCAGCCGGCCGGTCACAAGATGCAAGGTTGCATAAACGCCGCCCGAAATGACGATGACGGACACCGCACTGCCGATGAAGGGGGCCAGGCAAAGGCTGACGCTGTAGAATACCAGATTGACCCAACTATAATTGGTGAAGCCGGGCCGGATCCAGAAGTCGACAACTGTCCGGAGCATCAGGATTTGTTGCCGAAAGTCTGAGTTCCAAATGGATGATAGCTGCCTTGGGCGAGCTCCGGTTCACAAATCAATGCAGAATACTTTCATGAACTGACGACTATGATCGGATTTCCCGTGGTCAACCCGGGATCAATTCAAACACGATGCAGACCGCACTGCACTCGCTTATAGCCACGCGTGAAGAACAGCTCAAGCGCGGATTGGTCGGGTTTCCCGTGCCCGGCGGGGCGACGGGTCCCGAGGATCCTCCCGAAATGCGGCCAAATCAGGGGCGAATGCATCGTCGCATCCGGCATGCCCCCGGTTTGAGTGATTGCCTTTTTCTGCGGTCCTGCTAAATCGCGGCTATGACACACACGCCACTCTCCCATATCCGGAACTTTTCCATTGTCGCGCATATCGATCACGGCAAGTCGACGCTTGCCGACCGGTTGATCCAGACCTGCGGCGGCCTGGCCGACCGGGAGATGAGCCAGCAGGTTCTCGATTCCATGGATATCGAGAAGGAGCGTGGCATCACCATCAAGGCCCAGACGGTCAGGCTGCACTACACTGCCAAGGATGGCGAGGTGTATGTGCTCAACCTGATCGACACGCCGGGCCATGTCGACTTCGCCTACGAGGTGTCGCGCTCGCTCAGGGCCTGCGAGGGCTCGCTGCTGGTGGTGGACGCCAGCCAGGGCGTCGAGGCGCAGACACTGGCCAATGTCTATGCGGCGCTCGACGCCGGCCACGAGATCGTGCCGGTGCTCAACAAGATCGACCTGCCGGCGGCGGAGCCCGACCGCATCAAGGAGCAGATCGAGGAAGTGATCGGGCTCGACGCGTCGGACGCGGTGATGATCTCGGCCAAGACCGGACTTGGCATTCCCGATGTGCTGGAAGCCATTGTCACAAGATTGCCCGCGCCCAAGGGCGGCACGGTCAAGGATCCCCTCAAGGCCATGCTGGTCGACAGCTGGTACGACACCTATCTCGGCGTCATCGTGCTGGTGCGGATCATCGACGGCGAAATGAAGAAGGGCCAGCAGATCCGGCTGATCGGCACCGACGCCCGCTACACGGTCGAGCGGATCGGCGTGATCACGCCCAAGCTCGTGGCCGTGGACACGCTCGGCCCCGGCGAGATCGGCTTCATCACCGCCTCGATCAAGGAAGTGGCCGACACTCGCGTCGGCGACACGATCACCGAGGACAAGCGTCCGACGGCGGAGGCGCTGCCGGGCTTCAAGCCGGCGCAGCCGGTGGTGTTCTGCGGTCTGTTTCCCGTCGACGCTGCGGATTTCGAGGATCTGCGCGCCGCCATGGGCAAGTTGCGGCTCAATGACGCCTCGTTCTCGTTCGAGATGGAAACCTCCGCCGCGCTCGGCTTCGGCTTCCGCTGCGGCTTCCTCGGACTGCTACATCTGGAAATCATCCAGGAACGTCTCGAGCGCGAATTCAATCTCGACCTGATCGCCACCGCGCCGTCGGTGGTCTACCGCATGAACATGACCGACGGCAATGTCCTTGAGTTGCACAATCCCGCCGACATGCCGGATGTGGTGCGAATCAAGAGCATCGAGGAACCATGGATCAAGGCGACCATCCTGACCCCGGACGACTATCTCGGCGCCATCCTGAAGCTGTGCCAGGATCGCCGCGGCATCCAGACCGACTTGAGCTATGTCGGCAAGCGGGCGATGGTGACCTATGCGCTGCCCTTGAACGAGGTGGTGTTCGATTTCTACGACCGGCTGAAATCGATCTCCAAGGGCTATGCGAGCTTTGACTACCAGATCACCGGCTACCAGGAAGGTGACCTGGTCCGCATGTCGATCCTGGTCAATGACGAGCCGGTGGATGCGCTGTCGATGCTGGTGCACCGCTCGGCGGCGGAAAAACGCGGCCGCGCCATGTGCGAGAAGCTCAAGGAACTCATCCCCCGGCACATGTTCAAGATCCCGATCCAGGCCGCCATCGGCGGCAAGGTGGTGGCGCGCGAGACGATCTCGGCGATGCGCAAGGACGTGACCGCCAAATGCTATGGCGGCGACGCCACGCGCAAGCGCAAGTTGCTCGACAAGCAGAAGGCCGGCAAGAAGCGCATGCGCCAGTTCGGCAAGGTCGACATCCCGCAGGAAGCCTTCATCGAGGCGCTGAAGATCGGCGAATAGGCAGCCTTTCGGCCGAGTCCCCTCATTCTGCGACTGATCAGCTCGGGATCGGCAGCGCCGTGCGGCGGTTGAGACGCCATTGCCAGAGAATGTGCGCGATCAGCGCCAGGAACACGACCCCGCCGCCCATGAGCGTTCTGGGCGCAGGCACCTCGGCGTGGATCAACCAGACCCAGACCGGCCCCAGCACCGGCTCCATGGTCGAGATCAGCGCCGCAAGCGCCGACGGGATCAACCGTGCGCCGGTGGCAAACATCGCCATGCCGAGCCCCAAATTGAAGGCGCCAAACAGGAACAACAGGCCGAAGTCGGTCGCGCTGACAATCAGTCCGGAAGACAGGATCACCCCGACAACAGTGCCGATCATCACGCCGAGACAGACTGCAGGTGTCATCCGCACGCTGGAATAGCGCCGGGTAATCACCGTGGCTGCGGCAAACACCACCGCGATCAGCAGAGCCAGCCCGTCGCCGATGAAGGACACGCTGGCGGCAAAGGAATCGGACACCATCACGGCAATGCCGCCGATCACCGCCAGGATCGCCGCCCAGGTGACCCGGTCGACCGCCTCGCGCAGGAAGACCACGCCGAGCAGCGCCGCGATCAGCGGCACGCCCGCCTGCATCAAGAGGATATTGGCGACGGTGGTGTAGCCGAGCGCCACGACGAAGGAGATCGAGGCTGTGGCAAAGCAGAGCGCCACGCCGACGCCGGGCAGGCCCATAGTGCGAAACAGCCGCACGGTGCCCGCAGGCCCGTCGCGCCAGAGCATGAAGCCAAGCAGGAAAACGGCGGCGAAAAACGAGCGCCAGGCGATGATCGTCCACGGGTCGGCCACCACCAGCCCGCGGGCGATGGCGCCGCCAAAACTCCAGGCCAGCGCCGCGCCAAAAACCAGAAGCGCGCCCTGCCTCAGGTCAGATCCATCTGACGGGGCTGAGACGGATTTTCCAATAGGGTCGGCAGCAACTGGGTCCATCGCAAACTCATAATCCCGGCGCTGTCATATGCAAGTGGGCGGACGCGACATTTCGCGACGCGAACGGACCGCCGTACCTCGCGGGCGCACCGGACGGGTTGGAAAATCCTTACCGCTGCGGACACCAATTCCGTACGGTCGGCAAGGACTTGCGCGACAAACGCCAGTTCAAACCACATCCGTTGGCGCATCCTCAGCGACACGGCCATGCGCCCATCGACACTGCGGAGCACCCGTTTCGTGGTCAGTTCACCTTGAAGGGCACTGCGAGTCTTCCACAGGTCCTGCCGATGCCGAGATAAATGAGTCGGCTGTGCATTCTGCCGTTGACAGAGCGCCGCGCAACGCCTAAATCCGCCCGCATGCCCAGATGGCGGAATTGGTAGACGCGCCAGCTTCAGGTGCTGGTACTGGAAACGGTGTGGAGGTTCGAGTCCTCTTCTGGGCACCATCATTTCATCTCACAGATGCTCAAAGCCCTTGTTCTGCAAGGGCTTTGGCTGTTTTTGGACATAGTGTCCATCGGATATCCCCAAGCCACACGGTTCCGGGGGTGGACATGGGGTAGTCCCGGACCGGCCAGATGAAGAGATCCGGCGACACACATGCACTTTTTTCGATCTGCGGGTCACAAAGGCAAAACAAGGGGACTGACCTACGGGACGGCTCACGGTCCCGGTGCATTTGCGAAGCTCGACCCGAGCCGGTCGAATGGGCTATCCCGGCACGCCCGAAACGCGGCCGGAGGCGACGCCGATCTCCCCCTGGGCCACCGATGCAAACACCGAGCCGATGCCCACAAGCACAGGTTCATCGCAGCCGATGAGCGCCATGCCGCCGGCAAGATCCCTGAGTGGCCCCGTCCAGCGTTCAAAGCCCTGGCGTGCGACGGATTTTGATATGACAACCGGCGTGGATCGATCCATTCCGCGCGCCATGAGCTGGGTCGCGATCTGGTCCGCGGTCCGTCCGCCCATGTAGAATATGGTGGTGGTTTTCGGGTCTGCGATCCCTGACCAATCCAGATCCGACGGCAGCTTGCCATTGCGGCCGTGGCCGGTGACAAAGCGGACAGACTGGGCATGATCGCGATGCGTCAGCGAAACGCCGAACTGCGCGGCCATGGCCAATGCCGAGGTGATGCCGGGGACTACAGAGACTGCGATCCCCTCTGCCTCAAGCCGGGCGATCTCCTCGCCGGCGCGGCCGAAGATCATCGGGTCGCCGCCTTTCAGCCGAACGACATGCTTGCCGGCCCTGGCAAGCCTGACCATCGTAGCGTTGATGTCGTCCTGCCTGCAGCTCTCGCGGCCGCCGCGCTTGCCAACCAGCATGCGCCTGGCCTCGCGGCGCGCCAGTTCGAGCACCTCGTCCGAGACCAGATCATCATACAGGATCACATCGGCGGCCTGCAGCGCCCGCACCGCTTTCAACGTCAGGAACTCGGCGTCGCCGGGCCCCGCGCCGACCAGGGTGACCCTGCCATGGGTTGCGCCGGGCGCCGCCTTGATGGCGCCCGCTTTTGCCAGAAGATCCGCAATCATGTCGCCGGCCGGGGCGGCGCCGAAGGCCCGGTCAACGAACGCCTCCCAGAATGCGCGACGCTCGGCCCCCGGAGACAGGCGCTCATTGACCATCATGCGGATGGATCCCGCCAGGTGCGCCCATTGGGCCACCTGCGGCGCGATCAGGGTTTCGATGCGGCGGCGGATGGCCTGGCCGAGAATCGGCGCCGCGCCGTCGGTCGAAATGGCGATCACGGCCGGCGACCGGTTGACGATGGCGCCGAACTGGAATTCGCAGAATTCCGGCTTGTCGATCACATTGACGGCGACGCCGACAGCGCGGGCGGCGTCATAAAACGCACGGGCCTCAGCTTCCGTGTCCGCGTCGCAGATCGCCATCTGCATGCCGGAGAAGCTCTCGCCGGACCAGGTCCGCTGACGCCAGACGTAGGACCCCGCTGCGCCCGGTGTGGCGATCAGGCCGGAAAACACCGGGTCGAGCGTTTCGGCATCGACATGGACTTCGGCGCCGGCCGCGGCCAGCAATTCGGCCTTCCAGGCTGCCGCCTCGGAGCCGCCCGCGACCAGGACTTTCCGGCCCTCAAGCTTGTAGAACACCGGCAATGTCGCCAGCGGCCCCATGCGCTCCGCGCGCGGCCTATTCGGCGGCAAGGATCTGATTGTCATCGAGTATCACCTTGATTTCCGATTTGCAGGACCCGCAATTGGTGCCGGCGCCGGTGGCCTTGCCGATCGCGCCGACGCTGCATGAGCCGGCGCGGACAGCGCCGATGATGTCGTTCACGCCGACATTCATGCAGGCGCAGACAATGGCGCCCTTGTCCGGCATGTCATTGGCGGGTCGCCCGGCAATGATCCGCCAGCGCGACGGCAGGCTGGCGAAGTCCTGCTGCAGTTGATCTGCGGCCCAGCTGCGCGACAGGTGCACCGGCGCACTGGAAAGAAAGACCGCGCCCAACAGATGGCCGCCATCGAAGGCGGCGTAGCGGACAACTCCGCTGGAGGGGTCGGAAAAGGACAACAGTGGCGTCGCGGCGTCAATCGACAGCATGGCGCAGATGAATGCCCCGGCATCCTCAAGCGGCTCCGACAGTGCAAATTCGGCGCGCCAGCCGCCATCCGCCCTGGCCATCGCCCAATAGGCCGCGGTGTCGAGCGCGGGTCTGTCGGCGCTGACGACAAACCCGTAGTGACTGGCTTCAAAGCGGGTCAGGCCGACATGGCTCGTCTTCAATGCCGGCTGGCCGGAGACCGGATCGACGACAGGCGCGACAAGCCGGTCGACCCGGGCGCTGGACGCCCATTGGTCGGTCCAGTGCATCGGCACGAAGATGCTGCCCAGTTGCTGTCTGTCGGTGATCATCGCCCGCACGACAATCTCGCAGCCCTCATTGCCCACCCGCGCCAGATCGGCGGGCGCTATGCCCAAGGCGGTGGCATCGTCAGGATGGATTTCGGCGTAGGGTTCGGCGACATGGGCGGACAGGCGGGGGCTTTTCCCGGTTCGGGTCATGGTGTGCCAATGATCCCGGATGCGGCCGGTGTTAAGGGTGAAGCGCCGGTTGGCGTCGGCCTCGACGCGCGCGGGCGGAGCGACCGGAACGAACCGCGCCAGCCGGTCTTCGGTGAAAAAGCCGCCATTGGCAAAGAACCGGGTGCCGCGCGCCATCGAGGTGTCGTGTGCAGGCCTCGGCCATTGAACCGGGGTCAGGCCGGCATAGGCTTTGTCATCAAGGCCAGCCAGGCCGCCCAGATCCAGATCGCGGGTTCCTTCGTTCTCGAACGCCGTCTGCGCTGCATATTCCCGCAGGATCGCGGCGGGACCCTCGAAATCGAAAGCTCCGGCATGGCCCATGCGGCTGGCCACCTGCGCCATCTGCCACCAGTCGGCGCGGGCCTCGCCCGGCGGCGGCAGAAATGCCCGCTGCCGGGAAATGCGGCGCTCGGAATTGGTCACCGTGCCTTGTTTTTCGCCCCATCCGAGCGACGGCAGTTTCACATGCGCATGCCTTATCGTGTCGGTCTCGGCCATGATGTCGGACACCACCACGAAGGGGCAGGCCTTCAGCGCCGCCTCGACCGCGTCCGCATCAGGCATCGAATCGACCGGATTGGTGGCCATGATCCAGATCGCCTTGATCCGCCCGTCGCCCACCGCCTGAAACATGTCGACCGCCTTCAGGCCAGGCTTGCTGGCGATGACCGGCGACTTCCAGAACCGCTGCACAAGGTCGCGATGCCCGGGATTGTCGATGTCCATGTGGGCCGCCAGCATGGTGGCCAGCCCGCCGACCTCGCGTCCGCCCATGGCGTTGGGCTGGCCGGTCACGGAAAACGGTCCCATTCCCGGCTTGCCGATGCGACCGGTGGCCAGATGGCAGTTGATGATGGCGTTGACCTTGTCGGTGCCGCTCGACGACTGATTGACGCCCTGGCTGTAGACCGTGACCACTTTTTCGCTTGCTGCCCACAGGGCGAAAAACGCCTCAAGCTCAGCGGCGAGCAACCCGGTCTGCGAAACCAGTTCAGCCAGACCCTGCGCACGCGCTTTGGCCACGGCGTCCTCAAGGCCGGTGGTAAAGGCGCCGACATAGGCCGCGTCGATATAGCCATTGTCCGCAATGTGGGCCAGCAGCCCGAGAAACAGGCTGACATCGCCGTCGGGCGCGATCGCCAGATGCAGATCGGCAATGTCGGCGGTCATGGTGCGGCGCGGATCGATCAGCACGATCTTCATCTCCGGGCGCGCGGCCTTGGCGGCGGCAATGCGCTGATAGAGAACCGGATGGCACCAGGCCAGATTGGATCCTGTCAGCACGACCAGATCGGCAAGCTCGAGGTCCTCATAGGTGCCCGGCACCGTGTCGCTGCCAAAGGCGCGGCGGTGGCCTGCGACCGACGACGCCATGCAGAGCCGCGAATTGGTGTCGATGTTGGCCGAGCCGATGAACCCCTTCATCAGCTTGTTGGCGACGTAATAATCCTCGGTCAGCAACTGGCCGGAGACATAGAAGGCGACGCTGTCGGGGCCATGCTCGACAATCGCCTGCGAAAAACGTGACGCCACCAGATCCAGCGCCTCATCCCAGGCAGCGCGTTCGCCCGCAATCTCCGGATAGAGCAGACGGCCATCGAGATCGATGGTCTCGCCCAGCGCCGATCCCTTGGAACACAACCGGCCCTGGTTTGCGGGGTGGTCCGGGTCGCCCTTGATGGTGACGGCGCCGCCCTCCTCCAGGGTCGCCAGAACGCCACAGCCCACCCCGCAATAGGGACATGTTGTCTTGACCGCGCAGGCCGCGGTCATGACGGGACGCCGAGGCCGAGCACGATCTCGTCGCCTTCGAGCCGGACCGGGAACGACAGCGTCTGGCCCTCGTCCGCCCCTTGGGCAGCCCCGGTCTCCAGGCTGATCACCCAATTGTGCAAGGGACAGGTGACGCAGCCGTCATGGACGATACCCTGGCTCAGAGGTCCGTTCTTGTGCGGGCATTTGTCCTCCAGCGCGAACACCCGGTCGTCAGCGGTGCGGAAGATGGCGATGTTCATGTCGCCGTTCCTGACGCAGCGCGCGCCGCGCGGCGGGATGTCGCTGATCTTGCCGATCCTGACCCAGGTTTGCGTGAGCGCGTTCATTCCGCAGCCTCCAGGGTAAGCGTCGCCATCGGGTTGAATTCATGCTTGTCCTTGCCCGAGACGCGTTCCGACCAGGGATCGACCTGGGCGAATTTCTGGCTGAAGACGAAACGATCGTAGTAACCCTTGCGCTTGTCCGGCTCGTCCATGATCTGGCGGCGGATCTCTTCGAGGCCGATGCGTTTGGCCCATTTGTAGATGCGCTCGAGATAGCGGCCCTGCTCGCGGTACATCTGCGCCAGCGCCACCACGTGTTCCATCACCTCGTCTTCGGTCTTTACATGGCCGAGAACTTCCGTGCCCTTGATGTCGAGACCGGCGGCGCCGGCGAAATGGATGTCATAGCCGCTGTCGACACAGATGATTCCGATGTCCTTGCAGGTGGCTTCGGAACAATTGCGCGGGCAGCCGGAGACCGCCATTTTCAGCTTCGCCGGGGTCCACGAGCCCCACATGAATTTCTCCAACTTGATGCCGAGACCGGTGGAATCCTGGGTGCCGAAGCGGCACCAGTCGGTGCCGACGCAGGTCTTCACAGTCCTGAGCCCTTTGGCATAGGCCTGGCCCGAGACGAAGCCAGCCTTGCCGAGGTCGGCCCAGACCGCGGGCAGATCCTCTTTCCTGATGCCGAGCATGTCGATGCGCTGACCGCCGGTGCATTTGACCGCCGGAATGTTGAACTTGTCGACGACATCGGCGATGGCGCGCAACTCTTTCGACGAGGTCATGCCGCCCCACATCCTGGGCACCACCGAATAGGTGCCGTCCTTCTGGATGTTGGCGTGGACGCGCTCGTTGATGAATCGCGACTGGTAGTCGTCGGCATATTCATCCGGCCAGTCACAGACCAGGTAATAATTGAGCGCCGGACGGCATTTGGCGCAGCCGCAGGAGGTCTTCCATTCCAGCTCCTGCATCACCGCCGGAATGGTCTTGAGCCCCTTCGCCTTGATCAGCCGGCGCACATCATCATGACCGAGCCCGGTGCAGCCGCACATCGGCGTGACCGCGGCCGGATTGTAGGCGTCCCCCAATGTCAGCGAGAGCAGCTGCTCGACCAGGCCGGTGCAGGTTCCGCAGGAAGCCGACGCCTTGGTGTGGGCGCGTACATCGTCAAGCCCTTTCAGGCCCTTGGAGGTGATGGCTCCGGTGATCTTTCCCTTGCACACGCCGTTGCAGCCGCAGATTTCCGCATCATCCGGCAAGGCTGCAACGGCCGCCATAGGGTCCAGTTGGGACCCTCCCTGATAGGCCTGGCCGAAGATCAGGGTTTCGCGCATCTCGGAGATGTCGGTCTGCTTTTTCAGGAGATCGAAGAACCAGGCGCCGTCTGCGGTTTCGCCATAGAGCACCACGCCGAGGATGCGGTTGTCCTTGAGCACCAGTCGCTTGTAGACGCCGGCCGTGGCGTCGCGCAGCACGATTTCCTCGCGATCCTCAGCCTCAGCGAAATCGCCGACCGAATAGAGATTGATGCCGGTAACCTTCAGCTTGGTTGCGGTCGAGGTCTCGACGAAACGCTTGGCCATATCCCCGATGAGATGGGAGGCAGCGACCTCCGCCATCTGGTAGAGCGGCGCGACCAGGCCGTAGACATTGCCGTTGATCTCGACGCATTCTCCGACGGCGAAAATACCGGGATCGCTGGTCTGCATGCTGTCTGTGACGACAATGCCGCGATTGACGGAAAGTCCGGCATCCCTGGCCAGCGCGGCACTCGGTCGAATGCCGACGGCCATGACCACCAGCGTCGCCGGGATGATCGTGCCGTCCTCGAGCTCGATGCCTTCGACGCGGGTCTCGCCGATGATCCTCTTGGTGCTGGCCTTGGTGATGATTTTGATGCCGCGGCCTTCGAGTTCACGCTCGAGCAGATAGCCGGCGGCGGGATCGAGCTGGCGCTCCATCAGCGTCGGCATCAGATGGATCACGGTGACATCCATGCCGCGCTCCTTGAGGCCAGCTGCGGCTTCAAGACCCAGCAGTCCGCCACCGATGACAACAGCCTTGCCGCGCGATTGCGCTGCAAGCAGCATCGCATCGACATCGTCGAGATCGCGGTAGGTCAGAACGCCAGGCAGATCATGGCCCGGAACGGGAATGATGAACGGCGCGGAGCCGGTGGCGATGACCAGCTTGTCGTAGCTTGCCACTTCGCCATGCTCCGACCTGACCGTTTTGGCCTGCCGGTCGATCTCCACCACCTTGTGGCCCTTGTAGAGCATCACACCGTGCCGGATGTACCAGCCATCGCCATGGATGATGATGTCTTCAAAGCTCTTTTCGCCCGACAGCACCGGCGACAGCATGATGCGGTCATAATTGACGCGAGGCTCGGCGTTGAAGATGGTGACGTCGAAGGCATCCGGCGCCGATTCGAACAAATGTTCAAGCATTCGTCCCGGCGCCATGCCATTGCCGATGACAACGAGTTTTTGCTTCTCAGTCATGGGATTACTCCGCTGCGGTCAGACGGGCGGCCGCGCTTTTCTGGCGGGCGACCCGTGCGGACCGTTTTTCTGAAATGGACTGCAACTGGATTTCGGACGGGTTCGCGCCGCCTTCATAGGCGGAGAGGAATTCGAGCAGCTCTTCCCGGTAGGCGTAGTAATCGGGATGGTTGAGCAGCGCCTTGCGCGAGCGCGGGCGCTCCAGATCCACCGCCATGATGTTGCCGATGCGGGCATTGGGACCGTTCGACATCATCACCACCCGGTCGGCGAGCAGGATCGCCTCGTCGACATCGTGGGTGACGCAGATGGCTGTGACCTGGGTTCGCTTCCAGACATCCATCAGCACGTCCTGCAATTCCCAGCGGGTCAGGCTGTCGAGCATGCCGAACGGCTCATCGAGCAGCAGCAGTTTTGGCGAGAGCGCAAAGGCGCGGGCAATGCCGACCCGCTGCTTCATGCCGTTGGACAGGTCCAGCGCCGGACGGTGCATCGAGTCCAGCAGGCCAACGCGCTGCAGGTAGTATTCCACCACATCGTTGCGCTCGGCCTTCGACGCGTTCGGGTAAACCCGGTCGACGCCGAGCGCCACATTCTCGTAGGCCGTCAGCCACGGCATCAACGACGGCGCCTGGAACACCACGGCGCGGTCAGGACCGGCCTGGGTGATGTGGCGGCCATCGAGAATGATCGCGCCTTCGGTGATCGGGTTGAGACCTGCGACCATCGACAGCACGGTGGACTTGCCGCAGCCGGAATGGCCGATGAGGGTTGTGAATTCGCCCTTCCTCATCTTCATCTCGAAACCGTCGACGACCGTCAGCGGGCCTTTCGGCGTCGGATAGACCTTCTTGAGCTGGCTGAATTCCAGGAAACTCTCGGCCCTCACCGCGGTTGACGCCGCGACATAGGCCCTGGGGAGCCGGTCCCTGCCAAGCGAAATCGGCACGATGTTGGGCAGTATGATCGTGCGTTCGGCCTCTGTGCCGCGCTCGGCGCCCACCTCCATCAGATAGCTGGTGATCTCGCGGCGAAGCCGGATGAAATCCTCATCCGAATTCATTCCGGCGCGGTTGCGCGGCCGGGCGATATCGACCGGAAAATCCGGGCCCAGCGTGGCGTTCGGACCGGGCTTGAGCGGAATGATCCGGTCGGCCAGAAGGATCGCTTCATCCACATCATTGGTGATGAGAATGATGGTCTTCTTCTCTTTCTGGCAGATGTCGGCCAGCTCATCCTGCAATTTGGCGCGGGTGAGCGCGTCGAGCGCCGAGAGCGGTTCATCCAGCAACAGCACTTCAGGTTGCATGGCCAGCGCACGGGCCACGGCTACCCGCTGGCGCATGCCGCCGGACAATTCGGCCGGCTTGCGATCGCGCGCATGGCCGAGACCGACCATGTCGATGTATTTGTCGACAATCGCCGCCCGCTCGGTGCGGGATCTTGTCTTGAACACGCTGTCGACCGCGAGGCTCACATTGCCCGCGACCGTCATCCACGGCATCAGCGAGTAGGACTGGAACACGACGCCGCGCTCGGGTCCGGGGCTGTCAACTTCGCGACCGCGGAAGATCACCCCACCCAGATCCGGCTTGATCAGGCCGGCCAGCAGCGAAATCAGCGTGGTTTTGCCCGATCCCGAGAAGCCGACAATGGCGATGAATTCGCCGTCAGCCACCTTCAGGTTGATGTCGCTGAGCACTTCGGTGCGGTCGGCGCCTTCGCCGTAGGATTTCGACAGGGCGGAAATTTCGAGAACAGTCATCCCATCCCCCTAGCGGTTGGCCGAGAAGGTGAAGGCGCGCTGCAGTGCGAACATCAGGCGGTCGAGCATGAAGCCGATGATGCCGATGGTCAGCACCGCAACCATGATCCTGGCCAGCGACTGCGACGAGCCGTTCTGGAACTCGTCCCAGACGAATTTTCCAAGGCCGGGATTCTGCGCCAGCATTTCAGCCGCGATCAGCACCATCCAGCCCACACCCAGCGACAGCCTGAGGCCGGTGAAGATCAGCGGCAGTGCGGACGGCAGCACCACGCGGGTGATGGTCCGGGAGGTCGGCAGTTGCAGAACCCGGCTGACATTCATCAGGTCCTTGTCTACCGAGGCCACGCCGAGCGCCGTGTTGATCAGCGTCGGCCACATCGAGCACAGCGTCACGGTCACCGCCGAGATCAGGAGCGATTTCGGCATCCAGTCATAGGGGGTGGCGTAAGTCGCCGAAATGATCATGGTGACGATCGGCAGCCAGGCCAAGGGCGACACCGGCTTGAAGATCTGGATCAGCGGATTGATGGCGCCGTTGAAGGTGCGCGACAATCCCGAGCCGATCCCAAGCGGAACCGCGATCAGCGTGGCGATGCCGAAGCCGAGGCCGACGGTGAACAGCGAGGTGACGATCTGGTCGCCATAGGTCGGCTTGCCGGTATAGGTGCGGAACTTTTGCTCCTTACCTTCGGCCGCCAGCTTTGCGTTGCGTTCGTCCTGGCGGTCATAGAAAGCCGTTGCTTTCTCGCGCTCGCGGACATGGTCCTCCCACAGATTGCCCGCCTGTTCCCAGACTTCCACCGGCCCGGGAACCGCGCCGAGCGAAGTCTGAACCTTCGGCGCCAGCGCGCCCCAGGCGAGCAGGAATGCGAGTATCCCGATCAGCGGAATGAGCAGCACGCGCTTGAGTTCGTTCATCTGGGTGCGCGGGCTGTCTCCGGCCAGCATGCGCAGGATCGGCACAAGCCAGGAAAATCCCAAGGCATCGAGCCAGCCACTGGCCCTGGTGATGGCGGAAAAGACCTTCTCGCGACCGGTCAGGTCGATGGGTGTGGTGTCGGTGGCGTTGGCCATCGTTTCAAATCCTTGGATAAAGACAATCATCGGGGCGGAGCGCCAGATCCGGCGCTCCGCACGAATAGCGTCGCCGCTCAGCCGCCGGCGACCTCGTCGCCCTTGAGGCCGATGCTCAGGCTGTCGAGATAGTCGTTGGGCTTCCTGCCGTCGTAGGCGATGCCGTCGATGATGTCGGCGGCGGGCGTCGGCGCGCGATAGCCGTCAGAGTCCCAGGGGAAGTCGGCCTCGTCGGCATGGCCTTCCTCGACCAGCATCTTCGCGGCCTCGAGATAGACGTCCGGCAGGTAGACCGACCTGGCGGCTTCATCGAACCACTCGTCCGACCTGGCTTCGGAAATCTGTCCCCAGCGGCGCATCTGCGAGAGATACCAGACGGCGTCGGAGTAATAGGGGTAGGTCGCGTAGTACCGGTAGAACACGTTGAAGTCCGGCACCTCGCGCTTGTCGCCCTTCTCGTACTCGAAGGTTCCGGTCATCGAATTGGCGATGACCTCGGCGTCGGCGCCGACATATTCGGGCCGCGCTAGGATCTCGACGGCTTCGGCCCGGTTGGCGTTGTCATTCTCGTCGAGCCATTTCGCCGCCCGGATCAGCGCCTTGGTCAGCGCCAGCGTGGTGTTGGGATACGCTTCCGTGAATTCCTTGGTCAGGCCGAAGACCTTTTCCGGATTGTTCTTCCAGATCTCGTAGTCAGTAATGACCGGCACGCCGATGCCCTTGAACACGGCGGCCTGGTTCCAGGGTTCGCCAACGCTGTAGCCATCGATCGTGCCGGCTTCCAGCGTTGCCGGCATCTGCGGGGGCGGCGTCACCGACAGCAGCGCCTCGGCGCCGATCTGGCCGGACGAATCCGAGGGAGAGTAGAAGCCCGGATGAATGCCGCCGGATGCGAGCCAGTAACGCAGTTCGTAATTGTGGGTGGAGACCGGGAACACCATGCCCATGTTGAACGCCCTGCCTTCGGCCTTGAACTTTTCGATGACCTTCTTCAGGGAATCCGCCTTGATCGGATGCAGCGGCTTGCCGTCCGGACCATTTTCCAGATGCGGCTTCATCAGGTCCCAGACCTCATTGGACACCGTGATGGCGTTGCCGTTGAGATCCATCGAGAACGGAGTGACGATATGCGCCTTGGTGCCAAAGCCGATGGTGGCGGCCAGCGGCTGCCCGGCCAGCATATGGGCGCCGTCGAGCTCGCCGGTGATCACCCGGTCGAGCAGCACCTTCCAGTTGGCCTGCGGCTCGAGCGTGACAAACAGGCCCTCGTCCTCGAAGTAGCCCTTCTCATAGGCGATCGCCAAAGGCGCCATGTCGGTCAGTTTGATGAAGCCGAGTTTCAACTCGTCCTTCTCGACGTCCAGCATGTCGGCATGGGCTTGGGTCAGCATGGTTGAGCAGGCCAGGGCCAGTGCGCTGACTGCGAGAGCGGTACGCCGTGTGAACTTCATGGTCATTCCCTGTCTCCTTTGGCGGTGCATTGACCGCAATAAAAAAGCCGCCAAACCGGAAGCGCCGCGGGAGGATGCGGGAACTTCGGTTTGGCGGCGTTGCCTGGTACGGGCCCGTCATTGGACCCGGATGTCAGCCTTGGAAAGCTGACTTAAACGAAGCAAACAGCGTGCCAGTTCAGATCAAAGGGAAATTATCGTGTTTTTTCAACGCAGCCTGGACCTGTTCACCCGGTCCCGCGATTTTTGCGCTGCGCAGCGATTGTGCAAAGCAGCAAAAACCGGCGGCTAAAAAATATCCAGTCCGCAGCAATGGCGAACAATCAGTCAGGCTTTCTGGCTCTCGATATAGGCATCCAGCTTGTCCGGATCGAAGATCGCGCCGTCGAAGAATCCGTCCGGCCCGAGATAGAGAAACCGAGAGGATGCGCCGACCGCGATGGTGCGGCTGAGGGCGCCTTCCACCTTGGAGTTGGCCGAGGGCACCGGAACGTCGATTGCCGAGAGAACGCTTCGATAGATGTCGGGCCGGAAAGTCTGGCGCGCGATGCCGGCATGGTGGGCGGTGTGCTCGACATAGCCCCAGCGGACCATCTGCGAATAGAACCAGAGCGCGTGGCTCTGCCACGGGAATGTCGCCACCCGGCTGTGGGGCTGGAAGAAATCCGGCGTCGCCGCCGGTCCTGACCGGCCGAGAATGGAGCCATCGAGCGCGGGCAGGATGACGCTTGCGGGTTGTCCGAGATAGGTGGGCTGGCTCAACAGCTCGGCAAGATCCGAATGGTTCTCGGGCTGGCCGCACCACTCGGCGGAGCGGTAGAGCGCGCGCAACAGGGCATGCAGCGTCTGCGGATCGCGGTCCGCCCATTCCTCTCGAACCGCCAGCACTTTTTCCGGGCTCGACGCCCAGATCGAGGATTTCGTCGTCACGATCCGCCCTGCCCCGCGGGCGACACCGACGGTGTTCCACGGCTCGCCGACGCAATAGCCGTCGATCTGGCCCGACGCCAGCGCATCTGCCATCAGCGACGGCGGCAGGATGACGATCTCGATATCCGCCTCCGGCGTCACGCCGGAGGCGCTGAGCCAATAGCGCAGCTCGAAATTATGCCCGGAGAAGGGATGCACCACGCCGAACTGCAGCGGCTTACGGCGCTCCGACTTTCCGGCGAACACGACTTTCGCCAGCGCTTCGCCCGCTCTCCTGGCGTCCAGCAGCTCAAAATCCTGCTGGCGCTGCATCTCGCCCAGCAGCCTGTTGCTGACGGTGATGGCGTTGCCGCCGAGCCCCAATGCCATCGGCGCGATCAGCCGTGTGTCAAACGGAGTAAGGCCCAGATTGGCGGCGATCGGCATCGGCGCGAGAGCGTGGGAGATCTCGAACTGGCCCACGGCCAGCTTGTCACGGACATTTGCCCAGGAGGTTTCGCGCACAAGATTGAGCGCAAGGCCTTCGGCTTCGGCAAAACCCCGCTCCCTTGCAGCAATCAGGATAGCGCTGTCGGTCAAGGGCAGGAATCCGGCGGTGAGCTCTGTCATCATCTATTTGCCCTCATCCCCAAGCAACCGCGCCGACATCACGAGGCTTTCGGCGACATCGGTGATTTTCCTGTTTCCGTTCATCGCCGCCTTGCGCAGCAGCTTGTAGGCGGTCTCTTCGTCGACGCCGCGCGACTTCATGATCAGTCCCTTGGCCTTGTCGACCACCTTGCGCTCTTCAAGCGCGCCGCGCGCCTCCTCGAGCTCCCGCTCCAGCCTGGAGAATGCATTGAACCGGCTGATCGCCATGTCGAGAATGCTCTTGACCCGTTCCTGACGCAGGCCGTCAACGACATAGGCCGATACCCCTGCATCGATCGCCGACTGCATGGCCTCCTTGTCGGAACGGTCGACAAACATGGCGATCGGCCGTTTCACAGCGCGGGAAAGCTGAAACATGTTTTCCAGCATGTCGCGATTGGGGTTTTCCAGATCAATGACGATCACGTCGGGTTCATGCAGCGCGATCTTGGCGGCAATGCCGTGCATTTCATTGATGACGGTGACCCTGGTGTGCCCGGCAGCCGAAAGGCCCGCCTCGATGATGGAAGCGCGGGTTGTATTCTCATCAATGATCAGCACAGACGGCAGCCGGTCGGTCATGACCACATTGTGCGCAGTTTGCAGAATTGTGCAATGCACAATACAGCGGGATGGTCCGGCCCGGGATCAGGCGCAGTCTCGCCGCAGGGATTCAGGACATATTCGATGCCCGGGAGCGTGTCAGTCGTCGGAGGCGTGCTTCAGGACGGCTCTGCCGGCGCACGTTGCCTCACCCCCCTCATAGCAAAAAACCTCCGGCTTGCGCCAGAGGTCTTGCATGAAGTCCCGCACCCGACATTGCCGGGCCGATGACCGGGCCGGGTCGAGAACCGCTCAGCGGTCGTCGTCCTCGTCTTCCGGTTCGGCGCGCTTCATCGACGAGAGCTTGGCGAAGACCGCATCGGCGTCGATTTCCTTCTCGCCGCCATCCTCTGCAGCCAGATTGGCGGCCTCAGTTTCGCGGACCGAAACCAGGACGCTGCCGTGATCGGCTTCAGGCGCCGCACCGCGGTTCTTCGACGCGCGTTCCACTTCCAGATCGAGATCGATCTGCGTGCACAGACCCAGCGTCACCGGATCCATCGGCGTCAGGTTCGCCGCGTTCCAGTGGGTGCGTCCGCGAATCTGCTCGATGGTGGACTTGGTGGTGCCGACCAGGCGGGAGATCTGCGCGTCCTTGAGTTCGGGATGATTGCGCACCAGCCACAGAATCGCGTTGGGACGGTCCTGGCGCTTGGACACCGGCGTGTAGCGCGGACCCTTGCGCTTGTTTTCGGGCACATGAACCTTCGGGTCGGAAAGCTTCAGTCTGTGCTCGGGATTGGCTTCGGCGACCGAAATCTCGTCGCGCGAAAGCTGACCGGTCGCCACCGGATCCAGACCCTTGATGCCTTGCGAGGCTTCGCCATCGGCGATCGCCTTGACCTCAAGCGGGTGAAGCTTGCAGAATTGCGCGATCTGATCGAAGCTCAGTGCGGTGTTGTCGACAAGCCAGACGGCGGTCGCCTTTGGCATGAGAAGCTGCTGTGCCATGAATACAATCCTCCTGTCCGTCCGCTCCGGGGGCGCGGGCCGTGGATGAAACCACCATTTCCGGGAAATCGGCGTCGTTATAACCGCAAGCCCGGTCAATTGCAATTGTTGCGTTGGGGTTTCGCGGAACCGGCCCAAGGTCTAATTGCCGCGACACGCTGCGCTGGTATTAATGATCGCCATGGAAGCCGGGTTGGGCTTATTATGACAGCAAGCGCATGCCCGTTAGTGAGGAGGTTCCAATGCCACAGAAACCGTACAAGATCCTGAAAGATGCAAAATCCAGAGCGTTGATCGATGATGAGACATATCAGAAATGGTACAAGCAGAGCATCAAGGATCCGGAGAAATTCTGGGACAAGCACGGCAAGCGGATCGACTGGTTCAAGCCCTACACCAAGGTCAAGAACACCAGCTTCACCGGCAAGGTCGCCATCAAGTGGTTCGAGGACGGCCTGACCAATGTGTCCTACAATTGCATCGACCGGCATCTGGAAAAGCGCGGCGATCAGGTGGCAATCATCTGGGAGGGCGACAATCCCTATGACGACAAGAAGATCACCTATCGCCAGCTTTACGATCAGGTGTGCCGCCTCGCCAATGTGATGAAGTCCAAGGGTGTCAAGAAGGGCGACCGGGTCACGATCTACATGCCGATGATTCCCGAAGCCGCCTATGCAATGCTGGCCTGCACCCGCATCGGCGCCATCCATTCGATCGTTTTTGGCGGATTCTCGCCTGACGCCCTGGCAGGCCGCATCTCCGATTGCGAATCAACCTTTGTCATCACTGCCGATGAAGGGCTTCGCGGCGGCAAGAAGGTCCCGCTCAAGCACAATGTCGACCTCGCCATCAAGATTGCCGAGCGCGATGGTGTCATCGTCAAGAACGTGCTGGTGGTGCAGCGGACCGCCGGAAAGATCGAGTGGTTTTCCGATCGCGACATCTGGTACCACGAGGCGATTGCTGCGGCCAAGCCCGACTGTCCGCCCGCCAAGATGAAGGCGGAGGATCCGCTGTTCATCCTTTACACATCGGGCTCGACCGGAAAGCCCAAGGGCGTGCTGCACACCACCGGCGGCTATCTGGTCTATGCGTCGATGACCCATGAATATGTCTTCGACTATCACGAGGGCGATGTCTACTGGTGTACCGCCGATGTCGGCTGGGTCACCGGGCATTCCTACATCGTCTACGGCCCGCTCGCCAATGGCGCGACCACGCTGATGTTTGAAGGGGTGCCGAACTATCCCACGCCGAGCCGGTTCTGGGATGTTGTCGACAAGCATCAGGTCAATATCTTCTACACCGCACCCACGGCGATCCGCGCCCTGATGGGGGCGGGCGACGACCATGTGACCAAGACCTCGCGCAAGTCGCTGAGGACGCTCGGATCGGTGGGAGAGCCGATCAATCCGGAAGCCTGGATCTGGTACTACAATGTGGTCGGCGAGAAGCGCTGTCCGATCGTCGACACCTGGTGGCAGACCGAGACCGGCGGCATCCTGATCACGCCGCTGCCGGGCGCCACGGCACTCAAGCCGGGGTCGGCGACGCGGCCGTTCTTCGGGGTGCAGCCGCAGCTGGTCGACAGCGACGGCGATGTGCTGCAAGGCACGGCGGAAGGCAATCTGTGCATCACCGATTCCTGGCCGGGGCAGATGCGCACCGTCTATGGCGATCACGAGCGCTTCATCCAGACCTATTTCTCCACCTACAAGGGCAAGTACTTCACCGGAGACGGCTGCCGCCGCGACGAGGACGGCTACTACTGGATCACAGGCCGCGTCGACGACGTGATCAACGTCTCCGGGCACCGGATGGGCACGGCGGAAGTCGAAAGCGCGCTGGTGTCGCATGATTCGGTCTCGGAGGCCGCCGTCGTCGGCTATCCGCACGACGTCAAGGGCCAGGGCATCTACTGCTACATCACCCTGATGGAGGGGCAGGAGGGCACCGACGAGCTGCGCAAGGCGCTGGTCAACCATGTCCGCCACGAGATCGGGCCGATCGCCTCGCCCGACAAGATCCAGTTCTCGCCGGGCCTGCCCAAGACCCGCTCGGGCAAGATCATGCGCCGGATCCTGCGCAAGATCGCCGAGGACGAATTCGGCGCGCTGGGCGACACCTCGACGCTGGCCGATCCCGGCGTGGTCGATGACCTGATCGCCAACCGGCAGAACAAGAAAAAAGGCTGATGCCCGGCATGCAGGCGAAAGCCTGATCTTGAAATTCGTATGCCGGCGGAAGAACCGCCTTGAAACCATGGAGCCCGCCAGATCATTCCGGCGGGCTTTTTTCATGAATGCGAGATGAAGAGCCTGTTTCGGGACGGTTCAGAGAGGGCAGTGCATGATCAGGGCATCACATTCGGGAAACAAGGAACCACCGCCATGAAAACCACCATGATCTTGACCGCTGCAGCCATGTTGATCTCAGTCCCGGCATTTGCCGGACAAAAGCTGGCCGCGCCGCAGGATGGACCGATGCTGGTCAAGTCCGCGCAATTCGCCATCAAGTCGCCAGCATCCAACACCTGTCCGGCGCCAGCCAAATCGACCGGCTGGATTTTCACCAGCAAGCCCGGAACGGTGTCTTACATGATTGTCCGCAAGGGCGGCGGCGTTGCCGGGCCTTTCAAGGCCGAAGCCGTGAAGGCCGCCTCGGGTGCGGGCGCAATGGCCACGATCAAGCGCGATTTCGAGGTCAATTCCGCCATTGATGCCGAATACCGCATCCTCGTTGCCGGCTCGGGCGGAATCGCCTCCAACTGGGCGCCCTTGCGGGCGAGCTGCAAGATCCAGCTGGGCGGCTGAAAATTGGATGAAGCTTTTGCCCTTGCAATCGGTCAAAACCCGATACAGACTGACGTGTCTTCAACAATTGAAAGGAGGTGATCCGATGTCGAGTGATTCCCAAAAGCCGGTTCGTACGATACGGATTGCCGGTCTTCGGAGCAGCCTCTGAAGAGCCGGTGATACTGGCAAGTCCCGGTCCTTCGCGAAGCGATCGGGCAGGCGTCCAACCGGCGCTGGAATTCACGAAGGCCACCCCTCGCGGGTGGCCTTTTTGATGTGTGCCTCCTGCGGCATCGCCCCCGAGAGCCCAGCCTCCTTGATCCGCGGGCGGCGCGACCTGGGGGTTGATGACCGGGGCATTTTCATGTTTGCTTGGGCTCATGGAAGGTGTGACGTGGTTCAGCGACACCGCTCCACCTGGCGCAACGACCGCCATCTGATCGGCCGAGGCCGATCGCAAAAACAATGATCGCTTTGTTAGTCGCGCACAACGAATGGAGAAGTTCCGATCGAAGTCCCGCAAGAGGCGCATGACATTGCCTTCATCACGGAAGTCTACCAGTCGATCCTGCGCGGAGACGGTATCGAGACCCCGCTCAGGGTCTACACCAGCCACTTTCCCGATATCCGATTCAGTTGGCAGGCCATTTGCGTTCGCCCGGTCGCCTATCACATCGCGGTGGGATTCAATTACGACGCGGATTTTTGGAGAGACTATCTTCCCGTCGCCCACCTCAACGCCATTCCAGCCCTCTCCGCACCCTTCGCCCATCGCGGACTGGTCGATACGCGCGACTTCATCTCGTCGCATGACTATGAGCATCTCGACATCTACAACCTGTTTTTCCGTCCACGCGACGAACTGAACTCATCGATGGGATTGTGGGTCTACCGGGACGGCGAGGACGTGGCGATGCTGACGGTCGACATCCCGCGCCGCTACTCAGAACAGGATCGCCAGAAGCTCGAACGCTCGCTCCGGGTGATATTTCCGCATCTCAAGAGCGCTTTCGCCTTGATGATGGATCTGGAACTGAAGCGCGACCGGCCGGAGACCGCTGTCTTCTGGCTGGAGACCATCCCCACCGCCGCCTACCTGGTCAACCGCAACTGCAAGGTGCTGGAAATGAACGAGGCCGGCATGCGGCTGGCTGGCAGCGAAGACTGCTCGCTGGCGATTGGCCGCAACCGAATGGTGCGGAGCGGCGCCGCGGCGGTGACGAAGGCGATCGAAGCCAGGGTGCGGCGCGTAGCGATGAGCCTGGTGCCCGAAGGCCCCTTCGCCATTCCCGACGGGGATCGTCCGCGGCTGTCCGGCTACTGCATTCCCGTCGGCACCGGCTCCCAGCGCGATTCGGTCTTGCGCCATTTCCGGGACCGCAATCGCGAGGTTCTGCTGGTTGTCGCCGATGCCGACGAAGTGCTGTCCAACCCTCCTGAAATCATCGAGACGGCGCTCGGACTGACTCCGGCCGAGGCCCGCATCGTGTCCGCTCTCTCCAACGGAGGCGGCTTGCGCGAGGCCGCCGACGCGGCAGGCATCGGCTACAATACCGCCCGCTCGCAGGTCGCCTCGGCTTCGGCGAAACTGGGCGTCGGGCGCCAGACCGAGCTCGTGGCCCGAGCCGTGCGCGCTGTCGGCGCCGTGTATCCTGCGCGGCGATTCACACGAAAATAGCCCCATCGAAAACACCCGCTGTCTGGTGCAATTGCATGATGCGCGCTCGGAACCGATCGCCAGAATGCGTCAAATCACACCAGAAGAGGAGACGCAAACATGAACACCATCGCACGCATCGCCAGCCGGTTCAGGCTGCTTGTCCTGGCAGGCGCCATCGCCACTCTCGCCGCCTGCCAGTCGGGATCGAGCGGATCGACTGCGGCATCGAGCTCCGAACGCCCGGCGACGGTCGCGGAGATCGAGGCCGTGGCTGTCGGCAACACCATCAACAATGCCATGACCTATAATACCGACGGCACCTACCTGTTCCGCGGCGGCAATCCGGGCCGCTACACGATCAGCAGAGGACGCATCTGCGTCACCTTCAACAGCGGTGGCCGCCGGTGTGACCGCATCGTCCATGATGGCGGCAGTCTGGTCATGATCAACCGCGACGGCAAACGCTTTCCGTTCGGCTGAGCCCTCGGGGCTTGTGGGTCTGGGGGCCTGGGAGGGATCCCGGCCCCGCTTGCCCGCCAGGAACGGAAAGGATGGGAGATGGCTTCGCGTCCTTCGGCTCCGAGCCGCACTTTGCCAGTCACGGCTCTCATTTCGATGTCCCGGCTGTGGGCTTGATCCTACAGGTCAACACCGTTTTAGTCAGGCAAAGCCCCGCTGCTGAGCCCCCATGCTTCAGCCCAGTCCGGCTGGCAGAAAGGCGGCTTAACGCATGGACTGCGACGATGATGATTTCCGAAGGATCCTGGGGTGCCCCGAGGGGCTGGCGGAGAGAGAGGGATTCGAACCCTCGAGACGGTTCCCCGCCTACACACTTTCCAGGCGTGCGCCTTCGACCACTCGGCCACCTCTCCGCATATCCGTCTGACGGGCAAGTACCCGGACATGCCGGCCGCTGTCAAGGCGGTCGCCCTGACGGAAAAGCCGGCATTGTATCGCCGCAAATCTCCGGTCCGGATCGGGCGGCACTATAGCCAAGACGCTTCTCTTGGCAACTGCTATCTGGCGGTTTGGAGAGACAATGTTCGGTTTGAGGGACTGGGGATCAGATCGCATGCGCAATGAAGGCCAGGACGACGCCTTCCGGGCTCCATTTCGCCATAACCGGTTCTTGCCCTGCTGCATGATTCCCCAGGTCGAAATTGATCCGGGGAATCATGCAGTCGTTCAAAGTGCTCCTGCATGATTCCTTAAATCGGTATCGATTCAAGGAAAAATCTTTGCAGCAGCCTTAAATTCGACTGCGGCCTCTGTGGGCTTCATTCAACGCACGGCCAACGCCCGGCGCGGCGGCCGTTTTGGACCTGCCGCCGCCAGTGGCAATTCCTGCCGGCCATTGCATGAATGTTTTCCGGGCTTTATGTCAGGGGCGCGGGTGCCATGGGCACGGCTATGATGCCCGGCCTTGGGCCTTGAGCGTACCGGAGGTTTTGCATGCGGTTTGTGGCACGGGTGGTGAGCATGATTTTTCTGGTGTTCGCGGTGATCGCCGGGCTGGTCGACGCCATTCAATCCGTCGCGGCAGGGCAGCCGGTCCTGACCCCGCTGATGGACGCCTGGTCGAGCAACAGTCCCGAGACGCTGGCGCTGTTTCAGGGTCTGTTTGCCAGCTATCTGCCGGCCTGGGTCTGGGATCCGGGCGCCCTGTGGGTCCTGGCGCAGCCGGCCTTTGCCGTCTTCCTGGTCTTGTCGCTGATCTTCTATCTGGCAGGGCATCGCCGGACCAGACCGGCAGGCCGGTTCGCGGCCTGACCATTTGACTTTGGTGACGGCCTTGATCCGCCGCCGGTCGGATCAAGGTCGATGCGGGATGCCTTATCGCGGCGGCAGAAGGAGTTGCCATGTTTCTGGTCGAGATGTTTCAACGCAAGACCACCATGCCGACCGCAGCAGAAGCGCTTGCGGGCCGCGCCGATCCGGTCGAAACCGCTTCCACCCATTTCGTCAATGGCCGGCCGCTGAAGGGGCCTTTCCCGCAAGGGTCGGAGATCGCCTGTTTCGCCATGGGGCGGTTCTCGGCTGCCGAGAGACTGTTCTGGCCGCTCCACGGGGTCCATGTCACCGCAGCCGGCTATGCTGGCGGCTTCACCCCCAATCCGACCTATCAGGAACTGATGACAAGCCTCACAGGGCACGCCCAGACAGTCATGGTGGTCTTCGACCCGGACGTGATCACTTACCGCGCCTTGCTCAGGATCTTCTTTGAAGGCCATGACCCGACCCAGGCGATGCGGCAGGGCAATGACATCGGCACTTTCTTCCGCTCGGCGATCTTCACGACGAGTCCCTTGCAGCTCGAACAGGCCGGAGCGGCCCGCCAGACCTATCAGGAAGCCCTGACGGCAGCCGGGCACGGCGGACGGATTGTCACCGCGATCGCACCGCTCACCGAGTTCCATTATGCGGAGACCAACCACCAGCAGCATGCAGCCAGAAATCCCGGCGCCCGAACCGGCCTGAAGGGGACCGGGGTTGGGTTGCCCGACCTGGCGTAAAGCCTGACCGGATTGAGGCTCGTCCGATGACGCGAACGCCGGCGGTTTCTCCGTGCGGGCTCAAAAATCGGCGTTGGCTTCTGCCCAAAGCCATGCAAGGATATGCGCTTCCGGTCTCGCTCGGCCGGCACATTCCGCAGGTCTGCCCATCCGGGCATGCGGGAGGACCCATAAAGATCAACAGATAACCTACAGGGCTGCACATCATGAAACGCACGCTTTTGAGCTTCCTCGCTATGGCCGCCATGTCGGCGACCGCCATGGCCGCCGACATCAAGCCGGCAATCATCTATGACCTCGGCGGCAAGTTCGACAAATCCTTCAACGAGGCTGCCTTCAACGGCGCCGAGAAGTTCAAGACCGAGACCGGGATCGAGTACCGCGATTTCGAAATCGCCAATGACGCCCAGCGCGAGCAGGCGCTGCGCCGCTTCGCCAAGGACGGCAACAACCCGATCGTCATGGCCGGTTTCTCCTGGGCCTCGGCGCTCGAGAAGATCGCCGCAGAATATCCGGACACCAATTTCGCCATCATCGACATGGTGGTCGACAAGCCCAACGTGCGGTCCGTGGTCTACAAGGAACAGGAAGGCTCCTATCTGGTCGGCGTGATGGCCGCCAAGGCGTCGCAGACCGGTACAGTGAGCTTCATCGGCGGCATGGACATCCCGCTGATCCGCAAGTTCGCCTGCGGCTACAAGGGCGGCGTGCTGGCCACCAATCCCGACGCCAAGGTGCTTGAAGCCATGACCGGCACGACGCCGGACGCGTGGAACGACCCGGTCAAGGGCGGTGAGATCACCAAGTCGCAGATCGACCAGGGCTCCGACGTGATCTATGCGGCCGCCGGCGGCACCGGCATCGGCGTGCTGCAGACAGCGGCCGACGCCGGCAAGCTCGGCATCGGCGTCGATTCCAACCAGAACGGCCTGCAGCCGGGCAAGGTGCTGACCTCGATGGTCAAGCGCGTCGATGTGGCCGTCTACAATGCCTTCATGGACGCCAAGAATGACACGTTCTCCTACGGCTTCAGCTCGCTGGGCCTCGCCGAGGACGGCGTCGACTACGCCATGGACGACAACAATGCGCCGCTGGTCAATGACGAGATGAAGGCCGCCGTGGAAGCCGCCAAGGCCGACATCATCGCCGGCAAGATCACCGTGCACGACTACATGTCGGACAACGCCTGCCCCTATTGATGGGTCGGCGGCCTGCGGGCCGGATGAAGGATCGGGACGGCCGGGCAAGAGATTGCCCGGCCGTTTCCTTGCGCGACACCGCGTCCCCGGTCTATAGCCGGCAGGACGTCGAAACAGGACACAGCACAATGGCCGAGATCCGGACCCACAGGGGCGACATTTCCGATCAAGCAATGGCGCGCTATACAGGCGATATCGCCATCGACACGGAGACATTGGGCCTGGTGCCGCGACGCGACCGGCTGTGCGTGGTGCAGCTGTCGCCCGGCGACGGATCGGCCGATGTGATCCAGATCGCCAAGGGCCAGACAAGTGCGCCCAATCTTGTCGCCCTGCTTGAGGACCCGGAAAAGCGCAAGCTGTTCCATTTCGGCCGGTTCGACATCGCCGTGCTCTACAATGCCTTCGGCGTCACCGCCACGCCGGTGTTCTGCACCAAGATCGCCTCGCGGCTCTGCCGCACCTACACCGATCGCCACGGGCTCAAGGATGTGACCAAGGAGCTTCTCGACATCGATCTGTCCAAGCAGCAGCAATCCTCGGACTGGGCCGCCGAGACACTCACACAGGCCCAGCTTGAGTATGCCGCCTCCGATGTGCTGCACCTGCATGCGCTCACCCGCAAGCTCACCGAACGGCTGGTGCGCGACGGCCGCGAGGCTCATGCGGAAGCCTGCTTCGAATTCCTGCCGACCCGCGCCAAGCTCGACCTGCTGGGCTGGGAAGAAACCGACATTTTTGCGCACAGCTGATGCGGGCGCGCGTCGTCGCCTTGGCCGGCCGGATCAGTCGGAATGGTCCTGTTGGCGACCTGATTTTCCGGAACGCAAGATGAGCGCGGTCGAAGCGCTCAGGCGGCAATTGCAAAAGCTCGCCGAATAAATCCCGTGAATCTGAAACTTTCTGCCTGCGGTCTTCGTCTCTTGGAATGTCGGTGCCTCAGCGCCGTTCGATTTTCAAAGGAGATTGATATGAAAAAGACACTTCTCGCAGCTTCGGCCAGCTTCGCCATCGGCCTGAGCGGGTCCTACGCGTTAGCCGCAAGCCATGCCGGCATGGGCGTGATGGGCGAAGATCAGGACGTATCAGGTGGTACGGTCACCGCCTCCTCGGTCACGGCGCCCGCCAATGGCTGGCTCGTGGTCCACCGCACCGACGATGAGATGAAGCCCGGTCCGGTGGTTGGCTATGCGCCGCTCAAGGCCGGTGAGAACATGGACGCGGCTGCCATCCTGACCGAGCCGGTCGCAAGCGGCGACAAGCTGATGCTGATGCTTCATGGCGAGGAAGGCGGCACGCGGACGGGTATTTTCGAATACACGCTCGGCGCCACGGAAGACGGCCCGGTCCGCATGGACGGCAAGCTGGTCATGGTCGTCATCACGGCGAAATAGGCTGCCACAGCCATTGCAGCGTCCGGACAAGGGTCCGGGCGCTCGCAACCGGTTGGTTCAGAGCGCGTTCGCAACGCCGCGGGCAATTTCGGATCGAGACCGGCTGCTTCAAACGAGACCTTCCACCGCCGGCACGCGACTGCGATCCCGCGCGGGCAACCCGCCGGGGTGATGGGGAGGATTTCAGTCCGGAGGGCCGCACGCGGGCTTTGCCTTCGGAATTGGGTTTGGGTGGTGCATGGTTTGCATGCACCGGGGTGGCGCAACGCGCGCGCGGCCCGAGATTTGCCGGATGATGTCCGCATCCGACAGGCGTCTGCCTTGCCCTTGAGCTTCGGCCCGGACGAGGCCTTGGCTTTTGGGCGTGGAGCGCGTCCGGCACGAATCCCGGGGTCTATCACCCCACAATCCGCCACAGGCCCGTCCCGCCGTCCCTACGCTGATCTCGCCTGACGACGAGCTCCGTAGGCGAGGGCGAGTCCGGTGGCTGGCTTGGCCCGGTCC
>Ga0180016_100005_pt1 | contig 180634 bp, 177 predicted proteins | sample KR46_M_MetaG_FD_129673 | JGI IMG/M metagenome (GOLD analysis project Ga0180016, IMG submission 129673) | Groundwater microbial communities from the Olkiluoto Island deep subsurface site, Finland - KR46_M_MetaG | ecosystem: Environmental > Aquatic > Deep subsurface > Groundwater | place... | reverse complement strand
TGAAGTATTCCAAGGTGAAGCAGCCGACGGTGACGCCGACATCAGCGGCGACCAGGCAGCACGACATCGCCATTCCGATGTTCGGCTACAAAAACCATGCGGGCATCGACCGAACCCACGGCTCTTGCCAACCAGCAGCAAGTAATACCGACCATGATTGCCAGCATCTGCCGTCGAAAGCGCCTTTGAATTGAGCATGTGCTACAGCTTCCCCAGAAGACATGCAACCATCAAGTTGACATCACTTAGCCAGGTTTGCCGGTAGACGCCGGATCTCTTCAGAGCGAAGAACCGGCCTGGCAGGTGACCGGTTCGGGCTTTATTGAAACAATCCAGCACAACGCGGTTTTCCTCGGTCAGATAAGCCCGGTTCGGCACCAGAAGACGCATGTGAACGTCGTTCCAGCGGCGATAGGTTCCGGCAAGTCCATTTCGAATTCGCCGGAGCCGGGCCAGCATTCCACTGTTCGCCCCGACCAGATTGTCCGGATGCTGCCTGTAGGAGATGGTCGGTTGCTTGTCATAGACGAACTGGCCACCAGCAGCCGTGATGATGATATAGGCCCACCAGTCATGGCTCACGAATGGGCCTGCCCGACTGGAATCCCGCACGAGACGGAATGCATCCGGATTGAGGATCATCGTATTGCCGCCGGCGATGGATTGCACCAGCGCATTGCGAAATGCCGGGGTGCGCCGGAAGAGCGGCGAGAAACCCGCATCTTCCCCAGCTTCAGTCATCGACCTTGTCCTGCCGCCAATCCCTGCGGGGCCCGGAGGGGTCACGGCAAGCAGCTCAAGACCGCGCTCGATCTTGTTGGGGTACCAGATGTCGTCCTGATCCGAAAACATGTAGGCATCATGGGTATCGGCGGCGCGTTGCAGCAGGCTGCGGTAGTTCTCGGCAAATCCCTTCCGGGGACCCTCGAACCTGATGATCTGACAGCACCCGCTGGCGGCAAACTCATCGAGGATGGTCGAGGTTTCATCCGATGAGCCGTCATCTGAAACATAAAGGGTTATTCGGCCCACTGTCTGCGCGGCAATCGATGTCAGCTGTTCCTTGAGGAAACGCGCCCCGTTACGGGTTCCCAACAGGATCGCTATCGAGGGATGGGTATCGCGATGCGACTGCTTGTCCATGCCGGGCTGGTTTCCGTTCATGATGCCTGCATAAGGCCGATTATGGTGACAGTATGAAATTGTTCTATTTGGGGAAACACTTGATTTTGTGACAGTTCACCAATTGTGATAGGCCGTGGTCTTGCTGATGGGCTTTGGATGGGTATCCTCGGAATCTGCGGTTCCCGCTCCGCCGGTAGGTCCGCTTTAGGCCGCTTGCTTGCGACATGCAATCACCCGAAGCGGTGGTTGGTCACGGATCGAGGACTTGGGATTGGCATTTCCGGCGCCAACTATTCCCGGCGTAGGTCCCGCGGATCCGGAAGGCGCCGGCCTATTGCGGTGCCCAGCCCCGGCCGGTGGCGACTTGCAGGCTTATCCAGTTGTTGGCCAGCGCCTGCACCGCCTGAGCCAGCGAAAGCCGGGCCGAGGCGCGCGAGCGTTCCGCATCCAGAAGGGTAAGCAGCGTGGTGGTGCCGCCCGAATAGGTCAGCTGAGACAACTCGACCGCGCGTGAATAGGAATCGGCCGCTGCGCGCAGACTGCCGAGCGCCCGCTGCGCGCGCAGCACCTTGCCTTGCGCAGACTGGGTTTCCTCGACAGCAGACAGGATGAGCGCCCGCCAAGAGAGTTCCGCCTGCCGCGCCCGGCTGATGGCCTGATCGCGATCGGCGCGAAGCTTGGGCTGGTTGAGAACCGGCAGCACCAGGGTCGGTCCGAACGACCAGTTGGTGGCCGACGAGGCGGTGATCTCTCCCGACAGCGTGATGGAGGGGTACAGCTGCGCTTCAGCGACGCCGATGGCGGCGACCGCGGAGGCGAGGTCGCGCTCGGCTGCGCGTATGTCGGGTCGGTTGCGCAACAGGTCCGCCGGAACGCCAGCCGCCGTTCCGGATTTGGGCCGGGGTTGCGCCGCGCCCTTCTGCAAGGATGCGCGCAATGGGGCCGCTGGTTCAGCAAGCAGCGTGGCGATGGCGTAGACCGCCGAATCAAACCCGCTTTCTAGATCGGGCAGCGAGGCGCGCGCCTCTTCCAGCAAGGCCCGGGCCTGGACGCGATCGAGCTCGGTTGCCGTGCCGGCGTCTTCCTGGGCGCGGACCAGCTCGAACGTCCGCTCGCGGGTGGCGATGGTCTGGCGTGTCAGTTCCAGCGTCTCCTGGAAGTAGCGGGCGTCGACATAGGCGCCGGTGAGGCTCGCGAGAAACGCCAGGCGCGCCGTGCCGATATCGTAGTCCGCACTCTCGGCCTGGGCACGAGCCTGCTCGACAGCCCGGCGCTGGCCGCCAAATAGGTCAAGCACGAGCGAAGCATTGAAGACGGCGCTGCTGGTCGTGGCCGTGGGGGAGGCGGACCCGCCGGAGCGGATCGAGGCGCCGCTCAGGTTGCCGCTGAGGGCGCTGGCGCCCGTGGAGCGAAGCGCGGCACGCGCCTCCTCGACGCGTTCGATCGCGGTCTGGATGCTCAGGTTCTGTGCAAGCCCCCGCTCGACCAGCGCGTCAAGCTGCGGTGCGCCCAGGCCCTGCCACCATTTGACCAGGGCAACATCGCCCGCCGAGATCGTGCCTCCCTCGACATAGCTCGCGGGCGTTGTCGCATTGAGCGAATTGTAGTCGGGACCGACGGATGTGCAGGCGGACAGGCTGATGAGGCTGGCAGTGATGATCGATATGCGGGGAAAAAGGGTCATGAGGGCGTCTCGCTTGCAGGGATTTTGGCGGGCATGATCCGCCGGATGACGACGTAGAATGCGGGAACAACGAAAATGCCGAGGATGGTGGCGCTGATCATGCCGCCCAGAACCCCGATGCCGATGGATTTCTGTGCCGCCGCGCCTGCGCCGGTAGCGGTCGCCAACGGCACCACGCCCAGCATGAATGCCATCGAGGTCATCAGGATCGGACGCAGACGCTGACGCGCCGCCGTCGTCGCGGCTTCGACAAGGGCCATGCCCCGGGCCTGCAGGTCATTGGCGAATTCGACAATCAGGATGGCGTTCCTGGCCGCCAGGCCGATGGTCGTCAGCATGCCGACCTTGAAATAGACGTCATTGGCCTGGTCGAACAGCCATGTGGCGAGCAGCGCGCCGAAGACGCCGACGGGAACCGCCAGCATGACCGCCAGCGGGATCGACCAGCTCTCATAGAGTGCCGCCAGGCAGAGGAACACCACCAGCACCGAGAGCGCGTAGAGATAGGGCGCCTGGTTGCCGGACTGGCGCTCCTGGTAGGCGAGCCCGGTCCAGCTGGCGCCATAGCCGCCGGGCAGGGCCGCCACCAGCTCCTCCATCTTTTCCATCGCAACGCCCGAGCTGGACGCAGAGGACTGCGAACCGGAGATCGACACCGCATTCACGCCGTCGATGCGCGCCAGCGCATTGGCGACGGGCTCCCAGCTGGTGGTGAGAAAAGACGGGAACGGCACCATCTCGCCACTGGAATTGCGGGCATACCAGGCCTCGATGTCCTCAGGCTGCATGCGATGCTCGGCCGCGGCAGTGACGATCACCGGGCGCAAGGATGATCCGAGCGCGAAATCGTTGACCTCGGTGCCCGAGAAAATGACCGACAGTATGGCGTTGATGTCGGACACGCTGATGCCGAAGCTTTCGGCCTTCTGCTGGTCGATGGTGATGCGCAGGGCTGCCTTCTGCTCAAGCCCCGTGGCGCGCACATTCTCCAGTTCCGCAGTGCCTGCGGCGCTGGCGATCAGCTGGTTGGCCGCCTCCGTCAGCGCTTCAGCGCCATTGTTTGCCTGGTCGACAAGATACATCGAGAACCCGGAGGAATTGCCGAGACCGGGGATCGCAGGCGGCTGCATGAAGATGACCTGGCCGGCGCGGTAGCCGGCGAAATGCCGGTTGGCGCGGGCGGCCAGGGCGCTGGCTGCGAGGCTGGCGTCCTGACGGTCATCGAAATCGCGCAGCCGGATGAATGTCATGGCGGAGTTCTGGCCGCTGCCATTGAAGCCGAAGCCCAGCGCGGAGAAGGTCGAGGACACACTCTCCTTCTCGGTGTTGAGCATGTAGTCCTCGATCTCGTCGAGCGCGACGCGGGTCTGCTGGGTGGTTGCTCCCTCCTGCAGCGAGACCATGGCCATCAGCACGCCCTGGTCCTCGGCGGGCAGGAACGATGAGGTGATCTTCGGGTAGATCAGCGCGGCCCCGCCGATGATCAGTGCGAGCACGCCCAGCATCAGGATCGGCCGGCTGAGCGACCGTGTGACGACCTTGACATAGCCGGAGGTGAAACGGTCGAAACCGCGATTGAACCAGCGCGCCGGCGCAATCAGCGCCTTGTCGCCATGCGGGCGGAGCATGGTGGCGCAGAGCGCGGGCGTCAGGATCAGCGCGACGGCGGCCGAGAGGATCATGGCGGTGATGATGGTGATCGAAAACTGGCGGTAGATGATGCCGGTCGAGCCTGCAAAAAACGCCATCGGAAGAAACACCGCGCAGAGCACCAGCGCGAGGCCGATCAGCGCTCCGGTGATCTGGCCCATGCTCTTTTCGGTGGCGGCGAGGGCGGAGAGTTTTTCCTCCTCCATCAGCCGCTCGACGTTTTCGACCACGATGATCGCATCGTCCACCAGCAGGCCGATGGCCAGCACCATGGCGAACATGGTCAGCGTGTTGATCGAATAGCCTGCCACCCACAGGACCGCGAAGGTGCCGAGCAGGACAACCGGCACGGCAATGATCGGAATCAGCGTCGCCCGCCATTTCTGCAGGAACAGCAGGATCACGGCCAGCACCAGCAGGATGGCCTCGAACAAGGCCCATTTGACCTGTTCGATGGACAATTCGACAAAGGGCGAGGTGTCATAGGCGGTCTCGATGGTGACGCCCTCGGGCAGGGAGGCCGAGAGACCCTGCAGGACCTCGCGAACCGCCGCCGCGGTGTCGACGGCATTGGCGCCGGTGGCCAGGTTGACGCCGAAGCCCGCGGCATTGGCGCCGCTGAAAATCGAATCCGAACCGTAACTCTCCTGGCCGATCTCGATTTTCGCCACATCGGCAAGGGTCACCGAAGCGCCGTCTTCTGCGGTCTTGAGAAGGATGTTCTCGAATTCCGTCACCGAAGTGAGCTGGCTTTGCGCGGTGATGTTGGCGGTGAACTGCTGTCCGGTGACAGTCGGCTGCTTGCCGAGCGAACCGACCGATACGGTGGTGTTCTGCGCGGCGACCGCTGCCGTCACATCGGACGGCGTGAGCTGGTATTGCGCAAGCTTCAGCGGATCAAGCCAGACGCGCATGGCATAGCCGGAGCCGAAGGAATTGATGTTGCCTACGCCCTCGGTGCGCTGCACGGGCCCCTCAACGGTCTCCGCCAGGATATTGCCGAGTTCGACCGTGGAATAGCGGTTGTCGGCCGAGACGATCGCCCCGACCATCAGAATGGACGAGGTTGAACGGCGCACGGATACACCGCTGGTCTGAACCGAGGTGGGAAGACGTGACTCGACCTGGGCGACGCGGGTCTGCACTTCGTTTTGGGCGTCGACCGGATCGATGCTGTCATCGAAGGTGAGCGAGATGCTGGATGAGCCCTCGCTGGAGCTCGATTCGGTGTAGAGCACGCCCTCGATCCCCGTCAGGCCGTCCTCGATCTCCATGGTCACGGAGTTCTGAACCGCCTGGGCTGTGGCGCCGGAATAGGTCGCCGAAATGCTGACCGTCGTCGGCGCGATATCGGGATATTGCGACACCGCGAGCTGGGTCAGGGCAAAGCCGCCGGCCAGCATCGTGACGATGGCGAGTACCCAGGCGAACACAGGGCGATGAATGAAGTACTGGACCATCAGGAGGCCTCCGAGGGAAGTGGGGGCCCGTCAGGGCTTGGCAGGCGCGGGCTGGCCGGCCGGGACGGCATCGGCGATGCCGGCGTCTTCAACGAGGCCGTCTTCGCCGATGACAACGTCCACCGGTTCGACCTCCATATCGGCGCGCAGCGATTTCAGCCCGTCGACTATGATCTTGTCGACGGCCTCCAGGCCATCGGTGACGATCCAGGAGTTCCGATGGCTGCCGCTCTCGGTGAGATTGACCAGTGCCGCCTTGCCGTCGCGGACGATGAAGGCGGTCAGGCGGCCGTCGCTGGTGCGGCTGGTGGCCCGTTGCGGCACCAGAACGGCCTCGGTGGTGCCGAGTTCGACCGCGACGCGCAGGAATTGTCCTGGCAGGATCAGCCGATCGGAATTTGGAAACTCGATGCGCAATTCGATCGTGCCGGTGGTGGCGGAGACCGCTGTTCCGGGGCTGACGAAGGTTCCCTGGTCTTCATAGAGCGTGCCGTCCTCAAGTGTCAGTCTGGCGTTGAGCGACTGGCCACGCGTGATCTGGCCGGAACTGATGCGGCTTCTGACCCGAAGCATGCGGGCGCTCGATTCCGTCAAGTCCACATAGATCGGATCAAGACGGCGCACGGTGGTCAGCGCGTCGGTCTGGTTGGCGGTCACCACCGCGCCCACCGAGACCGCCGAAACGGAGGGAATGCCTTCGATGGGGCTGCGGATTTCGGTGCCGTCGAGATTGATCTGGGCAAGCGTCACGGCAGATCGGGCGCTGCTGAGCGACGCCTTCGCGGTGAGCAGATCGACTTCGGCAGTGTCGAGCTGGACCTGCGTCACGCCGCTCCCGGCAAGGCTCCGGTACCGGTTCACCGTGGTTTCAGCGGCTGCCACCGAGGCTTCGGCGCCGGCCTGCTCGGCCTCAGCCGCGGCCAAGGCTGCCAGATAACGGTCACGTCCGAGCGTGAACATGAGATCCCCTGCCTTGAGCGCTTCTCCGGGCCGGTAATTGATCTCTTCGATAATACCCTCCACCGTCGGGCGGATGCTGGCTTCCTGAAAAGCAGCTGCGCGGCCGGGAAGGGTGACCGTGTAGGGGACTGTTTCAACCTCGGCGGTGATGACGCCAACGGCGGCCGGGCCTTGCGGCCCGGGCGGAAACCCCTGGGCAGTGGCGGACTGGCTCAGTCCCAGAGCAATTGCTACAATCGCCCCCAACAGTGTGGGTCGTGCTCGTGAAGAATGACTTTTCATGAGGGGCGGTCTCGCTCGTCAGAACTGGGGGCAGTCTCTGGTGGTGCGATCCTGACAGATGGGGTTCATCTGTTTCGGTCAGACCACGAGGGCATTGACATGGAGAGTCTCATTGCACGAAAATGCACTGTGTGCAATATTTGCGCTGTGAGAAAGTAGAGGGCGGAGAAATCATGGAGAATGCATTGAGAGTGCGGCGCCGCGCGCAGACGGCCAGGGAGATCCATGTCGCGGCTTTGGAGCTGTGCCAGGAACACGGCCTCGACGCCGTGACCACGGAGGCGATCTCCAGCCGCGCCGGCATCAGCCTGCGCACATTCTTCAACTATTTCCCCAACAAGGAAGCGGCGATCGTGCATCGCCCGCCTGACTTTCCCGAAGCGGCGGCGAAGGAATTTGCCGAGGGAAACGGAAGCTTGCTCGAAGACATGCGCGGGCTGCTGGTCGCCCATCTCACCCAGATCGACCAGAACAGAAAAGCGGGACTTCTGATCCAGGCGCTCCTGCGCGACAACCCCGGCCTGAAGAACGCCCATGAGGCATCCATGCGCGGATTGATATCGGAACTTGCAACCATTCTAGCGACACGGCTGGGTCCCGACAAAGATCATCTGGGTGACATTCTGGCTGTCGTGGTTATTTGTGCGATCAAGAAAGCCCTTGATTCCTGGTTGGTCGAGGAGGACAGGCTGCTTGCCGACAGCATCGACGAGATCCTGGTGAACCTTCAGCAGCTTGGATTGGTGTTGCAGTAACCGGGCCCTTTCTCAGCCGTAGATGCGCTCAGCTGTAGATGCGGTCATCCATCGGTGTACGGGCGATCAGGGTGGTCAGGCCGGTGAGCATGGCCGCCTCGGCGCGGTTCTGCTTGGCATGCGGGTTCCAGACCACATGCACGTCGATCGCCGGCGGCGCGTCATAGGGCGGCAGCCGCCACAGCCTACCGCGCTCCACATCCTCGCGCACCACATGCAGCGGCAAGGGGCCGATGCCGAGCCCGGCGATGATCATCCGCCGCACCTCTTCGAGATTGGGCGAGGTGCCGACAATGCGGGCGTCGAGCTGCGCCTCGGCGCGCATTTTCGCCACAGGCCGGAGTGCGTCATCCATCTGGTCGGTGACGAAGCTCACCGACGAATGGCCGGCGAGATCGGCCATGGTGACGCCTTCGCGACCGAAGAGCGGATGGGTCGGGCCGCAGAACAGGCCGAAATACTCGCGGAACAGCCGCCGGTATTCAAGCGCCGGACTGCGGTCCATCACCAGGCAGATGGCAAGCGAGGCGCGGCGCGCGGCAACGGCCGTCAAGGCCCCGCGGCTCGCCATAACCTCGATCGACAGCGTGGCGCGGGGATGATCCGTATGGAACTTGGTGAGCGTCGCGTTCAACAGGGGGCTGACGACATGGCTCGCCATGACGATGCGGACATGGCCGCTGACCTCGTCCTCGACATCCCGGATGACCGTTCCCAGGCGAAGAATGGCGCCGTGGATGTCGATCGCCTCGTCATAGAGTAGCCGCCCGGCGGCGGTGAGTTCGAAGCGCCCGGGCTTGCGGTTGATCAGGCGCTTGCCGAGCCGGTCTTCCAGACGCTTGAGCGCGCTTGAGACGGTCGGCTGCTTCAGGCTCAGCCGTTCGGCGGCCTCCGTCACCGAGCGGGAATCGGCGAGCACGAGGAATGTGCGGAGCAGATTCCAGTCGAGGTCGCGGGCCAGGCGTTCGGGCGGGGTGAGGCTGAACATTTCATTATTGATATCATCAATGAACACAATATCAATTATCTATTTGATCAATACGCTCTGAGCCAACATCATGCTCCCAACAAGAAGACGCCGGGGAGCGTTGAGACCATGAGCATCGAACAACGCGAGGCGCGGCAGCCGTGGATTCTGCTGACGCCAGCCCTCACGGCAGTCACCCTGCTGCTGATCGTGCCGCTCATCTTCATCGTCGTCTATTCGTTCTGGCTCAAGAGCGCCGTGGGCGCCGACACGCCCGGCTTCTATCTCGACAATTGGCAGGAAGCGCTGACCGACCCGTTCTATCGCGACATCCTGCTCAACACGCTCAAGATTTCCGCCATCACCACGCTCGCCTGCGCACTTCTGGGCTATCCGGCGGCCTATTTCATTGCCCGCTCGAAAGGCAACAAAATGGTGCTTCTGGTGTTGCTGATGCTGCCGTTCTGGATCAGCTACATCATCCGCACGATGAGCTGGATCAACATTCTGGGCGTCTCCGGAGCGCTCAATGCGGCGCTGATCTGGGCCGGCATCATCAATGAGCCGATCCAGATGCTCTACAACGAGACCACCGTGATCCTTGGGCTCGTGCACTTCCTGCTGCCGTTCATGGTGCTCAACATCTTCGTGAGCCTCGATGGCATCGACACCAATCTCGAGGACGCGGCCTCCTCGCTCGGCGCCACGCGCTGGCAGGGCTTCCTGCAGGTGACGCTGCCGCTGTCCCTGCCTGGCCTTGCCGCGGGCGGGCTGCTCTGCTTCGTGCTGTCCGCTGGCACCTACATCACGCCGGTGATCCTCGGCGGCCCGCGCGACGCGATGTTCGCCAACCTGGTCTACGAGGCGATCATCCGCCAGCTCGACTGGCCGCTTGGCTCTGCGCTGTCGCTGCTCTTGCTGATGGTGCTCGGCGTGCTGGTGCTGATCTACAACCGCTATCTCGGCATGGCGCAACTGGCGAAGGGGCTTGGCTGATGGGCTGGCGTCTGATCCGCATCTACACGATCCTGGTCTATCTGTTCATGTTCCTGCCGATTGCGGTGGTGGTGCTGCTGTCGTTCAACGCCAACCAGTTCGGCAGCTTCCCGATGACCGGCCTGTCGACCCGCTGGTTCGAGGCCTTGTGGAACAATGACGCGATCATGCGCGCCTTCCGGACCTCGATCGTGCTGGGTCTGATGACGGCTGTGATCTCGACCGTGCTCGGGGTTCTCGCAAGCCTCGCGCTGGTGCGTTACAAGATTCCGGGCCGGAACCTGATCACCACGCTGCTGATCGCGCCGATCCTGGTGCCCGAGGTGGTGCTCGCCGTGGCGCTGCTGCTGTTTCTCAATTTCCTCAATTTCGGCAAGAGCTTCACCCTCCTGCTCGCCGGCCACGTGATCTTCACGCTGCCCTTCGTCATTCTGGTGGTGCAGGCGCGGCTGGTCAGCATCAAGCGCGATGTCGAGGAGGCGGCGATGAGCCTCGGCGCGTCGCCGATGCAGACCTTCTTTGCGATCACGCTGCCGCTGCTGATGCCGGCGGTGGCGGCGGGCGGCCTTTTCGCCTTCACCATCAGCTTCGACGACATCACCGGAACCCTGTTCTGGAAGCCGGGCGGAATCGAGACCGTGCCGACGCAGATCTTCTCGATGCTGCGCAATTCCATTTCGCCTGAAATCAACGCCCTCGGCACGGTCATGATCGTGCTGACGGTCGGGCTGCCGCTGATCGGCGCGGCGATCGCCCGGACACTTGCAACAAGAAGCGGTCAATAAGCCGCCGAATTGAACCTTAACCAGAGACGGAGAACGATAATGGACGACACAAAACGCTATGAACGACTGCGCGAGCGGTTCCAGAACGGCGATATCAGCCGCCGCAGTTTTTTCGGCCTTCTCGGCGCAGCCGGTGCAGCCTACGGCCTGCAGATGCCCTTCGCACGGCAGGCATTTGCCCAGAGCGACGTTTCCCAGGTCCGCTTTGACGGCTGGGGCGGCGTTGTTTCTGAAGCCTTCCGCAAGTTCGCCTTCGATCCCTATACGGAGAAGACCGGCATCACCGTCATCGACGGCACCTTCCCCGGCGGCGACGAATATCTGGCGCTGGTGCGCGCGAGCCAGCCTGGCGAATACAACATCGCCCACCTGTCGGGCGTGTTCGATTACGCCCGCTATCACGGCTTCGAGCTCAACAGCGAACTCAACCTCGACAACATCCCGAACATGGCCAATGTCATGCCGGCGCTGATGAACGCGTTCAAGTCGATCACGCCCGACAGCTTGAGCGCCGCGCCTTACAACTACGGCACGACCGGCCTTGCCTACAATCGCAAGCATATCAGCGATGAGGAGATGAAGGAAAAGGGCGCCAAGATCCTCATCGACGAGGCCTACAAGGGCAAGATCGGCGGCTGGAGCGACTGGCGCACACGCATGTGGTACGCGGCGCTGCAGACCGGCCAGGATCCCAACGACATCCAGGACCTTGACGCCGCCTGGGATGCCGTACGCAAGCATCGCGACGTGGCTCTCAAATACTGGGCATCGGGCGCCGAACTGATGAGCCTGCTGGCCGAAGAGGAGATCTACGTCACCGAAGGCTGGTCCGGCCGCATCCATGCCCTGCAGGAACAGGGTCACGACATCGGCTATTACGACCCGCCGCAGAGCTTCGGCTGGCAGGAATGCCTGTTCGTGATCAAGGGCAGCCCGATGGCGGCCTGCGAGGAACTGATCAACTTCATGCTCGACAAGGACACCTCGATCGCGGTGGCCGAGGGCCAGAGCTACCCGCCGGCGCTTGATCCGACAAAGGTCGATCTCGGCCAAAAGATCCCGACGCTTCCTGCCTTTGACGCCACCGGCACGCTCTCGGGCCTGACCTTCGCCAATCCGGCCTACTGGAACGGCAACGAGGCCGAGTGGTCGAAGGAATTCGGCCGCGTCCAGCGCGGCTACTAAGCCAGCATCCGGCCCCGTCTTATGGATGGGGCCGGCATTTTCCGCAAACCGGAGGCAGGATGCCGTGAGCGCAGTTTCCCTGAGCAACATCGTCAAGCGTTTTGGCGACTATACCGCCGTGCACCAGATGTCGCTGGATATCGAGGAGGGCAGCTTCGTCACGCTTCTGGGGCCTTCCGGATGCGGCAAGACCACGACCCTGCGCATGATCGCGGGCCTGCTCGATCCCACCGAAGGGGATATCACCATCAAGGGCAAGCGGGTCAATGATGTGCCGATCCACAAGCGCAATCTGGGCCTGGTGTTCCAGAACTATGCGCTGTTTCCGCACAAGACGGTCGCCGAGAATGTGGCCTTCGGCCTGAACTACCGCGATGTCGGCAAGGATGACGCCAAACGCAAGGTGGCAGCAGCGCTCGACCTGGTGCAACTACCCGATCTCGGGGGGCGCTATCCCAAGGAACTCTCCGGCGGCCAGCAGCAGCGGATTGCACTCGCTCGCGCCATCGTCATCGAGCCGGACGTGCTGCTGCTCGATGAACCGCTGTCGGCGCTCGACGCCAATCTGCGCGAGGACATGCGGGTGGAGCTCAAGCGCATCCAGCAAAGCATCGGCGTGACCACGGTGTTCGTGACCCACGACCAGACCGAGGCCCTGGCGATGTCGGACCAGATCATCGTGATGTCGGAAGGCCGCGTCGAGCAGGTCGGTGCGCCGGAGGATGTCTACAACACGCCGGCGACCGAGTTCGTCGCGAAGTTCCTCGGCGCCTCCAATTTGCTTGACGCCCGCTGCCGAGACGTCGCCAATGGCGGCATCGTGCTCGAACTGCCGGATTTTCCGGCAATCCCGATCCCGAAGGAACGCGCTCCGAAAGTGACCGGCCCGGGTCCGGTCCGGCTGGTGATCCGCGCCGAGAAACTGCAGCTGAAAGCGCCCGGGACGCCGGAAAACGGGTGTCTGTCGGTCGACGCGATCGTCGAGACCGTCGATTACCAGGGCCAGTCGGCGCGCTATTTCGTCCGCGTCGGCGATCACCAGATGCAGGCCGTCAACATGATCGAGGACCATCCCTTTGCCGCGGGCGCCAAGGTGGCTCTGCAGTTCCGCGCACGGGACTGCGCAGCGCTTCCGGTGGGGAGCCGTCCGTGACATTGGAGAGCCATCTGTTCTACCAGACCCGCTCGCGGCGGCCGGTGCTATCCGAAGCGCGCGGCGTCTACATGTGGGATGTCGACGGCAAGCGCTATCTCGACGGCTCGTCGGGCGCCATGGTGTCCAACATTGGCCATTCCAATCCCCGCGTGCTGGAAGCGATGCGGCGGCAGATGGAAAAATCCACCTTCGGCTACCGGCTGCATTTCGAGACCGAATCGAGCGAGCAGCTCGCCGCCAAGGTGGCCTCGCTCTCGCCCGCAGGGATGGAGAAGGTCTTCTTCGTCTCAGGCGGATCGGAGGCGGTGGAAAGCGCCATCAAGCTGGCGCGGCAATATGCGGTGACGGTGGGGCAGGGGTCGCGCTGGAAGGTGATCTCGCGCGATCCGAGTTACCACGGCTCCACGCTTGGCGCGCTGGCGCTGACCGGATACGCGCCATTGTCAGACCCGTTCGCGCCGATGATGCAGGCGATGCCGAAGATCCCGGCGCCGCGCGCCTATCTCGATGGTCTGGACAGCGATGATCCGGCAACCGGCGCCCATTATGCGGCGATGCTGGAAGCGAAAATTCTCGAGGAGGGCCCGGATAGCGTGCTGGCCTTCATCCAGGAGCCGGTCGGCGGCGCGTCCACTGGAGCGCTGATGCCGCCGGCCGGTTACATGCAGGCGGTGCGCGAGATCTGCGACCGGTACGGCGTGCTGCTGATCCATGACGAGGTGATGTCGGGCGGCGGCCGTACCGGCACATTCATGGGCGCCGAGCATTTTGGCGTGGAGCCCGATATCATTGCCATCTCCAAGGGGTTTGGCGCAGGCTACGTGCCGCTTGGCGCGATGATCGCCCAGGACCGGCTGATCGAGCCGGTGCTCGATGCCGGCGGGTTTCTGCATGGCCACACCTATGCCGGCAACCCGCAGGCCTGTGCCGCGGGCCTGGCGGTGCTGGAGGAAATCGAGACCGGCGAGCTGATGCTGAATGCTGCCCGCATGGGCGGCTTGCTCAAGGCGCGGCTCGAAAACCTGATGCAGCGGTTTTCCTTCATCGGCGATGTGCGCGGCCAGGGGCTTCTGCTGGCTTTCGAACTGGTGGCCGACCGGCGCACCATGCAGCCGCTGCCCAGGGCGCTCAACGCCCACACGGAACTCGTCGAGCTCGCCTATGCCGAGGGCCTGATCATCTATTCGCGCCGGACCCGCGGCGGGCTTGAGGGCGACCATTTCATGGTCTGTCCGCCGATGATCATCACCGAAGAGCAGATCGATGAACTCATCGACATGCTGACCTCTGCGCTCATCAAGTTTGCGGCGAAGGCCGGGCTTGCGGTCGAGACGGCCTGATTGCCATGTCGAAGATCATCATCACCTGCGCCGTCACCGGCTCGATCCACACGCCGTCGATGTCGCCCTATTTGCCGGTGACCGCCGAGGCGATCGCCGGGCAGGCCATTGCTGCGGCCAAGGCAGGCGCTGCAATCCTGCATCTGCATGCCCGCGATCCCCACGACGGCCGTCCCTCGGCTGAAGTGGAGGATTTCATGGCGTTCCTGCCGGCGATCAGGGCCGAAACCGATGCGGTGATCAACCTGACGACCGGCGGCAGCGCGATCATGACGATGGAACAGCGTCTCGCCGGGCCTCTGGCGGCGGGGCCGGAGATGTGCTCGCTCAACATGGGCACGATGAATTTCGCGCTCTATCCGATGCTCGGCAAGCGCATCGAGTGGCTCCATGACTGGGAGGAGCCGTTCCTTCGCAATTCCGACGATCTGGTGTTCAAGAACACGCCGCGGGACATCGAATGCGTGCTCACGCTGATGGGCCAGGAGCGCGGCGCCCGGTTCGAGTTCGAATGCTATGATCTGAGCCATCTGCATATGCTGCATCATTTCGTCGACCGCGGCCTCGTAAAGGCGCCGGTCTTCATCCAGTTCGTCATGGGGGTGCTGGGCGGTGTCGCGGCCGAGCCCGAACATCTGGCCTATCTCAAGCAGACCGCCGACGGCCTGTTTGGCGACGACTACATGTTCTCGGTGCTTGCCGCCGGCCGCCAGCAGATGCCGATGGCCAGGCTCTGCGCCTCTATGGGCGGCCATGTCCGCGTCGGGCTGGAAGACAATCTCTATATCGCCCGCGGCGAGCTGGCGACATCCAATGCCGAGCAGGTGGAGAAGGTGCGCGACATCGTCGAAGCCGCCGGCCGCGTGGTGGCGACGCCCGATGAGACGCGCGCGATGCTCGGCCTCAAGGGCAGCGACAAGGTAGGATTTTGACCATGCATGACATCAGCACGCCGGGAGCCCGGGCATGAAGGCGATTTTCGACGCGCGCCAGCGGGCGCATGACCCGAAGCATTTCATGGCGAATGGCAGGCCCTCCGCCAATCCGGAGCAGCCGCAACGCATTGAGGAGCTGAGCCGGGGCGCGAGCGCCGCCGGATGTGGGTTCATCGCGCCAACCGACCACGGCGCCGGGCCGATTGCGGAGATCCATTCGCCCGAATACCTCGCCTTTCTCGAAACCATCCATGACCGCTGGTCGCGCACCGAGGGCGCTTCGGACGAGGTGATCCCGAACATCCATCCCGACCGGCGGACTGCGAGCTATCCGAGTTCGGCGGCGGGCCAGGCAGGCTTTCACCAGGCCGACACCTCCTGCCCGATTGCGGCCGGCACCTGGCAATCGGCCTACTGGTCGGCGCAGTCGGCGCTCAGCGCCGTCGATACGGTGCTGGCGGGAGAGCGCACGGTCTACGCGCTTTGCCGCCCGCCGGGCCATCACGCATTCGGCGATCTGGCCGGCGGCTTCTGTTTTCTCAACAATTCGGCGATTGCCGCCCAGGCCCTGCTGCGCGCCGGCCGTCGCCCGGCCATCCTCGATGTCGACGTGCATCACGGCAACGGCACGCAAGGCATCTTCTATCAGCGCCGCGATGTGCTGACGGTCTCGATCCATGCCGATCCGGCGCGGTTCTATCCGTTCTTCTGGGGTCACGCCGCCGAAAGGGGCGAGGGCGAGGGGATGGGGTATAATTTCAACTTGCCGCTGCCGCGCGGCACCGTCACGGAAGACTATCTTGTGGCGCTCGACGCCGCGCTCGCCCGGATCCGCGCCTTCGGCGCCGATGTGCTGGTGCTGGCGCTGGGGCTCGACGCCCATGAGAACGATCCGTTCCACGGCTTCAAGGTGACGACGCCGGGCTTCGCGCAGATTGCAGCCAGGATTGCAGGGCTGGACCTGCCGTCGGTCATCGTGCAGGAAGGCGGTTATCTGTCGGCCGATCTGGGCGACAATCTGACAAGCTTTCTCAAAGGGTACGAGGCGGGATGAGCACGAACAGCGACATTCTGGTGATCGGCGGCGGCATCGCCGGCATAAGTGCGGCGGCGCAACTGGCGGCGGATGCGTCCGTGACCATGCTCGAGGCGGAGCCCGCGATCGGCCATCACTCCTCCGGCCGCTCGGCGGCGATCTTCATCCGCAATTACGGTAACGCCACCTTGCGGGCGCTGAACGCCGCATCGGCGCCGTTCCTGGCAAATCCCGAAGGCGTGTCCGAAACCAGCCTCTTGTCTCCGCGCGGCGAGTTGCTGGTGGCCACCGATGAAGACATGGCCAAGTTCGAAGCCTATCTCGACGGCAGCGACGGGCTGGAACGGCTCTCGGCCGCCCAGGCGGTCGAATTGGTGCCGATCCTGCGGCCCGACGCGATTGCTGCAGCGGCAATCGAATGGGACGCGCAGGACATCGATGTCGACCGCATGCTGCAGGGCTTTGCCCGCAAGCTGCGCCGCCATGGCGGCAGCATTGTCACCGGGGCCCCGGTGCAGTCGATCACCCGCCGCGACGGTGTCTGGTCGGTCACCACGCCTGCGGGAACATTCACCGCCCCTGTGCTGATCAATGCCGCCGGCGGCTGGGCCGATGCGGTGGCACACATGGCCGGTATCCGCACTCTGGGCCTGCAGGCGCTTCGGCGCTCGGCTGCGCTGATCCCGGCACCCGACGGCCATGACATCACACGCTGGCCGCTCTTCGCCAATGCCGGCGACCAGTGGTACGCCAAGCCCGAGGCCGGCAAGCTGATGATCTCGCCCGCCGACGAGGACCCGGTCGAGCCGCACGACGTCTGGGCCGACGACATGGTGATCGCCGAAGGGCTTCACCGCTACGAGCAGGCGGTGACCACGCCGGTGACACGGCTCGAGCATACCTGGGCCGGCATGCGCACCTTTGCCCCGGACCGGACTCCGGTGGTCGGATTTTCGCCGGAGGACAACGGCTTCTTCTGGCTTGCGGGGCAGGGCGGCTATGGTATGCAGACGGCGCCGGCGCTGTCGCAACTGGCCGCCGACCTTTGCCTCGGGCGCCCGTCGGCGCTGGGGCAGACCGTTATCGAGGCACTCGGACCCGGGCGCGCGGCATTGAATTTTCAACAAGGACAAAACACATGAGTGACATCAAACGTATCGAAACCGGTCCGCGCATGAGCCAGGCCGTCGTCCATGGCGGACTCGTCTATCTGGCCGGCCAGGTCGGTACCGCCGGCGCCAGCGTCACGGTGCAGACCCAGGACATCCTCGCCAATATCGATCGCCTGCTGGCGTCTGTCGGCTCGGATAAGAGCAAGATCCTGCAGACCACGATCTGGATGGCGTCGATGGATGATTTTGCCGAGATGAACGCGGTCTGGGACGGCTGGGTCTCGCAAGGCAACGCCCCCGCCCGCGCCACCGGCGAAGCACGGCTCGCCACGCCCGACTACAAGGTCGAGATCATCGTCATCGCTGCGGTCTGATCCGACGCGGCGCGAACTCACCCGGCTGGTTGGCGCCCAACCAGCCGGGATGAAGCAAATTCATTTCCCTGTTCCTTCGACGACCGTAAATTTTCCGGCGGCACCTTGGATGTGCCTCAATCGTCCCGCAAATATTTGATTTCCGGGGCATGTATGACTAGATACTCCCCATCACTTAGCGCCGCGCCTTGCCGCGATGCCTCTTTGTGCAGCGTTGGCGGCATGCCTGTTTAGTCTGCACGACATAAATAATCAGGGACTGAAAACAACATGTGTGGAATTGCCGGGGAAATCCGTGTCGACGGCGCGTTTGCCGATACTGCAGCCGTTGCGCGCATGGCGGACGCCATGGCCCCGCGCGGGCCTGACGGGAGCGGCATCGTCGCGCAAGGACGTGTCGCCTTCGGGCACCGGCGGCTCAAGATCATCGACCTGTCGGAAAAGGCCGCCCAGCCAATGGTGGATTCAGCGCTCGGGCTGACCATCGTCTTCAATGGCTGCATCTACAACTATCCGGAATTGCGCGCCGAACTGATCGCCGAGGGCTACAGCTTCTTCTCCCATGGCGACACCGAAGTGGTGCTCAAGGCCTATCACAAATGGGGCGAGGCCTGCGTCGAGCGCTTCCACGGCATGTTCGCCTTCGCGATCCACGAGCGCGACAGCGGCGATGTGGTGCTGGCGCGTGACCGCTTCGGCATCAAGCCGCTCTATTACGCCCAGGATGCGAGCCGCATCCGCTTTGCCTCCTTCCTGCCCGCGCTTTTAAAAGCCGGCGGCATCGACACCGAGATCGACCGCGAGGCGCTGCACAATTACATGAGCTTTCACGCCGTTGTGCCGCCGCCGCGCACCATGCTGAAGGGTGTGCGCAAGCTGCAGCCGGCAACAACCCGGCGCATTGCACCGGATGGCGCCTCGACCGACCGGGTCTACTGGAAGCCACCCTACCAGCGGCTGAGCCAGGACACCGGCTTGACGCGCAACGACTGGCGCGACCGCGTCCACGATGCGCTGCGTCTGGCCGTGCGCCGCCGCATGGTGGCCGATGTTCCGGTCGGCGTGCTCTTGTCGGGCGGCGTCGATTCGAGCCTGATCGTCGGCCTGCTCGCCGAGGAAGGCCAGAAGGACCTGATGACGTTCTCCATCGGCTTCGAGGAGGCCAATGGCGAGAAGGGTGATGAATTTGTCTATTCCGACCTGATCGCCAAGACCTTCAACACCGACCATCACAAGATCTTCGTGCCCTCGGCCGATCTGATCAGCCATCTGCCCGACACCATCGCCGCGATGTCGGAGCCGATGGTGTCCTATGACAATATCGGCTTTTTCCTGCTCAGCCGCGAAGTCTCCAAGCACATCAAGGTGGTGCAGTCCGGCCAGGGCGCCGACGAGGTGTTTGGCGGCTATCACTGGTATCCGCCGCTGGCCAATTCCAACGATGTCGTCGGCGACTATGCCAAGGTGTTCTTCGACCGCACCCACGAAACGCTGAAGACGCAGCTTGGCGACCAGTGGATCGCCGACAGCGATGTCAGCCTGTCGCTGGTCCGCGATCATCTGCTTGGCGAAGGCGCCGCGACCCCGGTCGACCGGGCCTTGCGGCTTGATTCCCACGTCATGCTGGTCGACGATCCGGTCAAGCGGGTCGATAACATGACGATGGCCTGGGGCCTGGAAGCGCGTGTGCCGTTCCTCGATCATGAACTGGTGGAGCTTGCCGCGACGATCCCGCCGGAATTCAAGTTGAACGACCAGGGCAAGGGCGTGCTCAAGGACGCCGCGCGCCTCGTCGTGCCGCATGAGGTGATCGACCGCAAGAAGGGTTACTTCCCCGTTCCGCAGCTCAAATATATCCAGGGGGAATATCTCGACATGGTCAAGGATTCGCTCGGGTCGCAATCAGCGCGTGAGCGCGGGCTGTTCAAGCAGGAGTACCTCGACACGCTGTTTGCCGATCCGGCCAGCCACATCACGCCGCTGCGGGGATCGGAATTGTGGCAGGTCGCCCTTCTCGAAATGTGGCTGCAGACACACGGAGTGTGAGACCGTCATGACGGACAAGGCCAAGGACGGCGCCAGGAGCGGCGCGCGGGAACGCCAGGGCCGCGACGCCTATGCGCATCGGCTCAAGCGCATGCGCGAGCAGGGCCTCAAGCCCCCGGTTCCGCCCCATGGCGAGGAAGCTGAGCGGATGGCGTCGGAATTCGCGCTCGATTGCGGCTGGGGCCGTCTCGTCTTTGCGCAGACCTTCGACAATACCGAAGCGATGATTTCGGCACTGAGCGCCGAGCAGCCGGACCGGCGCGACATCGCGGTCTATGTGCGCGATCCGCATGTGCTGCTGGCGAACGCGCCGCAGGAACTGTTTCTCGATCCGTCGCATACCTACCGGCTCGACCTGTCGCGCTACCGCGCCTCGCCCAAATCGCCGAAGGGCTTCTTCATCCGGCGGCTGACATCGCAGTCGGATGCCGATGCGATCAACCGCATCTACGCCGGCCGGTCGATGATTCCGGTGCCGCCCGAATTCTTCTGGTCGAAACGCGACGCCCGCACGATCATCTATTTCGTCGCCGAGGACGAGCAGACCGGCGAGTTGCTGGGCACGGTGACCGGTGTCGACCACATGCGCGCCTTCAACGATCCGGAGCAGGGCGCCTCGCTATGGTGCCTGGCCGTCGACCCTGCGGCCCGGCATCCGGGCATTGGTGAAGCGCTGGTCAGGCGGCTGGCAGAGTATTTCACCACCCGCCGCGCGGCCTTTCTCGATCTCTCGGTCCTGCATGACAATGAACAGGCGATTGCGCTTTATGAAAAGCTTGGCTTCCGGCGCGTGTCGTTCTTCTCGGTCAAGCGCAAGAACACCATCAACGAGGTGCTTTACACCGGGCCCGAGGCCGACGAGGCCTTCAACCCCTATGCCAAGATCATCGTCAAGGAAGCCCGGCGCAGGGGCATACATGTCGAGGCGGTTGACGCGGAAGCGGGCTATTTCCGTCTGACCCAGGGCGGGCGGACGGTTCTGTGCCGCGAGAGCCTGACTGAACTCACCTCCGCCGTGGCGATGTCGATTTGCGATGACAAGTCGATGACCCGGCGTCTGGTCTCTGCCGCCGGCGTGCGGGTTCCGGCCCAGCTCGATGGCGGCGCGAGCCCCGACGAGATCGCCGAATTTGTCAAGCGCTGCGGCCGCATCGTGGTCAAGCCGGCGCGCGGCGAGCAGGGCCGTGGCATCTCGGTCGGCGTGTCCGAACCCGAGGATGTAAAGGCCGCGATCGCCGCGGCGAGGGGCGTCTCGGAAACGGTGCTTCTGGAAGACTATATCGAGGGCGAGGATCTGCGGCTCGTGGTCATCAACTACCGCGTGGTCGCCGCAGCGATCCGGCGTCCGCCGGCGATCGTGGGCGATGGAGAGCGCACGGTCAGGCAACTGATCGAGGCGCAGAGCCGGCGCCGGGCGGCCGCGACCGGTGGGGAATCGCGCATTCCGCTCGATGCGGAAACCGAGCGCACCCTGCGCGAAGCGGGCTATGGTCTTGATGACATCCTGCCGAAGGAGACCGAGGTCGCCGTGCGCAAGACGGCCAATCTGCATACCGGTGGAACCATCCATGATGTCACCGACATCGTCGATTCAACGCTGGTCAAGGCAGCGATTGCCGCCGCGCGCGCCATCGACATTCCGGTCACCGGCATCGACCTGATGGTCAAGTCTCCGAGCCGGCCGGATTATGCGTTCATCGAGGCCAATGAGCGGCCCGGACTTGCCAATCACGAGCCGCAGCCCACCGCCGAACGTTTCATTGATCTGCTTTTTCCCCTATCAATGCCTGCGGCCGCGCGCCAGACAATGCAGAAGGAACGAGAGGGAGGCAGCCAGTGACACGCCTGGCAATCGATCACGAATACATGCTTCACATGCTGGAGAAGCTGCTGAAGATCCCAAGCCCGACCGGCTACACCGATACCGTGGTTCGCTTTGTCACCGGGGAACTTGAGCGCCAGGGCCTCAAGGTGGAAATGACGCGGCGCGGCGCCATCCGGGCCATCCGCCCCGGCAAGCGCGAGGAGGGCGCGCGCGCCATCGTCTCCCACCTCGATACGCTTGGCGCGCAGGTCAAGCAGCTCAAGGACAATGGCCGGTTGGAACTGGTGGCGATCGGCCACTGGTCGGCGCGGTTTGCCGAGGGCGCGCGGGCAACAGTATTTACCGACAGCGGCACCTATACCGGCACGATCCTGCCGCTGAAGGCTTCCGGGCATACGTTCAATGACGAGGTCGATACGGCGCCGGTCGGCTGGCAGCATGTGGAACTGCGCATCGACGCACTATCGCGCAACAAGGACGACATCATCCGGCTCGGCATCGAGATCGGCGACATCATCGCGATCGATCCGCAGCCGGAATTTCTCCACAATGGCTTCATTGTCTCCCGTCACCTCGACAACAAGGCCGGCGTCGCGGTGATGCTGGCGGCGCTGAAGGCGCTGCAGGACGAGGAGGCCGAGATGCCCGTCGATCTCCATTTCCTGTTCACGATCGCCGAGGAAGTCGGCGTCGGCGCATCCTCGGTGATCAGTCATAACATTGCCTCCATGGTCGCAGTCGACAACGGCACCACGGCGCCAGGACAGAATTCCGATGAATTCGGCGTCACCATCGCCATGGCCGACCAGACCGGACCGTTCGACTACCATCTCGCCAGGAAGCTGGTGAATTTGTGCAAGGACAACGAGATCCGCTACCAGAAGGACATCTTTCGCTACTACCGGTCGGATTCGGCAAGCGCCATCGAGGCCGGCGCCGATGTGCGCACCGCGCTGATCACCTTCGGGGTCGATGCCTCGCACGGCTATGAGCGCATCCACACCCACGCGCTGCGTTCGCTGGCCGAGCTGATCACCGCCTATGCCGTCTCTCCGGTGGTAATCAAGCGCGACTTCAAGGAGACCTCGGGCGTCAAGGGCTTCACCCGCCAGCCCGCCGGCGAGGCCGAACAGGATCTCTCGCCCGCCATTGCCGACGAGGAACTCGGCGAGTAGCCGTCAGGCGGTGGAAAGCCGGACAAGCGCGTTGAGCATCAGCTGCGCCCCCTTTTCGATGTCGGCCCAGTCGCTCCATTCCTCCGGCGCGTGGCTGATGCCATTGCGGCTCGGGATGAAGATCAGTCCGGACGGGCACAGGGATTGCATCGTCTGCGCGTCATGGCCGGCGCCAGAGGGCATGACGAGCGACTTGTAGCCCAGCCTGTCTGCTTCCTCGTTGAAGATGTCGCGGATTCCGCTGTCGAGCGACACCGGCGACAGCCAGCTTTTTTCTCGCACCTCCGACGTGAGCCCGTGCGCCGCTGCGGCAATGTCGATATTGCGCAGGCATTCTGCGCGAAGCTCACGCATGACGGTTTCCGAGGTGTCGCGCAGATTGATCAGGAATTCGGCGGCGCCGGGGATGGTATGGGCGTGGTTCGGCGACAGCTCCACCTTGCCGATGGTGATGCGGCTTTGCCCGGAGCCGTGCGCCTTGAGCATTGGCGCGATCGTGCTTGCGAAGGCGGCGAGACCGGCAAAGGCGTCGGCGCGCATGTCCATCGGCGTCGTGCCCGAATGGTTGGCCGTGCCCGTGTAGCGGACCTGCAGATTGCAGACGCCGGCGATCGCCTCGACGATGCCGACCGGAATGGCCGATCGTTCCAGCACCGGGCCCTGCTCGATATGAAGCTCCAGGAATGCCCTGATCGAACCCGGCTCCCACGCCGCACTCATGGCAGCATGGGCATCAAGCCCCTGGGCTGCCATGGCGTCGACGAGGCGCACGCCGTCGCTGTCCGAGGCCTTCTCGATCCAATCGGGAGTGACCGCGCCGACGATCGTCTGCGATCCGAACATGCCGCCGAACCGGCCTTCCTCCTCCGCCGTCACCGCCACGACAATCGGCGTGCGCGGCTCGATCCCGGCATCCTGCATCGCCCGCACGCATTCGAGCGCGATGCAGACGCCGAGCGACCCGTCGAAGGCGCCGCCCTCGGGCACGGTGTCGAGATGCGAGCCCGCCATCACGCAGGGACCGGTGTCAGGACCGTATCGCCCGAACAGATTGTTCACGCCATCGCGACTGACCTCCAGCCCGTCATTGGTCATTTGATCGGCAAACCAGTCGCGCACGGCCATGTCTTCGGCGGAATAGCCAACGCGGTTGTATCCACCGGTTACAGCGTTGAAACCGAATGCATTTACGCCGTCGAGCAGTTGGCGCAGGCGTTCGGTGTTGATGACAGGGTCCGCGTTGTTCATGGCGCTGGCGTGCTCCCTTTTGCAGATGATCCAAAATGCAGCATCAGGATGCACAAAAATTTATCATAATAAATGCTTGCATTGAATTTAATTTTACGGATTAATTGGTTCCCATCAGCAACGATGGAGACCGCCATGAAGAGATTTCTGGCTGCAGCAGCGGCAGCCTTGTCGCTCGCTTTCACCTCGCCTTCTTTTGCCCAGACGCCACCCAATGTGCTTGTGGTCGGGCAGATCGCGGAGCCCAAATCGCTTGATCCCCATGCGGTCACCGCGGTCAACGACTTCCGCATCCTGATGAACATCTATGACGGGCTGGTGCGCTACAAGGATGGCACACTGGAAGTCGAGCCGGCGCTTGCGGAAAGCTGGACAATCTCCGACGACGGCACGGTCTATACGTTCAAGCTGCGCGAGGGCGTGAGCTTTCACGATGGCGCGCCATTGAACGCGGAAGCCGTCAAGTTCAATTTCGACCGGATGCTCGATGAAGAACATCCCTTCCACGACACCGGGCCGTTTCCGCTGGCGTTCTTCTTCTCGTCCGTCGACACGGTCACAGCCGCTGACGATCTCACCGTCGAGTTCAAGCTGAAGGAGCCCTACGCGCCGTTCCTGTCCAATCTCGCCTATCCGACAGGCCTGATCGTCTCGCCCAAGGGCGTCGAGGACAATGGCGCGGATTTCGGCCGCAACCCGGCCGGCACCGGCGCCTATAAATTCGCCGAATGGGAGGCCAACGCCAAGGTCGTGGTCACCCGCAATGAAGACTACTGGGACGGCGCGCCGGAGCTCGAGGCGGTCATCTACCGGCCGATCACCGACGCCAACACCCGCATCGCCGAAATGCTGTCGGGTGGGCTCGACATCATGGTCGAGGTGCCACCGGACAGCTTGCAGCAGTTCCGCACCGACGACGCCTTCACCGTCCATGAGCAGGCCGGGCCGCATCTGTGGTTCCTGATCCTCAACACCAAGGAAGGGCCGTTCGCCAGCAAGGAAATCCGCCAGGCCGCCAACTTCGCCATCAACAAGACAGCGCTTGTCGACAACATCCTGCAGGGCACCGCGGAAGTCGCCGCCGGACCGACGCCGCCGGCCTTCGCCTGGGCCTATGACGAGGACCTGGAACCCTATCCCTACGATCCGGAGAAGGCGAAACAGCTTCTCGCGGACGCCGGATATGATGGCGAGACCCTGACCTTCTACGTTACCGAAGGCGGGTCCGGCATGCTCGACCCCATCGCCATGGGCACGGCCATCCAGGCCGATCTCCAGGCTGTGGGCATGGACGTCAAGATCGAGACCTATGAGTGGAACACCTATCTGGGCCTGGTCAATCCGGGTCTCGAGGGCAAGGCCGACATGGCCGAGATGGCCTGGATGACCAACGATCCGGACACGCTGCCGTTCCTGGCGCTGCGCACCGAGGCCTGGCCCGAGCAGGGCGGCTTCAACTCGGGTTATTACTCCAACCCGAAGGTCGATGAGTTGCTCGAGGCGGCCCGTCGCTCCACCGATCAGGACGAGCGCGCGACGCTCTATCGTGAGATGCAATCGATCGTGCAGGAGGACGCGCCCTGGGTCTTTGTCGCCAACTGGAAGCAGAATGCGGTGACGCGGGCGTCCGTCGAGGACTTCAAGCTGCAGCCGTCCTTCTTCCTGATGCTTCAGGACGTGGCGAAGCCGCAATAGCCAAAATGCCATCGTGAAGGGCCGCCGGCGTGTGTCGCCTGCGGCCCTTAGCATCCCGATCCTGCTTCGGAGGTCATCGTGTCGGCCTATATCGCAAAACGCCTGCTGGCCGCGATCCCTGTCCTGTTCGGGCTGACCATCATTGTCTTCCTGATCATGGCGATGATCCCGGGCGATCCGGCGACCGCCATCCTCGGCTCCTATGCGACGCCCGAAAATGTCGAAAAGCTCAACCGCGACCTGGGTCTCGACAAGCCGCTCCTCCAGCAATACCTGATCTGGATCACCAACCTGTTCCAGGGCGATCTGGGCCGTTCCTACACGCTCAACCGGCCGGTGCTGGATGAGGTTCTGGAGCGCTTTTCCGCGACGCTGATCCTGGCCGGCACGGCGCTCGTTCTGTGCTCGGTGCTCGGCCTGATCGCCGGCGTCATCTCGGCGGTGCGCCAATTCTCATGGGTCGACAAGACCATCACGCTGGTCGTGCTGATCGGTATTTCCATCCCCTCCTTCTGGCTCGGCCTGCTGCTCATTCTTGTCTTCGCGGTCAATCTGCGCTGGTTCCCGGCGTCAGGCATGTACGCCATCTATGGCGGCGGCGGACCGCTTGATCTCATGCATCACCTGTTCCTGCCCGCGCTGACGCTCGCCGTCGTCGCCACCGGCGTGATCGCGCGGCTGACGCGCACGGCGATGCTCGAGGTTCTGCGCCAGGACTATATCCGCACCGCGCGGTCCAAGGGCGTGAGCGAGAACCGCGTCATCTACCGCCATGCCTTCAAGGCGGCGCTGGTCACGGTCATTCCGGTGATCGGCATCCAGGCAGGCTTCGTGCTTGGCGGCGCCGTCTATATTGAGACCGTGTTCCAGTGGCCGGGCATCGGCTCGATGCTGGTCAAGGCGATCTCGACGCGCGATCTGCTGCTGGTCCAGGGCGGGGTGCTCGTGGTCGCGGCCGCCTATGTGCTGTTCAATCTGGCGGCCGATGTGCTGCAGACCGTGCTTGATCCGAGGTTGCGCTGATGGCGGAAGCAAGCACGGCTACCGCCACTCCGGCGCGCGGCCAAAAGCGATCCTCCGGGCGTCCCGACAATCTCGGGCTGCTGCTCAACAACAAGCTTGCGACCGCCGGCCTGGCAATCTTCCTGCTGATCGTGCTGACCGCGCTCGCCGCCCCCTGGCTGCCGCTGCCGAACCCGGATGTGACAGCGCCGGCCGACCGGCTGCTCCGGCCCCTGAGCGAGGGCCATCTGCTCGGCACCGATGCGCTCGGCCGTGACATTCTCTCGCGCCTGATCTGGGGCAGCCGCGTCAGTCTCGCAGTCGGAATCTCCGCCACGCTGATTGCAGCCTTCTTCGGCTCGCTCATCGGTCTGGTCGCGGGCTATGCCGGCGGACGGGTCGACACGCTGCTGATGCGCGGCATCGACATGGTCATGGCCTTTCCCTACATCCTGCTGGCGCTGGCCATCGTCGCGGTGCTCGGGCCCGGCCTGCTCAACGCGCTCTACGCCATCGCCGTCGTCAACATCCCGTTCTTCGCCCGCAACATCCGCGGCATCGCGCTCGGCCTGTCGCGCCGGGAGTTCGTTGATGCCGCGCGGCTGTCGGGCAAGTCCCACACACAGATCCTGTTCATCGAGGTCCTGCCCAATGTGCTGCCGGTGATCATCATCACCATGTCGACCACGGTCGGCTGGATGATTTTGGAAACTGCCGGCCTCTCCTTCCTGGGTCTGGGCGCGCAGCCGCCGCAGGCCGATCTCGGCTCGATGCTCGGCGACGGCCGCAAGATCCTGTTCACCGCGCCGCATGTCTCGATCATTCCCGGCCTGATGATCTTCGTTCTGGTGATGAGCATCAACCTGCTCGGCGACGGCGTGCGCGACGTGCTCGATCCGAGGCTCAAATCCGGCGCGCTGACCCGGCCGGTGGCGCGCACCGCTGTCATGCGCGAGGACAAGCCGGGCGATGTGACGCCATCTCCGGGCGCCGTGCTCGACGTGCGCGGGCTCAAGACCGAGTTCCATTTCGGCAAAGAGATATTCAGGGCGGTGGGCGGCGTCGACATGCGACTGGGGCAGGGCGAGTGCCTCGGCATTGTCGGCGAATCCGGCTCCGGCAAATCGGTGGCCGCCATGTCGATCATGGGCCTGGTGCCGACTCCACCGGGCCGCATCATCGGCGGCGTGGCGCTGCTTGAGGGCGAGGACCTGTTTTCGGTCTCCGACGAGCGCGTGCGGCAATTGCGCGGCTCTGCAGTCAGCCATGTCTTCCAGGATCCGCTGTCGACGCTTCATCCGCTGTTCACGGTTGGAGACCAGCTGATCGAGGCGATCCAGGCGCATCAGCCGCTGTCGAAAAGCCAGGCATCCGAGCGGGCGGCAGAACTGCTCAAGCTGGTGCGCATTCCCAATCCGGGCGAAAGGCTCAAGGCCTATCCGCATGAACTGTCCGGCGGCATGCGCCAGCGCGTCTGCATTGCCATGGCGCTTGCGGCCGATGCCAAGATCATCATCGCCGATGAACCCACCACCGCGCTCGATGTCACGGTGCAGGCGCAGGTGCTGGCGCTGCTCGACACGCTGCGCAGGGAAAAGAACACCGGCATCCTGTTCATCACCCATGATTTTGGCGTTGTCTCGACCATCTGCGACCGCGTCGCGGTGATGTATGCGGGGCAATTCGTCGAAACCGGCACGACCGAGGAGATCCTGAACACGCCGGCGCATCCCTACACCGCCAAGCTGATCGACTGCGTGCCGGTGCTCGGCCAGACCGAGCGCCGGCTCGACGCGATCGAGGGCCGGCCGCCGGTGGTCAACAACCTGCCGGTGGGCTGCCGGTTTGCCGCGCGCTGTCCGCGGGCGCAGGACGATTGCCGCGCAGCCCCAATCCCGCTCTTCGAATTCGGTGAGGGCAGGGCGGTGCGCTGCATCCACCCGCTCATCGCGGAGGCAGGCCATGACTGACGCGCCGCTGCTGTCGATCGAACAGGCGGAGAAGGTTTTTGGCGGCGGCCGCACCCTGTTCGGCCGGCCCAGGCCTGCCGTCCATGCCGTCCAGGACGTGACCATCGAAGTCCGGCGCGGCGAGACGCTCGGTGTGGTCGGAGAATCCGGCTGTGGCAAGTCGACGCTTGCGCGCATGATTGTCGGCCTCGATGCGCCGACCGCCGGGCGCATCGTCTTTGATGGACGCGATCTGGTCGCGGAAGCGGGCAAGGATCTGCGGCGGCTGTCGCGCGAGGTGCAGTATGTGTTTCAGGATCCGGTCGCCTCGCTCAACCCGCGCAAGACCATCCGCACCATCCTCGAAGCGCCGCTGATCCATCTGCTCGGCCTCAACAAGCAGGCGCGCGCGGCGCGGCTGTCGGAACTGATGGACGCGGTCAATCTTGCGCCGGAGTTCCTGGACCGCTACCCGCATGAATTCTCCGGCGGCCAGGCCCAGCGCATCGGCATCGCCCGCGCGCTGGCGGCTGATCCGAAGCTGATCGTGCTGGATGAGCCGGTCTCGGCGCTCGATGTCTCGGTGCAGGCGCAGGTGCTCAATATTCTCGACGGGCTGAAGGACCGTTTCGGCCTGACCTATGTGTTCATCAGCCACGATCTTTCCGTCGTCGAAAGTGTGAGCGACCGTGTTGCGGTGATGTATTTCGGCAGGATCGTCGAGATCGGCCCGGCGCGCTCCGTGTTCCGCCGCCCGCGCCATCCCTACACCCATCTGCTGCTGCAATCGGCGCCCGCGCCCGGACGCAAGGCCCTGGTTTCCGAAGACGCCAACACTGAACTTCCAGATCCCTACAATCCGCCCCCCGGCTGCGCCTTCCATGCCCGTTGCCCTCGCGGCACGGATGTGTGTAATGCGAAGATCCCGCAGCTTGAAGCGGTCGCCGGCGACGACAGCCAACGGGCGGCGTGTTTTCATCCCCATGAGAGGCGATAGGCCGGAATGGCAGACATGTCGGACAGGTCAAACATAACGCCCGTGGTGCCGCCGGCGGCAAGGAAGCGCAAACGCCCCGATATCACCGCCGACAAGATTCGCGACAGGATCATGGAAACGGCCCTTGCTCCGGGCGATCGTGTGCCGGCGGACTGGCTCGACCCGGATACGCTCAAGGTGTCGCGCGGCACCCTGCGCGAGGCATTGAAGCTGCTGGAATTCCAGGGGCTGGTCACCACTAGGACCGGGCCGGGCGGAGGGGCGTTCGTCGCGGCGATCGCGCCGGAAAACGCGCTCCGCATGCTCGACAACCTGTTCCTGTTTTCGCCGCCGACGATCGCCGACATCTATCAGATACGCATGCTGATCGAGCCGGAGCTTGCTGCATCGGCTGCAACGGGCCCGATGTCCACCGATTCCTTCAAGGCGCTGCAGGATACGATCCGCCTCTATGAGGCTGAGCCGGAGTCCGGGGAAGAGGAATATCGCCAGCGTCTGGCCGAGCTCGATTTCCATGCCGAGCTTGCCCGCAACAGCCCAAACCGGGTGATGGGCTTTGTCGCCGTCTTCCTGCTGAGCCTGCTGCGTGACCTGACGGTGTGCCGCGAGATCTATCATCTGTCCAATCCCGGCCTGCGCGAAACGGGCCTCAACTACCAGGTCCGACTGCTCCGCGCCATCAAGGCCGGTGACGCGGAGCGGGCGCGCGAGATCATGCGCGAGCACATGGGCGAAGCGGCAAGATACATGCTGGAGCGGGCCGCCCTGCGCGAACGTCCGCGGCCGAAGTCATGACGCGCGAGGCGCCCGAAGCGCGGGCAAAACGAATTCGGCGCCGCTTGTCGAAAATCACAGGCAGCGCCGAAATGTGTTGAAGTCAGGCTTGTTCGAGCACGCCCGGGGAAGCGTCTCAAACCAAGGAAACCGTGTTATTCCGCGACAATGGCGCGGAGCATCCACAGCGCCTTTTCATGGAAGCCCAGACGCTCGGTCAGCATGTCTTCGGTGACCATGTCGTCATTCTCGCCGGCCTTTGCGGCTGCGATGCGCATGTCGCGCACGGCCTGCTCGTGCTCTGAAATCAGATCAGACACCATGTCATGCGCCGAGGCGTGATCGACATCGGACTTGGTGGGCGCGAAGGACTTGGTCATTCCGAAGCTGACCGGAGCCAGGTGACCCAGCGCGCGGATCCGTTCGGCGATGACGTCGGTCGCCGCAAACAGAGCATTGTAGTGCTCTTCGGTCAGGTCGTGGATCGGCTTGAAGATAGGACCAACCACATTCCAGTGATACACGTGGCTCTTGATCGTCAGGCGGTAGGTCGCGGCCAGAATGTCCGAGAGATCGCCGGAAATGGCCTTGCGGTAATCTGCCTTGAGACCGGTATGGAGGGTGTCTTTGGACGTTTCGGGAGAAAGACTGGCGATTGCTGACTTGCTCATGGGATCTACCTCTTGATTCAATCTTGCGGAAATACGCGGATGTGCTCAGTCGGACCCGGAGGAGGCCGAGAGTACAGGCGGTGTCGAGGGCTCAGACATCGCCGGCTGTTCCGAAGGAACTGAGAAAGCCTGCGGGATCGTGCCCTCATCATTGGCGAAGACGCCCCAGAGGACCCATCCGGCCACCAGTGCCAGCGTCAGGCTGACAACCAGGATTACGAGAACCTGCTTACCAAGCTGGCCCTGGCGAACTTTTGTGGGATCTTTCGGTGTGGGCATCTTTGATGCTCCTTTTTGGACTTCAACTGCGGCCTGAGCGGACGAGGGAGCCCGCTATCACGCCGATCACGACACCGGCGGCGATGGCCATGGTTTTGTTCTGGGCGATCAGGTTCGACGCCGTCGACACGGCCAGTACCGATGCGGCACTGGTCGTAGCCAATCGCTGGCGCCGCAAGGCTCTCCTGTGCAACACGGCCCGGACAGTGATCGCGACCAATCCCAGGAAGGTCGCAAGCGCCGCTGCGGACAGCAGGCCGATGACGATGCCATGGGTCTGAGCGACGAAGGCTGCAAAGGCCCCCATCAGCGAGATGCTTGCCAACACCACCATCAAGGCAACGATCGCGAACAACGCGGCATCCCGCTTGATCTGGCGCGCCTTGGCGCCGGCAAAGGCCGAGACAAGGCTGGTCAGGGGAAAAGCCGAAAACATGCTGGTCCTACCTGCGCATCAGCAAGGCGGCCAGGAAACCGGCTGCAACAGCGATGCCGAGCGACTGCAGCGGATGTTCGCGCACATTGGCGACGACTTTCTTTTCGGCGCTCGAAAACTGGCCGGACATTTCGGAAACAAGCTTTTGGCCGCTGTGCAGCACCTCCTCGACGCGCTTTTCCGCAGCGTCCCGGGCAACGCCTGCCTGCATTGCGCCAGCGCCGGCAAGGGCTTCTCCAAGAGCTGCCAAATCTTCCCGGATTTTCGCTGTGCGTTCCGCAATCTCATCAATCGAATGCGATTTATTTGTTGAAGCCATGTTGAATCTCCTTGCTTGATTTCACGTCACCAACGCATGACGCCCGAATAGGTTCCGGGCGATCCATCGATTTTTCCAAAATAAAATGACCGCCGGATTTCTCCGACGGCCATCTTTCATTTCGGCATTGCCTGGCTTAGCGAACCGGCGCCATCATGATCACGGAATCGCGGTCTGAGGCCCATGTTTCTTCGGAATATTCCGGCTGTGCTTCCAGCTGTTCCTTGGTGAACGGCGTGAAGACAATCAGCCCGCCATCAGCGTCGGCGCGGATGTCAAGGTTCTCCGGCGAAACCGCCACTTCCTTTTCACCCATGCCCAGGAAGCCGCCAACATTGATGACGAAGCCTTCGATCTGGTTGTCGGCGCTGATCAGCACGTCGCCGACTTCACCAATGTTTTCGTCATTGGCGCCATAGACAGTGCGACCGGTCAGGTCATCGGCAGTATAGTCGCCAGTGCCCACTTCAGTCATCGTCATGCGATCAATGACCTGGGCCTGCTCTTCGGCGGGTGCAACGGCGCTGGTGCCGTCCTGAACCCGTTCCGCTGTCGTCTGTCCGGCTGTCTGGTCGGTGCCAGGCGCCATGGTCGTGTCGGTTCCGGGCGCCATGTTGTTGTCAGTCGCCGTCATGTTCTGATTGGCGTCCATGCCTTCCGGCTGCGACTGGGCTTCGGTGTAGATATTGGTGCGATCGAAGGCCGGAGCGGCTTCAAGCTGCTCGCGGGTCATGTTCGCAACAATCCAGCGCTGGCCGTCGCGGTCGGCCCATTCAATGGTGCTGTACTCGACTTCGACATCCTTTTCGCCGATTCCGAGGAAGCCGCCGACGCCGACAATGACGGACGAAACTTCGCCTTCAGGGCTGACGACGATGTCGTTGATCTCGCCAATCGAAGCTGCGTCCTGAGCAGACGATTCATAGACGTTGGCGCCGATGAGATCGCTCGCAAGCGTTGCGCCGTGCATGGCGCCGGTGGCATCTGCCGTGGCGGTTGGGGAGGTTTCAGTGGTGGTTGTCGCTGCATTCGTGTCCGGTGTCGCCGGGGCCGTCTGGGCGAAAGCCGACGTGGTCACAAGTGCGGTCAAGGCCGTGCTGGCCAAAAGCATCTTAAACATGGTAAATTCCTCTTTGCATCGAAAGGTGTGCGCCGGGCCGGTCCGTGTGTGAGAGCGCGGGGCTGGCTCGGCGGCGGTTACAGGACAGAAACGCTTGCCCCTGCTCTTGGTTCCTCTAGACGCAGTTTTTTTTGGTTATCGTGTCGGTGAGATCGCGTCACGACGGTTCAGATTTGGTCTTGACGGGTTCAGCAGAAGCGAATTGCGCATCACTGCATGGCCGATGAGCAAAAACGGAACCGCAAGCAATCCGCCGATCGGGCCCCACAGCCAGATCCAGAAAGCCAGTGACAGGAACACCAGAAACGGGCTGAGCGTGACCGAGCGGCCGATCACCTGGGGAGTGACGAACTGGGCTTCGATCATGTTGAGAGAGAGAAAGGCCGCCACGGGCAGGAAGATCGCCGGTGGCGAATCCCAGGTGGCCAGGCCCACACCCAGCAGGATCCCGGCCATGACCGCGGGACCGATATAGACGACATAGTTGAGGATGAAGGCCAGCATGCCCCAGAGATAGGGCTGCGGCACGCCAAGAAGCCACATCGCGACAGTGGTGGCGATCCCGAGACCTGCATTGATGACGGTAATAGACAGCAGGTATCGTGACACGAACCACTCGGTGTCACGGAACATCCGGGCGGTGCGAAGCCGCGAGCGGCGGCTGAAGCACAGGGACAGGATGCTGGCGCGCAAGGAATGGCGGGTGGCGAGGAAGAAATAAAGGCTCGCCAGGAACAGAATGATCTGCGCCATCAGCGCCGGGGCAAGCGTGGCGATATCCTCAACCGCCGAGCTGTCCTCGATCTCGACCTTCATCGCGGCCTCTCCGCCGGATATCGAGCGGATCTGTTCCTGAACACCGCCAAGAGTGTCGATGACGGTCCGCCAATCCAGCAAGTGACGCTGCAATTCCTGCCAGATTTCCGGCAACCGGTCCATCCAGATCGACAATGGCATGGAAAACAGGGTGAGTGCAGACGCAATCAATCCCAGAAACAACAGCACGACGATGGCCGCAGACAGCGCCGGCGGCATGAACCGTTCGAGCGCCGCAGCGACGGGCGACGCCATCAAGCCGGTAACAATGGCGAGCGAAATGGGTGCAAGCAGCGGCTGGGCCTGATCCAGGCCCGCGAAGGCCACGACCAGGCCAATCACGATGATGGCGATCCGCGAGAAAGATTGCAGGTTGGCGTCCATACCGGACCTCGCAGCGATCCGAACCACTGGCGGTTCCAGTCGGTACTTGTGTCTCATCCGGTTACCCCTATCAATCAGGGACAATGCCGGAACGCGCTTATGGTTCCGCCAGACCGCCGACTAAGATGCAATCGGTTCACCGCCGGATCGGCCGTTTGCAGGTCTGTTATTTTTTCGCAGGCCGGGTGGTGCTCGGACGCGATGTCACCCGGTCATATGGCACGCTGATGGTGACATCGATGCCATATTCGCTTTTTATCGAAGAGATCGATCCACCCATTTCACCACGGATGGTGGCGTCAAGCAGCCTGGTTCCAAATCCGCCCTTGCCTGGAAGTACGTCGGCCATGGGTGCATCCAATGGTTTTTCGTTGCGTTCAGTCCAGGTCAGGATCAGGTCTGTCTGCTTGCCGCGCTGCCAGGTTACGGTCCATGCAATATCAAGCACGCCACCGGGGAACCGGGCGGAACCGTATTTGAGGGCATTGGTCGCCAGTTCATGGAACGCCAGCCCGAATGCCTGTGTCGCGGCTTCATTGAGCTCGACTTTTGGGCCTGAGAACTTGTCCTCGATCGGATCATCGCCGAAGAGCTGCTTGAGCTCCTGAACCAGCAGAGTTTCAAGATCGGCGCCCTGCCATGCGGTACGGGCCAAAAGGTCCTGTGATGCCGCCATGGCTTGCAGCCGCGCGGAAAAGGATTGGGTGAATTCGGGCAGTCCTTCGGAGGCTCGCGCCGTTTGCCGCGAAATCGCCAGGACCCGGGCGATCATGTTCTTGATCCGGTGCTTCATCTCCTGAAGCAGCAGCTCGCGCTCGGTGAGCGCGCGTTCCGTCTCCTCGCGCAGGATCTCCCCGACCTCAATCGTCCGTTGCTGGGAATGCGAAGATGCAGCCAGCGCCGCAGCCAGCAGCACCGCGGCAACCATCAGCATGTAGGATCGGGTCTGGTCGACCGGCGGAGTGTAGGATTTGGACGGCTGGATCTCGAGCGTCCAGATGCGCCCTGCCACTGTCAGCGAGGTCCTGACTTTCTGCCCGATGCCAAAACGGCTTTCAGGATCGCCCGACGATTCAAAAATCCGGCTGGATTGGGCCGGTTCCCCATCCCAGGCTGTCACGTGAACCGGCAGGACGGGAAGCCGGCTGAGCGCCGATTCGAACAGATCGCCGATCCGGAACGGCGCGAAGACAAAGCCGACAGGACGACCGGTCTCTGCGGCGAAGAACGGAGTGTACATCACGAAGCCGGCCTGCCTGTCGCTCGAATTCTCCCGAACCAGCTCCACGGTGCCCGAGGCGCGCAGACGCTCTTCTGTCAGCGCGGCCAGGATAGCCGCGCGGCGGACCGGGTTCGAGTACATGTCGAACCCGAGCGCCCCGAGACTACGGCTGCTTTGCGGCTCCATAAGAACGATGGGGACACGGGCTTCCTCGCTGGTTTCGGGCCAGGGGGCGCGGGCAATTCCGTAGTTCTGACCAAGCTCCCGCGCGATCACTTCATCCGATTGCGGCCCAGTCGGAACATAGCGCGCAAAACCGATGCCCTGGACACCTCTGAATTGTTCGCTTTTCTGCAGATGCCCGACAAATATCTTGAATTGTGCGGCGTTTGGCACCTCGCCCGTTGCTTCGAAGAAAGCCTCCGTGGATTTGACCAGCAGAATATGGCTGTCGATCCGGTCGCTCAGACGCTGAACAGCATTTTCGGCAATGGCCGAGAAGCTCATCTTATTGGTGTGGTCAATGGTGTACCAGGACGCTGCAGCTGTGAGCAAACCGACAAACGTGACCACTGCAAAGATCAGCACTGGTTGGACGCGGTACAACACTCTTGTTACCTTCTTTAATGGGAGACAGCATAATGCGCTAAGGCGTTTATGTCGCGTTTGCAAGCGTGTTACATCAAGGCCGGATCGGGTGAACATGCAAGCCGCTCGTTGCGCCCGAGAAACTCGGGCGGGTTAAATCAGCTGCACGGATAGGGCGCATACGCATATCCGTCTATTACACAGGTTAAGTCGGAATCAGTTTGAGGCAATTTTGTTGATCAGTTCCGGCATGCCGGGCTTTGTCGAAAACTCCATCAGGAACCGATCGTCAAAATCGGCGAAGCTCACCGACCGGTTCACTTGTGGAAATGTAACCATGCCCTTGTCGATACGCACCAGGTTCTCCTTGCAGAGACGGCTGATGGACCGGTTCACGTGCACGGTCGACAGACCCATGCAGTCGCCGATCTGCTCCTGGGTGAGTTCCAGTTCGAACCCCTTGCCATTGGCCAGCCCGACCTGCTCAAGCCGGGTCCACAGTTCCAGAAGAAAGTGCAGGATCCGTTGCGCGGCAGTCCGGGCGCCCAGCGAAACCTTGTGTTCTGCAAGAATATTGGTGTGGCGCACGGTCATCCAGTCGAGACCGGATGCGAGGACCGGAAAGCGGCGATGGATTTCGAGTATACGAACAGGCTCGATCAGCGCCAGGGACGAATTGGTCAGCGCAGCCGCCGAATAGATCGAGGAGTTCTTGAAATTGACATGCAGGCCGATGAAATCTCCTGGAAGGGATATTCCGATAATCAGTCTGCGGCCGCCTGCGGTTATCCTGTAGCGCATGACCCATCCGCTGCGAATAAGGAAGGTCAGGCGCAACGGTTCGCCATCGTGCAGAAATTCATCACCCTTGTCGACCGACGCCTGGTTGACCTGCATGGTTTCCAGATACTCGACCTCCTCGGAGGTGAGAAGCATGGACCGGCCCAGCCGCCTCACCAGCGCGCTGGCATCTTGCGGGATCGCACTCTGGCTTTCTGGCGACATCGGATCTGGCTTTCACAAAAAGAGACCCGGCAGTGGTCTGCCGGGCCTCCTACGATATGTGATTATTTCTTTTCAAGCCAGCTGTCGATTTCCTTCTCGGCTTCGTCGCGGGTCTTGCCGTAACGGGCCTGAATCTTGCCGGCCAGCTCATCGCGGCGGCCTTCGACAACATCCAGGTCGTCATCGGTGAGCTTGCCCCACTGCGCCTGAGCCTTGCCGCGGTATTCCTTCCATTTGCCTTCAACCATATCCCAGTTCATAGAATTTCTCCTTGTGACAGTTTGCCGGGCAGCCGTTCTTTGCTTCGCCAGCCGGCTCGGATTATCAACGCCGTACTCGATTTTTGGTTCCGAAGATTCCCATCGAAATTGATCCTGCTACGTGCCAGTTGGCAGGCATCGTGCAGCAAGCGCCAATGACGGCGCCGCGACGGCGTGCCGATCATCGTATGGATCAATCCTCAAGTGCGTGATGGCGGGCCGCAAGACGCCTGACGACGTCCTCGATTTCGCTGCGGTGCTTCATCAACACGGCGTGTGCAGCGTCGAAGGTCGCCCGGGGCAGGGAGTCCATGTTCCTGGCCAGCGTTTCCAGGGCGTCATCATAGGAAGACACGATCCGCCGTTCTCCATCGACAACCGCCGGAAGAACATCGCCGTCAATGTCGGTGAAAAAGGCTCTGGTGCGAACCACGCCTTCGTGAACCATCGACATGAACGAGCCGTCATCGGAAGGGTGCCTGCCCTGGGCGACCAGGAACTCGGCGAGTTCATGCGCCTGCCGGTCGGATGTTTCCCGCGTCGTTTCCAGCACGGTCCTGATTTCCGGCTCTGCCTTCTCAAGCATCACGTCGTAGCCGTGAACTGCATCGATGAGGGCAATATGAACATCGCCCACGGCATCCAGAACCTCGGTTGTCGTATCGTCCAATGTTTCATTTGTCATGACAGGCCTCTTTTGTGGGTCGTTTGCAGAGCGGGTGATCCAGGCGGATCCACACCGCGATTTATTCTCTCCCAGCGCTTCTAGGGCCGGGACAGGATCAGTTCAGCCGACGGGTTTCATCCGTGGTTGCCGATTGGGCATAGGTCGGGACAGTCATCTCGGGATCGATGAGTTCGAGCACGACCTTGAGTTCTCCATTGGCAGTGACGTCCCAGACGATCTCGGCATCCTGGTAAAACAGGGCAGGATCAATCTCGAGGCATTTGCCAAGGGCATGCTCTTGCCCCGCCGCCATCATCCGGAGGGAGGGAGACAGGTCCGCCTCGCATTGCCGTACGGTTTCATAGGCCACGGCCGGTGCGGGCTGTTCTGTGCAGTTCTTGTAGCCGTCGCTGCAAGCGATCAGAATCATGAAGGCTGCGATGTGTTCCATGACGCTTCTCCTTTGGAGAATTAACGCGCGGTCATGCTGGAAGTTCCGTTCCGGTTGATTTTGCGGCAAAAGTCACTGTGTGGATGTTCCGAGTTCAGGGTGCAGAGCATCCCCTGTGCGCCAAAATGGACGCGCAGCGCTCCGGCCTACGCAACCGGAGTTCAATTGAGTTCGTATTGGGTGTCGGGAATCGTCAGCTCATAGACAATCTGGCTATCACTCGCCTCGTGGCGCACGCTGGCCGACAGGGCTTGCGGAACGATGCGCTTGAGCACAGTGCCGGAGAACCCTGTCCCGTGCGCCGGCGGCAGGCCGATTGCTACCGGCGGCACCAGGAACGTTTCCGTCCATGTGACAACCAGCTCGGTCTGATTGTTGCCGTTCAGACGCCGCTCCGCCGAGAGCACGATCTCGCCCCCGGCAGGCCCGAGAGCGCCGGTGGCCAGGGAATTGATTGTCAATTCATGCAACGCCAGACCGAGATGCAGCGCCGCGTTCGGGAGCAGATACGCGTCCTCGCCTGCCATCGAGAAACCTGGCGGATTCTCGCCAACCAGCGGGCGCAATTGTGACTTTGTGAGCTCAAACAATTCAGCGCCACGCCAATCGGACGCGGTAACCAGATCCTGCGACTGAGCCATCGACTGGATCCGGTTGCGGAAAGCGAACAGAAATTCGTCAAGATCGTGGGTTGAGCGTGCGGTTTGCGAGGCGATGGATTGAATGATCGCCAGGAGGTTCTTCGAGCGGTGATTGAGTTCACGAAGCAGCGTCCGGAGAACTGTCTCGCGGTATTTCAGGTCATCAATATCGAGGATGGTTGTCACCACGCCGATGATTGCCCCGCTGTCATCGGGGTCCGGATCCATGTGCAGCAGATACCACCGCCGCTTTTGATCGACCTCGCGCAGGACTTCCAGCTTTGAGGCTTCTCCGGTATTGATGACCTCGCGCTTGGCTACGCCAATCCGTGCGGCCTGCATCTCGCCGAACAAGGCAGTGTCCGACTTGCCGATGACTTCAACCTCCTTTGGCCACAATTCCGGAAGGTTCGCACAAAACCTGATGGTCAGGTTCAAGTCCTGGTAGATCATCGACACACCAGCGTTCCGCAAACCCGCCAGCACAAAACTCAGCCGATGGGACTCCTTGAGTGAATTCAGGGGCATCGAGCACTCTTCAATGTGTTGGCCAGGGTCCATCGGGACGGAATGCGGGCACTGAAAATCAATCCAGCGCCCGCTTCCCTTGCTTGGCTAGCTTCCTTTAGGTGTAGGTCAGCATGCCGGATGATCAAGTTTTCCGGACGAAATTCATGATCACGGAAATGACCAGAAGCGCCAGAAACAGGAAGAACAGGATCTGGGCGATACCCGCCGACGCACCGGCGATACCACCAAATCCGAGAACACCTGCGATAATGGCGACAACCAGAAAGACAAGAGCGTAGTAAAGCATCGAGAATCTCCTTTGTCATTCGATGAGAACTAAACGCCCTGTGTCTCAATTGGTTCCGGTCATTGTTTGCGTCTCATCCGCAGGGTCGCTGACGGCATTGAAAAACAGCGCCTGGCTGATCAATGCCTTGACCATATCCGGATTGAACGGCTTGGTCACCAGAAACGCCGGCTCGGGCTTTTCGCCGGTCAACAGGCGCTCCGGGAACGCCGTGATGAAAATGACGGGCAGAGTGTCATCTTTCAGGATGTCGTTGACCGCATCAATTCCCGAACTTCCATCCGCCAGCTGAATATCCGCCAGGATCATCTTGGGTCTGGTTCGCTTGTAGAGTTCCAGCGCCTCCATGCGGGTGCGGGCAATGCCGGTGACGCGATGGCCGAGTGTTTCCACCATGTCCTCAATGTCCATGGCTATCAGCGGCTCGTCCTCGATGATCATGATATCGGTTGCGACCTGTTCGGAAATTTCCCGCGCAGCGGTGTCCATGAGTTTGGACAGCCCGGCCTCATCCACACCCAGAATTTCAGCGCATTGCTCGGTACTGAAGCCTTCGACGGCAATGAGAAGAAATGCCTTGCGGGCCTGCGGCGTCACGGCCTCCAGATTGGCGGCAGCTCTTTTCTCCCACCCGAAAGGGGTGACATTCTCGGGCATGGGAACCGACAGGCTGTCAAAGAGTTGAGAGTACAGTTTGTACAAGGCAACGCGATCATCGCCCGAAGCGGGGAACACGGAGAGATCCGCGATGAGCGCCTCAAGCGTCGCTGCGACGAAGGCGTCTCCGGAAGTTTGTGACCCGGTTACCGCACGTGAGAAGCGACGTAGATAGGGAAGATGCGGCGCAATGCGCATGGATAATGTCGTCATTATTTACCCCTTGATTGTCCACAGAAAGTGGCGACAACTGAGAAAACGCACAGGTTTAAAAAAAGTTCCAGCTGTGTGGAACTTTTTTTTGGATGGCGCATTATGCCGTCATGTTGATTCAAACTGGGCTGATAAGGGGTATGATGACCAAAACTCAGAAAGGCGCACCCGTCACGGGCAAGCGGTCCTCCAATCATGATGCGACTGATGCGATCGCCACGCAACTGAAGCACTATTACAAATCCGTCGAGCAGGAGCCGATTCCCGATCAGCTTCTCGACCTGCTCGAAAAACTCGATCAGGCAGAGCGTGCTGGTAAATCCAATGGCACAAACTGAGATGAGCGGTCCGGATACCATGATAGCCGATGCGGCTGCGCCGTTCTCGTTCAAGCGCGAATTGCTTGCCGCCCTGCCGGGCTTGCGGGCCTTTGCGGTCTCGCTCGCCCGCCGGCACGACCGGGCCGATGACCTGGTTCAGGAAACGGTGATGAAGGCCTGGAGCAAGCAGGAAAGCTTTCAGCCCGGAACCAATATCCGCGCCTGGCTGTTCACCATCCTGCGCAATGAATTCTACAGCCAGATGCGCAGAAAGGGCAGGGAACTGCCTGATCCGGACGGCGTGTTCGCTGGCAACCTTGCGACCCACCCGGAGCAATATGGCAAGCTTGACATGGCCGATTTCAAGGCAGCTCTCGACACATTGCCGGACGACCAGCGTGAGGCCATCATTCTGATCGGGGCGTCGGGTTTTGCCTATGAGGAAGCAGCCGAGATCGCCGGCGTTGCCGTCGGCACGATCAAGAGCCGGGTCAACCGCGCGCGTTCCCGGTTGCGGGACCTCCTGGGCATCGATGGCGAGAGCGATTACGGGCCTGACAGCACATCCGCGCCTCTGGTGAACAAGACCTCAAGCGGCATGTAATACAGCAACGCCAAACCAGCGATCGAGATCGGCAGCCAGTCAGCCCCTGGCTTCCGGTCCGGTCATGGCCAGCGGCACCACCCAGCGGTCATAGTCATTGGCGTCAACCCCCGCCTCAATCGCAGCAGCGCGCAACGTCAGTCCCTCCGCATGCGCGCGCTTGGCGATGCTGGCTGCCTGGTCATAGCCGACATGCGGCGCAAGCGCCGTGACCAGCATCAGGGACTGCTCCATGAGATCGGCGATGCGCGCCCGGTCGGGCTCGATCCCGGCCACGCAGTTGTCGGCGAAGGAGCGCGCGACGTCGCCGATCAGCCGGATCGATTGCAGCACGTTGAAAATGATCACCGGCTTGAACACATTGAGCTCGAAATTGCCCTGGCTGCCGGCGAAGGTGACCGCCACGTGGTTGCCGATGACTTGCGCGCAGACCATCGTCAGCGCCTCGCTTTGCGTCGGATTGACCTTGCCAGGCATGATCGACGAGCCCGGTTCGTTTTCCGGCAGGATCAGCTCGCCCAGACCCGATCTTGGACCAGAGCCGAGAAAGCGTATGTCCTGGGCGATCTTGAAAAGCCCGGCGGCAAGCGTGTTGAGCGCGCCTGACAGTTCCACCATGGCGTCGTGGGCGGCGATGGCTTCGAACTTGTTGGCCGCAGTGGTGAACGGCAGGCCGGTGAGCCGCGCCACATGGCCGGCGAAACTTTCGGCAAAGCCTTCGGGCGCATTCAGTCCGGTGCCGACAGCCGTCGCGCCCTGGGCCAGCGGATAGAGCCGCGGCAGGCAGGCCTCAATGCGGGCGATGCCCGCCTGCACCTGGGCGGCATAACCCGAGAACTCCTGCCCGAGGGTGATCGGCGTGGCGTCCTGAAGATGGGTGCGGCCGAGCTTGACGATCCCCTCCCAGGCTTTGCTCTTGGCATCCAGCGTGGCGTGAAGATGCGACAGCGCCGGCATCAACCGGTCGGAAAGCTCGCGTGCTGCGGCAATGTGCATGGCCGAGGGGAAGCTGTCATTGGAGGATTGCGACCGGTTGACGTGATCGTTCGGATGCACTGGTGTTTTCGACCCAGCGACACCGCCGAGGGCGAGGATGGCGCGATTGGCGATCACCTCGTTGACATTCATGTTCGTCTGCGTGCCGGACCCTGTCTGCCAGACCTTGAGCGGAAAATGCGCGTCGAGCGATCCGCCTGCGACCTCGGCTGCCGCCGCCGCAATGGCCTCGCCGATCCCGGACTCGATCAGCCCGGCTTCCATGTTGGCCAGCACCGCCGCCTGCTTGACCAGCCCCAGCGCATGGATCAGCGGAAGCGGCATGGTCTCGTCTCCGATGCGGAAATTCCCCAGGCTGCGCTGTGTCTGCGCACCCCACAACCGGTCAGCGGGGACCTCGATGGGTCCGAAGGAATCCGTTTCTGTGCGTGTTCCGGTCATGGAGTTCGGCCTTTCTGTCGTGAGGGGGACGGTTTGACGCTCACCTTAATCACATCAGTCCCTGCAGGACAGGGCCACCGGTCTGCGCTGTCAAGCGGGCGAAGGATGACGCAGTGCATCGCCGCAGGACAAAGCCTCCAACAGCCCCGATCTTGCGCAGGCAGACGAACCGGCTCAGAGGGCATGCTTTTCGCCCGCCGCGCTCGTATCAGCGTCGCCCTTTTCGGTCCCCATACACCATGCGGATTTTTTCTGCTGAAGCTAATGAAATCCTAACAGACAGTTGAGCACTCGACGGGCATGCGGGAGGCGTACGTGAAAACAGACACCTTGTTGGGGGAAAAGTGTAGTCTGCGACGGGCATTGTTGGCGTCGACCACAATGGCATTTTTTGCCGTTACACCAAGTACCACCCATGCACAAGCTGTCCCTGATGGTCGTACGGCGACGACCGTCACGGGGTCCGGGGCAATCAGCAACGTTCACACCCAGACCATCAGTCAGGGCCATGGCATCAACAGTTTTTCGAGCTTCAATGTCGGCGTCGGCGCCAGCGTCAATATTCACGCGCCGACCGGCACGGCGGGTACGGTCAACATTGTCAATGGGCCAGCCAGCCAGATCCAGGGTGCGGTGCGCGGCATGCAGAACGGCGCCGTTGGCGGGGCCATGTATTTCGCCAATCCCAACGGCGTGGTGATCGGGCCGTCAGGCTCGATGAGCGCAGGCTCGGTGTCGGTCTCAACGCCGACCCAGGGCTTCGTGGACGGTTTCTTCGATGGCAATGGCCAGGTCCGGGCAGGACATGTGCGGCAGACGATCGACGGTACGTCGCCGCAATCGGGCGCCTCAGTCGATGTCCATGGCCGTGTTGAGGGCTACACCGGCGTGCGCATTCGCGCGGGCGGCAATGTCAACATCTGGGGCGAAGTTACCTCCGGCAGCCGCTCATCGGCGGCACAGGGGCATATCTCGCTGAAGGCCGGCGGCAGCGTCAATGTCAATCAGGGCGGCAGGGTGAACGCGCGCGCGGGCGCAGACGGCGGCACCGTCAGCATGCGTGCCGGCGCCGACATCAACGTCTATGCCGGATCGGTTGTGCTTGCCGAGGGTGAGGGACACGGCGGCGGCGGCACCATCGACGTGTTTGCCAAAGGCGCTGCGCGGCTCAAGAGCGACGCAGTGATTTCGGCCGCAGCACTCGGCTCCGGCGATGGCGGCTTCATCGAGTTCTCGGCCACCGACCTCGTCCAGGTCGCAGGCGAACTCAAGGCCTATTCTGCTGGCGGCGGCGCAGGCGGCACAATTTACATCGACCCGAACATCGTCGAGATCGTTGCGTCCCAGAACACCAATGGCGCCGACCTGCATATCGAGGCTCTGGAACGGATCACCGTCGGCGAGGACGTTATCATCTCGACGCGCCAGGTGGCCGATGGCGCCAACCACGAAACCGCGGTCTCAACTGGCGATTCCGGTGACATTCATCTTGAAGCGCCCAACATCGATATTCTCGACGGCGCCGCGCTCTATGCCCATGTTCAGGGGGCGCAATGGTATGATCAGGGGACGTTTGAAGGCGGCACGATCTTTCTCGACGCGCACAGGATCGATTCCAACGAGGGCATTGCGATCGACGACGCCCAGAACGCGGTGCCCGTCGGATCGGTCTCGATAACGATCGTCAACGCCAAGCTGCTCGCCGGCAATATCGATATCAAGGCGGAGATCCTCAAGGACAATGTGATCCGCGCAGACGATTCGGTGAACACCTATGCCGACTCCGTCGCCGATTGGCTGCCGGTCGGTTCCGACAAGCTCATTGAACTCGCGGAAGGCCTGGGTGAGGACACCCAGCAGCTTGTCGAGGATCTCGGGCTCGAGCAGTTGCCGCAGTTCCTCAGTGCAACATCCAGCATCGTCATCAGCGGCTCAAAGCTGATCGGCCAGGGCAGCATCGATGTGCAGTCGATAGCCACGACGGAAGTTGATCTGGCGCCGGAAAACAAGACCGTTTCGCTCGCGGTTGCGGCGACGAACACGGTAGCGCGCACGATCGTGCAGGATTCGGTCCTCTACACCTGGGGCATCAATCCGGCATCGGGCTCCATTAACACCGAGGGCACGATCTCGGTCGGCTCGACCGCGCGCGAAGTCCAGAATCTCGTCGCGACGTCGAACGTCGTCGATGCGGAGAGTGAGAACCCGCCGGTCAATGTCGCCATCGCGCTCTCGGCGCGCCGTGCGCGGGCGGAAACGATCATAGACGGATTCCCGACGCAGGACATTCGCGCAGGCATCGCTCCGCCAGATCCCGATGGCTTCTCCCCTCACCGCTATCCGGTGCTGTGGGGCCGCAACGGCGTGTCGGTGACAGCCGAGAAGGTCGAGGACATTACACTTCGCGCCGACGCCGTTACCAATGCCGACACGAAGGGCGCGGCGATCGCCTTGTCGCTGTCGGACAGCGAAGCACGGGTGGTGATCGGCGCGCAGATCGCCGACTACAGTTCCGACATCGAGGTGCGCGCGCAGCACAGGGTCGAGAACTTCACCAGCATCGCCAGTGTCACCGGCGGGTCGCTTGCTGCGCCCACCGAGGATGATGATGACAGTGAGGCGATCGAAGAGGAAGATCGCGAGGCACTTGGCGGTGCGCTCCAGGCAGTCGCGTCGACGGTTGCCGACAAGGTCTCCGACGACGGGGACGGAGCGGGTGACGAATCCACGGCCGGGAGCCGGTTCGGCGTTGCCTTCAACCTGTCACTGCACGACTACGACACGCGCACGATGATCGGGCCAGAGGACTTCACCTATATCGACCCGGTCACGGACGAGGTCCGCTCGCTCGGCACGGCGGCATTGCGGGCATATGTCGGCTATCAGGGCCTTGGCAACACGTTCACCGGCTATATGGAGGACACACCGGGCATCAGGGTCGAGGCGATCAACGATTTCGGCTCGCCGGTGGTGCGCTCCGTCGTCTCGCTCGGCTCGTCAACGCCCGGCGACGACGAGCCTGGCGGGCTCACCGGCCTGAGCGGCGACAGCCTGCAGGATGCCGGCGAACGTGTCTATACCGGCGCGTTCAATATTGCCTGGTGGGATGCCGATGCGCGGGTCGAGTTCGGCCCGAACGAGGGGTTCTTCAGTCGCGAGCCGATCTACACAATCGCTGACGTCACCATCGAGGCGCGCAATAGTTTCGACGAGCATCTGCCGCGTGAGGAACTCGGCACACTTTGGGATGACTATGTGGAGGCGGCCAAGGGTGATGGCGCTGATGGTGCCTCCGCCATCGAGCGCTGGGGCGCGGGCGACGGTCTTTTCCTGGCCGACGGGGACGAGGAGCGCGTCATGTTCGACGCCCGCGCCGAGGGCATGGGCAGTGAATTGGGCGCAGGTCTTTCTGCCACGATCCTCTCGCTCGACCTCAATGCCGACAGGTGACAAGTGACTGGTCGCGATATGTCGAAGGATGCAGTCATCCGTTCACACTGGTGCATGGCCATCATGATCCGGTGGTGCGGATCAGCACGGTGCGTGATTTCGCCCGACGATATCAGGGGCGCGCCAGGCTCGTGGAGGTGGAGGATCAGGGCCAACTGCTCTTCTATGCACGGCCCGATATCGTTCTCGACGCCCTGTCAGCCTATGCATGACTTGAGACAGGCCGGCTTAAACGGCCCCTCGTGGCGGTGACGCGAAGGCGACTCCGGGGGCCGGCCACAAGGAACGGGATGGCAGCAGCATGTCCATGATGCGATCAAGCTGGGGCAGACGATTGCACGAATTGCGACCGCCCAGGACCCCTCCTCCAGGCGGCTTATCCTTCAATCCTTTCCTGCCTTGTTCAGGATAAAATCGAAACGGGATTTCCACATCGTGTCGCCTGCGTCGCCGGGCTCGACCGCGGCCAGCAATGATGCCTTGACCCCGAAGACGGCGTCCGATGTCAGCCAGGGATCGTCGGCCACGAAAGTGTGGGTCACGATTGTCTCGAAGCCGTCTGCCGAGATGATGAAATGCATGTGCGCCGGCCGGTTCGGATGGCGCCCAAGGGCTGCCAGCATCTGCCCGACGGGTCCGTCATCGGGGATCGGGTAGGACACCGGACGGATGCCGCGAAACGCGTAGCGGCCATCCTCGCCGGTCACGAACACGCCGCGATTGTTCCATTGCGGCTGGATGTCGGGTTGCTGAACGTCGTAATAGCCGTCGGCATTGTCGCACCAGACATCGAGCTTTGCCCCTGACACGGGATTGCCCTTGAGATCGAGGACGCGGCCTTCGAACAGGCAGCTCTCGCCCTTGCCGTCGAGCGAGATCGTGTCGCCCATTTCGCGCACCGGCGCGCCCTCGACATGGAAAGGTCCCAGCACGGTGTTTTCCGTCGCGCCCGAGGGTCTGCGGTTGTTGATCGCGTCCACCAGCATGGACAGGCCCAGCACGTCGGACAGCAAGATGAATTCCTGCCGATTGCTGTCGCACATCTGCCCGGTCCGGGTCAGGAAATCGATTGCGGTTCCCCATTCCGCCTGTGTCAGTTCAACATCCTTCGCAAAGTCATGCAGGTGCTTGACCAGCGATTCCATCACCTGGCGCAGACGCGGATCGGCCTGCTCGTCGATCCGGACATTGACGCTCTCGACGGAGCCGCTTTCGGTGAAATAGTTGATCTCCGATGCGTTGCTCATGCCACTTTCTCCCTTGCCTGTGACACGCTTTCAGAACCACGATCGAGGATCGCGGTCATGGCGCGCATCAATTCGCCGGCCGGGTCATCCGGCAGTTCCATGGCGCGCCAGGCCACATGGTGGTCCGGCCGGACCAGCACACAGCCGCTTTCCGCCGTTTCGCGCGCGGTGGCCCAGTCGCCGTGATGATCGACCCATGTCCGGCGCGGACCGATGACATGCACGGTAATGTTCAGCCCGAGCGCCTTGCCGACCGTCTCGGCGGCCTCAGTCCAGCGCTCGCCGGAAATTCCGGTCAGGATCGTGAACCGGCCCTTGCCGGTCAGATCGAGCGTCGAGTGCCGTTTGCCCTCCTGGTCATAGATCCAGGCATGGGGCAGTCGCGCGCCCGGCCATGTGGTCGGCTGGTAATGCAGTTCCGGGTCCTTCGCGAACTCGGGCTCGGGCTGGCCGTCGGTCACCGCCGCGGGCGACGCGTAGCGCTGGTTCATCTCCACGCCATGGGCGTCAAACTCGTATTTCTTGAACGCGAACGCCTTGCGCAGCGCTTCGCGCTGTCGCTCTGCTGCGTCGGTCGCGTCGCAGCGCGCATCCATCGAGGCCTGGATCTTCTCGATATCGGTGCCGCCATCCATGCCGAGCGCCTCGAAGATCGGGCCGAATTCCGCGATCGACTGGTTGGCGCGCGTGACGATCTGCCTGGCGACCGGCGCGCGCTCCTGGGAATAGGTGTCGAGCAGGGCAGGGCCGGCCTCGCCGCGGATGACGGCGGCGAGCTTCCAGGCGAGGTTGAAGCCGTCCTGGATCGAGGTGTTGGAACCGAGTCCGTTCGAGGGCGGGTGCCGGTGGGCGGCGTCGCCCATGATGAAGACGCGGTCCTTCTGCATGTGGGTCGCATACATGTTGTTGACGGTCCAGGTGTTGGCCGACAGGAGCTCGATCTCGAGATCCGGATCGCCGACCAGCTGGCGCGCCACATCGGTGGCGACCTCCGGCGTGACTTCCGGGGCAGGCTGGTTGATGTCGTAGCCCCAGACGATCAGCCACTCGTTCCAGGGCCGCACCATGCGCACCAGCCCCATGCCGATGCCGCCGACATCGGCGCCGGGCTGCATCACCCAGTAGAGAACCGAAGGCCGGTGGGCGACATATTTGGACAGGTCCGCGCGAAACAGGATGTTCATTGATCCGCCGACGCCCATCTTGCCCTCGAAGGGCAGGCCCAGATCCTCGGCGACCTTTGAGTTGCCGCCGTCGGCGCCGATGAGGTATTTCGAGCGGATGGTGATGTCCTTCCCCGTCAGGCGGTCGCGACAGGTCGTCGTTACGCCGTCTGCGTCCTGGACGTGGGATGTGTATTCCGTCGACATCCGCGCCTGGGTGCCGCGCGAACAGGCGGTCTTGAACAAGAGCGGCTCCATCAGCGTCTGCGGCAGGTCGTTCATCATCGTCGGCGACGACAGATGGTGCTCGGCGCGCGACAGCGGATGGCTGCCCCAGCTCTTCATCCGGCCGATCTCCTCGCCCGCCAGGCTTTCGCAGAACACGTTCTCGCCCATCAGGTCCTGTTCGGTGCAGTGCATGTAGGCTTCGGCCACGACCTCGGGTCCGAGGTCGCGCAGCACCTCCATCGTGCGCTGGTTGGTGATGTGCGCCCGCGGCGTGTTGGCGAGCCAGCGGTAGCGGTTGATCACCATGTTCTCGACGCCATAGGAAGACAGCAGCGCCGCAGTGGCCGAGCCCGCCGGCCCGGTTCCGATGATGAGTACGTCCGTGGTGATATCCGCCATGATTATTCCTCCCTTGGTGTGCTTGTCTGCCCGGCGATCTTGCCGCCCGAAAGGCGCCGCCGGATCGGAAACAGTTGAATGCCGCTCTTGTCGCTGATCAGGCCCCAGAGCCCGCGCGGCGCAAACAGCATGATGACGATGCCCATCCCGCCCAGCGCGATCAGGTACCAGGCCCCATAATCGGCAAACAGGGTCTGCAGGGCGAAGAACACCAGCACGCCGATGATCGGGCCCTCGATGGTGCCGATGCCGCCGATCACCACGATGAAGATCACGAAGGCGGTCCAGTCGATCACCGAGAACGCGCTGTCGGGGCTGATCCGCCCGTTCTGCAGGAAGATCAGCCCGCCGGCGATCCCCGTGCCGAAGGCGGCGATGAGAAAGACGGCCCATTTCATTCGCGCCGCGTCGACGCCCACCGATTTGGCAGCCTCCATGTTGTCGCGCACGGCGGCGAGCGCCAGGCCGCGCTTGGTTCTCAGCAGCCAGTAGATGCCGCCGATCGTCGCCACCAGCAGCGCGAGCGCCAGCCAGTAGGCAAGGATGTCGCGCGCCGCTGAATCGCGCACGTCAAACATGGCCTGGATCCATTCGACGCCCCACATCGCTTCGCGGGCGTCGCGCGGCAGCGAGGTGCCGGTGCCGCCGCCGACGGCCCGCCACTGCGCCACCACCAGCCGCGCCACCTCGGCCACCACCCAGGTCCCGATGGCAAAATAGGCGCCCTGCAGGCGGAAGGCGAAAAAGGCCGTGGGGATGGCGAGCAGCAAAGCGCCGACGCCCGACAGCAGCAGCGCCGCGATCGGGTTCCACCCCCACAGGATGACGGAACCGAACAGCATGTAGGCGCCGAAGCCGACAAAGGCCTGCTGCCCGACGCTCACCAGCCCGCCATAGCCTGCGAGCAGGTTCCAGAACTGGGCCAGCACCAGCATGGTGAAGATGAAGAACAGGTCCTGAATCAGCCCGCGCCCGGCGAAGGCCGGAAGCACGATGGCCACGACCACCAGGCAGGCTGCTGCAAAGGCTGCGAAGGTGGACGTCCGGGTGCGGGTCGAGACGGTATAGGGATGTGTGCGCATCAGTCGTTCGCCCTCGGAAACAGTCCCCGCGGCCGGACCAGCAGGACAAGCAGGAAGGCCACGTGGCCGGCCAGGATCTGCCATTCGGGATTGATGGCGGCCCCCAGCGTCTGGGCCACGCCGATGATGATCCCGCCCGCCAATGTCCCCCAGAGCGAGCCAAGCCCGCCGATGATGACGGCTTCAAACGCGTAGATCAGCCGGGCCGGTCCGATGGTCGGATCGAAATTGGAGCGTGTGCCCAGATACAGCGCGGCGATGGTGACGACCACCATGGCGATACCGGTGGCCTGGGCGAAGACCCGCTGCGGCTTGATGCCCATCAGGCTTGCCGTCACCGGATCATCGGAGGTTGCGCGGAAGGCGCGACCGAGTGCCGTGCGGTAGAACAGCCATTGCAAGGCCAGGATCACGCCGATGGCCGAGATCAAGGTCAGCAGCGGCATCAGCCCGACGGTCACCGGACCGATGGGAAGCGACGCGGTTTCGAGAGTGCCCGCGGGAATGCGGCGGCTGTCGGCCGAAAACCCTTCCTGCAGCACGTTCTGGATCACCACGGAGAGGCCGAAGGTGACGAGCAGCGGCGGCAGGATATCCGGTCCGAGCACCCGGTTGAGCACGAAGCGCTGCAGGCCGTAGCCGATGGCGAACATCACCGGCATGGCGACAAGCGCCGCCACGAAGGGGTTGAGCCCGAGCATCGAGACGATGACGAGCAGCAGATAGGCCGCCAGCACGATCAGGTCGCCATGGGCGAGGTTGACCAGCCGCATGATGCCGAAGACCAGCGACAGGCCCGCAGCAAACAGCGCGTAAAGCCCGCCGAGCAGCACGCCCTGCACGATCGTGTCCACCCAGATCATGCGCCAACTCCGAAATAGGCCTTGTGGATGGCGTCGCGGCTGAGCTCCGAGGGCGTTCCCTCGAGCGTCACCTTGCCCTCCATCATGCAATAGACCCGGTCAGCCACCTTGAGCGCCTGGCCGATGTCCTGTTCGACGATGATGACGGAGGCTCCGGCTTGCCTGATCCGGGGCAGCGCCGCGTAGATGTCGCGGATGATGACCGGCGCCAGCCCGAGTGAAAGTTCGTCGCACAGCATGATCTTCGGATTGCTCATCAGCGCCCGGCCGATGGCTACCATCTGCTGCTGTCCGCCCGACAGGGCGTTTCCGGGCGCGTGGCGGCGTTCCTTCAGCATCGGAAACATCGAATAGACCGCATCAAGGTCCCATGTGCCGTTGCCGCTTCTGCGGTAGGCGCCGATCATCAGGTTCTCCTCGACGCTGAGCGAGGGGAACAGGCGGCGGCCCTCGGGCACCATCGAGATGCCGAGTTCGACGATGTCGTCGGCCTCAAGCGCCCCGATAGGCTGGCCATCGAGCACCACCATGTCCGGCTCCTGCCTGAGCACGCCCGCAAGCGAACGCAACAGCGAGGACTTGCCCGCCCCGTTGGCGCCGATGATGGCGACGCATTCGCCCTCGTCAAGCGTGATATCGACCCCGAACAGGGCCTGGAAATCGCCGTAATGGGCGGTTAGCCCATGGGTCTCAAGCAGCGCCATCAGACCTCGATCCCCAGATAGATTTCCTGCACGTCCTTTGACGCCATGATCGCTTCCGGGTCGCCCAGGCCGATGATCTTGCCGAAATCGAGCACCAGCAGCCGCTCGACCACGCGGTTGAGCGCGTGCAGCACATGCTCGATCCAGATGATGGTCACGCCCTCGCGGTGCAGCGAGCGGATGGTGTCGACAAGCGCGATGCACTCGCCCTCGGTCAATCCTCCGGCGATCTCATCGAGCAGCAACAGCTTTGGACCCGTGGCCATGGCGCGGGCCAGTTCAAGACGCTTGCGCTGCAAGAGCGACAGGCTGCCCGCCAGCACATTGGCCGAGCCGATCAGTTCGGTGCGCTCGAGGATCCCGGCGCAATCCTGCTCCGCCTCGCGTTCGCTGCAGGGCCGGCCGTGGGTGGCCGCCACCAGCAGGTTCTCGAACACGGTCAGCTTGTCGAAGGGCTGCGGGATCTGGAACGAGCGTCCGACGCCGGCGATGCAGCGCTGCATCGGCGGCACCCTTGTGACGTCCTCGCCCATGAACAGGATCGAACCGCGGTCGGCGCGAAGATTGCCGGTGATCAGGTTGAACAGCGTCGACTTGCCGGCGCCGTTCGGACCGATGATGCCGAGCGCCTCGCCCGGCGGCACCGCAAAGCTCACGTCGTCTGTGACTGTGAGCGCGCCGAAACTCTTCGACACGCCCGCAAGTTTCAGGATCGGTTCCACCGGGTTGGTCATGGATCGGGCTTTCAAGCGTGTTTCGGCGATAGTGTTGAATGCCGCTCCGCGATGCGGAGCGGCAGGGTTCATCGTCAGGACAGCGCTTCCATCACGCCCTGTGTCGGAATGTTCGGCGCGGTCTGGTTGTCGACGACCACCAGATCAAACGTGCCGTCGTCCTTGCGCCGCCACTGCCCGCCGACGAGCGGCGTCTTGCAGACGTTCTTGGCTGCGAACGGCGGCACGCCCTCTCCGTTCCAGGCAACGCGGCCGACAATGGTGTTGAGATCACTTTTCGCGATTGTTTCGGCCATGTCTTCCGCGTCGGTCGGGTCATCCGCCCGCTTGATCACATCGGCCGCCATTTCGAACAGCGAATGGACGAAGCCGATCGGCTGTGTCCACGGACGCCCGGTGGCTTCGGTGAAGGCTGCCGCGAGTTCGGCGCAACTCTGACCGGTCAGCGAGGAGCTGAACGGATGGTTGGCCGACCACCAGACTTCGGAGGACAGGTTGTGGCCTGATTGGCCCAGTGTCTCCACCGATTGCGGGAACAGGATCGCCTTGGCGACGGTGATCGCCTTGGGCGACAAGCCCTGCTGGATGGCCTGGTTGCGGAATGTGGTGAAGTCGGGCGGAATGACGACGCCGGTGATGATGTCCGTATTGGCCTGCTTGAAGGCGTTGATCTGCGCCGTGAAGTCATCGGTCAGGTTCTGGAACCGGCCCGGATCGACCGTCTCATAACCTGCGGCGGCAAAGCCCGGCGCCACGCCGACATTCGGATCGCCCCAGGCATTGCCATCGGCATCATTGGGGAACAGGCCGCCCACCTTCTTGTTGGTCTCAAGCTGGTTCCACATGTTGGTGAACACCGCGATCACGTCTTCGAGCCCCCAGAAGTAGTGATAGGTGAAGTCGAACGGCCTCCAGCTTTCGGGATTACCCGGATTTCCCTGCTGGCCGATGAACCATGGCTGCCAGGGCGCCTTGGTCGAAATCGTCGGCACGCCTTCGCTCTCGCACACGGTCGAGACCGGGTTGGTGGTTTCCGGCGTAGAGGCGACCAGCATCAGGTTGATCTCGCTGTCGATGATCAGCTCCTGCGCCACGTCGGCCGCCCGATTGGGATTGGACTGGCTGTCCTTGACGATGACTTCCACATCCATGCCCTGTTCGGCCACATAGCGGTTGAACATGTCGATGGTGAAGGCGTCGGCTTCGGCAAAGCCTGCCAGCGGGCCTGTCTGCGGGCTGACATAGCCGATGCGGATCTTCCGGTTCTGCGCGATGGCCGGCATCGCCAGCCCGCCCGCGGCGATGATGAGGCCGCCGGCGGCGGCCGTCTTGATAATGCGTCTGCGTGAAATCATCTGCTTATCCTCCCGTGAACGATTGAGTCTGACGTCTGCTTCAGTGTTCGGGCCTCCGCCCTTCCCAGGCGGCCTGCAGCAGGGACCTGATGTCGTCCTGCGTGAAGGGCCGCGGATTTGCGTAGGAATTTTGAACCGCGATTTCGGCGGCGGTGTCGAGATCGGCTTCGCTCAGGCCGAGATCCTGCAGACGCATCGGTGCATCGGCTTGCTTGGCGAAGTCCCAGAGACCGGCTCCCGGCGTCGCGCCAAAGATCTCCTCCATCGGCTTGAGCGCATCGGTCGCCGCCGAATTGAAGCTTGTCGTGTGCGGCAGCAGGATGGCGTGGGTCTCGGCATGCGGCGTGTTGAAACTGCCGCCGATCACGTGGGCGAGCTTGTGGTGCAGCGACATCGCGACATAGCCGAGCGCGGTGGAGCAAAGCCATGCGCCATAAAGCACCCGCGCGCGCGCCTCCGCGTCGCGCGGCGTCTCGCGCAGGACCGGCAATCCGGCCTTGAATGCGCGCATGGCCTCGACCGCCATCAGGCTCGTCACCGGATTGGCATCCGGCGCATAAAGCGCCTCGACGCCATGGGCGATGGCGTTGAGCGCCGAGGTCACGGTCATCTGGGCGGGCAGGGTGAGCGTGAGGTCGACGTCGTAGATCACCGTTTCCGGCCGGATCGACGCGTCCCGCCTTGTCGTCTTCCGCCCGTTCTCGGTCTCGCCCAGAATGTCGGTCATCTCCGAGCCGGCATAGGTCGTGGGAATGGCGATCTGGTTGACGCCGGTGCGGGTGGCAATCGCCTTGCCGAGCCCGATGGTGGAGCCGCCGCCGATCGAGACCACGCAATCAGCGCCGCTCTGCCTGAAGGCTTCCAGCGCCTTCTCGGTCACCTCGACCGGCGTGTGCATGGCGGCTTCACAGAAGGTTCCCGCCGACAGCGCGCCGAGCTGGGTCGAAAGCGACTTGGCGTCATCGGCCTGGTTCGGCGTCGACAGCACCAGGGCCCGATTGCCGCCCAGGCGCTCGACTTCCTCGGCGGTGCGCGCAAGCGTTCCCGGGCCGAAGACGACACGGGTCGAAATGCCGGGGAAGATGAAGCCGTCCGTGGGCAATGTCATGTCGTGTACTCCGGCAGGTCTGTGCCTTCACCAACCCTGCGCAGCAGGCTGGAAAAGGCTTCGATTTCATCATCCGACACCAGATGGTCTCGGCCGGGGAAAACCGCTGAGTGGACGCGTGCGCCGTGACGGGTCAGGGCTTCCTGCGCCTTCCGCCACGCCCACAGCGGCACCCAGGGATCGTCGTCGCCGTTGGAGGCATAGACAGGGATCGAAGCCGCCAGGGTTTCAGGCAGGTTTGCGTCAGGCGCGCCGACGCGGCATCCGGTCAAGAGCACGGCCGCGTCCGCCCTGCCGCCGCGCAGCAGATATTCGGTGGCAAGGCAGGCGCCCTGCGAGAACCCGGCAATGACCACCGGCCGGCCGGGGGCTGCCCTGGACGCCGAAGCAAGTGCCGCCCGAACCAGGGCCAGCGCCGCGTCGAGCTGTGTGGCGGTGGTCCCGGTCAGGGGATCCACCGCCTTGACGTCGTACCAAGCCGGTTGCGGCGACTGCGGCAGGACGAAATGCACATCGGGCGCGTCGAGCCGTGCAATCACCTCCTCCTGCATCTGCGCGGCACTCTGGCCGCGGCCGTGCAGGAAGACGCAGACCGCGCGGGCGGTCTCCACCGAAGCTCCTGATGTCAGGGTCCCAGCCATCCCGCCGGCTCAGGCGTTCTGGAAGCTGGCAGGCTCAAGCCCGGCCATCAGCTCTTCGCGGCGGTGCTCGAACCAGGGCGGGAAGACGAGCGTGGACCCGATCGCATCGGCCGGCTCGTCCTTGGCCCAGCCTTCCGGCACCGTCCAGGCGATCTCGAACAGCGCCCCGCCGGGCGAGCGCACATAGCAGGACTTGAAGTAGTTGCGGTCCTTCTGCTCGGAGATGTCGGTAAAGCCGAGGCCTTCGATATGCGCCCTGAGCTTGAGCTGATTTTCTTCGTTGCCGGTGTTGAGCGCGAAATGGTGGATCGTCCCGCCCGAAAGCGTCCAGGTGCCCTGCGGCTCGTCCCGGATCTCGGTGACTTCCACGACACTCGTCGGCCCGTTGGCATTGGGCACTTCATAGGCCATGCCGTCTGCATCGTCGGCCATCTTCTTCAGCGGCAGGGCAATCGTGAGGAAATCATCCATGGCGTTGCGGTCGGTGACCGCGATGACGCCGCCATAAATGCCCTTGATGCCGTGTTCGGCGGAGATGCCCTGCGCCGGGTTGGCGATCGGGATGCGGTTGTCAGCGGGATTTTCGACCAGTTGCAGTTCAATGCCGCAGGGGTGCTTGAACTCCACCCGGTCGATGCCGAAGCGGCTGGTCTTGCGCGCCTCGATGCCACGCTCGCCGAGGCGGTTGACCCAGAAGTCCGACGCGCCGACCGGGATCGACTGCTGCACGACCTTCGACTGGTTGGTGCCGCGGCGTCCGTAGATGCCCGGCTTGCGGAACGGGAAGGTGGTGATGATGGTCGATTCATCACCGTTCTTCGCGCCGTAATAGAGATGGTAGACCGGGATGGTGCCATCGAACAGCACGGTCCGCTTGACCGAATAGAGCCCCAGAACTTTCGTGAAAAAGTCAAAATCCTCCTGGGCGCCATCGGTGCTCATGGTCAGGTGATGATATCCGCTGATTGTCGACATTGTCTCTCTCCCAAGGTTCAAGTCTGATTCGATCGATGCTCATCCCGCGCGAGGACGAAAGTGAAGGCACACGCCGTTCCGCCCTCGTCCGACGCTTCGAAATCGGCCAGCAGAGCGGGATCGACGGCGAACAGGGGGTCGGCGGCTATCGCCGGATCGCTCCTGTCGAACACATGGGTGATCAGCGTCTGGTGGCCTGACGCCGAAATCCGGAACTGCAGATGCGCAGGGCGCATGGTCGGAAGTCCGAGTTGACCCAGCAGCCGTCCCACCGGCCCGTCGTCGGGAATGCGGTAGCCGCGGGGGCGGACGGTGACGATCCGGACGCTTCCGTCGGGGCCGGACGTATAGGTGCCGCGCAGGTTGAACTCCGGCTGCATGTCCGGGGCCTGGTTCTCGTAAACGCCATCTCCATTGGCGTGCCAGACCTCGATCCGGGCGCTGGGCACCGGCTGGCCGTCATTGTTCAGAAGCCGTGCGGTGAACACCAGCGGCGTGCCCTTGCCGTCGAGGCAGATGCTCTCGTTGTCGGCGCGGCGCGGCGCGCCCGGCCTGTAGAACGGTCCGGCCAGCGTGTTGGGCGTGGCGCGGTCGGGAAGCGCCGCATGGCGCCGTTCGAAGGCGCTGGTCAGCCCCAGCACGTCGGCGAGCAGCACCCATTCCTGGCGTCGTTCCGAGCAGGCCTCGCCCACTTCCGTGAGGAATCCGATCGCCGCCTGCAGTTCCGCCCGGCTCATGTTCATCCGGTCGGCGAGGTCGGCGAAATCAGTGAGGAACTCGCCCATGAAGCGGGCCAGCCGCTTGTCGGGCGCAGCGTGGAGCCGCTCGGCAAACGCACGTGCCGCGCTTTTCATGGTTATGTCGGTCGCCCGTACATCCATCCCAAACTCCTCCTCCGAGGCGAGTATAGGTGATGGGAGAAGCGCAGCTATTATTTGTTTCGGGATTAATATAACATTTTGATATGAAGCTTGACGAGAAACACCTCAGCCAGCTGGCAGCGGTCGTGGAAACCGGCAGCGTGACGGAAGCCGCCCTGCTGCTCGGCCTGTCGCAGCCGGCGGTGTCGCGCACTCTGTCGACGCTGGAAAAGCGCGTCGGCGAGCCGCTGTTCAAGCCGGGCAAACGGCCGCTCGAGCCGACCATCATCGGCCAGCAGCTGGCCGAGCACGGCCGCGTCATCCTGGAAGCCTCGCGCCGCGCGTCTGAAACCATCCTCGGCTTCCGCGCCGGCTCCGTGGGTACCGTCCGCATCGCCGGGGTGCCGTTCTTCATGGATGCCTTCATCAGCCGCATGATCGGCGAGTTCCAGGTCCGCGAGCCCGATATCCGCGTCGACCAGTCCTATGGCAATCTTCCGGATCTGGGCAGCGGGCTGGTGGTCAACCAGCTCGATCTCGCCATCTGTCCGCTCGGGCTGGTCGATGCGGCGAAGGGGCTGACCTTTACGCCGATCCTGCCCGGCCGGAACATCGTCGCCTGCCGCGTAACCCACCCGCTGCTCAGCCGCCGCCGGTTGAGCACCAGCGACCTTGTCGACTACCCCTGGATCGCACCACTGCCCGGATCGCCGCTGCTTGCCGACCTGCACGCCATTCTGCTGTCAATCGGCATGACCGAAATCAACATCCGCTATTCAGGCGGCTCGCTCCTGTCGGTGTTCAACTACCTTGAGGAAACCGATGCGCTCACCGTGCTGCCGCATTCGGTGGTCTTCGCCCACCGCAAGGACCGCAAGGTCACGGTGCTGCCGGTGGAAATCCCGCAACCGACCCGGACGCTGGGGATTCTCCGCCTCGAGGGACGCCCTCGAATCCCCGCGGCGGAAAAGCTCGCCCGCCACATTTCCACCCGCTTCGATGACCTGCGTCAGCTGATCAAGCGCCACGAGGACGCCGTGGTCTGGGGCAACAGCCCGCCTTGACCCGTCAAGTGAAATCCGGTTGCCCGGGCAGGTTGCCGATGCCATCAAGCGATGACCAGACGACATGCGGCTTCTTTCCAAATCAAATCGCAACGTCAGGCGTGGACCCGCCCATCGGCTCGGCTATGATCGGCATGGCTGCATCTGCCCGCTCGGCAAGGGATCGGGGCGTCCACGTCGCATTCAGCCTTGGCGGCCTGCCATTCGATTGCCAAGATAACCATCGCCAGGATCAGGGAGAGCACCGTGACGCCATTCATCTTCAACACTTCAAAAAGCATCCAGTTCGGTGCGGGACAGCTCGACAGGCTCGGCGAGATCGCCCGTGCCCAGATCGGCGACCGGGTGATGCTGATCACCGATCCGGGCATGCTGCGGACGGGAATTGTCGAACGGGCGCTTTTAATGCTTGAAGCGGCCGGTGTTGCCGTCGAGATGTTTTCTGATGTGCAGGCGGATCCGCCGGAAGCTGTCATTCTGGCCGCTGTCGAGCAGGCCAAAGCTGCCTCCGTCGATGGCATCATAGGGCTTGGCGGCGGGTCGTCGCTGGATGTGGCCAAGCTGGTCTCGGTTCTGGCGCTGGGGCAGGAAACGCTCAAGACCATGTATGGGGTCGGCAACGTCAAGGGTCCGCGGCTGCCGCTGATCCTGGTGCCGACAACGGCCGGCACCGGTTCGGAAGTGACGCCGATCTCGATTGTCACCACAGGCACGAATGAGAAGATGGGCGTGGTCTCGCCGGTTATTCTCCCCGATGTGGCGGTGCTGGACCCGGAACTGACCCTGGGGTTGCCGGCTCACATCACCGCGGCAACCGGCATCGACGCCATGGTGCACGCGATCGAGGCCTATGCCTCGGGCAACGCCAACAACAATCCGCTGTCGCGAATGCTGGCGACGCAGGCGCTCACCCTGATGGGCCGGTCCCTGCTCAAGGCGGTCCATGAAGGCAGTGATATTGCCGCCCGTTCGGAAATGCTGCTCGGATCGATGCTGGCGGGGCAGGCGTTTGCAAACGCGCCGGTGGCCGCGGTGCACGCACTGGCCTATCCGCTGGGCGGGCATTTCCACATCCCGCACGGTCTTTCCAATGCGCTGGTGCTGCCCCATGTTCTGCGCTTCAACATCGTGACCACGCCGCAACCCTATGCCGAACTGGCGCCCTTTGCCTTCCCCGAACTGGCGAAGTTCGAAGGCCAGGAAAGAGCGGCGGCGTTCTGCGACCGGCTGGCCGACCTGTCGGCCGCCTGCGGTCTGCAGCAGACCCTGCGCGCCATGAACATCCCCGAGGACGTCCTGCCGCGCCTCGCTTCCGACGCCATGAACCAGACCCGGCTTCTGGTCAACAACCCGCGGCAGGTGACCGAAGCGGATGCCCTGGCGATCTATCGCGCCGGATACTGACTATCGGCCCCGCCTCTGGATTTCGGACCCCAGGAGGCAAAAGGAACGGCTATGCCCCTTCACTTGTCTGCCCCCAGCCTGATGGAACACCGCGGCGTCGTGACTGCTGCCTAAGTCGCTAAACCGGAATCGATTTCGAAAGCTTGCAAATTCGCTGATGAAGCGACTTGATCCAATCCACCGAGCTGATCCGGCTGGCTGCATCGGAAACCTGTTGCGCCGGTCAATTTGGAGAACCGTTAAATATTTGAATTCTAAAGTAAGTGAGTTCTGGCTGGGGAACCTGGATTCGAACCAGGACTAACGGAGTCAGAGTGTTTGTTCTGATACTGAATTCATTGAGAGAATTGCCACCATGTCGCATCTATGTCGCATTGACCGACAAAAGGCGGCTCTCTGCATCGGCCAAAACCTGGGCTTCATCGGTGGCCGGGAACAAGTGGCCGTAGGTGTCAAACGTCACCTGAATTGAACTATGCCCCATGCGGGTCTGGACCGCTTTTGGCGACAACTCCAGGCCGCCATCGGCCTTGCTGTTGATGCACCATGACGCGAACCAGTGACGAAGGGAATGCAGGCCGGTGTATTTCGGTTTGATCAAAGTATCGCCTCCGGTCCTTTGATCTTCGACCGTCACTCCAGCCCTGATAAGCGTTGGATGCAGCCCGCGCTTGATGATGTTCTGGTGCCATTCGATATTGCCTTCACCATTCGGGAAGACCAGATCAAGTTCGCCTTTCGGACAGGCCAGCTTCCATTCCTTGAGCGCATTGATCACCATCGGGGTGAGGGGGATTGTCCGTTGCCCGGCATCTGATTTCGGCATCCCGATCGCGTGATAGGCATCGGCTCTTTGTCGAACGTGAAGAACGCCCTTTTCCAGATCGACATCGGACCATGACAGGCCGCGAAGTTCCGAGGCCCGGAGCCCGGTGAATATGGCCGTGATCAGCAATGGACGGTATCTGCCCTCAGCGGCGCCCAGAATGGCGCGGACCTCTTGCATGGTGGGAATGTCTATGCCGTATCGCAGCCGCGCCTTCTGGCGCTTCTCTGCCTTGCCTGCGATCTTGCCGCGGTGCTTGGACATCTCATGCACGGCGTTGCGCACCACAAGCCCGCGCTCTTGCGAGTCGGATAGGATGCTGCCCAGGCTGACGGTTGCCCGTTTAACGATGGCCGCCGACCGGCCGCCGGCTCGCAAGTCCTCTTGAAAAGCCCTGATGGCAGGCACGTTGAGCTTTGACAGCTTCGTGGTCCCGATCATGGGGGCGATGTGCAGGCGAAGGTGCTGTTCGTACTGGTTCAGCGTCGATCGCTCGAGCCCGGCGCTTGCGCAACTCTTGAGCCAAAACTCCCCAGCTTCCGCAACCGTTACCGTGGCGCTGTCCGCAACGTGAACGCCTTCCCTGACTTCGACCGTGGCCGTGGCGGCGAACTGGTCAGCATCTTTTTTCAATTTGAAAGACTTCAGCCGGCGCTTGCCAGTGGCGTCCGTGTAGTCGGCCACCCAGACGGACTTCTCCACACCCTTTTCAGTGGTCCATGTGCGTTTGCGGACGGACATGGTTCAGCTCTTCCTTTCCCCGGTGAAAGGATTGTAGCGCTCTACAGGCGCTTCATTGGGCCGGCCCTGCAGTTCCCTCACGTGGCGCTCAAGCAGATCAACGCGATCAACGAGATTCCGCTCCCCGCCAAACGAGTGCTCCAAACGCGAAATGATCTCTGCGTTCATAGAGCGCGCGTTCTTTTGGGCGGCTTCCTTTATCTGCTCTCTGAGCCCAGGAGGGAACCTCAACTGGAACTGATCTACGTTCGTTCGATTCTCCGCCATTTTTTCCCCATTTGCCTATCGATATATCCATTGGATAGTTTTCACTTGACGTCAATCATATCCAGTGGATATATACATACCCATTGGATACATCGTAAACAAGCGAAAGGGAAAGGGAATGACGCGCACTCAGTCGATAACGTTCAGCTTGGCTCACAAAGGATGGCAGCAATGAAACAGAATACAGACCCACTGGACCTCATTTGGGGTGTCGGGGAAATCGGCAAGCTGATCGGCCGATCGTATCAGCAGACCTATCACATGATCACCACGGGAAAGCTGCCGATGGTTAAGCAGGTCGGCGAGCGATACGTCGCCAGCCGGGCAAAGCTGATCGCTTTCTTCATGGAAGACGCAGCATGAGAGCGGGCGTCCATCAAAACGCAAACGGCCCGGCCAGCGTTCGAGCGCTGCCGGACCATGGTTCAACCAAACCCCTGGAGGGAATTGAAATGAACAACCACGACAATACCCGAGCGGACATGGAGCCGCAAGGCAAGCTTCCCCGAACGGTCGAAACCCTTATCTACGAGGTGAGAATCCTGACCGATTTAATCGCGGATCTGATGTTCAGCGAACTAGGAGAAGAGGTGTTCGACGGCATGGTTCGCAGCGGGGCCTCTGAGCAGATTTTGTGTCTGCAGGTGGTCTTGCAGCAGCGGGCGCAAAACCTCAGTCATGCGTTTCAGCGGGAGGTTCGCAAATGAGCAAGCAAGTTCAACTCGACGACGCCCTTGGCAAAGCACAGAGCCTACTCCAAGCGCTGTATCTGGCCGCCGGGAACACCATCGACCAACAGGACGGAATCGCGTTGCAGGTGGTCGCTTCGACCGCGATGGACAGTCTGCAACAAGCCCGCGAGCTGATTGACGACATACTCGAATCTGAGTTCGGACCCGCCACCGGGCGGGAACCAGATTTCACCATCATCGAAAAAGGTGGTCGCATATCCAAGGGGTGGCGCGAATGAGCGCGCTGGACCCCACACCCGCCGAGCATGAGCACTCAGCTGCGGTCGATCAGGCCGCGGCATGGCTTCGCTCTCTCCGCGACTACGAGAAGCCTCAGCCGATTGTTCCGGCATTGAGGGACCGGTTCGGCCTCTCACCTGTCGAGGCCTGCCAAGCGATCGCGGAGGCGCGGCGATGAAGGCCACCACCACGAAAAAACGCGATGGATCCGAGCAAGTCATGCTCGGCCGGGTGATTTGGAAAGAGAAGCCGGGGCGGAAACGCGCGCCCCGGCAGGATTGGTCATATTCGCGAGAACTGCAGCGGGTCCGCGAGATCGAAAAGCTGATCCGTGCCCGGCATGGCGCGATGATTCCGAACCCGGCCGGGACCGATGATGTCGATACCTGTTTGGCCTACGTCCGTGCCGTTGCGCTGACTCCGCGCACACAAGACGTGAAACCGTGGTGCGCGAAGTGGGCGCCCTGGATTGACGCGGTTTCGCTCGAGATGATTGAAGCGCTCGGAATGAAGCGCCGGCTGATGATCAAGGCTGATGCAGTGGCGAAGCTCCTCTCGGTCACGATGGCAGAGCGAACACGGCTGGGCCTGCGCACGATCGGTGCTTGTGACATGTCGACAGCGGACCGGAAAAAGCAGGCGAAGGCTGCCAAGCGTGAACGCGACCGGATCAGGCAGGAACAGAAACGCCGGGCTGTTGGTCGGAAAGATCGCGCTTCCTATGAGGCCGCCTCGCTGTCTCGGCTGAAGCCTTGGGAGGTCGAAGGAATTTCCCGGCGCACGTGGGAAAGACGGCGTGACGCAAGTGTGTCGCGAATAGATATAACAGGGAATGGCGACACACTTGCGTCAAAGCTCGAAAAGCTACCATCCCTTCATCGTCTCCAATCAGAGCAAGCCCGCGCAGCGGGGTTGATTGCGGGTCTGGGGGATCATCCCCCAGCGGAGCTCCAAGAGGCAGCGCCTCATGGGAATGGCGACAGACTGAAGGAGCGAGCGGCATGAAACAGCTCGATCTATTCAACCAACCGGAGGTGAAGACGATGGCAGAGATCATTGCATTCCCGGTGGATCGCGAGATTGCGTTTGTTCGCGAGACCGCACGGGTTCTGACGATCAAGCACGGCGCCGCGGCTGATCGCTTCTGGCAAGTGACCTGCCGACGGCTCTATGCGCGCCTGCAGGTGCAGGGCATGGCACACGACAGTATTCGCGATGAGGTGAACGCTTTTGCTGAGGCGGTCTATGCCGAAGTCCGGCGTCAACATCCGACGATCTGGCCAAACAGCGACAATCCCAAAGGTGCGGCATGACGCTGTTCAATCCCCGACAAATCGAGCGCATTGCCCGGATCCTTCGCGGCGTCCGGGACGCTCACGAATTTCAGAGAGTCCACCACCGGTTCGAGCGCAGCAATATGCGTTCGCTTGAGAGCATCAACGGTGACGACGAGGCCGGCTTTTACGCGACGGCTGAGAAAATGGAGATTTTCCGAGAGGCTATTGGAGCTGAAATCTCCCGCCAAGACGTTGAGGGCGTTCCGCCGTGTAGGCCCAATGCGAAAGTATTCAGTTTCCCCACAAGAAAGGATCGATGATGACCACTGAACACGCCACCATTTCCGAAGCCCAGGCCGCCAAAGACCGGCAAAGCAAAAGCCGAGTGGCGTTCCCGCTCGCCGGCGACGATGCCTATCTGCATTTCAATTTGAAGAGCATCGCGGCGCTCGAAACAGCCGCCGGCCTGATCGTTCCGGATTGGATGGACCGGGGCTTCAATTCCTTCGGCCTGATCGAACGCCTGACCCTGGACGGCAATGCAGCCATGATCAGGGCTATTCTCGATAGCGGGCTGAAGCGGCTTGGCGAGGATGGCAAAATGACGTTGATGGCCGAAGTCGATCTCGATGAAATCGACTGGCCAATGAGCGAAGTTGCCCGGCCCGCGCTCGAGGTGATTTGCCATGCCTACCACGGCGAGACTTACAGCGAAGTACTGGCGAAGGCGATGGCCGCGGCTGAGGCAGCGGAAGGCGGTGCTGCATGAGCGCGTTCATCACCCTGGTCCGTGAACATAGCATTGAAATCGCCATCGACGGCGCGCTCTATACCGCCGATGGGCGGCTCATGGGCGTGAAGAACAAAGCAATCGCGTTGCCCGAGATCCCGGCCGCCATCTTCGGCCGCGGCGCTGACAATGTTGTCGGCGCGTTGGCGCACCTCGTCGCGATTACCTCGCCCATGATTGAGATCACCAGCGGCTCCAACACCTTTCATGATCTGGTCAAGCGACTCGAGCAAGACTATGCGCCAAGGGTTCGCGAAGCGGTCGAATCCGTGGGCGGTATCCCGGGTGAAGCTCAGTCGGAGATAGCCGTGGCCGGGTTTTCAGAGAAGGCCGGGCCACTTGTTGGCGTCATGAGAACATTCGAATTGACGCTCGATCATGGTGAAGATGGGCTTGAAGAGATGGCACCGTGGAAGCTGTACCGGCTGCCCGCCTTTTGGGCTGCTGGCCCCGACATCACCGTTGACATCGAGGCCATGAACGTGACCTGGGAGGATCTATGCCGCGACGGACTCCGGCCGCGCGCGCTCAGCTTCATGGATGCGATGCGCCGGCGGAAGGACGTGAACCCGCTGGTCGAGGGCGACACGCCGCGGTACGGCGTTGGCGGGCACCTGCAGTTTGTCACCGTCACCCGTGACGATGCTCGGTCCGAGATCCTGCATGTCTGGCCTGACGTCGTCGGAGAGATGATCGATCCGTTCCGCACTGCCGCCTGATTGGCCGGGGAAGGTCTGTCCTTCCCCGATCATGCCGCCCAGGAAGCCGAACATGCCGCCGCCACTGCCGCCGCCAAACAGGCCAGCAAGCGGCCCCTTGCCCAGGAAGGCGGCTTGCGCAACGGCTTCGATCAGCGAGTTAACCAGGCGATCAAGCGCTTTGTTTCCCGTTTCGATGGCCGGAATCATGTCCGTGAATGCATCATGGGCCAGATCGCCGAAAAATTCGGTTGTCTCGTTCAACTGGTCCTGAGCCTTCCGCTGTTGATCAATCGCACCGACCAGACCCACAATCATTTGTCGCTGTTCATCGGTGGCAGCTGCCCCGGCCTGCCTCAGCGCTTCGGCGGCTCGGCGGTCGGTTTCTGACATGGACATCACGTCGCGTTCGAACTCGAGCTCGCTGATCAGATCCCGAACCGCCTGGGCTTCGCGCAAGGCAGATTCGGCGGCCTTGTCCCGGCTCTTGCTGCTTCCGCCGCCCGTGTCCGGATCTGTGGCCGTCGGCCGCTGCAGTTCGGCGGCCTGCCGGGTGAGGCCGGTCCGGAGCTCTTCGATTGCCCGGTTCTTCAGTTCTGCCTCGATCGTGGCGATTTCGCCTTTGAGGCGATTGAGGCCATCACCATCCGCGCCCCGCAAGATAAAACCCGCAACGCTGGAGGACTGGGCCTTTTTGAGGCTGGCCTGTTTCTCAGCGAGCGTTTCCAGAAGGCCCTGCTTGGATTTGTCCTGCAGGGCTTTCATGCTGTCGACAATCGAGCGGATGGCGCCGGCCACGTCGCCGGCAAGCCGAGCGGTTGAAATCAGGATCGGCGCGAGATCGATCATCGCCTTCGAAAATTCCAGATCCATGATCCGACTTGCCGTGCTCAACTGATCGTTCATCTCTTCGGCACGGGCCAGAAGATCCCGATCGATGACGATGCCGAGTCGCCGGGCTTCCGCTGCCATTCGGTCGAACCCGTCCGCGCCGCCTTTCAACAATTCAACCATCTTCGCGCCGTTGCGACCGAAGGCAGCCGAGGCAATCGCGGCCTTCTCGGTTTCGGAGGTTGCTGCCTTGACCGCGTCCGCGACCAGGCGGAAGCGCTCTTCCTGCGTTTTCGCGGTCTGCAGTTGCTTGAGAAGTTCGGGATTGAGTTCTTTCAGCTTGCCCGCAAGTTCGCCCTGGCCGACCGCCGCAAGGCCGCTGTTGCGGATGAACGCGATCATGCTGGCATTGAGTTCTTCAGTGCTCACGCCGGCCAGATCGGCGCCATAGGCGAGTTTCTGATAAAAGTCGCTGTCGAGTCCGGTTGCCTTTGCCGATTTGGCGATCTTGTCGAAATCGCTGACCGCGCTTCTGGCTTTGCCCAGCGCCGCGGTCATGCTGAGGATTGGCGCCAGCGATGCCACAGCGCCCGCTGCAAGGCCGCTGAAGGCAGCCGCACCGATACCGCTGCCAAGGCCAGAGAACCGTCGCTGCAGCGCCAGGACGCCGCGCCCCATGTTCCCGGTGGCCTTGTCCGTCACGCGCTCACCGCGCTTCAGGCTGGCCTCGTATTGCCGAAGGTCAGCGTCAAACGCGACCCTGATTGAACCCACCGTCGCAACCATCCGAAACCCTTTCGTTCGATAATAGTGAACGATAATAGCACAATCGTTCACTATTGTTGATATCAGGATGAAATTCCTATAGTGTGACGTCGATGGGATATTAATCCTCCCCTTGGAGAGATGTCGGTGTTCGCCAGATTGCGGAAGATTTTCAGCGTGCAGGATCGCAAGAGCCTGGCCAGCCCGACTGAGGAAGAGTTGCGGCTGTTCACGGGCGGGACGCTTGGCGGATCGTTCGCGATCTCGGCAACCGAGGCCCTTCAGGTGCCATCCGTGCAGCTTGCAATCCGTCTGATCTCGGAAGGTGTCGCCGCGCTTGATCGCCGCGTGGTGCGGGTGGAAGGCGCCCGACAGATTGACGCGCCCGACCATCCGGCAAGCCGCTTTCTGACCAGCCATTGGAACGACTGGAGCAGCCCGTTTGAAGGCGTCCGCGATCTTGTGTCAGCCGCGCTCACCAATGATTTCGGCGGCGCTCAATGGCTCAACAAGCCCGGTGGCGAGCTTCGCGAGATTATCGCCTATCGAAGTCTCACCGTTCAATTCGACACCGACACGGGCGAACCCCGCTATCAACTCGGCACCCGCCCGGTGCCGGCTGACGAGGTCGTTCATATCCGCGGCCCGTTTTCACGAAGCCCGCTGAGCCTCGCCCGAGAAAGCATCGGCGTTGCCCATCTCATGGCGGATCGTGCCGGCAAGCTGTTCAAGAACGCGGCGCGGCCCGGTGGCTGGATTGAGTTTTCGGAATGGTTGGATGAAGCGCCGTTCAACCGGATGAAGAAGAGCTGGGAAGAGGCTCACGGCTCGCCAGAGAACAGCGGCAAGACCGCAATCCTGTTCGGCGGCGCGAAGTTCCATCCGGCCGAGTTCAAGTCGACCGATGCGCAGTTCCTCGAGCTGAAAAAGGAACAGGTGGTCGAGATCGGCCGGGCCTTCGGTGTTCCGCCCTCGATGCTGTTCAATCACGACCGCGCAACCTGGTCGAACTATGAGACCGCCGCCCGGTCCTACATGGTCGAGACCCTTGAAGCCTGGATCCGCGTCACGGAATCAGCACTTACCCGCGCCCTGATCCCGGCTGATGAGCGGAGCACCTACCGCGTGGTCATCGACCGCGACGACCTGACCAGGGCCGATCTGGTTGCCCGCGCCACCGCGATCAACAGCCTTCGCGCTTCCGAGGTTCTTTCGGCAGATGAAGCCCGCGATTGGCTGGGCATGGCGCCGCGGCCGGCTGATCGCCTCGACGATTACAAAAACCCGAACATCAACCCTGACCGCGCACCAGCGCCAGCGGAGGCCGCTTGATGGAACGTCTCTTCATCGAAACGAAGATCATCGCGGGTGACGCCGGTTCCGTCGCCGGTATCGCGTGGAAATTCGGCGAGCCGGATCGCATTGGCGATTGGATCGAGCCCGGTGCTTTCAAGGGCGCCAAGCTGCCGATCCCGATGCTGTTCGGCCATGACATGAACGACCCGGTCGGAACCTGGGACACTGCCGAAGAGAAGGCCGATGGTTTCCACATCACCGGGAAGCTGTTGGTCGATGACGTTGCCCGCGCCCGTGAAGTCAATGCGCTGGTCAAGTCCGGTGCCGTGCGCGGCCTGTCGATCGGCTTCATCACCAAAAAGGCCAGCGCCAGAACCGGCGGCGGCCGCACCATCAAATCACTCGAATTGCTTGAGGCGTCCCTCGTGACGATCCCCATGCATGCCGGCGCGAAGGTCACTTCCGCCAAATCGGCAGTCCTGGCGCTCAACATCGCCGCTGCCATCAACCGCGCAACCGCGCATATCGAAAGGACATGAGATGAAACATCTCACCAAAGAGGCGCTGCGCGGAAGCGTGGCTATCGACCGAAAGGGCGATGAGGAAGATCCGGTCAACGTCGTCACCAAGGCGCTGGACGACCTCACGAAGAGTGTCGACGAACGGCTGAAAAAGGTCGAAGAAAAGGCCGCCGCGCCTGACCTGACCAAGCTCGAAGAGCGGCTGAAGGCGGTCGAGACCAAGGCCAATCGCCCGGCTGGCGGCGGCAATGGTGACGACGCGACCGAAGAGGCCAAGGCCGAGAAGAAGGCGTTCGGCGCTTATCTTCGCCGCGGCGACAATGCCCCGGAAGCCGAACTGAAGGCGCTCACCGTCTCGAATGACGAACAGGGCGGCTATCTGGCCCCGGCGGAAATGTCGACCGAGTTCATCCGTGACCTGGTCGAGTATTCGCCGGTGCGGTCGGTCGCATCGGTGCGCAACATCGCAAGCCCTTCGGTCAAGTATCCGAAGCGCACCGCCGGCACGAATGCCCAGTGGGAAGGTGAAGGCGAGGACAGCGAAGAATCGACCGTGACCTTCGGACAGGTTGAAGTTCCTGCCCGCAAGCTGATGACGTTCGTCGACATCTCGAACGAGCTCCTGTCGGACAGTGGCGGCACAGCGGAGCAGGAAGTGCGCCTGGCGCTTGCCGAGGACTTCGGAAAGAAGGAATCGACCGCGTTCGTCAATGGCGACGGCGTCAAACAGCCGGAAGGCCTGATGACCAATGCGGACATCGCAAACACCGTCAACGGCCATGCCACCGTGCTTGCCGCTGATCCGCTGATCACGCTCATGTACGCGCAGCCGGCCATGTACCGGAATGCCGGCTCATGGATGATGAACGGCACCACGCTTGCCACCGTGCGCAAGCTGAAGGACGGCAACGGGAATTACCTCTGGCAGCCAAGCTTCCAGGCAGGGCAGCCGGAAACCATCCTTGGCCGTCCGGTGATCGAAGCCGTCGATATGCCTGACATCGCATCGGGCACGTTCCCGATCCTGTTCGGCGACTTCTCCGCCTATCGCATCGTCGATCGGCTTTCGATGTCGATCCTCGTCAACCCGTATCTGCTCGCAACCAAGGGCCTGACCCGCATCCACGCAACCCGCCGTGTCGGTGGCCGCGTGCTGCAGGCTGCCCGGTTCCGCAAGCTCAAGATGGCCGTTTAAGGAGAACTGACCATGCGCGATCTCGCAAACAACATCGGAGCAGTGCAGGTGGTTGCGCCTGCCGTTCTGTCCGCCACCGACACCAGCGCCGCAATCGACCTCCTGGGGTTCGAGAGTGCTGCCATCGTGATCAACACCGGCGCCATCGTGTCGGCTGGTGATTTCACGGCCAAGCTGACCGAATGCGACACCAGCGGCGGCACCTACACCGACGTTGCGGCGGCTCACCTTGTCGGCACTTTCCCGGCCAGTCTGGAAGCCGACAGCGTGGTGAAGGTCGGTTACATCGGCACAAAGCGATACCTGAAAACGGTGATCACGAAGAACGGCGGCACCTCGATTGCTGCCGGTGCAGTGATCGTCAAGGGCCATCCGCACGACGCACCGGTGGCGTGATGGTCGACCGTTACGCCAGCGTTACCGCCGGCCTGGCTGCTCCTTACACGGATGCAGCCGGGCTTGTGCCCGGACCCGATGAGTTCGAACCCACGGCGGCGATCAACGTCAATGCGCCCAGCGTTGCGATCACGGTTGTGATGTTGGACCGGAACGAGGAGATCACCCTCGAACTCAAGCAGGGCTTATACCCGCTACGGGTGAAGAAGCTGGCGGCAGTGAGCGGCAGCGGCACCGACGCTGGCGGCCTTTGGGCGGTGGATATGTTCGCCGTGGTGGGGCTCTGGTGATGAAGAATATGGCCGGCTTGTTCGAAGGCAACCGGTCATCGGGCAGCGTGCGGCCTGTTGCGCTGCCCATGGCCGCACCTGACTCATCATCGGGTGCGGCCTCTTATTCCGTGAGGCGCTGAGATGGCCGGTATCCCTCGCATATGCCCGTGCGGCTTCCGTGTTGCTGCTGACCAGCAATGCGCCTGTCAGAAGGCCCGTAGGGCTGAGGCAGACAAGGAGCGCCCCAGCGCCCGCAAGCGTGGCTATGACACGGCATGGCAGAAGGCAGCGGCCGCGTTCCTCAAGGAGCCTGGAAACGAGCGCTGTGCATGCGGAGCCCCGGCAACGGTAGTGATGCACAAGATCAGCATTCGCCAGCGCCCCGACCTCAAGATGGTGCGCGCCAACTGGAAGCCCGGTTGCGTCCGCTGCAATGCCATCGAAGCCGATCGTGAGCGACGGGGGGGTGGTCCGGAACTTTCGGGCGGCAAGACAGGACCGGATGGGGCTCCTTTCTCCGCGGTTTATTTTAATTCGGCGACAAAAAACGAGGTGCTGCCATGATCGAAACAACCGTTGCGCCAGTGATCGACCCTGTCTTTCTGGGCCTGGTGCTCGATCACGTGAAGGTCGAAACCGGCGACGAAGAGACGGCCTATGGTGACCTGGTCGAGGCATACCTTGAGGCGTCAATCGGTCGAATCGAGAGCGCGTCGGGCCGGTTCTTGTTCACCCGCACCATGGAACTGACCACGGATGCGTTCGGAACGGCGCTGATCATCCCGGCATCGCCCGTCATTTCGGTTGCGAGCGTCACCTATATCGACCTTGACGGAGCGACCCAGACGCTTGCGCCAAGCTCCTACAGCCTGATCAACCGGCTCGAAACGCCAGCGCTGTTCCCGGTGCATGGTGTGGAGTTCCCGAAGGCCCGCGATTATCCGGGCTCAATCACCGTGACATTCGATGCCGGTTACGGCGCGGCCGTCGCGGACATCCCGCCTCAGCTTCGCATGGCCGTCATGCAGACCGTTGCGGACTGGTTCCGGTTCGGCGGCAACGTGGCCACCACGAGCGTCATGGAACTTGCGTCTAGCGCCCGGCATGCCTGCATGAACTTCCGGAGGCAGTGGGCGTGATGGCAAAGCGTGCGGGAGTCTTTGGCGCGAAGCGAGTTTCATCGGCCTTCCGGCAGATGTCGAAGCTCTATGGCCGCCCGGTTGACGAGGCGTCCCGCTTCGCCCTGCAGCCGATCCTGAAGGGTGCCAAGGCGAACACGGAACACGCCAGCGTGAAAAAAGCCTTGACCCTGAAAAAGGACCGCAAGGCCCCGAAGACGCAACCGTCTCACCTGGTCGGCGGCGATCCGAAGAACCCCGATTACCGGCTCTTGCACTTGCTCGAGTTCGGCACAGAGCCGCACGTCAACGCGGGCCGGTTCGCCGGGACGCAACACCCTGGCACGACCGCACAGCCGTTCCTGACGCCGGCCTATGAGGCGCACGGGAACGAAGCGATCAAGCGGTTCGGCCAGAAGATGGGACCGGCCGTCGAGAAGCAGGCCGCGCGCCTGGCGAAGAAAGGCGGTGCGTGATGGAAGCCCTGCCGATTGTCCGGACCATCCTTCTCGCCGCTGCTGGCGTCACAGCCAAGCGGACAGGCGGGGTTCACCTCAACGTCGCCACTCAGGGCGATGCACTGCCCAACGTTGTCCTGATGTCCGTGGGGGGCGGGGAGGGCCTGTCGCACGAGGGCGCTGACGGTCTACTGCATGACCGGGTCCGGATCTGGGCACGCGCCAGGACGGCCAAGGAAGCCGATCAACTCGGCATCGCAATCGACAAGGCTCTGCATGGATATTCCGGAATCGTCTCCGGCGCCACGGTCCAGCTTGTCGAGAAGGTGCTCACCACGTCCGACCATGACGACAAGGCGGAGGTGCAGCGCTCAATCATCGATGTCCGGATCCATTGGAGGCGTGCGCCATGACTATCGATCCCGCCACGCTCAACCGGCGCCTGACCATCGTGCGGCGCACTGTCGTGCCAGACGAGGAATATGGCGATCAGTACATCTGGAACGATCTCCGCACGATCTGGGCCGGCATGAAATACGATTCGGCTGATGAGCAATTCGCCGCCAATCAGGGGTATGCCGAGCGGGTGGTGACCTTCACGATCCGGTTCACGTCCGACCTGACCGCGGTGGACCGCGTCCGGTGCCTGGGCGTCACCTATGACGTCACCGGCCTGAAGGAGATCGGCAACCGCCTGGGACTCGAGATCAAGGCCGAAGCGATGAATCCCGGTGGCGCCTGATGCGAGGAGTAAGGCCCCAGCTTCGCGCGATCGAGGGCGGACTGTCGAAGGTTCCCGCGCCGCCGGCCGGGCTCAATGCCGCGGCGCGCGAGGAGTGGGCACGCACCTGCAGCGAGTTGATCGACCGTTCTGCACTGGTGAAATCCGATCTGCCCACGGTCGAGATGTACGCGACGTGCCGCGCCATGGTGATCAAGCTCCGGCCGGACGCCGACAAAGCCGAGCCGTTCCTGCTCAACGAAAAGACAGGGGCGATCAAGCAGCATCCCGCCCATGTCACGCTGACAAAATATCTCAGCCTGTGCTTGCGGTACGAATCCGAGCTTGGCCTGACGCCGGCCGCCCGCAATCGCAAGGGATTCCAAACAGGAGGGAAAGCCGATGAAGGCGCGCCGCCCTGGCTGGATCTATGACGGCTCGACGATCCCTGACGACGCCGGACACGGCCAACGCACGGTCGAGTTCATACAGGCGCTCAGGCATCCGAAATCGCCGCTTCCCGATAAGGCTTTCCAGCTTCCGTTCTTCTGGGAGCGCATAATCCGGCGCATCTATGGACCGTGCGACAAACACGGGAACCGGAAGGTGAAGACGGCTTTCATTCTGTTGCCGCGTGGTGCCCGCAAGACGACGATCGCGGCAGCGATGGCGCTCAATCACACGTTCGGAAATGCCCGGATCCACGGCGGCCAGGCGCTCGCTGCAGCATCCAGCGAGGATCAGGCAACGATTGCCTATGACGAGGCCGCGGGCATTGTCGAGGAAACGCCATGGCTCAAGCCGCATGCCAAGCCGCTGTCGTCGATCTTCCATCTCACGCACCCGAGATCACGCTCCACCTTCCGCGCCATTTCCTCAGATGGCGGTGGCCAGCTGGGCAAGACTCCGAATTTCGTCATTGCCGATGAACTGATTGCCTGGCCGAAGCGCGATCTCTGGGCTGCGCTCCGGACGGGCCTGGTCAAGGTGCCGGGCTCGCTGCTGATCGTCATCACGCAAGCCGGGTCCGGTTCGGAAAACCTCGCTGCCCAGATGCTCGACTATGCCAGGAAGGTCGACGCCGGGGATATTGAAGACGAGGGCTTCCTTCCCGTCTTGTTCGAAACGCTGCCCGGGGCGAACTGGAAAGATGAAAAGCTCTGGCATTTCGTCAACCCGGGCCTCGCTGAGGGCTTTCCCGATCTCGCCGGCCTGAGACAGCTTGCCAAGGAAGCCGAGGCGCTGCCGGCGCAACGTCGCGAGTTCCAGCAGTACAACTTGAACCAGTGGCAGGAATACAGCCACGCGCCCTTTATCGAGATGGAGGTTTACGACCGGGGCAGAGCGCCCATTGACCTCGCCACGCTTGAGGGGCGGCCGTGCTGGATAGGTGTCGACATGGCGATGAGGCACGATCTTTGCGCCATCGTGGCGGCATTCCGGGACGGTAACGGCTATGTGGTGCTGGCCTGGTTCTTCACCCCGGAGGAAAACATCCTCGCCAAGTCCGAACGGGACAAGGTCGATTATCTCGGCTGGGCTGAGGCCGGGTTCATCATTCCGACGCCGGGCCCGGTGATCAATCACAAAGTCGTCGCCGAGCATCTGCGCACCCTGGCGAAAACCTATAACGTGCAGGAAATGGATTTCGACGCGAACCGGGCGCGCGACATCATGCACGAGCTCGCCGACGACCGGCTGCCCGTCTTCAAGTTCGATCAGTCCTGGCGAATGCTGGTTCCCGCGATCGACACCCTGACTGAGGTGCTGCTCGAAGGCCGGATGCAGCACGGTGGAAATCCAGTACTTCGCTGGAACTTCGAAAATATCGTGATGACGCCGCCGAACCGGAACGGAAACCGGGTCTTTGACAAGGGGCGCTCACGTGATCGGATCGACGGTGCGGACGCCTGCTTGATGGCGATCAGTCGCGCCGCAATGGGCGACCTGGCCGGCACTTTCTATGACCGGCCAATGGCGGCCGATCCCAAATGGCACTCGTTCGGGGGCGGATCATGACCAAGAAGCGGAATCTCAACAGCAGCGAGGTGAAGCGGGCTCGCATGGCGGCACGCAACGGCTATGCGACCTATCGCTATGGCTCGACGAAACCGGTCACCCTGCCGCGCGTATTCAAGGGCGAGGCTAAAGAGGCCAAGGTCTCCGCCGTCATGGAGATCTTGAAGGACTGGCGCCTATCCCCCTTCGAACACGAAGGCGAGGTCCGCGCCGGTATCCGTTCCGGTCTCTGCCTGGCAGGTTACAAAGGCAAATCAATCGGCTGGAGCGAAGCCGATTTCGAAGCTGAGTGCCTGGTCGGCGAGGCGCTGAAATTGATGGGGGCGAAGCGGCCAACCCTGCTTGAAGGACAGCGGCAATATGCTGTCGAGCGGGAGTACTGTCAGTGGTGCCACGGGAAGCTTGATGAAGACGATCGGGCAGGGCACCGGCAATTTTGCTCGAATGAATGCGGTGCTCATGCGCGGAACCACAATCTTCCGCTGTTCCAGAGAATCACCAACATCAGGCAGTCCATGGCACACTACGTTGCCGCGAAGGAGTTGCAGCCGGAACAGGAATGCCAGTGGTGCCAGAAAACGTTCAAGCCTGCATCGCTCCTTCACAAAATCAAGACGGTCACGTGTTCGACGGAGTGTAACCGTGCCTATGTCGGTTCGCTGAAGGGGGCGAAGAAGTGTCTGCACTGCAAAGAAACATTCATTCCGCGCTGGGTCACAAACACCAAATATTGCTGTGTTGAATGCGAGAGAACGCATCGGAAAGTGCGTCTTCGCGCCGAATCGGCCGAGCGTCGTGTTCCGACCCCTTGCGAGCAATGCGGAGAGCAATTCGTGCCGAAGAAGGCCGGCACCCGCTTCTGTGGCCACCGCTGTCAATTGAAGTCACAGCAGGAACGAGCGAAGGAACGCAACGAGCGGCCTTGCATCGAATGCGGAGTCCTGTTCAGGCCGGCCAGGCCGTCGGCCCAGAGTTGTTCGGCGGCCTGCGCAGGTGCCGTCCGTGCACGCAAAACGGCTGAGGAAAAATCCGCCAGCGCGTTCATCTGCGAGGATGTGACGGGGTTTCGCGAGGCTGCGGAGTAGAGAGAAGGGCTTAGAAGGGAAAATAAAGATGAGAAGCAAGCCCGAGATGTATCGAGGTCGCGTCATTCGATTTACACAACTGGCTACCGAGATTGATGCTGAACTAGCCGAAAATTGTTCTTGCCCCGACCTGTCAATATCCGCCGCCATTTTGACCGATCGTGAGGATCACACTTTGACTGGGACCGTTCCAACGAAGATCGCAGAACTGAAGGAATCGACGCCCTAAAACGATATCAAACGGCCGCTTCTCGCGACGAAAATCACGAGCCATCACCCACATGTCCAGCACCCTCGCTTGTTCAATAACGAACAATGAGCCTCTATAGGCTCTTGAAGTTTCGAGCGCATTTACGGTCATATTCTCTCCGCCCTGAGCGATTGGGCAGTTAAACTTTTGGATGAGTGCGTGGTCAACGTAGATCCCGTCTGCTCCCGTGTCTAACAAGGCCCAGGCAGTGTCATAGGTGATCTCAACCTTCTCTTTATTGGAAACCTCCAAATCAAAGAAAAATCCAATTCGGATGCATGGCGAAGACCATACAAAACTCTTAGCCGGCGCGAGTGTTGGGTCGCTCAACCGATTCTGGCTATCGACAAGATGATGCACTTCCAATGTCGTCATTGCTGTCCCGCATCTCATCCCATGTTGCATCCATGTCGCGTGGATTCGCCGAGCATGACAAGAAACCGTTGGAAATCAAGGAAACTCAGTTGCAACATGATGCAACATGGTTTGGGTCGGTATCGAGGCTAAGTGTTTGAAATTGTTTGGCTGGGGAACCTGGATTCGAACCAGGACTAACGGAGTCAGAGTCCGTGGGTCTACCGTTAACCTATTCCCCAACGATGGCCGGGCCGGAATTTGCCGGGTCAGCGGGCGGCTTATAACCAATAACCGGCGGCGATGCAAACACAGTCTGTGCAGTTTTTTCACAGGTCTGCAGGGAGATCTTCGCTGCTGCTCGGATCAGCCATATTCAAGCCCGGCAAAAGTGGGCCGATTGCTGCCTAAAAAGAATTTTGCGTTCTGCGCGCCGCTTTGCTAATCTTTGTCCAACGACAAACCGTGAAGCGCGATGCGGGCCACCTTGCTCGCCGCGCATGACAGGACAGACCGTGACAGACCTTCGGGACGGCGAAACGCCAAACGCGGGGGTATCACTGGCAGGTGAAAGGCCATCTGAGCGCGCCAAGGCAGCGACGGATGGTGTGGAACGGAAACGCGGGGATTCCGTGGTTTCAGGCTCCGGTTCGGATGGCGCGCCATCCGGGCGAGGTCCCGCCAGCATATCCGCCAGCAAGGAAGCCGGCGCCGCACCGGTGGGACGCCGCAGGCGGCGGCGCAGGAAAAACGCGAACAAATCCGACATCAAAAACGGCAATCAGCCGGCGACTGCGACTGCGCAGGCCGGGGCTCACATGTCCGCGCCCGGAGAAAGGCACGGAGACAGGCCCGGAGGCAGGCACGGCGACGGGCAGGACGCTGGACAGGCCGAAGGCCAGGGCGGCAGGCCAGCGGGCAAGCCGGCTGAGAAGAAGGGCCGGCGCCGGCGGCGCAAGTCCGGCCGTGAGATCCAGGGCCGGCCCTTGGCGCCGCAAAAAGCGCCGGGTCAGGTGCAGCCGGTGTCCCGTGCCGCAGCGGCCTCAAGCCAGGCTCATGCAGCTCCGAGCGCGTCCCCGGTGACCAGCGGTCCGCTTGTGACGGAGGCGCCGGGGGTGCGCAGGCCGGTGGATGATTTGTATGCGGCGCTGGATCTGGGCACCAACAATTGCCGCCTGCTGATTGCCCAGCCGACCCGGCCCGGCCAATTCCGCGTCGTCGATGCCTTTTCCCGCATCGTCAGGCTTGGAGAGGGGCTGGACGCGACGGGCCGGCTCTCCGATGACGCCATGGACCGCGCGATCGAGGCGCTCAAGATCTGCGCCGGCAAACTGAAAAACCGCCCCGTCCGCATTCACCGGCTGATCGCCACCGAGGCCTGCCGCCAGGCGCAAAACGGCGCCGAATTTCTCAACAGGGTCGAGGTGGAGACCGGCCTGAAGCTTGAGATCGTCACCCGGGAGACCGAGGCGCGGCTCGCGGTGGCGGGCTGCTCGTCGCTGGTCGGGCACGACACGGATGGACTTGTGCTGTTCGACATCGGCGGCGGGTCCTCGGAAATCGCCATGATCGACCTCACCGAAAACCGGACCAACCGCCTGGCCGATCACATCAAGGCCTGGACCTCGCTGCCGGTGGGCGTCGTCACCCTTTCCGAACGCCATGGCGGCTGCCTGGTGACGCCACAAGTGTTTGCGGCCATGGTCGAGGAAGTCGACGCCATGCTGGAGGCTTTCAATCCGCCGGCCTTACCCGCCTTCTCGGGTCTCGGCGACCGCCGCATCCATCTGCTGGGCACCTCCGGCACGGTGACCACGCTGGCGGGCCTGCATCTGGATCTGCCGCGCTATGACCGTCGCAAGGTCGATGGCCTCTGGCTGTCGAATGGCGAGGTCGATCGCATGCTCGACCGGCTGTTGTCCTGGGATTTCGAGGCCCGCGCCGCCAATCCCTGCATCGGCGCCGACCGGGCCGACCTGGTGCTGGCCGGCTGTGCGATCCTGCAGTCGATCCGCAAGCGCTGGCCGTCCGAGCGCATGCGCGTGGCCGACCGGGGGCTGCGCGAGGGCCTTCTCAACGAGATGATGGCGTCCGACGGGGCGTGGAGACGCGCCGGACGCAACTTCCGCACCCGCAACCATCGACCCAGCCCGGGGGAAAAACCATGACCCGTCCACCCTCAGGGCCGACAGGCCGCAAGCTTGGACAGAAGGTCAAGAAGAGCAAGCTCAAGGCGTCGTCGCGGCGCTGGATCGAGCGGCATCTCAATGATCCCTATGTGCAACAGGCCAAGCAGGAAGGCTATCGCTCGCGCGCGGTCTACAAGCTCCTGGAAATCGACGAGAAGCACAAGATTCTCGACAAGGCCCGGCGGATCATCGATCTCGGTGCGGCGCCTGGGGGCTGGTCGCAGATATCCGCCCAGGTGACGGATTCCACCGACGCGGACCCGAAGGTGGTGGCCATCGACTTTCTCGAGATGGATGGCCTGGCAGGGGTCAAGTTCCTCAAGATGGATTTTCTCGATGACGCAGCCCCCCAGGCGCTCAAGGACGCGCTGGGCGGCGCGCCGGACGTGGTGCTGTCGGACATGGCCGCACCCACCACAGGGCACCAGCGCACCGACCATCTCAGGACCATGCATCTGTGCGAGGTGGCGGCGCATTTCGCCATTGAAGTGCTGACGCCGGGCGGGCATTTCCTGGCCAAGACCTTCCAGGGCGGCACGGAAAATGATCTCCTGACCCTGCTCAAGCAGAATTTCAAATCCGTGGTGCACATCAAGCCGCCGTCCTCGCGCGCCGAATCAGTGGAGATGTTCGTGCTCGCCAAGGGCTTCAAGGGCCGTCGCAATGAGGAATCAGTCGCGGACGGGTGAGGCTGCCCGCGACCCGGCGCGTTTCAGGCCGTGACCGGAGACGACTTCGCCGGCATTGGCGGGCAGCGCCAGGAACGGGATCAGCGCGAAGGCCGTGATGGACGCGATGACGAAGAAGGCGATGTGGAACGCGCCCAGCGTCAGCACTCCGTCATTGAATGAACTGACAACATCGAGAATGCCGCCCGCCAGCGCCACGCCGACGGCGATGGACACCTGCTGCATCGCCGAGGTGATCGCGCTTGCCTGGGCCGCTGTGGTCTCGTCGATCTCCGCGAAGGTCAGCGCATTGGCCGAGGTGAAGAACATGGAGCGCACCAGGCCGCCGGCAAACAGCACCGCCATGATCAGCAATATGGGCGTCGACGGCGTGAAGAAGCCGTTGGCGGCGATCGACAGTGCCGATGCGGCGGCGGCGATCAGCAGCGTCCGGCGGAAGCCGCCGAATCTGAGCACCCGCTGAACGATGAATTTCATCAGGATGGCGCCGGCGGCCGAGACGAACGTGACCATTCCGGACTGGAACGGCGACATGCCGAAGCCCAGTTGCAGCATCAGCGGCAGCAGGAAGGGAACGGCGCCCGCCCCGATGCGAAACAGATTGGCGCCCGTCAGCGACAGCGCGAAGGTCCTGTTGCGGAATAGCTTCGGATCGAGCAGCGGCCTGGGATGACGCCGGGCATGCTTCAGATAGGCGACGAAGCAGATAATGCCGCCGATCGTCGCGGCGAGGCCCCAGGCAGGCGGTAATACGGGAAGGCTGATCACCGAAAGACCGAAGACGATGCCGGAGGCCGCGGCGCCCGACAGCAGGAAGCCGATCCAGTCGACGCGCTCGCTTTTCCGTCCGTCATCCTTGGGCAGGACCGTGAGCGCAAAGACGATGCCGGCGATGCCGATCGGGATGTTGATCAGGAAGATCCAGTGCCACGACAGGAACGTGGTGAGGAAGCCGCCGACGGGCGGACCGGCGAGCGGACCGACCAGGGCAGGAATGGTAAGCCATGCCATGGCATTGACCAGTTCGGATTTCTTCGTCGACCGCAGCAGAACCAGCCGTCCCACCGGCGTCATCATTGCGCCGCCCATGCCCTGCAAGAAGCGCGAGAGGACGAATTCGAGCAGGCTGCCGGAGACCGCGCAGGCAATGGATCCAACCAGAAACACCCCGATCGCAATGGCAAAGATGCGCCGGGCGCCAAACCGGTCGGCCATCCATCCGGAAATCGGAATGAAGATCGCCAGCGACACCAGATAGGCGGTCAGCGCCAGCTTCAGCGCGATCGGGCTGGTGTTGATATCGGCCGCAATCGCCGGCAGGGCCGTCGCGATCACGGTGGAATCCATCTGCTCCATGAACAGGGCGACGGCCAGGACGAGGGGGATTCGGCGGTTCACGATGGGCATCCGATGCAGCGGGTGGGTCGTTTTTGGTGTTTTCGGTGCGCCGGTCAAGCGTTAGGCTGCTGTCTCAAGGCAATTAGCGTTCAGGATTGGTGGACACAATGTCAATCACAATAGCCCGGACAGTTATTGTCCGGTGACCGAGTTGCGCTACTTGTTGGACATCGAAATAACAGGAGGGAGTTCAAGATGAAGTTTTCCAGACGTTCCATGTTCAAAGTGTCGGCCGCCGGCCTTGCGACGCTCGCTGCCCCGCAGATTCTGGTTCGCGCAGCGCAAGCGCAGGTGCCGATGTCGGCCACCATGCCCGCGGCGTTCAAGCGCTTCACCCTTGGCGAGTTCGAGGTGACGGTCCTGTCCGACGGCCACCGCATCGTTCCCGGTCCGCAGAAGATCTTCGGCACCAACCAGAGCGAGGAAGACGTCGCCGCCCTGCTTGAGAGCAATTACCTGCCGGTCGACCAGATGCAGTTCACCTTTGCGCCGACGCTGGTCAACACCGGAACGGATCTGGTGTTGTTTGACACCGGCAATGGCGAGGGTGGTCGCGAAGGCGGCGTCGGCCAGACCATGGCCAATCTCAAGGCGTCGGGCTACACGCCCGAGCAGGTCACCGTGGTGGTGCTGACCCATCTGCACGGCGATCACATCAACGGCCTGATGGAAGGCGATGCGCCTGCGTTCCCCAATGCCCGCTATGTCACAGGCCAGGTCGAATATGATTTCTGGTCGTCGGAAGACCGTATCGGCACCGGCGCAGAAAACGGCCACAAGGGCGTGGTCTCCAAGGTGGTTCCGCTGGCCGACAAGATGAGTTTCATCGGTGATGGCGACACCGTGGTCTCCGGCATCACCGGCATGGCCGCCTTCGGCCATACGCCCGGGCACATGATCTATGGTCTCGAATCAGGTGGCCGCAAGCTGATGCTGACAGCCGACACGGCCAACCATTTCGTCCTGTCGCTGCAGCGCCCGGAATGGGAAGTGGTGTTCGATACCGACAAGGCCGCCGCTGCGGCGACGCGCAAGGCCGTTTTCGACATGATCGCCACTGATCGGCTCGCCTTTGTCGGCTACCACATGCCGTTCCCTTCCGTGGGTTTTGTTGAAGCGGCCGGCGAGGGCTACCGGTTTATCCCGGAGACCTATCAATTCGACCTCTGAGCATCAGGTCGAATATGTGTGAGAGCCAGAACCCGGGCAGCGATGCCCGGGTTTTGTCATGGTGCGACACCCCAATGTGTGCAGTGCGGCGAATTTCGGTGAGCAAACGCATTCGCGCTCTTTCCCAAGCGCTGGAAGCGTGGTACTTGCCGCTGCCAACGCAAGAGACCCGAAACAGCACGGGCTGCCTGGTCCGGGCCGCCCAGAACAGACGGAACCGACAGGCGATGGCGACCATTATTCAATCCATTACCGGCTTAGAAGCACTGACATTCGATGACGTGCTGCTGCAGCCCGGTCACTCCGAGGTCATGCCCGGCCAGGCCAATATCGCCACGCGAATCGCCCGCGATTTCGACCTCAACCTTCCCATCATTTCATCCGCCATGGATACCGTGACGGAAGCGCGGCTGGCCATCGCCATGGCGCAGGCCGGCGGCATCGGCGTCATCCACCGCAACCTGACGCCGGAAGAGCAGGCCGAGCAGGTCCATCAGGTCAAGAAATTCGAAAGCGGCATGGTGATCAATCCGGTGACCATCAGCCCCCAGGCGACCCTGTCTGAGGCGCTGGCGCTGATGAAGGCGCATGGCATTTCCGGCATTCCGGTCGTCGAGCATCGCGGCGGCGCCGCCGACCCTGGACATCTGGTGGGCATTCTCACCAATCGCGACGTGCGCTTCGCGACCGATCCGCATCAGAAGATTCACGAGCTGATGACCCATGAGAACCTGATCACGGTCAAGGAGAGCGTCGAGCAGACCGAAGCCAAGCGCCTGCTGCACAGCCACCGGATCGAAAAGCTGGTGGTGGTCGATGGCGAAGGCCGGTGTGTCGGCCTGATCACGGTCAAGGATATCGAGAAATCGCAGCTCAATCCCCACGCCTCCAAGGACGAGCAGGGACGGCTGCGCGCCGCCGCCGCCACATCGGTGGGTGAAGACGGGTTCGAGCGCGCCGAACGGCTGATTGCGGCGGGCGTCGACCTTTTGGTCATCGATACGGCGCATGGCCACTCGCAACGGGTGCTCGACGCGGTCACCCGCGCCAAGAAACTCTCCAACTCGGTGCGCATCATGGCCGGCAACGTGGCCACCGCGGAGGGTGCGAGAGCGCTGATCGATGCGGGCGCCGACGCCGTCAAGGTCGGCATCGGACCGGGCTCGATCTGCACCACGCGCATCGTCGCCGGTGTCGGCGTGCCCCAGCTCACCGCCATCATGAGCGCGGTGGAAGAGGCGCAGAAGCACAACATTCCGGTGATTGCCGATGGCGGCATCAAGTATTCGGGCGACATGGCCAAGGCGATTGCCGCCGGTGCGTCCGCCGTCATGGTCGGCTCGCTGCTGGCGGGAACCGATGAAAGCCCGGGCGAGGTCTATCTGCATCAGGGCCGCTCGTTCAAGGCCTATCGCGGCATGGGCTCCGTCGGGGCGATGGCGCGGGGCTCGGCCGACCGCTATTTCCAGGCGGAGGTGCGCGACACGCTCAAGCTCGTGCCCGAGGGCATTGAAGGCCAGGTTCCCTACAAGGGTCCGGTTTCGGGCGTCCTGCATCAGCTCGCCGGCGGCCTCAAGGCGGCCATGGGCTATGTCGGCGCCGCCGACCTGAAGATCTTTCAGGAGCGGGCCACCTTCGTCCGCATCTCAGGCGCCGGACTGCGCGAAAGCCACACCCATGATGTCAACATCACACGCGAAAGCCCCAACTACCCCGGCGCGATGTAATGAAATGGCTCTGGCTTGGCTGGCTCGTGTGTGTGATCACGGCGGCTCTGTTGGGATATATGGTGCTCGTCGAGGCGCCAGCTGTCAGCGCGATGCTGGGCGGAATGGCGCTGCCCGACGCGGTACCGTTGGGCTATGGCGAGGAAGCCGCGCGCTCTCTCTATGCTGCCTTCCAGGCTGACTTCACATTGGCCGCGGCTGAAGGCAGGCAAAGCGCATCGGCGGCCTATGTGGCCATGCATGCGCGCTCCGACCTGGTGTTTCCGCCATTGCTGGCCGCAAGCCTCGCTTTCCTGGCCTTTGCCTCGGTCTATGCAGGCCGCACCCAGGCCAGCCCCTCACGGCAGGTCAGTGTCGGAGTTGGCCTTGTCATGGCTTTGGCGTTTACCTATCTGGCCTGCGATTTCCTCGAAAATGCCGTGGCGGACGCCATGTATGGCCCTCAGGCCATGGCGGCAGGTTTCAATGGCCCGATCGTGTTCGTGCTGCAGGTCCTGACCCGCGGCAAATACCTGACGCTCGTGCTCGCTGGTCTCATCATTGTCGCGCTCTGGGTTGCGCGCTGGAAAGGCCCGCGCCAACCGGCGGCGCCGGAAACCTAGCTGTCCGGACTGGGGCTGTCGGCCACCCGCCCTTGCTGTTGCCGCCGGCCCGGTTTAGAGAATGCCGGGTTGTCTACCCTCGTTCAGGTGCACGCTCATGACCCCATCCACCGCAATCTTCTGGCCGGTCCTGGCCCAGGTTCTCCTGACCTACGGGATCTACATGGTGGTCTCCGCCCGGCGGCTCGGCGCGGTCAAGGCGGGCACGGCCAAGGTCTCGGACTTCAAGGTTCCGTCCATCGAGCCGGAGCCCAGCGCAACGGCTGCGCGCAACCTTGTCAACCAGTTCGAGCTTCCGGTGCTTTTTTACGCAGCCTGCCTGTCGCTGTATGTGACCGGCGGCGCGGGGGGCGCCGCAGTTGTCGTCGCCTGGGCCTTCGTGCTGGCGCGCGCCGTCCATGCCTATGTGCACGTGACCTCTAACCGGGTCCGGCTGCGCCGCCGGCTCTTCATCGCAAGCCTGGCCGTGAATTTCGCGCAGTGGCTGCTTCTCGCGATCCACATTGTGTAGGCGCGCCCCGGTCGTGCCGGACCGGGTCTGAGCTACATGGCGCGCGGATCTTTGCCGGCCGCGATCGCATCAAGATAATGGCCGGAGAAATCCGTCTTTATCTCGCACCAGAGCAGATTGTGGTCGGATAATTGGTGTTTTCGGTAATAGTTTCGGAAATAGTCCATTGCCTTGTCTTGAGCTCGGGCGGCTCCGTCCCGGCCATGGGAGACCGTCTTGATCTCCGCCGTGGTTGCATAATGGGCTGCGTCCTCGCTGCGATAGACGCTCTTGAATATGTTCAGGACGCCCGATGCGCCAAGCTTGACCCGCTTTTCGGCCAGCTTGAAGACAATCTGGTCGTAGTGATGCTTGCCCGAGAGGCTGGTGGCCGCGTCCCTTATGCCCTCCGTGGTGATAAAGCCCGCGTCCAGCAGCGCCTTCATGGTTCTGTGTTCGGGGCTGACGATGTTGAAATCGCCGAGCAGGATCATGTTGGCGTCCGTGCCCGAACTTCGTTTCTCCGCCTTCTGCACATTAGCGAGATAGACCGCGATTTTCTCGATCTCGCTGCGGCGCAGGTCCATTTCGGGAGAATTGTCCGCTGACTTTCCATAGTAGATATGCACGGTGCAGAGTTTGAAGCGAAACCAGCCGGCCTGGAAGGTGACGGCAAAGGGTGTCCGCGCAAACTGCAGCTTGCGCGTCGCGTTTTCCTGGCCGGGCGCCACGATTTCCTGTCCTTCCGGAAGAACGATTTCGCCGGCTTCGCGTAGGAAGCGGACCTTTGACTTCCGGTAGGCATAGGCCAGTCGCTCACGATTGCCGCTGGCGTCAGTCAGAATGTAGTCCCAGTCGCCCCCCAGGTAGCGTTGCATCAGGAGCTCGAATTTTCTCAGGTCGTGATTGACCTCCTGGATGGCGACAAGATCGAAATGATCAATGATCTCGGCAATGTAGAGCAGGGATTCCGTCGTCCGGTCATAGGCGCCGCCATCGGAAAAATGCATGATGTTCCAGGTCGCCAGCCGCAGGGACTCTTCGTCTGTCTGCGCCTTTATGTCCTGGTCCAGCTGCTCCTTGAGCGCCTTGAGGCGCTCCGCGACAAAGACCCTGTGGTCATCGGGCTTGATGTAGCGAATGGATGAAATGAACGACATGCCATTTCCTCTTCGAGCTTTCCGCAAGGAAGAGTATGCCTGAAATTTCCTGCAATGTAAGGCTGTAGCGGTCGTAAACTTCCAGTCGTCTACCAGGCAGGCACCGCATCGATGTCCGGGCGTCGGATCTCCCTGCGCGACGATGAGCCGGACATGGCCGACATAGGTTTCTCATCTGTCCCCACGGGTGTGATGTTGTCGAGGCTGGCCGCGATATGGCCGCAGATGGCGTTGACCAGCGCTGCGGGTGCGCCGGGCCGTTTCATCAGGCCGATCTGCGCGGGTTGCAGCGAGGGGAACCCATCGGCGGGCGACAGGATCCGCATGCCCGGCCGGACGGCGCATTCGGGCAGCAGCGACACAGCCAGACCCGAAAGCACAGCCGAGGCCACCACCGTCGCCGACCAACTGGTGAACAGGACCTGGTAATCACGGCCGGCCGAATCGAGCGCGGTGCAGGCCAGGTTACGCCAGTTGCAGGAGCGGCGGCCCACGGCCAATGGCACCACGGCGTCCTCATGCACAGTGTGGTTCATCGACGTGACCCAGTAGAGCGGTTCCGTGCGGACCACTTCCGAGGTCCGTTCGCGTGGATTGTGCGTGACAAGGGCGACATCCAGCTCGCCGCGCGCCAGCCTGGCAGCGAGTTCGGCCGAGGGCTCGCACTCGATGTAGAGCTCGACATTCGGGTTGGTCTTGGCGAAGCGGGCAATGATGCCAGGCATGTAGCGGTCGGCATAATCATCCGGCGTCCCGATCCGGATCGAACCTTCCAGCTGCTGGTCATCGAAGGCGGCAATGGTTTCATTGTTGAGCCGGATGATGCGCCGCGCATAGCCGAGCATGCGTTCGCCGTCTTCGCTCAGCCGGTTCAGGCGGCCGTCGCGGACAAACAGCGATTTGCCGACCCGTTCCTCCAGCCGCCGCATCTGCATCGACACCGCGCTCTGGGTCTTGAACACCTTGTCCGCAGCCCGGGTGAAACTGCCGGTGTCGACGATGGCCACGAAGGTCTGCAACTGATCGATATCGAGGGGGGCGGGCATCGGAGGCTCCTATCAATAGTTCTGATGATAAAGATTAGAAACATTCGCTGGTATGATCAATCAGTTTTTGAGACATAGATTCTGCACAAAGGGTTTTGCGCCAGCCCCTCAATGAATTGGCGCGCTTTATCGAGGATGATCACCATGAACGCCCGCAATTTTGCTGCCGCCCGGGCGTCTGCCAGCTCCATCAGCGTTGGCCCGGGTTCCCTGAATGCCCTTCACGCCGTTTCCGGCAAGGTGAGGGCTTTGCTGCGCGCCCTGTTCAACCGCCGTGTGATCGGCAATCTGGAACAGCTTTCCGATCATGAATTGTCGGATATCGGCCTGACCCGTGACGATCTGCGCTTTGGCAAGTCAGTGCCGTTTACTGCGGATCCGACGACCGAACTGGCGCGTCGCGCGCGGAGCAACACCTGCCGATAGTCGGTCTTAGAAGTCCCCTGCGGGATGCTGCCCTGCATCCCGCCTTCCCCGGCCGCTTGCCTGTACTCTGAGAGTCAGCGCGGCCGGGCTTTTTTTGCCGTGGCGTGTTTATTTCCGGTTCATGCCCTGAAGGTACTGGTCGAAAATCGATTCCATGTTCTTCTGGTAGCCCTTCTGAACCTCACGCCCCGAATCAAACATCTTGCCGAAGAGATCATCATAGGGATTGCGCGCGCGCCCTGACGGCATCCGGTCCGGCTGCTGTTCCGGCTCGGGCGCCTGCCGTGTCTGCCCTCCGCCCAGCATGTCCTGGAAGATCTGGCCGAGTGGATTGTCACCAAACGGATTGCTTGCGCCCGGCTGCGGCTGGCGCCTCTGTCCGCCGCCAAACATGCCCTCGAGGATCTGTCCCAGCGGATTGTCCATCGGTGACGCCCGCGGCGCCGGTTTTGCCTGTGCGCCACCCATTCCCTGCCGCATCATTTCGGTGATCAGGTCGCCGATCGGATTGGAGCCGGCCATGGCGCCGGCCTGCCTCTGACCCGCGGATTGCCCGGTCGCCTGCCCGGTCGCCTGCTTGAACAGTCCGCCCATGATCGTGGTCGCGAGCACCGGAAGCATCTGCTTGAAGATTTCCTGGCCGATGCCAGTTGCGGCTTCGGCCTGGGCGGCCACCGCCCGGCTGACCTCCTTGGAGCCGAAAATATGGCCGAGAATGCCGTTGCCTTCCTCCCGGCCTTGCGGTGTGAAGGCCGCCTGCATGTTCTCGAAATAGGCAGCGTGCTGGCCGCTGGCGAGCGCTGACAGGAAGTTGGACATGTCCATCGGGTTTGCGGCGTTGCGTTTGAGACCCGTCGAAAAGGCCGGCATCAGGGCCGCCATCGCCTGTTCCATCTGGCTTTCATTGAGGCCGAATTGCTTCGCCATGGCGCGCACCGCGTCGCCATTCTGGGCATTCATCATCATATCGTAAAGCGGCATCATGGCTCGTGTCTCTCCTCCAGCGCCTGTTTGGCTTGGGAAAAGACTATACCGCCCAATGGGGCATGCCTAGTGGTGCGATCCTGACAGGTGGGAACCCGCTGTCAGGTTCAGTAGGCGTAATCTTCGAACACCGGATCCACGCTGCCGTTCCAGCGGCCGTGATAGAGCGCCAGCATTTCCTCGGCCAGCGTCGTTCCGCGGGCAATGGTTTCCTCGAGCGGCGCCAGGAAATGACTTTCGTCATTGCCTTCGGAATTCAGGCATGCCCGGTTGACCAGCCCACGCCGGGAAATTCCAAGCACCTCGCGGCCGATATCGTGCAGCGAATGGCCATTGATCCGCGCCTTCAATCCCTCGCGCGGCGTGGTATCGCGGATCGCATTCACCTCGTCGAGGCTCCAGTCGCGCACCAGCTCGAGCGCTTCGCCGAGCGCGTCCTCGTCATAGAGCAGCCCGACCCAGAAAGCGGGCAACGCGCAGATCCGCCGCCACGGCCCGCCATCGGCGCCACGCATTTCGATGAACCGCTTCAGCCGCGCATCCGGGAACAGGGTGCCCAGATGGTTGGTCCAGTCACCCATCGTCGGCAACGGCTGGTCGAGCTCGCCCTTGAGCGCGCCGTTCATGAACTGGCGGAAGGTGACATGGGTGGCTTCATGGTAGCGGCCGTCGCGCAGCACGAAATACATCGGCACGTCGAGCGCCCATTCGACATAGTCCATGAAGCAGAAATCATCGGAATAGACGAAGGGCAGTTGTCCCGAGCGCTGGTTGTCGGTATCGCGCCAGATGTCGCCACGCCAGGAAACCAGGCCATTGGGCTTGCCTTCGGTGAAGGGCGAGGCGGCGAACAGGGCGGTCGCCAGCGGCTGCAGCTTCATGCCGAGCTGCATCTTGCGGCGCATGTCGGCTTCCGAGGAGAAGTCGAGATTCACCTGAATAGTGCAGGTCCGGTACATCATGTCGAGCCCCTGGCTGCCGACCTTCGGCATGTAGCGGGTCATGATGTCGTAACGCGACTTGGGCATCTTCGGCGTTTCAGCGAGCGACCAGGACGGGCTGCCGCCCATGCCCAGGAATCCGATACCGAGGGGGGCTGCGATCTCGCGCACTTGCGCCAGATGCGCATTCGATTCGCGGCAGGTCTGGTGAATGGTTTCAAGTGGCGCGCCCGACAGTTCGAACTGCCCGCCCGGCTCCAGGCTGATGGCGCCGTGACCGGTCGGCTCCACCAGGCCGATGATCTTGCCCGCATCGATGATCGGCTCCCAGCCGAGCATCATCGCCATGCCTTCAAGCAGCGCCCGGATGGAACGCTCGCCTTCATAGGGCACCGGCTCAAGCGATCCGGTGAAAAATACGAATTTCTCGTGTTCGGTGCCGATGCGCCATTTTTCCTTCGGCTTGCAACCTGCGGCCATCCAGTCCGCCAGCTCGCTGACTGTGCTGATCGGGGTATCGTCGGTGGTATCGCGCGCCATATCCGGCCCTTTATCGTCTGGTCATTGCCGCGGGTTCAAACCTCGCATGCTGATGCTGCTTGGACCGGAACCGGTCCGCCATGCAAGCGAAAATGCCTGATCGTTCCATCAAAGAAGATTGATGTGAACGGGCGCTTGCACTCCTACCAGTCGCCGATCGTCATCTGCACCGCGGTCAAGGCCGCCACGGCGGCGGTATCCGCCCTGAGGATGCGCGGCCCGAGCGGAATCGGCGTGACGAAGGGCAGGGCCGTCAGCATCGCCCGTTCCCGCTCGGAGAACCCGCCTTCAGGCCCGACCAGAAGCGCCAGATCGCGCTCGGTGATGGCCGAAAGCGCAGCGGAAGGATTGTTGCCGGCCTGGCTTTCATTGCAGAAGATGATCCTCCGCGCCGGATCCCAATCGGCCAGCAGCGCTTCAAGCTTCACCGCTTCCCCGAGATCGGGGATGGCCAGGTTGCCGCACTGCTCGGCGGCTTCGAGGATGTTTGCCTCAAGCCGGGCAGCATTGACCTTGTGCAGTTGCGTATGGTCGGTGAACACCGGTGTGATCCGGCCCACACCCATTTCCGTGGCCTTCTGCACCAGATAGTCGAGCCGGCCGACCTTGAGCGGGGCGAACAGGAAGTCCAGCCGCGAGCGGGGAGGTTGCTCCCGGGTCTGTGCGCCGATTTCGAGCGCCGCTGCCTTCTTGCCGGAGGGGCGAAGCGTGGCGGCAAATTCGCCGTCGCGGCCATTGAAGGCGAGCAGCTGCGCGCCATCTCCGAGCCGTAGCACGCTCAACAAATAATGCGCCTGGTCCTTGCCCAGCGGCACGGGCTCACCCGGCGCGAGCGGTGCATCGAGGTAAAGCCGTTGCAGTTTGTAATTGGCGCGCATCTCTGTCGTCTTTCGCGGTGGTGCAGGTCGCAAGAGGGCTTGATCAGGCGCGCCGGGTCAGGGCTGCGGCGACGCCGGCCATCATCAACAGCGATCCGCCGGTCCGCATCGCGGCCTTCATCAACTGCGGGCGGCGGATGGTCTTCCGGGCGCCGGCGGCCAGGAACGCGAACATCGCCGCATTGAGAATGCCGAGCACCGTGAAGGTCAGCACATAGAGCGCTGCCTGCGGCGCGTAAGACAGGGCGGGGTCGATGAATTGCGGCACGAAGGCCACGAAAAACAGGATGCCCTTGGGATTGAGCGCCGTGATCAGAAACGAATCGCGGAAAATGACAGCAGGCCGCCCCGACCCGGTTGGCAGGTCGGAATCCTGCATGTCGGGAATGCGCACCGGCGCCCGCCACATCTTGTAGCCGATCCAGATCAGATAGGCGGCGCCGACAAATTTCAGCGCCTGGAAGAGCGAGGCCGATGCGGCCAGCAACGCGCCGGCGCCGGCAATCGACAGCGAGGTCGCAACCAGATCGCCAAGCCCGACGCCCATCACGCTGGCGAAGGCGACCTTGCGGCCATGCGCCAGGGCCTGGGTGATGACCATGATGATGGTCGGGCCGGGAATCACCAGGAGCACGATGCTGGCGACAACGAAAGCGGCAAAATACTCGGGTGATACAGGCAATTTGGCAGACTCCAACGAGGAAGAGCAGACAAAGCCGCAATTTTTTGCGCGCGTCAACTTGCCCGGACCCGCCGCATGATCTCGCGCCGGGTCCGGACTGGGGCATCGCCATGGTCCGGGTCAATGAATGTCTCTTGGCGTTCAAGCGGTCCCGTTCGATCGCACCATGTATCAGTTGATCTTGCCGGGCAGGCTGAGATTGCCGGAAGCCACGTCGAAGACATCGGTCACGCACAGCAACGGTGCGTGAACATTGGCGTTGACCTTCAACGCCGCGGTTACCCCGTCGAACGAGGCGCCGGTTGCCGCATCGGGATCGGCGAATACGACCGAGACTGCGATTTCCGGACCGTCAAACACCGGCTCGAAGCCCGGGCTGTCGATGAACAGCGGAAGTCCCGGCCATGTCGCAGGCAGAATGGGTGTTTCGTTCTCGCCGATGTCACGCACCGACAGCGCGCCCGGCCCGCAGGCTTCGTTCGGCGCAAGCACCACCCAATGACTGTGCCATTCTTCGCCATCATTGGCCATGTCGCCGTCTCCGTTCTCGTCATAAAGCGGCGTGTCGTCGAAATCCGGATGGCTCGTGGCGGCAAGCGCCAGAATTCCGCTCTTGCCCTCAAAACCGACCGTCGCCGGGTCAAGCGAAGTCGGCCAGACATAGGACCAGACCGGCGCACCCGCGAGCCCGCCCTGTGCTGCGGGCTTCTCCGCCCCGGCGGTCCCGCCGGTTGTCATGTGAAACGTGATCGAATTGCCGTCCCGGTGAGCGTGGGCCGCGAGAATGTCAAACGCAGGCGTCACGGAGCTGTCAGCTTTGGACCGGATCGCCCCGTCTGCGTCGATGGCATGGTTTGCGTCCGCCGCCGCAGAGCCGACCGAGGCGCCGAGCAGCGCCAGTGTGAGCAGGATTTTCATGATGGTCTCCTTCAGGTTCGTACGAGGCTAGAATAGTAGCGACTCGAAACTATTGCAAGAAATGTTTTGACTCGCTACTATCTTGCCATGGCCACAGCAATGCCCCAGCGAATCCGCGCCCTGATCGAACGGCTCGCCAAGCTCTCCGAGGCGGAGGACTGGGCGGAGGATCTGAACCCTGCGCAAATGACGGCGCTGACCTATCTGGATCGGGCCAACCGGTTTTCCCGAGCTCCATCCCACGTCGCTGCCTACTCCGGTTCGACACGTGGGACGGTTTCCCAGACATTGCGGGCGCTCGAGCGAAAGGGGCTTGTGACGGAGTTCCGTTCGGAAAGTGACCGGCGCAGCATCTCGTTCGAGGTGACCGAGTCCGGACATGCGCTGGCGTCGGCGCAAAAGATGCTCGATCAGGTGCTCACCGCTCTTCCGCCCGAGAGTGCGGCAGCGCTCGAACTTGGCCTCGATACCGTGTTGCGGGACCTGATCACGGCGCGAGGCGGCAAGGCGTTCGGTATTTGCCGCACCTGCCGCCATCATCTGAAGCTGGGGGCAGGGGGCTATTGCCAGCTTCTGGCCGTCAATTTGCAGCCTGCCGAGACCGGGCAGATCTGCCACGAATATGAGACCGCAGGATGAACCACACACCTGAAATCAGCGCCCGGGTCGTCGGGCTTTACATGGGGCAGGTCCGCCACCCCTGGCCCGGAAAGCCTGGCTCGGCGATCGCCAAGGAGCCGGTCGAAGGTCCCCAGGACCTGGGACGGGACGGGTTCGAGATGGATTCGCAAGCCGATCTGAAGGTGCATGGCGGTCCCGACAAGGCGGTCCATCATTATGCCGCGGACCATTATGCCGCCTGGCGGTCGGAGCTTGGCGATCCGGCGCAGGATTTCGGGCCGGGCCAGTTTGGCGAAAACATCGCGACACTCGGAATCACCGAAGCAGATCTGTGCATCGGCGATGTATTCCGGCTCGGATCAGCGATCGTGGAAGTGTCGCAGGGGCGTCAGCCTTGCTGGAAACTCAATGCCCATACCGGCATAATAACGATGGCTGCATTGTTTCAGGAGACGGCCCGCACCGGCTGGTATTACCGGGTGCTCGAACCCGGCCTGGTCGGGGTCGGAGACACCATCGAGCGCATCCGTTGCCCCAACCCCGGGTGGACCGTGGAGCGCGTGACACGCGCCCGTCTCGGCGCCAGTATCGACCGCAAGACGGCGGCGCAACTGGCGGAACTGCCGCAACTGGCATCGGGGTGGGCGGACGCCTTCAGGCGCAAGGCCAACCGCGAGGACCGCGAGGATACGTCCGCGCGTCTTGCAGGGCCGGCCTAATCAACAATCACAATATGCAGCGCCCTGGGTCCGTGGGCTCCCAGGATGATGGTCTGTTCGATGTCGCCCGAGCGGGATGGTCCGGTAATCAGATTGAGGGCGCGCGGCATGACGCCCTTGCCCATATCCTTGCGCAGCATCGCCCAGACGCTTTCCATGTCGCCCTTGATGTCGTCGGCCTTGAGCACCACGATGTGATGTTCCGGCAGGAAATTGATGGTTGTCGGATTGGCGGGACCGGAAAGCAGGGCCAGCGTCCCGGTTTCGGCAATGCCCGCCATTGCGTGGCTGACGCCCGCCAGGTCGCCGCCGTCGGACGCGCCGTGGCGCACTTCGAGGTTCTTCTCCGAACTCCAGCTTGCGTTCGCCAGGCGCTCATCGGCGCCCATCCGGATTTCGGACGGCAGGTTGCGGGCGCGCAAATACGTGCTGACTTCGGCCGGCACCGCTTGATAGTCGTTCACCCGAGTGACGGTTGCACCAAACTGGACCGCCATCGCGCAAAACAGCTCCAGCTGCCCGGCTGCGGGAAGCTGGGCTCTTGCAGGGATGACGCCGGTGGGCGTTTGCTCAAGTCGTGCGGCCACGGTGGTCTTGCGGGCCTCATCCGCGCCCGAGACCCCGATCGAGGCCCGGATCTTGCCGAGCACGGTCTCGCGGCTGCTCATTGTCCCGGCTCCTGCTTGAGCGCTTCACGCTGAGCCCAGGCCTGCAGGAAGGTGCGGCCCTCGGGCGCGGGCAGGTCGCGGTGGCGGGTCCAGCCGCGGGCGAACGGCAGGCTGTGAAAGCGCCGCGACGAACCGCCGAACAGCGACAGCAAGGGCACGCCGAACGACACCGCGAGGCGGTAGAGCTTCGGCCGCTTGGCGAAAAAGGCCCAGAACTTGAGGCCGTAGCGTGCGGTCAAAGGCGTCAGATTGCGCTCGAACTCCCGCTCGCGCCAATGCCGCATCATCTTGGGCAGCGGAATCCGCATCGGGCATACCGCCTCGCAGCGGCCGCAGAAGGTCGACGCATTGGGCAGTTGCCCTGTCTCCTCGATGCCGTTCAATGACGGCGTCAGCACCGCGCCCATCGGGCCGGGATAGACCGAGCCATAGGCGTGGCCGCCGACCGCGTGATAGACCGGGCAATGGTTCATGCAGGCGCCGCAGCGGATGCAGCGGAGCATGTCCTGATACTCGGTGCCGAGCATCGCCGAGCGGCCATTGTCGAGCAGCACGACGTGATATTGGTCCGGCCCGTCCGGGTCTTCAGTGCGTTTCGGCCCGGTGGAAAACGTGGTGTAGACGCTCATATCCTGCCCCGTCGCCGAGCGCGCCAGCACCCTCAGGATCTGCGAGGTATCCTCGAGCGTCGGCACGATCTTCTCGATCGAGGCGACCACAACATGCACCTTGCCCAGCGTCTGGGTGAGGTCGCCATTGCCTTCATTGGTGACGATCACCGAGGTTCCGGTTTCGGCGATCAGGAAATTCGCGCCGGTTATGCCGACATCGGCGGCGAAATAGCGCTGGCGCAACACATCGCGGGCCTCGCCCAGCAGCGCCACCGGTTCGCTCAGGTCGCGGCCTTCGGGCAGATGCGTGTGCACCCGGCGGAAATCGCCCTCGACCTGTTCCTTGTTGAGATGCACCGCCGGCGCGATGATGTGGCTCGGATATTCGCCGCGCAACTGGATGATGTATTCGCCCAGATCCGTTTCCACCGGCTCGATGCCGTTGGCGGACAGGTGATCATTGAGCGCGATCTCCTCGGTGATCATCGACTTGCCCTTGGTCACCGTGCGGGCGCCCGCCTTCTGGCAGATGTCGAGCACGATGCGGCGCGCATCCTCGGCGGTTTCCGCCCAATGCACGGTTCCGCCCGACGCGATCACATTGCGCTCGTATTCCTCAAGATAGAGGTCGAGGTGAGCCAGAACGTGGTTCTTGATGTCGCGGGCATTGTCGCGGAGCGCGTCGAACTCGGGCAAAGCGTCGGCGGCCTTCTGGCGCTTGCCGATGAAGCCCTTCTCGACATTGCCGAGCGCCTTCTGCAGCTGCACGTCTACGAGCGCCTTGGCGGCGCTGGCCTTGAAGTGTTTGGCGGCGAGTTCCATCGATTGTCTCCTGTGTCCCGCCTATTTGCCGCTTCCGGCAATCGGCGGCTGGCTGGTCATGCCGGCCAATACTTCGGCAATGTGGCGGACTTCCACACTGGACCCCTGGCGCTTCAGCTTGCCGGCCATGTTCATCAAACAGCCGACATCGCCGGCCAGCAGCATGTCTGCCCCGGAGGCATCGATATTGCCGACCTTCTTGGTGACGATGGCGTTCGAGATATCGGAATACTTGATGCAGAAGGTTCCGCCGAAGCCGCAGCAGACGTCGGAGTCCTTCATTTCCTGGAGTTCCAGGCCGCTGACCTTGGCGAGCAGCTTGCGCGGCTGCTCCTTGATGCCGAGCTCGCGCAGACCCGAGCAGGAATCATGGTAGGTGATCTTCGCGTCAAGCGAGGCGCCGGTGTCGCGCACCATCATCACGTCGGTGAGAAACGAGATCAGTTCGTGGCACTTTTGGGAAAAGCGCTCGGCTCGCTCTTCCCAGGCGGCGTCACCCGCAAACAGGCCTGGATAGTGCTTCTTCAGCATCGAGGCGCAGGACCCGGACGGCGCGACCACGAAATCGAACCCCTCGAAGGCCTCGATCACCTGTTCGGCGATTTCCCGCGTGTCGGCCCTGTCGCCGGTGTTGTAGGCCGGCTGGCCGCAGCATGTCTGCGCCACCGGCACATGCACCTCGCAGCCGGCGTCCTGCAACAGTTTGGCGCTTGCAAAGCCAACGGACGGCCGGAACAGATCGACCAGGCAGGTCGCGAAAAGCCCCACGCGCGGCTGCCGGGCAGCCATGTTCTCACTCGACGTCAATCTGCGGCCTCCGGTTGTTTCATTCTGGCTTTCGTGCTGGCGCCCGAAAGATCGGGAGCGCGTTGTTGCAGGCGAAGCTGGGACACCCGTTCCCAGTCGCCCGAGCGCTCGGCGTCCATCATCGCCCTGGCGACGAAATCGATATGGGCCTGCGCGGCGCGGCGCCCCGAATCCGGGTTGCCCGCCATCACGGCGTCGTAGATCGCCACGTGCTGTTCGAGCAGTTTCTCGCGCGCGCCCGGAAGATTGTAGACCATGGCGCGGTTGTAGAACACGCCTTCCGCCAGCAGCCTGTAGCACGAGCGCAAGGTGTGCAGCAGGATGATGTTGTGCGCACACTCGCCGATGGCGCTGTGGAACTCCACGTCGATCGTTGCTTCTTCCTCGAAATCGTCTTTCTGATGCGCCGCTTTCATGGCGCCGATGATGCGGGTCAGCAGCGCCTTGTCGGCTTCCGTGGCGCGCCGGGCGGCGAATTCGACGGTGACGCCTTCCACCTCGCGCCGGTATTCAAGGTAATCGAGCGTCGCTTTCTGGTGTCTGCCGATCAGTTCCATCACCGGCCGGGTGAAGACCTGGCCTATGACGTCGGCGACAAAGGTTCCGCCACCATGCTGGGTATTGAGCAGGCCCCGACTCTCCAGAACCTTGAGCGCCTCCCGCAGGATCGGCCGCGATACATGAAACTGCTTGGCAAGTTCGCGCTCGCCTGGAAGCCTGTCGCCGACCCGCAGGATTCCCTCGAGCACAAGGATCTCGATTTGATGAACCACTTCATCAGCGGTTCGGCTGTGCTCAATTCGTGCAAAAATGTCGGTGGTCATTGACGTTTCCTGGCGCCCCCTCCGTGGGACCGTACCAAGTGGCGGGAAACGTGGTCAATATTATTATCCAGTTTGTGACAAGTTTCCTGGTCCGGATCGGGAATCGGCAAGTCTGCTATGGCCTGCTCCCAAGGCTCGCGACAGCCCTATTCCGCCGCATCATAGGAACTTGGGCGGTTTTCGTTGCTGCCGCTTTTTGCTGAATTCAGCGCCCTGCCAGTGTGTTGAAGACCAGCACCGGAAGGTGAGACGGATGCCACGACCGCTGTTTCGGGGATCGGATTTTCCCAATAGGGCGTAGGGCCGTAAAGCTCTGCCAGATAATCGATGAACAGCCGCACCTTGGCAGGCAGGAACCGGCGGCTGGCATAGACCGCGTGAATGGCCACGTTGCGCGAGCCCTCATAGGCGGGAAGAACCTGCACAAGCCGCCCGTCAGCCAGTTCGGCCCCGATGTCCCATGTCGAGCGCAGGGCAATGCCGACGCCGCCAATGACCGCTTCCCGCACCACTTCGCTAGAATTGGTTTGAAGCGGTCCGATGGGGCGATGGATCAACTGGCCATTCGGGCTCTCAAGCTTCCACGGGTCGTTGTTGTGTGGCGCGAGACAGATGTGCTTGTCGAGTTCCTCGATGCTGCCAGGGGCGCCATGCCGCTCCAGATAATTGGGCGCGGCGACCAGAATCCGGCGAACTGGCGCAAGTTTGCGCGCCACCAGGCTGGAATCGCTCAATTCCGCGATCCGGATTGCCAGATCATAGCCATCACCGACGATGTCGACGAATTCATCGCGCAGCATCAGGTTGACGCCGAGATCCGGATTGGCCTGCATGAAGGCGTTGATATGGGGGGCAATGTGCATGCGCCCGAACGACGTCGGAGCGGACACCTTGAGTACGCCTCTTGCCAGCGCGGACCGCCGGGAAACAAAGGCCTCGGCCTCCTCGATCCCGGCCAGGATCGCAACTACCCGCTCGTAAAACCCCTGGCCCGCCTCGGTCAGCGAAATCTGCCGTGTCGTGCGCTGCATCAGCCGCGTTCCGAGCCGGTCTTCCAGACGCCGAAGCCTCTTGGAGACCACTGCCGGAGAAAGACCGAGCTCGCGGCCGGCCGCCGACATGGACCCGGCGGAGACAACGCGGGCAAAAATTTCCAGGTCTCCGAGATTGTTCATTACGGGCCGTCTCCCTTCTTGCAAAGACTCTGTACCCTTACGTAAGCTGGGTCGTTCCGGATCACTCTGTCTGAGAAAACAGGTTGGAAGCCGGCAGCGAACGAGCCGCGGCAAGGCGGTTGACGGAATTCGAATTGCCGCCTGAGGGAATAAGTGGTAAATAAAAAATACCAGTTTGATTTGCGCGTCAAGTCCATGCTGCAAATGCGAAGCGCGAGGAGGAAACCATGCCGGAACTGATTTCTTTTCTGGAGCCGGATAGCGCGGTCATCGGCCGCCGTCCCGCGATCATCGCCGATCTGGCGCAATTGCTGCCCGAAAGCTGCCTGATCACCGAAGAGCGCGAATTGATGCCGTTCGACACCGACGCCTTCGTGTCCTACCGGCGGATGCCGCTGGCGGTGGTCCTGCCAGAGACGACGGCCCAGGTCGCCGCGGTACTGAAATATTGCAATGACAACGCCATTTCCGTGGTGCCGCGCGGCGCCGGCACTTCCCTTTCAGGCGGCGCCATTCCGCAGGAAGACGCCATCGTCATCGGCGTGTCCAAGATGAACCAGATCCTGGAGGTGGACTACGCCAACCGCGCAGCCAGGGTGCAGGCAGGCGTCACCAACATCTCCATCAGCCAGGCGGTGGATGCCGATGGTTTCTTCTACGCGCCGGACCCGAGCTCGCAGCTGGCCTGCACCATCGGCGGCAATATCGGCATGAACTCCGGCGGCGCCCATTGCCTCAAATACGGCGTCACCACGAACAATCTCATGGGCGTCAAGATGGTCATGTTCGATGGCTCGATCGTTGATATCGGCGGCAAGGCGCTGGATTCGTCGGGCTACGATCTGCTCGGCCTGATCTGCGGCTCGGAAGGCCAGCTGGGCATCGTCACCGAGGCCACCGTCAGGCTGCTGGCCAAGCCCGAAGGCGCACGGCCTGTCCTGTTCGGCTTTGAAACCTCGGTCGCCGCCGGGGCCTGCGTCACCGACATCATCGGTGCGGGCATCATCCCGGTGGCCATCGAATTCATGGACAAGCCTGCCATCGAGATCTGCGAGGCCTTTGCGCACGCCGGCTACCCGATGGATGTCGAGGCCCTGCTGATCGTCGAGGTCGAGGGCTCGGACGCAGAGATGGACGCGATGCTCGCACGCATCATCGAGATCGCCCGCAGGCACGGTGTCAAGACCATAAGGGAAAGCCAGTCGGCCACCGAGGCCGCGCTGATCTGGAAGGGCCGCAAGTCCGCCTTCGGCGCCACCGGGCGGATTGCCGACTATATCTGCATGGACGGCACCGTGCCGCTCGGGCAATTGTCCTATGTGTTGGCCAAGACCAGCGAGATCACCGACCGTTACGGCCTGCGCGTCGCCAATGTGTTTCATGCCGGCGACGGCAACATGCATCCGCTGATCCTGTTCGACGCCAATGATCCCGAGGAAAGCCTGAAGGCGGAGATGGCCGGCAACGACATCCTCAAGCTGTGCGTCGATGCCGGCGGCTGCCTGACCGGCGAGCATGGCGTGGGCATCGAGAAGCGCGATCTGATGCGACACCAGTATTCCGACGCGGATCTCGCCCAGCAGATGCGGGTGCGCGCCGCCTTCGATCCGAAGTGGATCCTCAACCCCTCCAAGGTGTTTCCCCTCGAAGGCCGCAACGGCAGCCAGGAAGGCAACCAGAGCACTCTCGCGCTGGCAGCCCAGGGCGGCGCTGGCGGCACAGGGAAGGCAGCGGCATGAGCCTGTCCGAGATCCAGTACCCCGAGAGCGAGGACGACGTCGCGCGCATCGTGAGCCAGGCCCATGCAGCCGGTCTTCCGATCGAGGTCAGGGGCGGCGGCACCAAAATCGGCTTGGGCCGGCCGTCTCAGTCGGCCTCCGTCCTGTCACTGGCAAAACTCACGGGTATCACCAATTACGATCCGTCGGAACTGGTGATGGCCGCGCGCGCGGGCACGCCGCTCCACGAAATCGAGGCGGCGCTGGCTGCCAACAACCAGATGCTGACCTTCGAGCCGATGGATCACCGGCCGCTTCTGGGTGTGGACGGCGAACCGACCATTGGGGGCGTGTTCGCGGGCAATATCTCCGGCCCAAGGCGCATCCAGGCGGGTGCGGCGCGCGACAATCTCCTGGGCGTGCGCTTCGTCAACGGATCGGGCGAGATCGTCAAAAGCGGCGGCCGGGTGATGAAGAATGTCACCGGGCTCGATCTGGTCAAGCTACTGGCCGGCCCCTGGGGCACGCTCGGCGTGCTCTGCGAAGTGATTTTCAAGGTGTTGCCGAAGCCCGAAACCGCGGTGACCATCGCGGTTTCCGGTCTCAATGACGCCGAAGCGGCCGAAGCCATGGCCGCGGCCATGGCGATGTCTGTCGAGGTCTCGGGCGCGGCACACCTGCCATTGAGCGTCGCCTACAGGTTTGGAGACATCCTCAAGGGGGAGGCGACCACGGTTCTCCGGCTCGAGGGACTCACGCCCTCCGTTGACGTCCGCACCGAGCGGCTTGTCGTCGAAATGCGCCGTCGCGGCGAGGTTTCGGTGCTGGATGCCGAAGCCACCCGTGACTTGTGGCGCGACATCAGGGATGTGAAGCCCTTTGCCGTGCAACGGACGAAACCGGTCTGGCGGGTCTCCGTGGCGCCCAGCGCGGGCCACCAGCTGGTCGCGGCCCTGCGGCTCAAGACCGGGGTCGATGCCTTCTACGACTGGCAGGGCGGGCTGGTCTGGCTTCAGATGGAAGCCGAACCCGAAGCCGATCTCGTCCGCCAGTACATCAAGGCGCTCGGCGGCGGCCATGCCACGCTGGTGCGCGCGGATGCCGCCACGCGGGCCGCGGTGCCCGTGTTCGAGCCGCAGCCCAGGGCGCTTGACGCTTTGTCGCGGCGCATCAAGGATCAATTCGACCCGGGCGGCATACTCAACCCCGGGCGCATGACGGCGTCCATGTGATAGCCTGCGGGCGTCGCAGATTCTCTTTCGGAACAAAGGAGCATGCCATGAGCAATCAAGACCAGGCCCCTCAACCGCGCCAGACCGATCGCTGGCTTGAGCCCGGCAAAACCAATCTGGTGGTCATCTACATCCTCTATTTGGCGAGTTTCTTCATCGGGATCACCGGCATCGTCGGCATTGTCCTTGCCCATCTCAACCAGGGCAAGTCCGAACCCTGGCTTGAGAGCCACTACACATGGGTGATCCGGACCTTCTGGATTGGCGTGGCCGGCGCGCTGGTGAGTGCGGTGCTGTTTGTCGTGCTCATCGGCTTCCTGACGATCTTCCTGGTCGCCATCTGGATCATCATCCGCACTGTCATCGGGCTGCAGAAGCTCACCCGCGACGAACCCATCGACAATCCGCAGAGCTGGCTGCTCTGAGCGGCCTGCATCCTGACTGGAGCCCGCCATCCCGATGGCGGGGTCCGGTCAGGACCCAGTCATGAGAGTGAAAGACCCGAGGTAACCGCGACATGCAAACCAATTTCACCGACGAGCAGCTCGCCGATTCCGGGGTCGCCGAATCCGAAAAGATCCTGAGGAAATGCGTGCATTGCGGTTTCTGCACCGCGACATGCCCGACCTATGTGACGCTGGGCAACGAGCTCGACAGTCCGCGCGGCCGCATCTACCTGATCAAGGACATGCTGGAAAACGACCGGCCCGCCGACAAGCAGGTGGTCACCCACATCGACCGCTGCCTGTCGTGCCTTGCCTGCATGACCACCTGCCCCTCGGGCGTCAATTACATGCATCTGGTCGATCATGCCCGCGTCCACATCGAAAGGACCTACAAGCGGCCGCTGATGAACCGGATGACGCGGGCGCTCCTGGCGCTGGTGCTGCCCTATCCGGCCCGCTTCCGCGCCTCGCTCCATGCCGCCCGTCTCGGACGGCCTTTCGCGCCGGTGTTCCGCGCCCTGCCGGGGCTGAAGCCGATGGCGGCGATGCTGGAGCTCGCGCCTGCGTCCGTGCCCAAGGCTTCAGACTTCGCCAAGCCGGGGACGCACGCGGCGTCCGGTAAGAGGCGAGGCCGGGTCGCCATTCTCACTGGCTGCGCCCAGCCGGTGCTCAAGCCCGGCATCAACGAGGCCACGGTCAGGCTTCTGAACCGCATCGGCGTCGAGGTGGTGGTGCCGGAAGGCGAGGGCTGCTGCGGCTCGCTGGTCCATCATATGGGACGCGAGCACGACGCGCTGGAAGCCGCGCGCCGAAATATCGATGCCTGGACGCGGGCCATCGATCATGGCGGCCTCGACGCGATCATCATCACCGCATCGGGCTGCGGCACCACGATCAAGGACTATGGCTACATGCTGCGCGAGGATCCCGCCTATGCCGGGAAGGCGGCGCGCGTCTCGGCCCTTGCCAAGGATATCACCGAATATCTCGCCACCATCGAGTTGCCGGCGCCGGTCAATGCCGCAGATCTGGTCGTGGCCTATCATTCGGCCTGTTCCATGCAGCACGGCCAGAAGATCACGGTGCAGCCCAAGGCGCTGCTTAAGGCTGCGGGGTTCACCGTCAAGGACCCGCCGGAGGGGCATCTGTGTTGCGGCTCGGCGGGCGTCTACAACATCATGCAGCCCGAGATCGCCCGCAACTTGCGCGATCGCAAGATCAAGAACATCGAGCGCACCCGGCCCGATCTGATCGCTACGGGCAATATCGGCTGCATCACCCAGATCGCCGGCGGAACCGACATCCCGATCATCCACACAGTCGAGTTGCTTGACTGGGTCTATGGCGGCGAAAAGCCGGAAGGCTTGCCTGCGATCAAGACGAGGAAGCTGGAAGCGGCCGAATAGTGTGCCGTCCGGTTTGAGCGGCCCCATCCTCCGTCACCCCGGACTTGATCCGGGGTCCAGCCACGGCGCGTCCGCGCCGTGAAAAAGTCTTTTGCGATCAAGGGCTTGACCGCGCTGGATGCCAGCCTTCGCTGGCATGACGGCTGTTGATGCACTGCCACCACAAACGACAGGAAGCTGTCATTGCAGGCTTGGCAGCAGTCTGAGGCGGCATCCGGAAACGCCGCCTTCCTGTAAGGTCTTGGTTCGCAGCCTCAGCCGCCGAACAGGGTACCCAGCAGGTCTTGGCCGCGATCGCTATAAAGCTTCTCCGCGCCCTTGCCATTCGGCCCGATCACAATGACCTTGGAGCCGACGCCGGCGCGAGTGTAGAGATGTTTGACATCCTCGTTCATCATCCGGATGCAGCCCGACGACATGTTCTGGCCGATGGTCCAGGGCTGGTTGGTGCCATGAATGCGGAAAATCGTGTCGCGGCCGCCCTTGTAGAGATAGAGCGCCCGGGCGCCGAGGGGATTGTCGGGGCCGCCCTTCATGTGGGCGGGAAGGATGCGTCCCTTCTTGCGCTCGCGCGCGATCATCGACGCCGGCGGCCGCCAGTCCGGCCATTCGGCCTTGCGGCCGACATTCACGGTTCCCGACCAGCCGAAACCATCGCGGCCGACACCGACGCCATAGCGCGTGGCGCGATTGTTGCCTTCGACATAGTACAGATACTTGGTGTTGGTATCGATGATGATTGTGCCGGGCCTCTCATTGGTCTGAAGCCGGACCTTCTTGCGCCAGAACTCGGGCTTCGGTTTCTGCGATTGCTGGACTTGGATAACCGGCAGTGAGGTTTCGGTCAGGGCGGACTGGCTGCGAGGCAGGGCCTGAGCTTCCGGCAGGACCGGCGCGATCAGGAGCCCGAGGGCGCTCGCCGCAAGGATGGCCAATCGGGTCGAACGGCGCAGCAAGGTCATGATTACCCCCTCTTTGGTGCTTGGCCAACTGCCCAAATGGTACCATCAATTTTAACGGGATCAACCTTCATCAAGGTTAAAGTGACGCCTGATCTTGATCTTCGGCATGAAAAACCCAGCCTGCGAAAAGTCACGGGCCGGGTTTCTGATTGTTGCTGAAACAGACCATTGGCTACATCACGATAACCTTGGCGCCCACAGCCACGCGCTCGTAGAGTTCCGTGACATCTTCGTTGCGCATGCGGATGCAGCCCGACGACACGGCCTGGCCGATTGTCCAGGGCTGGTTGGTGCCGTGAATGCGGTAGAGCGTGGAACCGAGATAGAGCGCGCGGGCGCCAAGCGGGTTTTCCGGGCCGCCGGCCATGTGCGCCGGCAGGACCCGGCCTTCCTTCTCACGCACCCGCTTGATCATTTCGGCAGGCGGACGCCAGTCCGGCCATTCTGCCTTGCGGCTCACCTTCTCGGTGCCGCTCCAGGCGTGCCCCTCCTTGCCGACGCCCACTCCGTAGCGGCGCGCCTGGCCGTCGCCCGTGACGTGGTAGAGGAAGCGCGCCTGCGTATCGATGATGATTGTCCCTGGCTTGTGGTTGCCGTCATAGGACACGGTCTGCGGCAGGAATTGCGGGTCGATCTGGCGGACTGGCGCGGGTTTGGTCCGCGGTGCTGCCAGGGCTGCGTTCGTCACCCGGCGCGGTTCACCCCTCAAGCTGTGGCTCTGATAGGCAGGCGTGCGGACCACCTTCGGCTTGGTCCGGTAGACGATCCCGCCGCGCGGTGCCGCCTGGCCGCCAAGCTGCATCACCCAGGGGGCCGACAGGTCCGGGCTCAAAACCACCGGCGGGCGCTGGCCGTAGCGATCGCTTGCAAGGGCGGGTGTTGCGAGGGAAGCGAGGCTCAACGCCGCGCCTGACATCATGAGAAGAGCAAGTTTTTTCATCGGACGGACCCATTACCTTTCGTCTGATTCTGGCAGAACGCCCCCGCCGCTTCGCGCCGATGGCCCTGCATCCTGGGTCATGCTGGGGTGCGGGTCGGAATCAATTGGTGAATCGGCATTCATAAACTGCCGGTTTGTCCGGAAACCTCTTCTTAGGGTTATCGCCGCCTTGCCAAACGCGGTGAACGACAGCTTAAATGCCGCCGATTCCCGATTAACCATGAGAATTGCCAGGAACGAGGAGCCCGACAATGGCGCATGACAACGGTCTGATCGTCTCGGAGGATGGCCGCACGCGCTGTTTCTGGCCGGGCACTTTGCCCGATTACCTTGCCTATCACGACACCGAATGGGGCCGGCCGGTCACTGATGACATCAGGCTGTTCGAGAAGATCTGCCTGGAGGGGTTCCAGTCGGGCTTGTCCTGGCTGACGATCCTGCGCAAGCGCGAGAATTTCCGCGCCGGCTTCGCGGGCTTTGATTTCCACAAGGTCGCCCGTTTTGATGACAGCGATATCGAGCGGCTGCTTGCGGACAAGGGGATTGTGCGGCACCGCGGCAAGATTGTCTCGACCATCAACAATGCCAAGCGCGCCATCGAGATGGTCGACGAATTCGGCTCGCTCGCCCGCTATTTCTGGAGCCATGAGCCCGGGCCCGATGAGCGTCCCGCCACTGTGGACTACGCCACCCTGACCGCCAATCCGACCACGGCGTTCTCCACCCGGATCTCGAAGGATCTGAAGAAGCGCGGCTGGAGCTTTGTCGGCCCGACCACGGTCTATGCCTTCATGCAGGCGATGGGGCTGGTCAATGATCACCTCGAAGGCTGCTGCTGCCGCGCCGAGGTCGAGGCGGCGCGCGCGGCGCTCAAACGACCGTGATGACCCCGGCGGAGTTGAAGGCGCTGGTCCATCAGGTGGCGGCGTGCACGCCGGGCGTCGGTCCACTTGAGGAAAGTCTCAAATGGGGCGAGCAGAGTTTTGCCCCGGTCAGGGCCAACATCGGCAGTTCGGTCCGGATCCAGCCGCGCGACAATGGCGATATCGCGCTGATGGTCATCTGCCACACAAATCTGGTCGAGGAGTTCCGCGCCCTCTATCCCGACACGCTCACGTTTGAGGGCAACCGGGCGATCGTTATGGAAGCAGGAAAGCCGGTGGACAGGGAAGCGCTGTCCCATTGTATCGGCCTGGCGCTGACCTACAAGCTGCGCAAGCGCGGCAAGGCCTGAGGCGGGAGCCGGGGACACCCAATGAGCAACGGCGCCAGGAGCGCCGTTGCTGTCTTCGATAAAAGGCGATGCCGCTCAGCGCCCGCGGGCGGCGAGCCAGGCCCGCATCATCGCGATCTCGCCTTCCTGCGCGGCGATAACCTCTTCCGCGAGCTTCCGGATTTCGGGATCGGTGCCGTGCTCGAGCACGATCTCGGCCATGTCGATGGCGCCCTGGTGATGGGGAATCATGCCCTGCACGAAATCGACATCGGCGTCACCCGTGAGCGGAACCGCCATGTCCATGTGCATTTTTGCATTGGCCTCAGCGAAGGCCTTGGAGGAGGGGCTGTTCTCGCCGCTTGTCATCATATGGCCCTGATGCGCGTTGGTGTCCTGAGCAAGGGCAGGGCCGGTGGAAAGAGCAAGCGCCAGCGACGCCGCCATGAAAGTGATCTTCAACATAAGAATTCCCGTTTCTGTTGGGATGAAGGAAATGGATTGGACGGCACATCGGCCGTCATGTCTTCATCCGCGGATGCGGGGCGGGCGCTCCAGCGGCGCTGCCGGGAGAGACTCGAGTTGGGGTGCAAGGCCGGGCAATTCATCCGACCTTGGCGAACGGCCCATATGTGCAAACAGGATCATCGGCGCAAGCGTCAGGCAGGCGCTGCAATGGCCGCCAGCCACGGCCGCGTGCCCGGTGCGATCCGTGTCCGTCGGAATGGTTGCGTGAGGGCAGGGGATGTCGGCATGGCCGGTCATGGCGCCATGATGATGAGGCGAGGCGGCATCTGCCGCCATCTCCATGCCGGAAGCCGCCGCAGACACCGCTGCCTGAGCGATGCCATGAATCGGCATGGCGCCAAAGGCAAAACCCGCAACCAGCAGCAACATCCGCATGACCATTATCATGCAGAAGGAATTACCGCCGATTGGGTCAAAAGCAAGGCCTGCCGCCCCATCGCAGCCGCGACTTGAAGTTCAAACCCGCCTCTGCTTGGCGAGGATCGCCACGGCCACGCCGCCCAGGATCAGCAGCGACGAGAGGATCAGCCGCAGCGTCCAGTTCTCGTCGAGCAGCAGCACGCCGCCGATCGCGGCGATCACCGGCACGGTCAATTGCACGATGGCGGCCTGGGCCGCGCCTGTCTGCCTCAACACACGGTACCACAGCGCATAGCCAAGCCCCGAGGTGACCGCGCCCGAAAGCGTGGCGAGCGCCAGGCCGCGCAGGCTCGCATGCACCGGCAATTGTGCGGCCAGAACGATGATCGCGAGCGGCGCAACGAATGCCGATGACCTGAGGAAATTGTCGGCCGTCGCCTTGAGCGGATCGGCCAAGTTGCGGCCGCGCAGGGAATAGGCGCCCCAGGCGACGCCCGACAGCGCCATGGCGGCCGCCGCCACCGGATCAGGCGCCGCGAGCCCCGGCGACACCAGCCAGACGAATGCGCCGAAGGCGGTGAGAAGGCCCAGCCATTCGAGCACTGACGGCCGGTCGCCTTCCTTGAGGCCCCAGCCGATCATCGTGGCTTGCACGCAGGCAAACAGGATCAGCGCGCCGGTGCCGGTGTCGAGCGCCACATAGGCGTAGGAAAACGCCACTGCATAGGCAAACAACGCAAAGGCCGAGCCCCAGGAGCCGGACCGGGCAATCGCCTTGCCCCTCCCGGAGTTGCCGGTGACCGCAACCAGCACCCAGAGCATCAATGCGCCGCTCACGAGACGGACCGCGGAATAGCTCGCCGGATCGATCAGCGGCGTGTCGCCGGGGCCGGTCGCCATCCGGCCGAGAACCGAATTTGCGGCAAACGCGATCATGGTCAGGGTTGTCAGCAGAACCAGGCGCAAGGCGGACCGCTTTCATGGGAGGGCGGGAGAGCGAAGACGCCACCTATCGCGCGGCTGCAGCCGCCTGTCGATCCACCTTTGTGATCTTCACAGGCAGGTTTCGCCGTGCCGCGAGGACGCGATTTATGAACGGGAGATGAACAGACGGTTCAGAGAGTGTTCAATCCGGCCGGACTATACCCCATGATTGACGATAACCGGCATTGAAAAAGCGAAGGACATTACAAGGATCTGGGAAACGGGATTTTCGCGCCGGTCCCCTGATCGTCAGCCTGCTCCCGGGTCCGGTACATTTGCAGTGGCGAGAAATCGCGCGCTGCCAAAGGAACCATCATTCGCCCACCGCGTTGAATGCGTGACGGGACAAATCCAATCCGACATGAGGAATACGACATGCTGAAAACAATCATGAAGACCATCGTATCGGCATCGTTCTGCCTTGCGGCGATTGCGCCCGCAAGCGCTGCGCCGATGATCGTGCAGAAGCCGGCCATCGAGATCACCAGCGCATCCGGTCTCGTTGAGGTTCAGTACCGGGAGAGGCGATATGACCGCAACAGTCGCCGCGATTTCCGCGACAGGCGCGACGACCGGCGCGGCTTTTACCGCCACAACAACCGCGGCTACTACAATGGCCATCGCGGGTACCGCGAACAGCGTCGCGGCTATCGCCAGTACAATGGCTACTGGTTCCCGCCGGCAGCCTTCGCGCTCGGCGCGATCATCGGCGGCGCGCTCAACAACAACAACGTCATCGTTCGCCCGGGCAGCACGAACCCGCAGCATGTGCGCTGGTGCAACGCCAAGTACCGGTCCTATGATGTGCGGAGCAACACGTTCCAGCCCTACAATGGCCCGCGCCGCGAATGCCGTTCGCCCTACTATTGAGCCTTTGTCAGGTTCAGTCTTGGGTAGGGTGAAGGGGCCCGGCCGGAAACGGTCAGGCCCCAGCCCTGTCGGGCACAAAGGCGGTGCCAGCCCACCCAAGCCTTGCAGCAAAAGGGCCTGTCGGATAGGAGAAGCGCACCATATCGTTTCTCCTTTCGCAGGCCCTTTTTCATGTCCGACAAGAAGCAGAAGAAGCCCCAGAAGCTCAAGGCACGCCTGGCGCGCGGATTTCCGGACCGCTCGCCCGCCGATATCCGCGCCACCGATGAGATGATGGCCAAGATCCGCCAGGTCTACGAGCGCTTCGGCTTCGAGCCGGTGGAAACCCCCTTCGTCGAATACACCGATGCGCTCGGAAAATTCCTGCCCGACCAGGACCGGCCGAACGAAGGCGTGTTCTCCTTCCAGGATGATGACGAGCAGTGGCTCTCGCTGCGCTACGACCTGACAGCACCCTTGGCGCGCCATGTCGCCGAGAATTTCAACGACATCCAGCTGCCCTACCGCACCTATCGTTCAGGCTGGGTGTTCCGCAACGAAAAGCCCGGCCCCGGCCGCTTCCGCCAGTTCATGCAGTTCGACGCCGACATCGTCGGCGCGCCGGGCGTCTCCGCGGACGCCGAGATGTGCATGATGATGGCCGACACCATGGAAGCGCTGGGCATCCCGCGCGGCGACTATGTGATCCGGGTGAACAACCGCAAGGTGCTCGACGGGGTGATGGAAGCCATCGGCCTCGGCGGCGAGGAGAACGCCGGCAAGCGCCTCACCGTGTTGCGCGCCATCGACAAGCTCGACAAGTTCGGCATCGAGGGTGTGAAGCTGCTGCTGGGTCCGGGGCGCTGGGATGGCGGCAAGGCGGATGAGGGGGACTTTACGCCGGGGGCGGGGCTGGAGAGTTCAAACATCGATGCGGTACTCGATTACGTTCAGCCAAAATTTCCGCTGTCGGATCTAATTCTTGCTGATGGCCGGACTGTTGACGAGCAATCGGATCAGGCGGACCGGATATCTGACGATGCAATTGTCGGAAAAGGACGTAACAACATGGCGACTATTGGCTCCATAAGGGAGTTGTTTGAAACGCCTAATTTCCAGACTGGATTGAATGAACTCGAACAGATCGCTGAATTGGCTAACGCAGCTGGTTTTGGTCCGGACCGGGTCTTAATCGACCCCTCCGTCGTCCGCGGCCTCGAATACTACACCGGCCCGGTCTTCGAGGCCGAGCTGCTGTTCGACGTCACCAACGAGAAGGGCCAGAAGGTGCAGTTCGGCTCCGTCGGCGGCGGCGGGCGCTATGACGGGCTGGTGTCGCGCTTCATGGGCCAGCCGGTGCCGGCCACGGGCTTTTCCATTGGCGTCTCGCGGCTGATGACGGCGCTCAAGAATTTGGGCAAGATCTCGGGCGAGGCGGCCTCCGGCCCGATCCTGGTCACCGTGATGGACCGCGACCGCGTCGGCGATTACGCGAAGATGGCGCAGGACCTGCGCACCGCCTTGAACCCGCTCGGACCTGACAACCAGCCGACAGGCCCCGCCATTCCGGTCGAGCTGTTTCAGGGCAATCCCAAGGATTTCCCCAAGCAGCTGCGCTACGCCGACCGCCGCGGCGCGCCCATCGCCATCATCCAGGGCGGCAACGAGAAGGCCCTGGGCAAACTCATCGTCAAGGACCTGATCGAGGGCAAACGCATCGCCGAGACCATCACCGACAATGCCCTATGGCGCGAGGCCAAGGCCGGCGAGCACCTTGTCGACGAGGCCGACCTGCTCGTCACTGTCAAGCGGATCCTGGCTGAACAGGCGTCGGATGCTCAGGATGTGTGAGGTGGCGGGTCGCTTTTTCAGTCAGAAGAAAGTCCCCTCCCCAACCCCTCCCCACAAGGGGGAGGGGCTTAACCCGGCCCCTCCTTCCGGTGTAGTCCTCGGGCTTTGTTCTATAGCTGCTGGATTTCCTGGACTGGAGTTGCGACGGACTAGCCCCTCCCCCTTGTGGGGAGGGGTTGGGGAGGGGTCTATTTCTGCGCCAGACAGGGACGCCGCATGACCCAGCTTGGAGCCCCCGTTTTCGCCGCGGACCTCGCCCGCGCCCTGGAAGCGCTCGAGACGACCCGCGTCGACATTCCGGTGATCCAGCCGGCCGAACCGTTCCTCGACATGGCGGGCGAGGATCTGCGGCGGCGCATTTTCCTCACCGAGTCCGAAACCGGCGAGAGCCTCTGCCTGAGGCCCGAATTCACCATTCCGGTCTGCCGCGCCCATATTGCCGAGGGCGTCGCCACGCCGCGGCGCTACTGCTATCTCGGCCAGGTGTTCCGCCAGCGCCGCGATGGGGCGAACGAGTTTTTCCAGGCGGGCATCGAGGATCTGGGCGAGCCTGATGAAGCGCGGGCGGACGCAAGGGCGGTGTCCGACGCCCGCGCGGTGGTGGCTGAGTTCGCGCCGGGCCGCGCGCTCACGATCACGCTCGGCGATCAGTCGGTGTTCGAGGCGGTCGTCGCCGGACTTGGCCTTCCTGCCGGCTGGCAGAAGCGCCTGATCCACGCCTTTGGCAACGAACAGGCGCTGAGGGCCATGATCGCGCGGCTGGCGAGCCCCGGGGACACGGCGGCGCCCGATGGTGCAGTGGCCGAATTTCTTGCCAGCGGTGACGCTCAAGGCCTGGAGGCCCATATCGAAAGCGTGATGGAGGCCACCGGCTATTCCACCCATGCAAGCCGCTCGCCGGCCGAGATCACCGCGCGGCTGATGGACAAGCAGGCGCTCGCCTCCACCCGGCTGTCGGCCAGGTCGCTGGAGGCTCTGAAGGCCTTCCTGGCGCTGGATGTGGCCCTCGACCACGCCGCCGGCGCGCTGGCGGATTTTGCCCGGGACGCGGGGCTTGATATCGCCGCCGCGCAATCGAGTTTCGAGGCTCGCCTCAATGCCCTGTCCGGGCGCGGCGAAGATCTGTCGCAGATGCACTGGCGCGCGGCGTTCGGCCGTCCTCTCGACTATTATACCGGGCTTGTGTTCGAGATCACGGCGGGCGAGGCGGGCCTGGTGCTCGCCGGCGGCGGCCGTTTTGACCGGCTGATGGCGCTGCTTGGCGCGCAGGACCCGATCCCGGCCGTGGGCTTTTCGCTCTGGCTCGACCGGATTGAAACCGTGAGGGCAGGCCGATGACATTGACCATTGCGCTGCCGTCCAAGGGCCGGATGAAAGATGACGCCGTCGCGGTGTTCGACCGTGCCGGGCTCAGCGTCTCGGCGATCGGCAATGACCGCAGCTACCGGGGCCGCATCGACGGCATCGACGGGGTCGAGGTGGCCTTCCTGTCAGCATCGGAAATCGCCCGCGAACTCGGCGCTGGCGCTGTCGATTTCGGCGTCACCGGTGAGGATCTGGTGCGCGAGAGCCTGCCACGCGCCGACGAGCGTGTCGAGATCATGGCCCGGCTCGGCTTCGGGCATGCCGATGTGGTGGTTGCCGTCCCCGATATCTGGAAGGATGTCGACACCATGGCCGATCTTGGCGATGTGGCCGCCGATTTTCGCGCCCGCCACGGCCGCCGGCTGGCGATCGCCACCAAATACTGGCGGCTGACGCAGAGCTTCTTTTCCACCCGCCACGGCATTCAGCTCTACCGGATTGTCGAGAGCCTTGGCGCCACCGAAGGCGCGCCGGCATCAGGCGCCGCCGACATCATTGTCGACATCACCACGACCGGCTCAACATTGTCGGCCAATCACCTGCGAATTCTCGGCGACGGCGTGATCCTGAAATCCGAAGCCTGCCTGGTGCGCGCCCGCAAGCCGTCCCATGACGACGATCCCCGCGTCGGCGCCCTCATTGCGGCGGTCCGATCTGCGCTCTGAATTGCCCCGGCGATAACCCCACGCAAAAAAAGGCCGCCTCACGAAGAGGCGGCCATGGCGACGGGGGATCGGGAGCCCCGCCAACCTGATAAGCCGCAGAATGTCAGATCGGGGGGAACATCGTCTGCGGCTTACATAAATGCTTACGCGGGGTCTGTCTGATCGGATCACCAGTGATTGCAAAAAATCCAGACAAAGATTTCGCCCGCCAGCCTTCGTAGGCAAGGCAACAAAAACCCGGCGTCTTGCGACACCGGGTTTGGAAATCTGCACAGTTGCAACCGGCGCTATGCCAGCGGATCAGCCGCGGCGTGCATCCACCGAATAGGCGCCTGCGCCCGCCGAAGCCAGCGCCAGGAAACCGCCGGCGAGGCCGAGGTTCTTCATGAAGCCGATCATCTGCATCTGGTCTTCGGGATAATAGTGTCCGAGATAGCCCGACGCGACACAGAAGGCGGCCAGCGCCCATGCTGCATAACGGGTGAAGAAACCGACGAGGATGGCGATGCCGCCGAGGAGCTCAAGCGCAATCACCAGCCAGACGGTGAGGCCGGGCGCGGGAATGCCCATGCTGGCCATGTAGCCTGCGGTGCCTTCGACAGAACCGAGCTTGCTGAAGCCGGACATGATAAAGATGATGCTCATCAGCACGCGGGCCGCGAGAAGCTGAAGATTGGTGGACATGGGGTGTCTCCTGTTTGAATGTGGACGGAGACCTACAGCCAATCCATGTAATAGAAAAGCTGAACAATAATGAACATATTGTTCACAAAATTACCAATGCGTGGTTCCGGGCGCGCCTTTCACCGGACCGGAAATATTGGCCGTCACCCAGCCGCCGTAAAAGTCTCCCGGTTGCGGAATGACCCGCTCGCCAGCCAGCAGGATCTCGTCCATCGGCTCGGCATAAAGGGCGATGTGGTCCCTGATCGCGGCATAGGCCGGCGATGGCGCAGGGTAGGTCCAGGCAGCACGTTCGGCGACCCGCCCGCCCGCGACAACATCGAAATAGGTCGCCTGTCCCTTCCATTCGCACAGCGTTGTTCGCCCGGTGGCGGGCCGCAGCGCACCAGGCGAAAACGAGGCGATCGGCAGGTAATAGGTCGGCGGATGAAAGGTCTCGAGGATGCGGAAGCTTGTTCCCGTCTCCGCAATCACGGAACCGGCGAAACGCACCAGAATTGGTCCATCAAAGGCTTCAATCGCCGGCGGGCGCGGATAGTCCGCCACATTTTCAGGCTTCAGCATGGTCATCCCGGGTTCCTTTGCTTGAAAGCTGGAGCGGAACCGCGAAAAGCAAAGCGGGAAATCGAAAAACAATCCGCGCCGAAGCGCGGCGTCATTGCGTGTGGTGCGGTTGCTTCTGGTTCAGCCTGAATTTCGGGAAGATGAAAATGCCATTGATGGCGCCGCCGCCATCATCCGAGAAGTTCGAGGATTCACCCGTGCAGATGACCGGCGTATGACTGCTGTCCTCATGCGTGATGGTCGTGGTGAAGCAGAATGATGAAGGGCTAGTGGCCGCAACTTCGAAAAGTTCCAGCACATTCTGCCGATGCTGCCCATCGTAGCACTGGACCAGATTGAGCAATCCGAAATCGCCATCTTCGGGAAGGCCGTGGTGATGACGCGCTGCCGCGCCGATGAAGAAGACGCCCGTTGCAAGATTGGCAGTCCAGCTTTCGATCCCGCAATAATGTGAAACAAGCTCTGGATCAGGCATGACAAAGCCTTTCGGCGGCGTGCCAAATCTCGCTAAATCGTTCGCCTTCGTAATCTTGAACACTGTCCACCTCGGCAGAGCGTGATGAATTCGAACATGTGAATGTGCCCTGTGTGCCCGGAGGCGCATCATGCGCGGTCCGTTTCGGCGAGATGTAAAGGCCCGGACTGGTTCAGCCGGTGAATGCCAAGGCCGGAAATCTCCGTCAATCAGTATCCATCATCGCGTCGGTGTCTTGCAATCACAGGGTTTGCTACGCAACCAATAACCTGCATGCGCTTTTTTGACCAATCATGCCCTTTATTTTCAGCTTATGGTTAATCTATTACTAAGTTCAGAAATTTAGATTTAGCAATGCCCGGCCGGGACATTTGCTTGTTTTCGCGCCAAGACAAGGAATTGACAGCAAAAAGGGCGGTCCTGAGACCGCCCTCTATGCAAGCTAGTAATCTGGTGGGGCAATTTGTCCAGACAGATGGGAACCATCTGTCTGGATCGCATCACCAGGGAGCATGGGTAACAAGGCTCACGCCCTGTTACATCATGCCGCCCATGCCGCCCATGCCGCCCATGTCGGGCATGCCGCCGCCGGCCGATTCCTTCTTCGGAAGTTCGGCGATCATGGCTTCAGTGGTAATCAGGAGACCGGCGATCGAGGCCGCATCCTGAAGTGCCGTGCGGACAACCTTGACCGGGTCAACGATGCCCATGGTGATCATGTCGCCATATTCACCGGTCTGGGCGTTGTAGCCGTAGGTGTCGCTCTTCTGGTCGAGGATCTTGCCCACGACGATGGAAGCTTCATCACCAGCATTTGTCGCGATCTGGCGGCAGGGTGACTGCAGCGCACGACGGATAATGTTGATGCCGGCGTCCTGGTCGGCGTTGGCGCCCTTGACGGTGATGGCGACCGAAGCGCGCAACAGCGCAGTGCCGCCGCCTGCAACGATGCCTTCCTGGACGGCAGCGCGGGTCGCGTTGAGCGCGTCGTCGACGCGGTCCTTGCGTTCCTTGACTTCCGTCTCGGTTGCACCGCCGACGCGGATGATGGCAACGCCACCGGCGAGCTTCGCCAGGCGTTCCTGCAGCTTTTCGCGGTCGTAATCGGAAGAAGTTTCTTCGATCTGGGCCTTGATCTGGGTGATCCGGCCTTCGATTTCCTTCTTCTTGCCAGCGCCATCAACGATGGTGGTGGTTTCCTTGGTGATCGACACCTTCTTGGCGCGGCCCAGCATGTCGAGGGTCACGTTTTCGAGCTTGATGCCGATGTCTTCGGAAATCACCTGACCGCCGGTCAGGATCGCGATGTCTTCAAGCATTGCCTTGCGGCGATCGCCGAAGCCGGGAGCCTTCACGGCGGCGATCTTCAGGCCGCCACGCAGCTTGTTGACCACGAGCGTAGCAAGGGCTTCGCCTTCAACATCTTCCGAGATGATGAGCAGCGGCTTGGATGTCTGCACCACGGCTTCGAGCACAGGCAGCATGGCCTGGAGGTTCGAGAGCTTCTTCTCATGGAGAAGGATGTAGACGTCGTCGAGTTCGGCAACCATCTTGTCGGGGTTGGTGACGAAGTAAGGCGACAGGTAGCCGCGGTCGAACTGCATGCCTTCGACGACTTCGAGTTCGCTTTCGGCGGTCTTGGCTTCTTCAACCGTGATCACGCCTTCGTTGCCGACTTTCTGCATGGCTTCGGCAATGTCCTTGCCGATCTGGCTTTCGCCGTTGGCCGAGATCGTGCCAACCTGTTCGACTTCTGCCGAGGTCTTGATCTTCTTGGCCTTCTTCTGAAGGTTAGCGATGACTTCGGTCACGGCCAGATCGATGCCGCGCTTGAGGTCCATCGGGTTCATGCCGGCGGCAACGGCCTTGCCGCCTTCGCGGACGATCGACTGGGCCAGCACGGTTGCCGTGGTGGTGCCGTCGCCGGCGATGTCGTTGGTCTTCGATGCGACTTCGCGCACCATCTGTGCGCCCATGTTCTCGAACTTGTCTTCCAGTTCGATTTCCTTGGCGACGGTGACGCCGTCCTTGGTGATGCGCGGAGCGCCGAAGGACTTGTCGATGATGACGTTACGACCCTTGGGGCCGAGTGTCACCTTCACCGCATCGGCGAGGATGTCGACGCCGCGCATCATTTTCTCGCGCGCGGTACGACCGAATTTTACTTCTTTAGCAGCCATTTAACTTAACTCCCGGGCCTGTGGCCCATCGTGTTGAGGCAGATTGGATAGATTGGGCAGTTTCGGCTCAGCCGAGGATGCCCATGATGTCGCTTTCCTTCATGATCAGAAGGTCTTCGCCATCAATCTTGATTTCGGTGCCGGACCACTTGCCGAACAGCACGCGGTCGCCAGCCTTGACATCGAGCGGCTGGAGCTTGCCAGCGTCGTCACGGATGCCGGAGCCGATGGCGATGATTTCGCCTTCCTGCGGCTTTTCCTTGGCGGTATCCGGAATGATGATCCCGCCTTTTGTTTTTTCTTCGGACTCAACACGACGAACGACAACGCGGTCGTGGAGCGGACGGAACTTGGTTTTTGCCATTGTCTAAATTCCTTGATCGAATGACAGAAGCGGCTGAGAGCCCCGATCGGGCTTCACTGCGATAACGTTAGCACTCACTTCTGTCGAGTGCTAACGGTGCCGAGATAGGGATGAAGCTTTGCAGAGTCAAGCCATCGGCGCTCATTGAGGCGGGATGTTTTGCCGCCCAAATCGCAAAATATCGCTTGGGTCTTGTATTCGGCGGCAAGCTGGGCGACATCGTTGTGCCGAAAGGAACCGCCCATCAATGCCAGCTCCAATGCCAGCCCGGATTACCGATCTTGATCAACTCACCGATCGCGCCGACGTCTTGTTGTGCGATGTATGGGGCGTTATCCACAACGGCGTCAACCCGTTCCTTTTGTCCGTCGAGGCCCTTAAGGCTGCCCGGGCGCGAGGTCAGACCGTCATCCTGATCACCAACTCCCCCCGTCCGGCAGAGGGCGTGATCCGCCAGTTCGAGACCATCGGCGTTGATCCGGACTGCTGGGATGACATCGTGACGTCGGGCGACGTGACCCGGCGGCTGGTTCAGGATGCCCCGCGCGCCATTTACTTCCTCGGACCCGAGCGCGACAGGGCGCTTGTCGAGGGGCTGGATATCGATCTCGTCGCGCCGGAGGCAGCCGACGCCGTGCTGTGCTCCGGACTGCTGGACGATGAAAACGAGGTTGCGGAAGACTACCGGGAGATGCTGGCAGGCTTTCAGGCCCGAAACCTGCCGTTCATCTGCGCCAATCCGGACCGCGAGGTCGAACGCGGCGACCGGCTGGTGCCCTGCGCCGGCGCATTGGCTGATATCTATGTTGAACTGGGCGGTGAAACCCGCATCGCGGGCAAGCCCCATGCGCCGATCTACAGGGAAGCCATGGCGCGCGCCCGCGCGCTCCGGCACGGCGTCGATGCCGGGCGCACCTTGGCCATCGGCGACGGCGTGACCACCGATATTCGCGGTGCGCTCGACAATGGCATCCCGGCCCTGTTCATCGCCCGCGGCATTCATGCGCGTCAATATTCTGATGGCCGCGCGACCGATGAGGCCCGCCTGCACAGCTTCCTGGAGTCCGAGGGCGTTGCCCCGGCCTACTGGATGGAATGGCTGGCCTGAGCAGCGCGAGGTGAGAAGATCGATGGCGCAACGCGTTCAAGATTCCGAGGATTTTCCGAACGGCCTGAAGGGTGGCGTGGTGGCCATCGGCAATTTCGACGGCGTTCATCGCGGCCACCAGGAGGTGTTGTCCCAGGCTGTCGATCGGTCACGCCGTCTCTCGCTGCCCACCAATGTTCTCACATTCGAGCCGCATCCGCGGACCGTTTTCCGGCCCGATGAGCCGGTTTACCGATTGACGCCGGCGCCGCTCAAGGCTCGCATTCTGGACCTGATGGGCTTTGACGCGGTTGTCGAGCAGGGGTTCGACCGGGACTTCGCCTCCCGTTCGGCGGAGAATTTCGTCACCGACATCCTGGTCGGCCGCCTTGGCGTCAGTCACGTCGTGACCGGCTATGATTTCCATTTCGGCAAGGGCAGGCAGGGCAATCCGGACTTTCTGATCGATGCCGGCAAACGCTTCGGCTTCGGCGTCACCCTGGTCGAGGCCTATGCCGACGAAAACGCCGAAGTCGTCTCCTCGAGCCGCATTCGCGATGCGCTGGCGGGCGGCGACCTTGGTCTTGCAAATGGCCTGCTCGGTTACCGCTATGCGGTGACCGCCGAAGTGCTGCATGGCAAGAAGCTTGGCCGGAGCCTCGGCTATCCGACCGGCAACATGGCCCTGCCGCCCGAAACCGCCTTGATGCCGGGCATTTACGCGGTCAGGTTCCGTCGTGCCGACGGATCGGTCCATGACGGCGTGGCGAGCTTCGGCCGCCGCCCGACCGTGGAGGACGACGGCGCCGCCCTGCTGCTGGAGACATTCGTGTTTGATTTCTCCGGCGATCTCTACGGTGAGACCTGCCAGGTCTCCTTCGTCTCCCGGCTTCGCGGCGAGGAGAAGTTCGACGGGCTCGACCAGCTTGTGGCGCAGATGAAGACCGACGAAGCCGAGGCGCGTGCGGTTCTCGGCCAACTCAAGCCCCTGTCACCGCTCGATGCCGCCATGACATTTGACATGACCTCCGGATCGACAGAATGATCGGGGGCCGGTCGCGCCGCATTCTCATCACCGGCGGCAATGCCGGCCTTGGCCTGGCGCTCGCCAAAAAGCTTGCCCGCCACCACAAGCTTCTGCTGTCCGGGCGGAAATCCCAAATTGAAGTTTCGGACACCTTGCCGCGCGGCGCCGGCTATATTGTTGCCGACCAGGCCGACCCGGAGATGTCGACCTTGGCGCTGGTTCGCGGAATTCGCGATTTCGGCTGGGACAGTCTCGACAACGCCGTGCTCAATGCCGGCATCGGCGTTGCTCCGGGCGAGGGATTTGACAGCACCGAGGCGATCCGGCAGACGCTTGATGTCAATCTGATGGCGGCGATCCTGCAGGCGCAGGCGCTTTTTCCTTTGCTCGAAAAATCAAAGGGCACGCTCACCTTCATCGGATCGGTGGTCCATACCGGGTCGGCGACTATTCCGGCCTATGCCGCCTCCAAGGCGGGATTGCACGGACTGGCCCGCGCACTCCGGTCGGAATGGAAGGGCAAGATCTCGGTGCAGGTGCTGCATCCGGGTCCGGCAAAAACCGGGATCCACGACAAGGCCGGATATGATCCCGGCCGGATGCGGGCGCTGTTTCTCAAGTCCGATGATATGGCGTCGATGATGGCGTCGGCCATTGCCTCACGCCGGTCACCCCTTACCCTGTCCTGGGTGCGCTATCTCAATGGCGGCGCCATCCTGGGGCGGCGGTTGTGATCGGAGCTTCAAAACAGGCACTCGTCACCGGCGGCAGCGCCGGGCTTGGAGCCGCGGTGGTGCGTTGGCTGGCGGCGGGCGGTTACGACATTGTCATGCTCGATCGGGACCAACCGAGGTCTGAAGTAAAGTTCGTTGACTTCCTGCAATGCGATCTGGCGAGCCGGACCGCGCTTGATCGCTCTGTTCCAGAGCTGATTGCAGGGGGTCCCTATGATGTCGTCGTTTTGAATGCCGGGATCAGCGCCACCGGTCGGTTCGAGGCCATGTCCGCGCAAGACCATATCGACGTGCTGCGCGTCAACACCGAAGCGCCGATGGTGATCGCCGCCCGCCTGCTGGAGGCCGGTGCCCTCAATCCCGGCGCCGTCATGGTGTTTGTCTCGTCCCTGTCGCATTTCACCGGCTATCCGGGTGCTGCCACCTACGCCGCGTCCAAGGACGCGCTGGCAGTCTATGCCGGGAGCTTGCGCAAGGTTGCGACATCGAAAAGCGTGACGATCACCGTCGCCTTTCCCGGCCCCTTGCGCACCGATCATGCCGAGATCCACGCCCCCGAGGGCGCCGACGCCAGCAAGCGCATGGACCCGAATCTCGCCGCCGGCCTGATCATGAGTGATGCGCTGTCAGGCAGGAAAAACTCCATCCCGGGACGCAACAACCGCCTTGCAGCGGCCGCCGGCCGCATGATGCCCAAACCCATGACCGCGCTGATGCGGCGGCTGATCTATGTTCGGCTGAAGCGGTAGGGCCATGGTTGGTCTTGCAGCGACAAGCGTCAGACGTTTCATGTGAGGAAGCGCGGGTCGAGAGGATGCGTTTGCGCTGAAACTATCGAGAGCCTCGCATGATCGGGGTGCAGCGGGTTGATCAGCAGATTCCAGCAATGCGGCATGATAATGCTGGGTACGCGCATCACCGGCGTTTCGCCTTGATCACAGAAAGTTTCAAACGCGTCGCGTGAGATCGCTGGATCGTCTTTCCAGTTGGACGGAAGGTCGACCGGGTCGGCAGCGAGCCCGTCAGGAACATCGATCTCGAGCAACTGATAGGTCCCGGGCAGGTCTTCGAGGTCAAAATGCACCAGCAGTTCGAGCATCGCCAGCGCCGGATGTTCGGCGCAATAGACAATGCGCCTGCCGAGATGGTTCCAACGGCTTGCGGAATAAGTGCCGCCAATCCCCGACAGATCGGCGTAGTTCGATATCCGCCAGATCCGCATGCTCAGGCAAACATGCCGTGATCGATCGCGTGAAGCTCCGTGTCGACGATATGCGCGCCGGTTTCCGATGCCAGCAGGTCAAGCGGGATAGCACCATCAAGCGCCCGGCAGGGCTTGCGCAGCCAGCGATGGGCTTTTTCCTCGGAGCCGAACACACGCACCGCATGGTCGTGAATGCGAGACAATCGCAAGGCTCGGTCGGTTTCGCTTGTGCTCAAGGGTTCCTTGTTTTCGCGCCGGCGCTCCAGGGAGCGCTTGGAAACAACGAGTTTGTGGATCTCCGTGTCGGAAAAGCCGATCTGCCTCAATGCGCTGATGACGCCAACATCAGCGCGACCCGGAGCATCCGCACCTGGTTTGCCAGCCAGGCCTGTGGCAAGGCCCGTCGCTGAGGGGCGGGCCAGCCGCTGTTCCGCGATGTCTGAACCCGCCGCACGGAATCTGGTTTTCTTTGCCTGCGTCATGGTGTCCTCGCCAGTTGCCACGAAAAGTAAGCGCAGCTGGCGGAAATGGCAAGGCCGCACTTTGCGCTTCCCTGATATTGCAGAGATTGATAAAAGCCCCGCCATGACCACGGCTGTCCCGATCACAGGCTCTCCGCCGCTCCGAATTATGGTCCCGGTTTCCTGCTGAGCGGACCGCTCGCTGGGGACCGGGCAATTGGCGTTCTCCGCGCCCCTGCTTTCCGACGCATCCGACCTTCATCTGCCACGGGCCATCGGCCCCAAAGATTGCGACACCATGACAGACACTACCGACACGCTCGACTATTCCAGGACGCTCTATCTGCCCGAGACCGATTTTCCGATGCGCGGCGGGCTGCCGCAGAAGGAGCCGGAGCTGGTGGCGCGCTGGCAGGAGATGCGGCTTTACGACAGGCTGCGCGCCTCCGCCGCCGGACGGCCCAAATATGTGCTGCATGACGGCCCGCCCTATGCCAACGGCAACATCCATATTGGCCACGCGCTCAACAAGATCTTGAAGGACGTGATCACCCGCTCGTTCCAGATGCGCGGTTTTGACTCGAATTACGTGCCGGGCTGGGATTGCCACGGCCTGCCGATCGAATGGAAGATCGAGGAGGAAAACTACCGCTCCAAGGGCAAGGAAAAGCCCAACCTCAAGGAATCGGCGGCAATGCTCGAGTTCCGCAAGGAATGCCGCGCCTATGCCGAGCACTGGGTGTCGGTCCAGTCCGAGGAGTTCAAGCGGCTCGGCATCGAGGGCGATTTCGACAAGCCCTACAAGACCATGGATTTCCACGCCGAGGCCCGCATCGCCGGTGAACTGCTGAAGATCGCCAAGTCCGGCCAGCTCTATCGCGGTTCCAAGCCGATCATGTGGTCGGTGGTCGAACGCACCGCGCTCGCCGAAGCCGAAGTCGAGTACCAGCCCTACGAGAGCGACACGATCTGGGTGAAGTTTCCGGTGGGTGCGTACGATTTGGGTTTTAATCCGGTTGATCCCAAAAGCGTGCAGAGAAAGAACGATCTTCGGTCTGATCTCTATAATGCCTCCGTCGTCATCTGGACCACCACGCCCTGGACCATTCCCGGCAACCGTGCGGTCTCGTTTTCGACCCGCATCGCTTATGGCCTCTATGAAGTCACGGCGGCTGAGAATGATTTTGGCCCGCAGTCCGGCGAGAAACTTATCTTTGCAGACGCGCTGGCCGAGGAATGCTTCGCCAAGGCCAAGCTTCAGTTCAAGCGGCTTTCCGATATAAGGCCCGCCGACCTTGAAGGCATGGTCTGCGCTCACCCGCTCAAGGGCCTCGGCGGCGGCTATGATTTCCTCGTCCCGCTGATCGCCGGCGATCACGTCACCGACGACGCCGGCACCGGTTTCGTTCACACCGCCCCCGGCCATGGCCGCGAGGACTTCGAGGCGTGGATGGACGCGGCCCGTGACCTCGAAGCGCGCGGCATCTCGTCGGCGATCCCGTTTACCGTCGATGACGCCGGTTTCTACACCAAGGACGCGCCGGGCCTCGGGCCAGACCGCGACGGCGGACCGGCCCGCGTGATCGACGACAAGGGCAAGAAGGGCGACGCCAACGACGCCGTCATCAAGGCGCTGATCGCTGCCGGCAACCTGTTCGCCCGCGGCCGGCTCAAGCATGACTACCCGCATTCCTGGCGCTCGAAGAAGCCGATCATCTTCCGCAACACGCCGCAATGGTTTGTCTACATGGACAAGGATTTCGGCGACGGCACGACGCTGCGCACGCGCGCGCTCTCGGCCATAGACGACACCCGCTTCGTTCCCGCCGCGGGCCAGAACCGCCTGCGCGGCATGATCGAGGACCGGCCCGACTGGGTGCTGTCGCGCCAGCGCGCCTGGGGCGTGCCGATCTGCGTTTTTGCGGACGTCGATGGCAATGTGCTGCTGGACGAGGCCGTCAACGCCCGCATTCTCGAAGCTTTCGAGCAGGAGGGCGCCGACGCGTGGTTCGCCGAAGGTGCGCGTGCGCGCTTCCTGGGCGAGCTCGCGAGTGATCCGAAATGGGTCCAGGTCACCGACATTCTCGATGTCTGGTTCGATTCGGGCTGCACCCACGCCTTCACCCTTGAAGACCGGCCGGATCTCAAATGGCCGGCCGATGTCTATCTCGAAGGCTCCGACCAGCATCGCGGCTGGTTTCATTCATCGCTCTTGGAAAGCTGTGCCACCCGCGGCCGTGCGCCCTATGACGCCGTCATCACCCATGGCTTCACCATGGCCGAGGACGGCCGCAAGATGTCGAAGTCATTGAACAACCAGGTGTTCCCGCAGGACGTGATGAAGGAATCCGGCGCCGATATCCTGCGGCTGTGGGTCATGAACACGGACTACTGGGAAGACCAGCGCCTCGGCAAGACCGTGATCAAGACCAACATCGACGCCTATCGCAAGCTCAGAAACACCATCCGCTGGATGCTGGGCACGCTGGCGCACGATGCCGGCGACACCATCGCGCCGTCGGAGATGCCCGAACTCGAGCGCCTGATGCTGCACCGGCTCTCAGAACTCGATCAACTGGTGCGCACCGGCTACGACAATTTCGACTTCAAGCGCATCTCGCGCGCGCTCACCGATTTCGCCAATATCGAGCTCTCGGCCTTCTATTTCGATATCCGCAAGGACGCGCTTTACTGTGATGCGCCGTCGAGCCAGCGCCGCCGGGCGTCACTGCAGGTGATCAGGACCATCTTCGATTGCCTGGTGACCTGGCTCGCACCCATGCTGCCCTTCACCATGGAAGAGGCCTGGCTCTCCCACAAGCCCGATGCCGAATCAGTGCACCTTGAACAGTTCCCCGATGTGCCGTCCGGCTGGCGCGACGACGCGCTGGCGGCAAAATGGAAGAAGATCCGCACTGTGCGGCGCGTGGTCAGCGGCGCGCTGGAGATCGAGCGGCGCGACAAGCGCATCGGCTCGTCGCTCGAGGCTGCGCCGGTGGTCCATATCACTGACCCGGCGCTGGTCGAGGCAGTCGGCGGCAGCGATTTCGCGGAAATCTGCATCACCTCGGGCCTGCGTGTGGAAACGACCGCCGGTCCCGAGGATGCGTTCCGGATCGACGATGTCAGCGCGGTTGCCGTGGTTCCCGCACTTGCCGAGGGCACAAAATGCGCCCGGTCCTGGCGGATCACCGGCGATGTCGGCTCCGATCCGGCGTTCCCGGACGTTTCCGCCCGCGACGCAGCCGCCCTGCACGAACTCAAGGCGCTTGGCCGCCTTTGATCAACGGCTTGCCCGGCCCGGATTTTTCTGGGGCCGGGCAGGGGTGGCAAATGGTGTGGGAGCGAATTTCTCCGGGTCAATTGCTCTCACGGCAGCTATCCGATAAAACCATGCCTGAAAAAGGCCGGATTGTCCGGCGACAAGCAGCCGAATTCCAAGTGACTGTCTGAAACGGGACCCAGTGCATGACAATGAAGACAGAGTATCGCGCCTGCGTGACCATCGGCGCACTCATTGCAGCAAGCCTGACTTTGTCAGGCTGCCTTGGCCCGACCTATGGCACCGACAAGTCGTCGACTGAGCAATTGATCGATGATCTTGGCAGCATTGCCTCCATCGGCTCACCCAACAAGGCGGAAAACATCGAGTACAAGCCCCGCCCGGCCATCGTGAAGCCCACCAATACCGCGAGCCTTCCGACTCCACAGCAGAATGTCGTTGAAGGAAACCCGGCCTGGGTGGAATCGCCGGAGGAAACCCGGCAGCGGCTGGTGGCCGAGGCAACTGAAAAATCCGGGACGACCGGATACAGGTCGCCATTGGCAAGGCGCGCCACATCCGGATCGACGTCTGATGGGGCGCCAATTTCAGATGAAGGTCTTAACAAAGCCGAGCAGCGCAAGGCCTATCAGGAAGCCCGGAAGATTCAGCAGGGCGCCTATTCGGATCGGCGCCGCTTTCTCTCCGATCCGCCCCTGACCTACCGTCAACCGGCCGAAACCGCCCCGGTCGGCGATCTTGGCGAGCCTGAAAAGGCCAAGGAACGCCGCCGTATCGCCGAGGCCAGAAAGGCCGGCACCGGAAAACGCAAGTGGTGGCCCTGGTAAAACGGGACCTGAATCAGCGTCGCTCCCTGAAAAAATCCTTGAGCAGCCGCATGGCGTCGCTTGAGGCGATGCCGGGATAGATCTCGGGGCTGTGATGGCAGGTAGGCTGGTTGAAGAACCGCACGCCGCTGGTCACCGCGCCGCCCTTCTCGTCTTCAGTGCCGAAATAGAGCCGTCGCAACCGGGCAAACGAGATCGCCGCCGCACACATGGTGCAGGGCTCCAGCGTCACATAAAGATCGGCGCCGGTCAGCCGTTCGCTTCCCAGATCCAGGGCAGCCTGCCGGATGGCGAGGATTTCGGCATGGGCGGTGACGTCGTTGAACTCCCGGGTCCGGTTGCCCGCGCGGGCCAGCACGACGCCGTCCTGCACGATCACGGCGCCCACCGGCACTTCGCCGCGTTCCGCCGCCGCCCGGGCCTCCTCGAGGGCAAGATCCATATAGCCCTTGCTGATCATGAAAAATCCGGACTGATGCTGACCACCGATGAAACCCCTTAACCCGGCACGCCCAACCTGCTAGACAGCCATTTAACCGCATACCCCCGTCAGACCTGAAACGGTCTGAAGCAAGGCCTCTGCGCAAACCGAACGTATCGAGCGGCCATGGCGCGTCAAAGGCAACGCGGCTTACGCTGTGAAGGCAGGCAAACAGCAAATGACAGAACAAGACAAGCCCAAACGCGCCAAACCGCACTCCGCAAAGGACGTGCCGGGAACGGCTGAGGCTGCCACCGACAGCGGCCGGATCGCCAAGATCCTGGCGCGCGCGGGCGTCGCCTCGCGCCGCGACGTCGAAAGGATGGTCGCCGAGGGCCGCATCAAGGTCAATGGCAAGATCCTCGAGACCCCGGCCGTGGTGGTGTCGCTCACCGACCGGATCGAGGTCGATGGCGAGGAGATCGGCGGCATCGAACGCACCCGGCTCTGGGTCTATCACAAGCCGGCGGGGCTGGTGACCACCAACAAGGATCCCGAAGGCCGGGACACCGTCTTCGACAAGCTGCCCAAGCATCTGCCTCGGGTCATGACCGTCGGCCGTCTGGACATCAACACCGAGGGCCTCTTGCTGCTCACCAATGATGGGGGGCTGGCCCGCACGCTGGAACTGCCCCAGACCGGCTGGCTTCGCCGCTACCGCGTCCGCGCCTATGGCGACATCGACCAGGCCCGGCTCGACGAGCTCAAGGAAGGGATCGCGGTCGAGGGCGTGCTCTACGGCGCCATCGAGGCGACGCTCGACCGCAAGCAGGGCCACAATGTCTGGATCACCATGGGTCTGCGCGAAGGCAAGAACCGCGAGATCAAGAATGTGCTCGGCGCGCTCGGTCTCGACGTCAACCGCCTGATCCGCATCTCCTTTGGGCCATTCCAGCTGGGCGACATTCGCGAGGGCGAGGTTGTCGAGGTCAAGAGCCGCATCCTGCGCGAGCAGCTTGGCGAGCGGATGATCGAGGAATCGGGCGCAAATTTCGACGCGCCGCTGAGCGAACACCTGCCGCCTAAGCCTGACGCCAAGCCGAAGGCTCCGGCCAAGCCGGCGCAGCGGGAATGGATTTCCAGTTCGGAAAAGACCGAGCGCGCACGAGCGCGGATGGACACCAAGCCCGGGCGGCCGTCGCGAGACGGCCCGTCGCGCGATGGCCCATCTCGTGACGGCCCATCTCGTGACGGCAAGACTTTCGGCCGCGACAGGGATCGCGCACCTGACCGCGAAAGGCCCGACCGCGACAGAGGCGATCGCAAACCCTTCGCTACGTCGAGACCGGACAAGCCCGGCGGCGGACGCAATGAGGAGCCGGGGGAGAGGCCTGCCAAGCGCAGCTTTGTCCAGCGCAGCCGCGCCACCAATGTCTGGATGGCGCCCGGCGCGCGTCCCGTGGCGGATGCCAAGAAAGCCGAGGCTGAACGCGGCGGTGACAAATCCGAGCGCAAGCCTGCCCGGGCGGACCAGCGCGCCGACACGCGCCGGGGCAGCTTCCCCAAGGATCGCGCCAAGCCGCGGCCCGCTGGTGACGCTGAGGAGGGCAGGCCTGCCCGGGATTTCAAGACACCGGGCGGCAAGCCTGGCTTCAAGCCCGCGGGCAAACCGGGCGGCGGAAAGTCGTTCGATGGTCCTGCGAAGGGGCCGGGCAAGAGTTACGGCAAGCCGGCGGGAAAGCCTTTTGGAAAGCCAGCGGGTGAAAACCGTGGCGGAAAGTCGTTCGATGGTCCTGCGAAGGGACCGGGCAAGAGTTTTGGCAAGCCGGCGGGAAGGCCCACTGGCGAAGACCGTGGCGGCAAGTCATTCGATGGCCCTGCGAAGGGACCAGGCAAGAGTTATGGCAAGCCTTCTGCAAAGCCAGCGGGCGAAAACCGTGGCGGCAAGCCGGATTCCGGGAAGGGACGCGGACCAGGTGCGGATCGTCGGAGGTGAATTTCGCGGCAGGAGCCTTGCCGCGCCAAAAACCCAGTCGATCCGGCCCACCACGGACCGGAGCCGTGAAAGCCTGTTCAACATCCTGAGCCACGCCTACCCCGAAGCGCTCGATCAAACGCGCGTACTTGATCTGTTTGCGGGCACCGGGGCGCTCGGGCTCGAGGCGCTGTCGCGCGGCTGCCGCTCCGCGCTGTTCGTCGAGAGTGGCGTCGAGGGCCGCGGGATCATCCAGAAGAACATCGAGAGCTTTGGATTGCAGGGGCGGGCGCGGTTGTTTCGCCGTGACGCCACCAAGCTGGGCCCGACCGGCACGATGGGGCAATTCGATCTTATCTTCGCCGACCCGCCCTACGGCCAGGGCCTGGGTGAAAAAGCCCTGGCCTCGGCCGCAAGGGGCGGCTGGATTGCCCCCGGCGCGGTGATTGTCCTCGAGGAAGTGGCCGCAGCCCAGCCGGAGCCAGGGCCGGAATTCGGCCTTCTGGAAGCCCGCGCCTTTGGTGACACGGTCATGCGTTTTTTCCGGTATGATGCAAAAGGTCAGTCGCTCGAGCGGACGATGGCCGAAAACACCACTGAAAGCAGTCTGGACAATGGGTAAGATCGAAATCACCGTTCCGGACCTTCCGGTCCGATCATCCGGTCCCACTGTTGCGGTGGCCTTCGGCGGTGGCGGCGCGCGCGGTGTTGCCCATATCCACATCATCGAGACGCTCGATGCCATGGGCATCCGGCCCGTGGCCATCTCGGGATCTTCCATAGGGTCAATCATGGGCGCGGCCATGGCCTCGGGCCTATCCGGCCAGGAAATCCGCGATCATACGCTGGCGACAATCGGAAAGCCGTCAAACGCATTCGGCAGGATCTGGAAGGCGGCCCGTCCGCTCGGCGTCAAGGACGCGATGGAAAACGGGTTGCGGCTTGGCCAGTTCAATGTCGAGCGAATCCTCGAGGAGTTTCTGCCCGCGGGTGTCGCCCGCAATTTCGAGGATCTGACGATCCCGACCAAGATCATGGTCACCGATTATTTCGGCCACTGCGAAGTGGTGTGCGAGACCGGCGAATTACGCCCTGCAATAGCCGCCTCGGCCGCGATTCCGGCGGTGTTCCGGCCGGTCAAGATTGGGGACCGGATCATGGTCGATGGCGGCATTTTCAATCCGGTGCCCTTCGACAAGTTGAGCGGACTGGCCGACATCATCATCGGCGTCGACGTTGTCGGCCTGCCGTCTGGAACGCCAGGTCAGGCGCCGTCAAGCATCGACATGATGTTCGGAGCCAATCAGCTGATGATGCAGTCGATCATCGAGATGAAGCGGCAGGCCTATCCGCCGCACATTCTCCTGAGGCCCGAGGTGCATCAGTACCGGGTTCTGGATTTCCTCAAGGCCAAGGAGATCCTCAACGATTCGAAGGGCGTGGCCGAACAGCTCAAGCGCGACCTCGATGCCGCCTTCGCCTTTCACGACCTTTCCTAAAGCGTCGAGGCCTTGCCGCTGGTGAAGGCTGAATTTCCCGCGGGCGGGATATGGAGCACAGTTCCATCCGGCGTGCCGCCGTCTCGGTCGCCGATCTTGGAAATTACCCTGAAGCTGACAATGACCGCGGCAAGGCCGAACACGACCGCGCCCAGGCCATAGCCGGCGAGCGCGCCGGGAGCTCCATACCAGTGCGATCCGAGCCAGACAAAGGGGATGACACCGAGCGTCGAGCGGCCCCAGTTGAAGGCGGTGGAATAGAGCGCGAAGCCCAGATTGTTGAACGCCGCATTGGCCACGAACAGCATGCCGTTGAAGATGAAGCTTCCGGCAACGAACAGGCAGAAGAACACGATCACCGCGCGCGCATCGCCCGTGGCGCCGAAAAGATCCGCGATCTGGTTGCGGAACAGGGCCAGCAAGGCCCATGCGACAATTGTGTAGATCATGATGAAGATCAGGGCGTCGCGCATCGTCGACATCAGCCGGTCATAGCGCCTGGCGCCGTAGTTCTGACCCAGGATCGGTCCGATCGCGCCTGACAGCGCGAACAGGGCTCCGAACGCGACCGGGATCAGCCGCCCGACCACGGCCCATCCGGCCCCGGCCGCGTCGCCATGCTCTGCCATGGACGTGGTGACGAAGGTGTTGCCCACGGGCGTGGCGATCTGGGTCATCAGAGCCGGCAGGCCGATGGCCAGGAATGGCCGGAATTCCCGCGCGATCACCGCCCTTGAAGGCAAAGCGACCAGATTGTGCACCCGGATGAGCCCGTAAAGGCCGATCGCCACCAGCGCAAACCGCGAGATCACCGTGGCGATCGCCGCGCCATGGATGCCGAGATCGAAGCCGAAGATGAAGATCGGATCGAGCACGGCGGTCAGCGCGCCCGCGCCGAGCGTGACATACATCGCCCGCTTGGCGTCGCCCACGGCGCGCAGCAGCGCCGCCAGGCACATGCCGGTGCCGAGCACGGGCAGGGAGGGCAGCACGATCTGCATGAATTCCGTGGCGAGTTCGGCGGTTTCGCCTCTGGCGCCCATCATCTGCACCAGGTCTGCGAGAAACGGATAGATCAGCGCCACCGTCGCGATCATCAGGATCAGCATGTAGGCGATCGACGCGCCGGCGATCTCGCGCGCCTCGCCGCGCTCGCCCCGGCCGAGCGCGCGTGCTGTCAGCGCGGTTGCTGCGATCGACAGGCCGATGGCGATCGACGTGCTGAAAAACAGAAGTGTGCCTGCATAGCCGATGGCGGCTGCAAGCTCCTGCTGTCCCAGCAGCGAGATGTAGAACAGGTTGAGCGCATCGACGATGAAGACCGCCACCAAGCCGATCGAGCCGGTCGCGGTCATGGTCACGACATGCTTCATGGTCGAGCCGGTGACAAAGATACCGGCTTCGCCGCGCGGCCGGGGTGCGGCGGCTGCGCCGGTTGCCGGAGGCGCCCCGTCGCTCACGAGGCGAAGATCTGCCCCAGATCGGCAAATCCCTTGAACTCAAGTGCATTGCCGGATGGATCTCGGATGAAAAGGGTCGCCTGCTCGCCGGGTTGGCCTTCAAATCGCAGTGTCGGTTTCATGATCCAGTCAATGCTGTCCGCGGCTTCGAGCCGCGCGGCGAGCGCCTTCCAGTCATCCATCTGAAGCACGGCGCCAAAATGCGGGATAGGTACGGAATGACCGTCAACCACCCCCGGCGAAGCGCCCGTGCCCGCATCCGGACGGACGTGACCGGACATCTGGTGCCCGAACAGATCGAAATCGATCCAGCTTTCGGTGAACCGTCCCATCGGACAGCCCAGCACGTCGCCATAAAAATGGCGCGTCTCTTCGATGTTGCGAATGGGAAAAGCGAGGTGAAACGGCGTCATCATGGGCTTGTCTTTCATGCTGATGGTCAAGCGGGATCCGACAAGGAGATATCGGGTTCAAGCGGTTTGTCCAGTCGTTCGGATTCGCGTTTGGGCTTGATCAGGGGCTCCGGCGTGACCGGGCGGGTGAGCAGTTTCTCCCGGCCGGCCATGATGCCCTCCACGGCTTGCAGCGCAAGCCGCTCCTCGTCCCGGCGGCGCACGTCATTGCTGATCTCATGCGCCAGATCCTCCGACGTTCCCAGCGCTTCAAGCGTCTTGCGGCCAAATACAAGGCCGGATTCGAAGGTTTCGCGCAGTTCATACTCCACGTCACGGGCGCGCAACGACAAGGTGTGTGTCCGGTCATAGGCGCGCGCGAAAATGCGCACCGTGGGAAATTCCGCCTGGATCAGATCAACGATCCTGTCGGTGACTTCCATCTTCTGGGTGCAGACGGCGACGATCTTCGCGCGCTTGATACCCGCTGCGATCAGCACGTCCTTACGTGTTCCATCGCCAAAATAGATCTTGAAGCCGAATTTCGACGCCGAGCGGATCCGGTCTGCGGAGTGTTCGATGATGGTCACGTCCGATCCGCCGGCCAGCAGCATCTGCGAGGCGATCTGTCCGAAGCGCGAGAACCCGATCATCAGAACGTCCGAGCCCGCGTCAGCGAAATCCTCCTCCATCTGTTCGTGATCCGCCGTGTGCATGAGGCGTCTGGCGAGGACTGCGGCCACCGGCGTCAGCGCCATCGAAAGCGTGACAATCGCCACCAGCAGCGAGGCTGTCGCCGGGCTGAAGACACCCGCCGCAGCTGCCGCGCTGAAAATCACGAAGCCGAATTCGCCGCCCTGAGGCAACAATCCGGCAATCTGGACACTGTCATTGTGGTTGGAGCCGAAAGCCCGGCAGGCGCCATAGATCACCAGCGCCTTGATGCCCATCAGCACCGGGACGGCAATCGCAATGAGCAGGATATTGTCGGCGATCACCGAAAGGTCCAGCGAAAGCCCCACCGCCATGAAGAACAATCCGAGCAGAATGCCGCGGAATGGCTCGATGTCGGCTTCAAGCTCGTGCCGGTAGGAGGATTCGGCCAGCATCACGCCGGCGATGAAGGCGCCCAGCGCCATCGACAGTCCCGCGACCTGCATCAGCATGCCGGACGCCAGCACCACGAACAGCGCCGCCGCGATCATCGCCTCCTTGGCGCCCGCCTCTGCAATCAGCTGGAACATCGGATTGAGCAGATACCGCCCGGCAATGAGCAGGGCCGCGATGGCTCCAATGGTGATGGCGATGTCGGTGACCAGCGAGCCGCCGCTGTCCGCCGTGACTGGGGCAACCAACGGCACCAGCGCCAGGATCGGCACGATGGCCAGATCCTGGAACAGAAGGATCGAGAACGATTTCTGCCCATATCTCGTGTTGAGATCGCCACGTTCATCGAGAATCTGGATGCCGAAGGCGGTCGAGGACAGGGCCAATCCAAAGCCGATGATGATGGCGGCGGCCCAATTCTGCCCGGCAATTGCCATCGTTGCCGCAAGAATGACAACCGCCGAGACCATCACCTGCGTCAATCCGAGTCCGAAAATGTCCCGCCGCATCTGCCACAGCCGCGAGGGCTTGAGCTCGAGCCCGATGATGAACAGCAGCAGAACCACGCCGAGTTCGGCAAAATGCAGGATCTCCTCGCCATCGGTGATGAAGCGGAGAAGCGGGCCGATGACGATGCCGGCGGCGAGGTAGCCCAGAACGGTCCCCAGCCCCAATTTCTTGAACAGGGGCGCGGCGACAATCGCGCCGCTAAGCAGGATCAGACCTTCGGTGAAAAGTCCGGCTTCGGCTGCAGCCATTCAAAATGCTCCTTTTCGGGCTTCAAGTCGGTTCGGCGCAGGATGGACTTGATGCTTGACCCCCGGGACAATACATGAGAGCCAAGCGAAAGGCCAAAATTCATGAGCGAATCCAGACAATCCGAAGGCTTGTTGGCGACGGCAGAGCGCCTGATAGGGCGTGCCCGCGCCGCCGGCGCAGATCAGGCCGATGCCCTGGTGGTCCGCCGCCGGTCCCGGTCCGCCTCCGTGCGCAACGGGCAGGTGGAAAACACCGAATCCTCCGAATCAGATGACTTCAGCCTCAGGGTGTTTGTCGGCCAGAAAGTGGCGGTCGTCCAGGCTGGTCATGGCGCCGACGAGGCAGCTCTTGCAGAGCGCGCGGTCGCCATGGCGCGTGTGTCGCCGGAAGATCCGCATGCATGCCTGGCCGATGCCGGGATGCTCGCCAGCACATGGCCCGATCTCGACCTGTTTGATTCCACCGAACCGCCGGCTGAAAGCCTGATCGAGGCGGCGAGCGCGGCCGAAGCGGCAGCGCTCGCTGTGCCGGGCGTCGCCAGTTCCATCGGCGCCGGCGCCGGCGCGGGTCTGTACGGCATGGTGCTGGCCACGTCGCATGGATTCTCGGGCGCCTTCGAGCGCTCCGGTTTCTCCCGTTCGGTCAGCGTGATTGCCGGCCAGGGCGTCAAGATGGAGCGCGATTACGATTTCGACAGCCGTGTCTTTTTCGATGATCTGGATGACGCTGAAAAGATCGGCCGCAGCGCCGGCGAACGTGCCGTGGCGCGGGTCAATCCGCGCAAGGTCAAGACCGGCTCGAACGTCACCGTGGTGTTTGATCCACGCGCCGCGCGCGGCCTGATCGGGCATCTCGTGTCGGCCATCAATGGCGCGGCCGTTGCCCGCAAGACCAGCTTCCTCAAGGACATGATGGGCAAGAAGATCGCCATCGACGGGCTGACGCTGGTCGACGATCCCTTTGTCCGGCGCGGCTCCGGGTCCAGGCCCTTCGATGGCGAAGGCGTCTCCGTCGGCCCCCTGACCATGGTCGAGGACGGGGTTCTGCAGCAATGGTATTTGACCACCGCTGTGGCCCATGAACTGGGGCTCAAAAGCAATGGAAGGGCAAGCCGCGGCGGCGGCGTCTCGCCGTCATCGACCAATGTCATCGTCAATCCCGGCTTGCAGTCGCCCAAGGAATTGATCGCCTCGGTCGGCACCGGATTTTACGTGACCGAGCTGATCGGTCAGGGGGTCAACCAGGTGACCGGCGAATACAGCCGCGGCGCCTCGGGTTTCTGGATCGAGAACGGCGAAATCACCTTTCCGGTTTCCGAGGTGACCATCGCCTCCAACCTCAAGGACATGTTCAAGCGCATGGTTTTTGCGGATGACATCGACCGGAAATATTCGATTGCGGCTCCCACCATTGCCGTGGAGGGCATGACGCTTGCGGGCGACTGAGCCCTATGCCGACGACCTTGCTTTGATGCTGGAGGCATCGCGCCTGGCGGCGGATATCGCCATGTCGCATTTCCGCCAGGACCCCGAGGTCTGGTACAAGAACGAGGGGCGCTCCCCGGTCTCGGAAGCCGACATCGCCATCGACCGGTTGCTTTACGTCATGCTGCTAGCGGCGCGGCCCGACTACGGCTGGCTGTCCGAGGAGAGCGAGGACACCGAAAAACGCCTCGCCCATCGTCGCGTCTTCATCATCGATCCCATAGACGGCACCCGCGCCTATGTCTCGGGCCGGCCTGACTGGTGCGTGAGCATCGGTCTTGTGGAAGACGGAAAGCCTGTGGCCGGGGTGCTGGCGGCCCCGGCGCGCGGCGAAATTTGGCATGCACGCGCCGGAGGAGGTGCGTTCCGCAACGAGATCCGGCTCGAATCGGGCCAAGGCGAGAACGCGGGTGCGCCCTTGCAGGTTGCTGTGCCGGACATGGTGGCCAAGGAGATGCGGCCTGGCGCCGAGGCGGGTCTCGAAAAGGTTCCGGGAGGTCCGTCGCTGGCGCTCAGGGTCGCGGCAGTGGCCGGCGGCAGCCTGGACGGGGTGTTCATAAGACCGAGATCCAGTGAATGGGACCTGGCCGCCGCCGATACGATGCTCGCTGAAACCGGCCACATTCTGGTTGACCAGGCCGGCGCCCGGATGGCCTACAATGCGACCGATCCCTCGCGAGGCCTCCTGCTTGCAGCCTCCCGTGCCCAGGTTCCCGGATTGCTGGCGTTGCTGGAGCCGCCCGACGGGCATTGACCTTTTTATGGAATTGCCGCAAACCGCGCTTTGAATGGCGGCACCGTTTATTCGTGGAGCGACACCATGGCCGATGGCGAAAAGAAACAACTACTGCATCTCGTGTTTGGCGGCGAACTCAAGAGCCTGGAATCGATGGATTTCAGGGATCTCGATGCGCTCGATATTGTCGGCATTTTTCCGGACTATGCCTCGGCCCACCAGGCATGGAAGTCTAAGGCGCAAATGACCGTGGACAATGCCCATATGCGCTACTTCATCGTTCATATGCACCGGATGCTCAATCCGGACGAAGACAGCAAATCCGCGTCCTAGGACCCGGGGCGAAAGACAAGAATGACAAAACCGGACGCCGAAACCGCGCCGCGGCTCAAGCAGCTTAGCGAGAAGATGAACCGGCGTCGTCTGGGCAAGAAGCTGTTGCAGTCCGAATGGGTGCAGCGCGGTGGCTCGCTTCTGATCCACGGGATGCTGAGCGCGATCTGGCGCACCAACCGGGACAACGGCACCTCCAGCGACTGGGAGACGATGATTGACGAGGGCTGGCCCGCGATCTTCACGCTGTGGCATGGCCAGCACCTGCTCATTCCCTATGGCGGGCCGCGTGACCGCAAGTTTGTCACCCTGGTTTCGCGCAGCACCGATGCCGAGATCAATGCCCGCGTGATCGAGCGGGCGGGTTACGAGGTGATTCGCGGCTCGGGCGGACGCGATGCCCGCATGGTGGCGGGAAAGGGCGGCGTCAGGGCCCTGTTTGGCATGCGTGATGCTCTCAAGCGTGATGTCAGCGTCGTCATGATCGCTGATATCTCCAAGGGCGAGGCGCGGCAGGCCGGCGAGGGGGTCGTCACCCTGGCGCGGATCTCGGGCCGGCCGATCATTCCCGTGGCGCTGGCCACCAGCCGCCGCATCGTGCTTGAGAAAACCTGGGACAAGACCAGCATCAACCTGCCGTTTGGCGTTCGCAGCGCGCGGCTTGCGCCCCCCATCTATGTCTCGCCCAAGGCCGACAAGGACGAAATGGCGGAGGCGCGGGCCAAAGTGACCGCCGAACTCAATCGCGTCACCGAAGAAGCGCAGCGCGCTGTCGGGATCCACACATGAGCCGCGGGTGGGCAAGATGGGCGCTGTTCGGCTACCGCTGGTTTGGCGCGGGGATTTACCCCCTGCTCGGACCCTATCTCGCCATCCGCGCCGCCAAGGGCAAGGAAGAACGCTCCCGCCGCAATGAACGCTATGGCCGGTCCAGGATCGACCGCCCGGTTGGCCCTCTCGTCTGGTTCCACGCCGCCAGTGTCGGCGAAACCACGGCTGTCGTGCCGCTGATCCGGGAAGTCCGGCGCCGCGGCATCTCGGTGGTTTTGACCACCGGCACCGTGACTTCGGCCGGTGTGGCGCGCGAACGGCTGGGGGACAACGTCATCCATCAATATGTGCCGCTCGACCTCAAGCCGGCGGTTTCGCGCTTTCTGGATCATTGGCAGCCTGATCTGGCGATCATCGCTGAATCCGAAATCTGGCCGATGACCATTCTTGAGCTGGGCGCACGGCGGACGCCGCAGGTGCTGGTCAATGGCCGGCTGTCGGACCGGTCCTTCGCGCGGTGGAGCAAGCGTCCGAGCCTCGCCGACGCCTTGTTTGAAAACCTCTCGCACGTCGTTGCCCAGTCCGATCTCGACGCCGAGCGCTTTCTGGCACTGGGCGCCAGGCCGGTCTCGGTGTCAGGCAACCTCAAGGTGGATACCTCGGCCCCGCCATGGGACGAGGAGGAACTCGCCAGGCTGCATATTCAGATTGGCAACCGGGCCACCTGGGCTGCAATCTCGACGTTCGAGGGCGAGGATGAAATTGCTGCCGCCGTCCATCGCGCGCTCAAGCCGCGCCACAACCAGCTGACCATCCTGGTGCCGCGGCACCCGGATCGCGCCGACGCCGTCGAGGCCATGCTGACGAGCAGGGGGCTCAGCGTCGCGCGCCGCTCGCGCGGAGACAGGATCGACCCATCGATCGACGTCTATCTTGGCGATACGATCGGCGAGATGGGGCTTTACCTCAATCTCACAGAAATCGCCTTTGTCGGCAAATCGCTCAAGGGCGGCGGCGGACAGAACCCGCTGGAACCGGCCATGCTCGGCTGCGCGGTCCTGTCGGGAAGCCAGGTTGAGAATTTCCGCGAAAGCTATGCCAAGCTGATCAAGAACGGCGGGGCGCGCTTTGTCCGCGACGGCGAGATGCTGGCCAAGGGGGTGCATTACCTGCTGTCAAACCCGCAGGCTCGCCAGGCGATGGCGGCGGGTGGTGACAAAACCCTGCAAGACATGCGCGGTGCGCTTCAATCCACAATTCGTGCGCTCGAACCCTACATCAACCCGTTAACCGTGAAAGCCCGGCTGCTGCCGCGCGAGAACGAGAACATGGAGCACCGGGCGGGCGGCCAGTGGTGAGCGAAGCCCCGCCCTTCTGGTGGCAGGCGCCCGGCATCCAGTCATCGCTGCTGTCGCCTTTCGCCTGGGTCTATGGCCGTGTGGCGCGCCGTATCCTGGATCACCGTGTGCGCAAGCAGGTGCCTTTGCCGGTGATCTGCGTTGGCAATTTCACCGTCGGCGGGTCCGGCAAGACCCCGACTGCCTTGGCCCTTGCCGAGGCGGCGATCGCCCGTGGCCTCAAACCCGGTTTTCTGTCGCGCGGCTACGGCGGGGGCGTGCGTCATGCCACCGTGGTTGATCCGTCACATGACACGGCGCGCCTTGTCGGCGATGAACCCATGCTTCTGGCAGCCCGCGCGCTGACGGTGGTGTCGGCCAACCGCATCCAGGGCGCTGAACTGCTGGTGCGCGAAGGCGCCGATCTCATCATCATGGATGACGGGTTCCAGAGCGCACGGCTGGTGTTCGATCAGGCCTTGCTGGTGGTGGATGCGCGCCGTGGCATCGGTAATGGCTGCGTGTTTCCGGCGGGTCCGGTCAGGGCTCCGGTGATCGACCAGGTTCGCCATGGAGATGCCTTGATCGTCGTGGGCGAGGGCGATGGCGCCAATCCGATGATCCGGATGGCCGCACGCGCCGCCAAGCCCATCCATCTGGCTCGCTTCCAGCCGCTCAATGCCGGGCGGTTCAAGGATCGCAACTGCCTGGCCTTTGCCGCCATCGGCGATCCTGACAAGTTTTTCACGACGCTGGAAGACACCGGTGTCCGGCTGGTGCAACGTCGCGGGTTCCCCGACCATCATCATTTCACCAGTGATGAGATCGAGGACCTGCTCGCGCAATCCGAACTCTACGGCCTCGATTTGATCACCACGTCAAAGGATTATGTCCGGCTGCAATCGGGCCATGGCCGGGCGCTGGATCTGCTGGAAAAAACTGCCGTTCTGGAAATTGAACTGGCTTTCGACAACCCCCATGTTCCTGGCGCCATCATCGATGCCGCCATTGCTGCCTTCAAAAGGCGTCAGGTCGGCGTTTGAAGAGGGCCTACCTCTGGGTTGGCAGGATGCCCGCACGCTGATCGGCAGTCACTGAAGCTTGGACGTCGACATAGGCCTCCTGCCGCGCCACGCTCCAGTATTTGAGCTCTTCGATCGGGATGATTTCGCCGGTCACTGCGCACACGACATGGCTGCCCGGCATGAGGATCTGAAAATCTCCATCCAGATAGCGGATCTTTGCCGGTCGAGCGCCGGGGCCTTCAAAACGGTTCATGGCGAACTGCTCCCGTTTGCTTCATTGCTGGTCTATGCAGGTTTGCCGTCGAAAATGCAAGATTCTGCAGGTCAGAACACTGGCCGCCGCCGTCACCGTCGCGAGAACAGCTTCTCGATGTCGGCGAGTTTCAACTCGATATAGGTCGGCCGACCGTGATTGCACTGTCCAGAGCCGGGCGTGCGTTCCATCTCGCGCAGCAACGCGTTCATTTCTTCCGGGATCAACCGCCGTCCGGACCGCACCGATCCGTGGCAGGCCATGGTCGAGGCCACGGCCTCAAGCCGGTCGCTGAGGCCACCGGCGCTGTCCCATTCGGCGATTTCATCGGCAAGATCGCGGACCAGACCCGCCACGTCCGTGTCGCCCAGCATCGAGGGCGTTTCCCGCACCGCGATGGCACCCGGTCCGAACCGCTCCAGCACCAGACCGAACTGCGCCAGATCATCGGCCCGTTCGGCGAGCCGGTCACAATCATCCTCCGGCAAGTCGATGATCTCGGGCAACAGCAGGATCTGGGACGGCACCCGCCCGGCGCGCAGCGATGACTTCAACCGCTCGAACACCAGCCGTTCATGGGCTGCGTGCTGGTCGACGATCACCAGCCCGTCCCGGGTTTGCGCAACAATGTAATTCTCGTGAATTTGCGTCCGTGCCGCGCCGAGCGGATGGGTCTCAAGCGACGGGTCGCTCTGCGTCTCATCCACCCGCGCCGAGGGCATCACCGCGCCGCTGATCTCGGGCTGAGACTTTTCGGAAAACCCCGAAGCAAAACCGTCGAGCGGCCGTGACGGGGATTGACCAGCCTGCCAGCCGCCGTTTCCAGGCCTTGGGGCGCCGCCGAATGAACCGCGATACGCCGCGCCGGTTTGCGGCGCTTCGCCAAACGCCTCCGGAGACCGGAAGGCCTGCGCCAGGCCCATGCTGGCCGATGGCGAGGCGCGGTCGCCGCCATCCGTCAGCGCCTGGCGGATCGCGCCGATGATCAGGCCCCGGACCAGCCCTGGATCCCTGAACCTCACATCCGCTTTCGCCGGATGCACATTGACGTCGACCAGCGCCGGATCAAGCGTGATCCACAGCACCGCCACCGGATAGCGTCCGCGCGGCAGGGTGTCGGAATAGGCGGCGCGAATGGCCGACAGGATCTGCTTGTCCTGCACCGGGCGGCCATTGACGAAGGCGTATTGCGAGAGCGAATTGGCCTTGTTCCAGGTCGGCAGTCCGACATGTCCGGCAAGGCCCACGTCTTCACGCATGGCGTCAAGCGCAATGGTGTTGGCGGCAAATTCCCCGCCCAGCACCTGGGCTACGCGCGCCAGCCGGTCTTCGCCGGTGGCCGGCAGGTCGAGGGTGGAGCGATCCGGGCCCGACAGCGTGAAGCGCACGGACGGAAACGCGATCGCAATGCGCCGCACGACTTCGGTGATCGCTGCAGTTTCCGCCCGGTCGGATTTGAGGAACTTCAGCCGCGCCGGCGTGGCGAAGAACAGGTCCCGGACCTCCACCGTGGTTCCCTGATTGGCAGCCGCCGGTTTGAGCGGCGCGGGAACTCCGCCCGCCAGCGACACTTCATTGGCGTGCGGCGCATCCTTTGGACGCGATCTGAGTGTCAGCCGCGCCACCGAACCGATCGAGGGCAGGGCTTCGCCGCGGAAGCCGAGTGTCCTGATGTCGTCAAGCCGCTGATCGAGCTTGGAGGTGCAATGGCGGCGCACGGCGAGCGCCAGATCCTCGGCATCCATGCCGGAGCCGTCATCAATGACGCGGACAAGCGCCTTGCCGCCGGCTGCGGTGGCGATTTCGATCCGTCGCGCGCCGGCGTCAATGGCATTCTCGACCAGTTCCTTCACAACGCTCGCCGGCCGCTCGATGACTTCACCGGCGGCAATCTGGTTGATCAGGGTCTCTGGCAGTTGATGGATGCGCATACCCCCATGTTGGCGGATTCGGACCCGAGCGCAACGGTTTGCTGCGCTTTGACGTGGAAAAATACGGTTTGAAAAACCTGCGATGGGCCTCGCAGAGGATCACCAGTTCGCGGAAGGACCTGCCTGGCGCCCTATGCTACGTGGTTAAGCGCGGCTTAACATTCCTGTGTGATAATTCTGCCAGTGTTTTTCAGTGGCTGATCTGGAGGCGCGGTATTCGGAGGCCAGCCGGAATTGGCTGCACAGATGCATCGTCGGTGCCCATGTACCAGGTCGATGTCCCGGCCATCTGTTCCGGAATCGGATTGAAGTGAAATGGCGTTGAGCGAAAACGAGCTGCATAGATATTGTTGCGAAGCCAGAACCATCGAGGGACTGGCCTCAACGCTCGATATTGCCATCGCTATTTTTGATCGAAATGACACATTGATCGCCGTCAGCACCCAGTTCCTGAGCTATTTCAGAGTACCACCGGATTTGCTGGTGCCTGGCGCCCGGTTGCGGGATCTTCTGAACGCCATGTATGATGCCGGCGCGCAGGTGCTTGGTTCTTTGAATGGAAACCCGCGCTCAATCTCGCGCGAGGACTGGGTCGCCGAGCGGATCGCCATTCATTGGCGCGAACGTTATGAGAGCGTTGAACAGCTCCCTGATGGACGCTGGATCAGGATGCGCAAGCGGCGGTTGCCCGATGGGGTCCTGATCGCAACGATCCAGGATGTATCCGAGCAGAAACGCAGGGATACGGAACTGTCGCGGATCCGGCATCAGGCTGAGCTTGCCCAACATATTCTCGACAATCTGGTCAATCCGGTCATCGTCAAGGATTCCGCGCTTCGTTACGTCATCGTCAACGATGCGTTTTGCCGGATTCCAGGGTTGCATCCGAAACAGGTACTCGGACGGACAGCCAAGGAACTTGTCGAGCCTGACCTCGCCGCCCGTTTCGAGGAGGTTGAGAGACGCGTGCTGGAGACCGGTGTTCCGTTTGACGCCATTGAGGATATCTACCGCTCGGACGGCTCGGTGATGAATGCCATAACCCGGGCGCGCCGGTCCGGGACGCCGGGGCACTACTATGTGACCGTCTCGTTTGATGATGTCAGCGCCCTTGCCCAAAATGGAATGTACCGTCCAGACATCACATCCAGATATGATGCAGATGTGCCGACGGCCGAAACCGGAACTGAAAGGTCAGAAGCCTCCCCTTTGCCCGGTACGCCGGCGGGCCGTATCCTGATCCTGGATCAGGACCGTGAACGCTCGGAAATCCGCGTCACCGAGCTGATAGAGGCCGGATCGGATGCCGTTGCTATTGCCAGTGCAGATGAGGCAATGGCATTTCTCGACGCGGTAAAATCCTTCAACCTTACCATCAGCGCCATTGAAATGACCCTGGAAATGGCCAGAAGCCTTTCAGGCTTCGCGCTCTCCGGTCACGATGATCTGAGGAAGGCCGTTGAGCAACGATTGGCCAAGGGGACGCCGCCAGTGACCCGGACCAGCCAGGCTTCAATGGCGGCGCCATCCCGCCCTGAAGCTGCCGCCGCGGCTGAAACCGGGATGCCGGATGCATCAACGCTGTCGACTCCAGCTGAATTGCCCGGACGCGTGAACCCGCCTGTTCGAGACACCCCTGTCAGTCCGGGGCGTAACCGCATTCGGGTGCTTGTTGCCGAGGACAATGATGTCAACCAGATTGTCTTTGAACAGATCCTTGAGGGGATTGGGGTCGACTTTCGCATCGTGTCCAATGGCCAGGAGGCCGTGGCCGCCTGGCGGGCCGCCGTGCCGGACCTTATCCTGATGGATGTGTCCATGCCGGTGATGAACGGCTTGCAGGCCGCGCAGGCCATTCGCGATGCCGAACTGGCTGGCTCCGGGGATCAGGCTCATGTGCCCATCATTGCGGTCACTGCCCATGCCATGACCGGAGACCGGGATCGCTGTTTTGCGGCTGGGATGGATGATTACCTGTCAAAACCAGTCAGCCCCGAAAAGCTTGAATCCATCATCAAGAAGTGGATCGATCGCCCTGACAGCATGCTGGCGGCCGGGTAGCGCTGCGATTACCTGAATTCCATCAATGGTTTCTTGCGGGTCCGATTATAGGACAATCTTAAGATATCTGCCGCATGCTTGAGCATATATTCATGCGTGCGGACCAATTTTTTTCATGACCCCAGAAGACGAGAACATGGACGATTTGTCCCCAAATCCAAAAGCGGTTGCTTACACGGACCCTTTGACCGGTCTGGGCAATCGACGCAGGCTTATGGACAAGATCCGGAAACTCGCTTCCGAGCGGGCCGATGATCCTGCGCCGTTCACCATCGGAATTGCCAATATCGACGGGTTCAAGCCGATCAACGATCTCTTTGGCCACGCCGCAGGGGACGAGATCCTGTGCCAGGTGGCGCACCGACTGCGCGCCTGCCTGCCTGATGGCGGCTTTGTCGCCCGCATCGAGAGCGATGAGTTCGCTTTCGTTCTGCCGCTGGTGTTCGAGAAGAAGGGCGCCGAAAAAATCGGCCGGATGTTCAAGGATGTGCTTTCGGCGCCCTATGATCTGGGCGACCGCAATGTGCGCCTATCGGCTTCCTTCGGCTTCGCGGTCTATCCCTTTGCGGGCGAACAGTTCGCCGAGCTGCTGAAAAGCGCCGATACGGCACTTTATCGCTCCAAGCGCCGCGGCCGTGGCCAGATCACGGTCTATTCCGAGGAAATCGCCGAGGAGATGCGGCGCGGAACACAGATCGAGCAGGCGCTGCGCAGGGCCATCATTGCCGACGAGGTGGCCTGTCACTTCCAGCCGATCGTCAATCTCGCCGACGGATCGATCCAGGGCTTCGAAGCCCTTGCCAGATGGACCGACAAAGAGATGGGCTTCATTTCGCCAAGCGTGTTCATTCCGCTCGCCGAGGAACGCGGCTTCATCGATTCCCTCACCGAGACCCTGCTCAAGAAGGCCGCCGAAACCGCCAAGCACTGGCCTCAAGACCTGTTCCTGTCTTTCAACCTGTCCTCGGCGCAATTGATTGACCCGGCGACAGCGTTCAATGTCCTGGCCGTCATCAATCGGGTCGGGCTCGATCCGCGCCGCCTTGAACTAGAAATCACCGAGACGTCGATGATGAGCGATCCGGAGATCGCGGCCAAGGTCGTCAACGAACTGCACAGCGTCGGCATCAGGGTTTCGCTCGATGATTTCGGCACCGGTCAGTCGAGTCTCGGCAGATTGCGTGAATTCGCCTTCAACAAGGTCAAGATCGACCGGAGTTTTGTGAGCGAAATCACCGTCGACACATCAGCCGAACACATTGTCCGCGCCATCCTGACCATGTGCGAGGGGCTCAACCTCAAGGTCATCGCCGAAGGCATCGAAACCGAAGAGCAGACAGCAAAGCTCAGATCCCTGGGATGCAAGTCCGGCCAGGGATGGCTCTACGGCAAGGCCGTGGATGCAGCCGCGACCTTCAATCTGATCGAAGCCCAGGAAATGGGCCGCAACCGGGCCGCAAAGGGCTTCCTCGTCAACCGCTGATCTGGCGGCCTTCCTTCGACAGCCAGCTCAGGACCTTCTGGGCCTGCGGCGTGAGCGGTCGCCCCTTTGGCCAGATCACATGAAATGCCGCGCCGGTTGCCAGCCGGTGGCCGGTCACCTTGCACAGCAGTCCCGACTCGATCAGCCGACCGGTCAGATGCCGCCAGCTCAGCGCGATGCCTTGCCCCTCCATCACCGCCTGGATGACCAGGACATAGTCATTGATTGCCAGTCCCCGGTTGGCCGTCACGCCGTTGACGCCTGCGCTGAGGAACCATTGCTGCCAGTCGCAGGCCGTGCGGAACGGCTCTTCAAGATGAATGAGCCTGTGCTGTGTGAGGTGGGCGACGCTTTCCGGCATGCCGTGCTTTTCGATATAGGCAGCACTCGCCACGGCTTCGATCACCTCGGGCGCAATCAGCGCGCTCTCATAGTCAGGCCAGTCTTCCGGACGTCCGCCGCGCACCCCAAGCTCGATGGGCTCGTTACGGATGTCGAGATCCCGGTCGGCGGTCTGGATTCTGAGGTCGATGTCGGGCAACTCGTCGCGAAGCCGGTGCAGCCGCGGCAGCATCCACAGCGAGGCGAAAGCCGTGGATGCCGCAAGTGTCACGCTGTTGGCGCGGCCGCGGGCGCGGATATCCTCGGCTGACTTGCGGATATGGCTCAATCCAAGCGTCACGTCGGCATGGAACCGTTGTCCGGCTTCGGTGAGCGACACGGCGCGATGGGCGCGGTGAAACAGCAAGGTATCGAGCTGGCGTTCCAGTGAACGGATGGCGTAGCTGACCGCAGCCTGCGTCATCCCCAACTCGTGGGCGGCGCGGGTGAAGCTCAACTGCCGTCCGGCGGCCTCGAAGACGATGAGATTGCCGGCCGACGGCAACAGGTGGCGAAGGTTATCCATAAGCCCACCTTATCCAAAGCCATGAAATTTTCCAGCGTTACATGCTCTTTCTCCGCTCCTAGACTGGCGCTCCTGGACTGCCGGTGTGGAGCCGGTTCGGAGGATGTGCCATGGACGCTGCAGACATTATCGACCCCACAGCCGCGGCCCCGCGCCGGCGGGAACGCTCGGGCGGACGCGATGGCCGCAGGTCCGGCCAGGGCTCTGTGCCGCCGCATCGCGCAGCGCCCTATATCATCCGCAACATCCCGAGCTACGACATCCTGGGCGAGGAGAACCTCGTCAAGATCGAGGCTGCGGCAGACCGCATCCTGGTGGAAGTCGGCATCGAGTTCCGCGACGACCCGGTTGCGCTCGCACTCTGGAAGGCGGCCGGCGCCCGGGTCGAGGACCTGCTGGTCAAGTTCGAGCCCGGCATGCTGCGCGAGATCCTGAAGTCCGCGCCCTCAAGCTTCACCCAGCATGCGCGCAACCCGGCAAACTCTGTCGAGATTGGCGGCAAGAGCGTTGTCTTCGCGCCCGCCTACGGCTCTCCCTTCGTCATGGATCTCGACAAGGGCCGCCGCTACGGCACCATCGAGGACTTCCGCAATTTCATCAAGCTGGCGCAATCAAGCCCCTGGCTGCACCATTCCGGCGGCACGATCTGCGAGCCCGTCGATGTGCCGGTCAACAAGCGTCATCTCGATATGGTGTATTCGCATCTGAAATATTCCGACCGCTGCTTCATGGGCTCGGTGACGGCGGAAAACCGCGCCGAGGACAATATCGAGATGTCCCGCATCGTGTTCGGGCGAGATTTCGTCGACGAGAACTGCGTCATCCTGGGCAATGTCAATGTCAACTCGCCGCTGGTCTGGGACGGAACCATGACCAATGCGCTCAGGGCCTATGCCCGCGCCAACCAGGCCGCTGTCATCGTGCCCTTCATCCTGGGCGGCGCCATGGGCCCGGTCACCAATGCCGGCGCCATCGCGCAATCGCTCGGCGAAACCATGGCCGGCTGCGCGCTCACCCAGCTCGAGCGCAAGGGCGCGCCGGTGATCTTCGGCAACTTCCTCTCCTCGATGTCGCTGAGATCAGGATCTCCGACCTTCGGAACCCCTGAGCCTGCCATCGGCTCGATGGTCATCGGGCAACTGGCGCGAAGGCTCAATCTGCCTTTGAGATGCGCCGGCAATTTCTCCAATTCGAAGCTGCCCGACGCGCAAGCCATGAACGAGGGCACCATGTCGATGCTGTCGGCGGTGCATTGCGGCGCCAATTTCATTCTCCACTCTGCGGGCTTTCTCGACGGCCTCTTATCGATGTCCTACGAGAAATTCATGATGGACGCGGATTTCTGCGGCGCGCTGCATTCCTATCTCGCCGGTGTCGTGGTCGACGACAATTCGCTTGCCCTCGACGCTTTCCGCGAGGTCGGCGTCGGCAAGCATTTCCTGGGCTGCGCCCACACCATGGAGAACTATCAGACCGCATTCTGGGATTCCGAGATCGCCGACAACGAGCCGTTCGAGAAATGGGACATCGCCGGACGCACCGATGCCGCCACCCGGGCCAATGCGCGCTGGAAGCGGACACTTGCTGACTACCAGGCCCCTCCGATGGATGTGGCGACCGACGAGGCGCTTGTGGAATTTGTCGAGCGGACCAAGGCGCAGATGGCTGACGCATGGTATTGAGTGGGATTGCTTCAACCGGAGTCGCGCCATGCTGAAATTCTTGCCTGTCCTGTCGATGCTCGTTGCCGTCACCGCCACTCCAGCCTTTGCCGCCGAACCTGCCGAGGCAGTGCGGTATTTCTACGACAATCTCGGCATGGAATCCGATCCGGAAAACCGCGGCCGCTTTACCGGACCGGCGCTCGATTTCTTCAACGCCGCGGACGCCGCCTGGTTGCGCGATGAGACAAATTGCATCGAGTTTGGCTTTCCTGTGGACGCCCAGGATTTCGATGAGGAAGAAATTGCCCGGACCCTGACACTGGATGAAGCGGTCGAGGGCGACACCGCGACAGTCAGCGCGAAGTTCGACAATTTCGGCAAGGCCACAACAATCGAATGGACGCTTCAGAACGCCGCCACAGGCTGGCTGGTGTCCGACATCGCCTCGTCGGAAAGCGCCTGGCGTGTCTCCGCCATGAGTTGCAAGTAACACTACAATGCGGGTCCGGGGAGTGCTTTTTCCATCCCCGGACGACAAATCCCGAGGAGCCGTCACCGATGGTGCAAGTCAACGACCCGCTGCTGCAGCCCTACCAGCTCAAGCACCTGACGCTGAAGAACCGGATCATGACCACCAGTCATGAACCGGCCTATCCGGAAGACGGCATGCCCAAGGATCGCTACCGGGCCTATCATGTCGAGCGCGCCAAGGCCGGCATTGCCATGACCATGACCGCGGGCTCGGCGGCGGTGTCGAAGGACAGCCCTCCGGTGTTCAACAATGTGCTGGCCTACAAGGACGAAGTTGTCGGCTGGATGAGGAGACTTACCGACGAATGCCATGACCATGGCTGCGCGGTGATGATCCAGCTGACCCATCTCGGCCGCCGCACCCACTGGAACAAGGGCGACTGGCTGCCGGCGCTGTCGACCAGCCACCAGCGCGAGCCGGCGCACCGGGCGTTCCCCAAGAAGATGGAAGACTGGGACATCGCCCGGGTGATCGCGGACTATGCCGACGCCGCCGAACGCATGGCCGAAGCCGGCCTCGATGGCGTCGAGCTCGAATGCTACGGCCATCTGATGGACCAGTTCATGTCGCCGCTGACCAATGAACTCGATGGGCCCTATGGCGGCAGCCTTGAGAACCGCGCCCGCTTCGCGCTCGAGGTGGTCGCCGCCATCAAGGCGCGGGTCGGCGACAGGCTGCTGGTGGGCGTGCGCTACACCGCAGACGAGACCGCCAAGGGCGGCATCACCGAGGAGGAGGGCGTGGCCATCGGCCACCTGTTCAAGGCTTCCGGCAACGTCGATTTCCTCAATGTCATCCGCGGCCAGATCCACACCGACCCGGCGATGACCGACGTCATCCCGGTACAGGGCATGAAATCCGCGCCGCATCTCGATTTCGCAGGCCGCATCCGCGCCGAAGTGGGACTGCCGACCTTTCACGCGGCCCGCATCCCCGATGTGGCCACCGCCCGCCATGCGATCGCGGCCGGCAAGCTCGACATGGTCGGCATGACCCGCGCCCACATGGCCGATCCGCATCTGGTCAGGAAGATCATGGAAGGCCGCGAGCACGACATCCGCCCCTGCGTCGGCGCCACCTACTGCCTCGACCGCATCTACCAGGCAGGCGATGCGCTCTGCATCCACAATCCCGCCACCGGCCGCGAACTCACCATGCCGCACACGATTGAGCCCGCGCCGGTCAAAAGGCGCGTGGTCATCATCGGCGCCGGACCCGCAGGCCTGGAAGCTGCGCGTGTCGCCGCCGAACGCGGGCATCGAGTCACCGTGTTCGAGGCGCAGCCGGACCCCGGTGGGCAGATCCGGCTCACGGCCCAGAACCAGCGCCGCAAGGAGATGATCGGCATCATCGAGTGGCGCATGGCCCAATGCGCCGCCCGCGACGTCGAGTTCCGTTTCAACACCTGGGCCGAAGCCGAAGATATCATCGCTGAGAACCCCGATGTGGTGATCATCGCCACCGGCGGCCTGCCGCACACGGAGGTTCTGGAGCATGGCAATGAGCTGGTGGTCTCGAGCTGGGACCTGATCTCGGGCGACGTCAAGCCCGGCAAATCCGTGTTGGTCTACGACGATGCCGGCGACCATGCCGGGCTGCAGGCGGCCGAAGTGGCGGCCGCCTCCGGCGCCAGCGTCGAGATCATGACGCCCGACCGCAGCTTCGCGCCCGATGTGATGGCCATGAACCTGGTGCCCTATATGCGCTCGCTGCAGGACAAGGACGTGACCTTCACCGTGACCTACCGGCTGACAGCGGTGGAGCGCGACGGCAACCGCCTGAAGGCCATCATCGGCAGCGATTACATGCCTTTGGCGAAGGAACGCCATTTCGACCAGATCGTCATCAACCACGGCACCCTGCCGCTCGACGAGCTCTATTTCCAGCTCAAGCCGCACTCCAGCAATCTTGGTGAGGTCGATTACGAGGCCTTCATCGCAGGCAAGCCGCAAGTGCTCAATGGCGGTCCGGCGTCTTCTCCGGACGACGGCTCAAAGGGCTTCCAGCTGTTCCGCATCGGCGACGCGGTGGCGGCAAGGAACACTCATGCGGCGATCTATGACGCGCTGCGGCTGATGAAGGATATGTGAGAGGTCCATATGAAACTGAAGAACGAGAAGCGCAGCGAGAGAATTACTGCCATTCAGCGCTTTGTGGATGAAGGATTAGCAAGCGGATCGGGTAGCAAAACAAAGGAGGCATTGTTCGAGGAAGCCCGTGTACGCCTTGACGCTCAGGCCCGGCGCTGAAACTGGAGTTTTGACAGTTCAAGCCGAAATCAGACAGGTGACTCAAGCGGCGTATGGCTCGATTTGTTTCAGTTCGTCGCCGATTATCCTTCGCCGTTCCATCATATCGAAATCGGCTTGAAGCCCTAAAAAAAAGCCATCCGACATTCCGAAAAACCGTGCCAACCTCAAATCCGTGTCCGCCGAAACCGCGCGCTTCCTGAGCACGATCTCATTGATCCGCCGCGGTGGCACATGAACGGCGCGCGCCAGCGCATTCTGACTGATCCCCATAGGCTTGAGAAAATCTTCGATCAAGATGTCGCCGGGGTGCGGATTGGGCAGCAGGTCAGTCATGGTAGTCGACGATTTTGACATCTACGGGTCCTCTCTCTTTCCAAGCAAAGCAAATACGCCACTGGCTGTTGATCCGGATGCTGTGCCATCCCTGCCAGTTCCCCTTCAAGGCTTCGAGGCGGTTACCAGGTGGTATTCGCAGGTCATTCAACACCACAGCCTGATTGAGCATACGCAACTTCCGCAATGCCGTGGCTTGGATGTCATAGGGAAGGCGACGGCTCCGAATGCCGGCCCAAATCAATTCAGCTTCCAGATCATCAAAGCCAAGGATCATGGAGGATTATAACGTGTCACGTTACATAACGCAATGCGTTATAGTCAGAATGAGGTTCCATCGCCGCCCATTGTCTATGTTCTCAATGCCCATCCCTGGAAATCGACAAAACCGGGCCGCCAGCAGTGGTGGTTCAGAGAATGTAATCTGGCTCGAAACGGCCCTTGACCTTGTGATCGAGCAGGAAGGTCAAGCCGGCATTCGGATCCACGGCCAATTCTTCATCCGACAGGCTTTCCCGGGCCGACGTCACCAGCAACTGGCTCGCGTCCTCGCCGACGAAGGCCGGGCAACTGGTCTGACTGGCGGGTACCTGGAGCGAGATCAGGCGTTTGCCCTGAGGGGAATAGCCGTCGACGCAGCCGGCGCCCCAGCGCGCGTTCCAGATGGTCCCGTCCGCATCGCAGACCGCGCCGTCAAGCCCGCCTTCGCCGCGATGATCAATGAAGACCGCCGGTTCGCCAAGCGGCAGCGCGGTTGCCGGATCGATCTCCACCCGCATCATCCGGTCGGTGTCGGTATCGGCGAAATAGGCGATTGTGCCATCGGGCGAAAAGCAGATCGCATTGGGGATGGTGATGTCGGGAAAAATCGTGGTCACCACCCCGCGCGCCACATGGTAGATCGCGCCGGCTTGCTTTTCGGCCTTCTTGCCCATGGTGCCGATCCACAAGGCGCCGCAGGCGTGAACCCGCCCGTCATTGGAGCGGGTCACATCATTGTCCGCCTCTATCGGCGTGATCAGTTCGAGCTTGCCGGTAGCGGTCTGGCGCAGATGCAGTCCTGTCTCGGTGGCGATCACCTGCTGTTCGTCATCGACCCGCGCCAGCACGCTGCCCATCACGGGCAAATCGTGGATTTGACACGTGCTGTCCTTCAACGCGTATTCGACCAGCATGCGCCCGACAATGTCGAACCACCAGGCCGTCCCGGTATGCTGGTCATAGGTCGGCCCCTCGCCGAGCATGCAGGCGGGTACGTTCAGGATCGATCCGGTAAATGCGATCTGGTCGTTGCTCATAGGCCGTTCTCCTCAAGCGCGTCATAGGCCCTGATCGCCGCCACGCCGTGTAGCTTGACTTCTCCCGGCTCCATGCCTGCCTTGTAGAGGCTCGATCCAAGCCCGAAGGTGCGGATGCCAGCTTTCGCGTAAGCGGCGAAATCATCGTTGGAAACCCCGCCGACCGCGCCGACCGCGACATCCTTCGGCAGCACCGCGCGGATGGCGTTGATCCCGGACGGTCCGAGAACGTTGGCCGGAAAGAACTTGAGCGCCGAGGCGCCTGCCGCACAGGCAGCGAGTGCTTCGGTCGGCGTGAACACGCCGGGCATTGTCACCATCCCGTGCGAGGTTGCCTGGGCGATCACCTGAGCATCGACATTGGGGCTTACCATCAGCCGTCCGCCGACATCATTGAGCCGGTCGGCATCGTCCGTCGTGAGCACAGTGCCGGCGCCGATCAGCACATCCTTTGGCGCCCGCCTGGCAGCGATTTCAATCGACCTGAACGGATCGGGCGAATTGAGCGGGATCTCAATTGCGGTGAAACCCGCCTCGATCAGGCCGTCGACGATCGCGGCGGTCTCGTCGGGCTTGATGCCGCGCAGGATCGCCACCAGGCTGCGTTTCATGGATGGAAATTTGATCCGTATCATGTGCGCTTGAGATCCCCGCTCCGGTTTGAAAATCGTTGCCAGGATTCCACCAGGCCCCGCCGTACTGCCACATCAGCGTCAATGTCGCGAACTGTGACGCCGCATTCCGACAGCGCCGCGTGGTAAAGCCTTTGAAGAGCGCCACTGGCCACCAGTCCGATCTGCTCGCCGCCGCGAATGCCGGCGCCAGCGAATTCCGCGCCGATCAGCAGGCCCGAAAGCCGTGCTCGGTTCTCTTCAATCCCTCTGTCATGCAACAAATGCCCGGCGCGAATTGAAAACAGATGATGCGTGGTTTTCTCGGGCCGCGTCCAGCCGTCGCGGACGCCCGTCAGGAAAGCTGGATCCTGGGCGTCCACCTGGCCTTCGCCGCCAGTGGAGTGGACCAGCATTGTCCCGGCGCTGATGGTGGCGAACAACTCGCCTGTCATGAAGGTCTCGAACCCGGTCACCATGGCCCCGTTCATGCTCACCCATTTCGAGTGCGTGCCGGGCATGCAATAGCGCTCGCCGCCGGGCAGTTCCAGATGCGCGCCGAGCAATTGCGTTTCCTCGCCGCGCATCACATCGGGCTCAGTGAGAGAGCGCACCGCGAGGCCCGGAATGATGATGACCCGGCGCGCCACGCCGGGCACCACCGTGGCGTTGACGCTGATGGTGGTGACATCGGCAGGCGTGTCGATATAGCCGGCTTCCACCCATCCCTGCCGAGATCCGGCCATGCCGCAGATGACCACCGGCAGCGTGCCCGGGACCTGCAACGCACTGAGATGTTTTTCCAACACTGTTTCGAAGCCGCGCTCGGCAACCTCGGTGATGCCCTCATGGCTGCGGTGTTCGGCCAGCACCGTGCCGTCATTCGACATCAGCCACAGCCGGAAACTCGACGTGCCCCAATCGACCGCGATGATGGCAGGCAACGTGCTCACATCATGCCCCCATCAGCAATCAGAACCTGTGCGGTGATCATCGCGGATGCTTTCGAGGCGAGGAACAGGCAGGGCCCGACCATGTCCTCGGGCTCGATCGCCCGTTTGAGGCACTGCCGTTCGATCATCGCGGCAAGTCCCTCGTCGGTAACCCAGAGCCGCTTCTGCCGTTCCGTCATCACCCAGCCGGGCGCGATGGCATTGACGCGGATGCCGTCGGGACCAAGCCGTCCGGCAAGTCCCTTGGTGAGGCCCACAATGCCTGCCTTGGCGGCGGTGTAGGCGGGCATGGAACCGATATTGAGCATGTAGGAAGTCGATGTGAAATTGACGATCGCCCCGCCGCCTGCGGCAATCATACCGGGTGCTACCGCCTGGGCGACAAAGGCCACGGGCCTCAGATTGACCGCGTGGTTTTCGTCCCAATAGTCACCGCTCATCTCCAGAAACTCGTGCCGGTCATCAAGGGCAGCATTGTTGATCAGCACCGTGACCGCGCCATGCGCCTCGTCGGCCTTGGCGCAGGCGGTGCGCAACTGGTTGAGATCAGTGAGATCGGCCTTGATGAACAGCGGCGCGTGGTCGACCTTGCCGGCCAGATGATCCACCAGCGCCATGCTTGAGTCTGCGGCAATGTCGATGAAGGCGACGCGCGCGCCCTGCCGGGCAAAGCCCTCGGTCAGCGCCGCGCCGATGCCGGAGCCGCCGCCGGTGATCAGCACCGAGGCCCCCTTGAGATCTGGAAATATCGTCGTCTGTTCAGTCATTGCTGGCTCCTGCGTCGCGGTTTTCAGGCAGTGGGCAGATGGTAGTCCTTGAGCGTCTTGCGCAGAACCGTCTTCTGAATTTTTCCCGTCGCGGTATGCGGGATTTCCTCAACGAAGACCACGTCGTCCGGCATCCACCATTTGGCGATCTTGCCTTCCAGGAAGTCGAACAATGATTGCTTGCTTGGCGACCGGCCCTCCTTGACGACCACCACCAGCAGCGGACGTTCGTCCCATTTCGGGTGAGCGACGCCGATCACGGCGGCTTCGGCCACATCCGGATGTCCGACCGCCAGGTTCTCGATCTCGATGGTGGAAATCCATTCGCCGCCGGACTTGATCACATCCTTGGCCCGGTCTGTGATCTGCATGTAGCCATAGGCGTCGATATGCGCCACATCGCCGGTGTCGAACCAGTTCTCTGCGTCGAACTGTTCTTGGCCGCGGCCCTTGTAGTAGGACGACGAAACGGCGGGCCCGCGAACCTTGAGCCGGCCGAAGGTCTTGCCGTCCCAGGGCAACTCCTCGTTTTCATCATCGGTGATTTTCATTTCGACAGTAAACGGCGGATGCCCCTGCTTGGCCTGGATATCAAGCTTGGCTTCGCCTTCGAGATGGCTGTATTCCGGCTTGATCGAGCAGATGGTTCCAAGCGGGCTCATTTCCGTCATGCCCCAGGCATGGATTACCTCGACGCCGTAATCGTCCTGGAATGCTCTTGTGATTGCGCGTGGGCAGGCCGACCCTCCGATCACCACGCGGGAAAGATCGGGAAGGGCGCCGCCGTGCTTTTCCATGTGCTGAAGCAGCATCAGCCAGATCGTCGGCACCGCCGCCGTGATCGTGACCTTCTCCCTTGTCAGTATTTCGTAGATCGACGCGCCATCCATTCCGGCGCCCGGCATCACCATCGCGCATCCCGACATCGGGCCGGAAAAGGCAGTGGACCAGCCATTGGCGTGAAACAGCGGCACCACCGGCATCAGCCGGTCACGCGAGGCGAGAGAGAGCATGTCTGGCTGCAGCGCTGCCATGGCATGCAGGACATTGGAACGGTGCGAGTACAGCACGCCCTTCGGATCGCCCGTGGTGCCGGATGTGTAGCACATGCCCGCAGCCGTTCTCTCGTCGAAGTCATGCCAGGCGAAATCGCCGTCGGCATCAGCAATGTAGCTCTCGTAGGAGATCGCGTTTGTGAGCGAGGTTTCGGGCATGTGCACATCATCGGTGAGAATGATGATTCGCTCGAGGCTCGGTACTTTCGGCGCGATCATCTCGGCCAGCTTGACGAAGGTGAGATCGACAAACAGCATCCTGTCTTCGGCGTCGTTCATGATCCAGGCTATCTGGTCGGGAAAAAGCCTGGGATTGAGCGTGTGATAAATCGCGCCAATTCCCAGAATTCCGTACCAGGACTCCAGATGCCGCCAGGTATTCCAGGCCATCGTCGCAATGCGGTCGCCGAGCCCATAGCCATCCCGGTCCAGCCGTTGCGCAAGCTTGAGCGAGCGGGCGCGAACTTCCCGGTAGTTTGTCCGGTGAAAAGGTCCCTCCACCGAGCGCGACACCACCTCTCGCTGGCCGTGATAGGTTGCGGCATGGTCAATGACCTTGTGGCAAAGCAACGGCCAGTCCTGCATCATCCCAAGCATGTCATCCCCTTTGGTTCTCCTCGTCCTGCTTGCGACACTATGACCTTTGCGGCTTGTCGGACAATACGAAACTATCTGGGGATCAAGGTTTTGCATCTCTTCAATTTTAGTATATCCTTAAGTTTAAGTGTTCCTAGACAGCCACTTGGGTGGGGGCTGGTCTGAATTGGGGTAAGCAGCTCCAAATGTCAGTGGTGTGGAAGAATCCGGGGTTGCATGAACCGCTTGCCATGTAAAAACAAGGTCGGATCCGTTCGAGGCGGAGCTCAACCAGCCAGAATCATGAAGCGGGGAAACCTCTTGCGGTTGGAGGGCCGATGACCGGTCTCGATTCGCGAGAGCAGGACATGCAGGCCATGCGCCAGCGTGTGTATCAATGTGTTTCCCAGTTTGACATCTTCCGGCTGCTTCGGGAAATCACCGAACAGTTCGGTTTCAAGTTTTTTCTCGTCGCCAACACGTCGGGCTCTGCAAGCGGAGCGTTTTCCGAGGCGGTGGTCATTACCTCCGCGCCTTCCGACCTCATTCAAGGATATGAGGACAACGGATTGATGGCGGCCAATCCGCTGGCCGCCATGATACGCGAGGCTGGTGCGCCTTCCGAACACCGGCCTCGGGCTTCTGGTTCGCCCCAGGCAGACTGCGAGAAGACGGTTGCGATTGCGACCATGACTGAAAACGATCTCGATTGCTGGTTCACCGTCCCGGTTTATGATCCGGACCATGGCGCCGCGGCCGTGTGTTTCCTTGGCAATCGTCCGCCGATGAGCGCCTGTGAAACCGCTGAGATGACGCTTTACGCGCATCTGATGCATCAAAAATTGCGTCAGGTTTCGGCCAAGCCGGCCAAATCCGCGTCCCCCCTGACCGATCGTGAACGTGAGTGTCTGCTCTGGACCGCGGCAGGCAAGACATCGGTTGAAATCGGCCGGATTCTCGATCTGTCGGAACACACGGTCAATCACTACCTCAACAACGTCGCCCGCAAGGTAGGCGCGGTCAACCGAACCCAGGCTGTGGCCTACGCCATGCGCCACGGATATATCGAGTGAGGATGCCAAGCGGCCTCATTACTGCGCTGCAGGGTACCAGTAGCGTGCATTGGCCTCGCCGCGGATGATCCGCACATGCTGGTTGGCAAACACACGGTAGGGATGGCTCCATTCGCCGTCGGGCCATTGCACGCGGATGGTCGCGCGTTCGGACACGCCGACGCCGACATGCACGAAACCCGCCCGGCCTGAAGCATGACCGCCGCCGACCTGGATCCTGCGGGTCTGGGTGCGGGTGCCGGTGCGCACGGAAATCAGCGCGCCCACAGCGTTGGGATTGATCTTGCCATTATCCAGCTCGATCTTCACCCAGTTGCCCAGCGGCCGGTGCCCCCAGTCGGTTTTTGCGCCCAGATTGCGAAACAGGCTGGCGGGATGTTCGCGGTTGACGACCAGCAGATCGAGCATGCCATCCATGTTGAAATCCTCCACAACCGCACCGCGCCCGCGCGTATCGAGCGCGATCCCGGCTTCGAGCCCTTTTTCGTGGAAGCTGTCGTCAAATCCGCCAAGCAGCAGATTGTCGGGGTCGAAACTGGCAAAGTCCGGCATGGACTGGACGTTGCCCTTGGCGATGAACAGATCCGTGAGCGTGTCGTTGTTGATATCGGCGAACTGGCTGTGCCAGCCGGTCGAGGGCTTGTGGTCGCCGCCGGTGTAGGGTCGCTGCGCCGTCACGCCTTTCTCGAATGCGATGTCCCGGTAGGTCGGCCGGTCTTCTCCCGCTTCCTCGTCAAGCTTTTGCAGCTTTGTGTCGCCCATGGAGGTGAGCGCGTATTCGGGAAGCCCGTCCGCATCGAAATCGGTTTCGGCGATTCCCATGCCCCAGATGGTCAGGCGCTGCCAGCCTTGCGACGCCGAATAGAGCCGTGGCGGACGGCCCTCGGACATCTGCCACAACTGCTCCTGACCCTCTCGGTAGTATTGCCGGTCATTGGTGATCCTGAGATCCGGCTGTCCCGACCGGTTCCAGTCGGTAAACAGCATCGACAGGGCGCAATAGCCGGGCTCCAGCGTCAACGGTTCCGAATAATCGGGCGCTTCACCTGGGCGGGACCGCAGCAATTGGTTGGGTTCGCAGGTTCCAAAAGGTGTTCCCGGTGCGGAGCGGTCGACATAATTGCCGATCGCGATGGTCGGGAACCGGCTGTTCCTTTCCCAGATCGCCGACATGCTGGTTGACCAGGCCCTGCCACCATCGATCTCAAAGCTTCGATTGGCCTTTTCGAACGTGCAGTCAGGTCCGCCCTTGAGCACAAGATTGCGGCCGAGCTTGAGCAGCACGAGATCCATGTGCCGGTCATTGTCGATGTCGACCGGATAGGCGCCGAGCACACCGGTGAGATCTTCCGCGTCCAGTCCGGTATCAAGCGGCTTGAAAGCCAGCGCCCCGCCTGTCGCGCTCTCATTGACATAGAACCCGGCAGGCGATGCGCCTCCTGCGATCACCAGATCGGGAAGGCGGTCGCCATTGCAGTCAAAGCTCGCCACGCCGCCGCCGACGAAGAACTCCCAGCCGCCCGTGTAGCTGTGATCGATGCCTGCGCTCGCGGCTTCCTCATTCAGGATCGGCACGTCAGAGGTAAACGTCGTTTCAGCAATGGCGGGATAAACGAAGGCTGAGAGCAAGAGGCCCACGGTGCAAGACAGGGAACGAACACGCTTCATGGGATGATCACCAGGGTCTTGAGAAATGCAATCAATGCCGATTTGTCCGCGTCGGCGGCCGCGGCATAGGCGTCGCGGGACTCGCGCCCAGCGCCGCCATGGGCGAGTATGATCTCATCAAGAGTGGTGAAATCATTGCGGTGGCCATAGGGTCCTGTGGACCCGACCCCCCACAATTCTGCGGTCTGGAAAATGTTCCGCTCCACGAAACGTTGCGACAGAAGCTCGTTGCCGAGCGCATCTATCTGGTTGCCGGTCATCACATGCCGCTTCAGGTCGCCGAACAAGGGCACCAGCACACTGCCCTGGTCGTCGCGGGGCAACTGCGCCGCCCACTCGAGCAACGTGAAATCATAGATCGCCTTTTGTGCGACCTGGCGGTCATTGAGCGTGCCGGCCAGATCGAACGGGCCGGGGTCGGCGAAGGCCAGACTGTCGAGCGGCAGGGCAGGGCGGTGACAGGTGGCGCAGCCGAAATCCGAAAATTTGTCTTCGCCGCGCGCGGCCGCCTCGGCCCAGCCCTCCACCTCGGGAACCATCTGCACCGGAGCGGGCAACGTCGCCTGCCAGGCAACCAGCGCGGAGACATCGGCCGCGGACATCTCGTTCGATTTTCCGTCGCCGTCGTGATCATCCGACCCGGTCCAGCGCGCGCCGAACCTCTCATCGGGTTGAATGCCATGGTGGTGGTTCATGGCGTTGACGGTGAACTGCCTGAGCGAGGTCATCACGCCTTTCTGGCTGAAGGGGCGGATCACGAGATCGGTATCGACGCCATCAAGCTCGTCAAGATTGACCGAGCCGTCGGGTTCGGCGGTTATGAAGCCGAACTCGACGCCCTTGGTTTCAAGCTTGCGGCGGATGGCGGCGTTGTCAGCGCGTGCTCGGGAAAGGGTTTCGCCTCGGATTGACTGAAGCTCATGGCTCATTTCCCGCGCCAGCATCTCAACCAGGCCGGCGCCGAAGAGGTGGTTGCTGCCGCGCTCGTTGGAAAACTGCGGATCGAGCGAATCGAAATCGGCGCTTTCGAACCCTTCTGAGGTAAAGACGTTCGTTACAAAATCGCCCGCGCCCCCAACGACGGGCTGGTTGTGGCAGGCCGCGCAGGATCCGGCATCAGGACCCGCAGTGCGGAAAAACACCTGCTCGCGCGGGTGTTTTCGCCGGGTTGGATCGATCGCTTGCGTCGCCTGCGGCCGGCCCACGCCGTCCTGCGTGGTGAAGTTTGCACTGAACAAGGCTTCGCCAATGGCGGTAAGGTTTGCGAGTTCAGATCTGGACAAGACCCCCGATGGCATCTCGCTGATCGCGCCGAGGGCTTGCGTGCGCTCGGCCCAGGGCTCATCTGCAAGGACTGCCGGCGCCCATCCCACTTGAAGTCCGAGAACAAGGGCGAGGCTTACCGCTCCGGGCATCCTGTTCACTGAAATCATGCTGCATTCCTCCTTGCTTGGGGGCTTTGCTTCCGGGTTTTCTCCCGCCGCCGCCTTGCCATCAGGGCTTTGAGGTTTCCCCAACCCGGTCGGCCTGCGTGGCGTCGATCTCCAGGAGCGCGCCGATGCCGCAGCCTTCGAACACCAGCGGCATTTCGTCAACATAGAGATCAATCGGGATATTGCTCGCGGCCGACGCGTTCGAGTTCTTGAGAACCTCGCGCAACGCCGGCTCCATCAGGTCGAAGGCCGCAGCACCGTGGCCGACAAAGGCGATCCTGAACGGATCGACAAGCGCGAAGATGCCCGCCAGGCCCGTTCCCAGCGCACGGCCGGCGGACGCAAATGTTTCGGCAGCGAGCGCGTCGCCCGCGCGGGCGGCCTCGGCGATACGGATGATCTCGACCGGCTCGACATGGCTTTGCGGTGTCGCGTTGACGGGTTTGCCCCGGTAGCGGCGCGTAATCGCATAATCGCCCGCATCGGCCTCAATGCAGCCGTTTGATCCGCAACGGCACAGGGCGCCGTCCGCCTGATGCAGCATATGGCCGAATTCCGTTCCAGAGGACCGTGTTCCGTTGATGATCTGGCCGCGCAAGAACAGGCCCATGCCGACGCCGTGGGCCAGCAGTATGGCGGCGAAATTGTCGCTGTAGCGCTCCGGATCGCGCCAGTTCAGCGCCCGGGCGATCAGGTCGCAATCATTGGCGAGCCTCACCGGCACGCCAAATTCCTCTTCCAGCCAAAAGGCCACTGGAATATCAGTCAGCGGCGTCATAGGCGAACGCAGCAGCCGCAGCCCGGCGATATCGGTCGTGCCCTGGATGCCGATCGAAATGCGCGCGAGTTGGCCAGCGGCAAGCCCGGAGGCATTCCAGGTCTGACGGATCTCGGTGATCAGCGTGTCGCGGAAATCCTCCATGGTGACATTGGCCATGTCGAGGTGGAAATGCTCGCGCGCGATCACCGTGCCGGCATAATCGACAATGGCGACGTTGACCGCGCCGATCTTGAGAATGATCAGGACGGCATGACAAAACTGTGGATTGACCGACAGGCTGGTGCTCGGACGGCCACGCCCGGCGCTCGGTCCTGTTTCGGCGCTGCGTGCGATGAGAACGCCCTCGACGATCAGTTCGCTCGAGATCGTCGACACTGTCGCCGGGCTGAGCGTGGCGGCCTGTGCGATTTCTCCACGGCTGACCGTGCCCCCGCGCCGCACGATCTGAATGATGCGCAGCCGGTTGCGTCTTCGCATGTCATCTGAGCGAAGTACGATCGTCATCCTCCCGGGCCGCCTCCTTACAGCCGGGTGCAATGCAAAATTCACGTTGCATTGCAGCAACTTGTCACAATTCCGTTTCATGTTGACATGCAAGCTGTTTTGAGTCACGATTTTTTTTGAGGCTCGAATTAATAGGCCTCAGAGGCGTGCCTGGCTGCTGATTGCCGGCATGTTGGTCGTTTTTGCATTTGGTATGCACCCGGGAGGATTACATGAAAAAGTTACTCAGCACGCTCGTTGCTGGCGTCGTCATGACAGCTGGAATGGCCGGAGCCGCGTTGGCTGAAGGCAAGACTATCGGCGTATCGTGGTCGAATTTTCAGGAAGAGCGCTGGAAGACCGATGAAGCCGCAATGAAGGCCTCTATCGAGGCCGCTGGCGACACCTACGTGTCAACCGATGCGCAATCGTCTGCCGCCAAGCAGCTATCTGATGTGGAAAGCCTGATGGCGCAGGGCGTCGACGCGCTGATCATTCTCGCCCAGGACACCCAGGCGATTATTCCGGCCGTGACAGCTGCCGCCGACGAAGGCATTCCGGTTGTCGCCTATGACCGTCTGATCGAAGACAGCCGCGCCTTCTACCTGACTTTCGACAACGTCGAAGTTGGCCGCATGCAGGCGCGCGCCGTGTTCGCCGCCGCGCCGAAGGGCAATTATGTGATGATCAAGGGGTCACCGACCGATCCGAACGCCGACTTCCTTCGTGGCGGCCAGCAGGAAATCCTGCAGGCGGCCATCGATTCCGGCGACATCACGATCGTTGGCGAGGCCTATACCGACGGCTGGCTTCCGGCCAACGCCCAGCGCAACATGGAACAGATCCTGACCGCAGCCGACAACAAGGTCGATGCCGTGGTTGCCTCCAATGACGGTACGGCCGGCGGCGCCGTGGCGGCACTGACCGCCCAGGGTATGCAAGGCATTCCGGTTTCCGGCCAGGACGGCGACCACGCTGCGCTCAACCGTGTCGCCAGTGGCACCCAGACCGTCAGCGTCTGGAAGGACGCCCGTGAACTCGGCAAGAATGCCGGCGAAATCGCCGCCAAGCTCGCAGACGGCACGGCGATGTCCGACATCGAAGGCACCACCGAGTGGACGTCGCCCGGCGGCACCACGATGACCGCGTTGTTCCTTGCCCCGGTTCCGATCACCAAGGAAAATTTGGCCACGGTCGTCGATGCTGGCTGGATCAGCAAGGAAGCCCTGTGCCAGGGTGTCTCCGGTGGCCCGGCACCCTGTAACTAAGCTCCAGGCTCTGTTGCAAACAACCGAATAACGTCCCCATCCTTCCGGGTGGGGACGTGTTGCTACCCATTACCTGGATTACGGCCATGACCGAGACGTCCCCAGTTGCGAGTGCGCCGGCGAAGCCACGCAATTTCTTTGCTGCGCTTGAACTTGACACCCGCCTTATCGGCATGATCGGCGCCTTCATCGTCATCTGCCTGATCTTCAATTTTCTGACCGACGGGCGTTTTATGACGCCGCGCAACCTCTTCAACCTGTCGATCCAGACCGCGTCGGTCGCGATCATGGCGACGGGAATGGTGTTTGTGATCGTCACCCGAAATATCGACCTCTCGGTCGGGTCGCTGCTCGCGACCTGCTCGGCGATGATGGCGATGATGCAGACCGTGGTCACGCCGGAATGGCTGGGACTGGGTCTCAACCATCCGCTGACCATGCCGATCGCGATCCTGGTCGGTGTGATGACAGGACTGGTGATCGGCGCCTTCCAAGGCTGGCTGATCGGCTATCTGACAATCCCTGCCTTCATTGTCACGCTGGGTGGTTTTCTGGTATGGCGCAATGTCTCCTGGCACCTGACAAAGGGCCAGACGATCGGTCCGCTTGATGCGAATTTCCAGCTTTTCGGCGGCATCAACGGCACGCTCGGCGAGTTCTGGAGCTGGATTATCGCCGCCATCGCTATCATGGCCTCATTCTACGCGCTGTTCCGGTCCCGCAGAAACAAGGTTCTGCATGAGTTTCCGGTCAAGCCGGTCTGGGCCGAAGTGATCATCGGCCTGATCATCGCGGGAGCAATTGCCGGCTTCGTGGCGGTCCTCAATGCCTATGAAATTCCCACGGCGCGGCTGCAGCGGATGTTCGAGGCGCGCGGCGAGATCATGCCCGAAGGCCTGGTTCAGGGCTACGGATTGCCGATCTCGGTGCTTGTGCTGATCGTGATCGCCATTACCATGACGGTCATCGCCCAGCGCACCCGGCTCGGACGGTATATTTTCGCCACAGGCGGCAACCCTGAAGCGGCGGCACTGGCGGGCATCAACACGCGCCTGCTCACGGTGAAGATCTTCGCGATCATGGGCGTCTTGTGCGCCATTTCCGCCGTTGTGGCCTCGTCGCGGCAAACTTTCCATTCCAATGACATCGGCACGCTCGACGAACTGCGCGTCATCGCGGCCGCGGTCATCGGCGGCACGGCGCTCGCAGGCGGCATGGGCACCATCTACGGCGCGATCCTGGGCGCGCTGATCATGCAGAGCCTGCAATCGGGCATGGCGATGGTTGGCGTCGACGCGCCCTACCAGAACATGGTCGTGGGTTCCGTGCTGGTTCTCGCGGTCTTCATCGACATCGTCTACAGGCGCCGGACGGGAGACAAGACATGACCACGCCTCTCGTTGAAATGCGCGACATGCAGAAGTCGTTCGGCGGCATCAAGGCCGTCGATCACGTCACCATCGATCTTTATCCCGGCGAGGTCGTCGGGGTCTTGGGGCACAACGGCGCCGGTAAATCCGTGCTGATGAAAATGCTGTCTGGGGCCTTGCCGCGCGATGGCGGCGAGATCTTCATCAACGGCAAGAAGGCCGTAATCAACAACCCGCGCGACGCCCGCAACCACCAGATCGAGACGATCTACCAGTATCTGGCGCTCGCCGACAATCTGGATGCCGCATCGAACCTGTTTCTCGGGCGCGAACTGACAACGCCGCTCGGCTTTGTCGACGACGCCTTGATGGAGGCCGAGACGCGCAAGATCATGAAGCGCCTCAATCCGAACTTCCGTCGGTTCCATACGCCGGTTGCAGGTCTTTCGGGCGGTCAGCGGCAATCGGTCGCCATTGCCCGTGCGGTCTATTTCAATGCCAAGATCCTGATCATGGATGAGCCCACGGCGGCGCTCGGCGTACAGGAGACCCGGATGGTGGCCGAACTGATCGAGCAACTCAAATCCGAAGGGATCGGCATCTTCCTGATCGATCACGACATTCACCAGGTCAAGGCGATGTGCGACCGGGCCAATGTCATGAAGAACGGTCAGCTCGTCGGCACCGTCAAGGTGGCAGATGTGTCCGAAGACGATCTGCTCGGCATGATCATCGCCGGTAAATGCCCGCCAAACGGGATCCCGGGGCCGGGGGCGATTCAATTCGCCTGAGCTAGCCCAACCTATTTGCCTGAACATTCACAAACCGGGGCCGCGCGCCCCGGTTTTTTGTTGCGTTGCCGCATTCTTTCCGATGACGGCCCGGCGCGCTGAACTAGTTCAAAGCCAAAACACCAAAAGTTACAGCGGCTTATGCGAGTTTACCAAAAGATAAAGATTCCTGAAGAATCCTATTGCAATGCAGCATGAACTATACCATATCTGTGTCAACGCCACGTCGAACACCTCCTCCTCCCAGTTCGGCATGGCAGTAGTCGAGACTATCCGCGCCGGGATCCTCCTCCCAAGCACCGGTCTGGATGTCGCGACGAAGTACAAGCGCCTGTCGGGTCTGACCCGGCAGGCGTTTTGTTTTTCAGGGTTCACCGCGATGGAGATACCCGGACCAAGCTGACGGCCTCGCTCCCGCCTGCTTGTGTGCAACAGGGGGATCTCACCTGTCGACGGGAAAGAAATGTGCCTTGTGCGCCTGCGCCACAGTGGAGATGTGATCGGCCACGGTGCGCACCCGCGCGAGATCCCGGGCGGATTCATGATAGACCATATAGTAGGACCGCTCGATGCGGTGCTCCGGCAGCAGCCGCACCAGATCCGGATCGAGCCCCGCAATGTAATCATGCAGAACGGCAATGCCGGCGCCCGACCGCACCGCCTCGGTCTGTCCGGTGGCGCTTGATATCTCAAACTGCGCCGTCCAGTTGCGCAGGATCTCGCGGGTGAAATGAAGCGACGGCGAGAAGATCAGGTCTTCCACATAGCTGATCAGCCGGTGGTCCTTGAGCTGCTCCGTCCGGGTTGGCGTTCCGTGCTGCTCCAGATAGGCCCGCGAGGCATAGAGCGACAGGGAATAGTCGACCAGCTTGCGCGCCACCAGCCGGCCCTCCGCAGGGCGTTCGACGGTGATGGCGATGTCGGCCTCGCGTTGCGGCAGCGAAAAGCTGCGCGGAACCGGCACCAGTTGCAATCTCAGGTCGGGATGTTTGGCGATCAGTGCGCCCAGCCGCGGCGCCAGGAACGAGACCCCGAACCCGTCCGGCGCGCCGATCCGCACGGTGCCCGAGATGGCGCTGTCGGTGCGGCCGAGATTTGCCTGCGCCGCCAGCATCTCGGCTTCGATCCGTTCGGCGTGCGCCAGGAAGGCTTCGCCTTCCCCGGTGAGCCCGCAGCCATTGGTGCGGCGAACCACCAGCTGCGCGCCGAGCGCGGTCTCGAGCGAGGTGATCCGCCGCGCGGCGGTGGCGTGGTTGATCCCCAGCCGTTTGGCGGCCGCCAGGATCTGCCCGGCGCGGGCGACAGCCAGAAACACCCTGATGTCGTCCCAGTTCACGGCTGCCTATCCAAACACCACGGTCTTGTGGCCATTGAGCATGACACGCGATTCCACATGCATTTTCACCGCCCGCGCCAGCACGCGTGCCTCGATGTCGCGGCCGGCTGCGACGAAATCGTCGGCGGTCATGGCGTGGGTCACGCGCTCGGTTTCCTGCTCGATGATCGGGCCTTCGTCGAGATCAGCGGTGACGTAATGGGCGGTGGCGCCGATCAGCTTGACGCCGCGCTCATGCGCCTGGTGATAGGGCTTGGCGCCCTTGAAGCTCGGCAGGAACGAGTGGTGAATATTGATCACCTTTCCGAACAGGCGGCGTGAGAGGCTGTCCGACAAGACTTGCATGTAGCGCGCCAGGATCACCAGGTCGGCGCCGCTCCGGGTCGCAAGCTCGAGCAGCTTTTCTTCCTGGGCGGCCTTGGTGTCCTTGGTCACCGGCCAGTAGTGAAAGGGAATGCCCTCGTTCTCGGCGCTCCTGCGGCTGTCCTCGTGGTTGGAAACGATCCCTACCACTTCGGCGTCGAGCCAGCCGACCCGGATCTGGTAGATCAAGTGCAGGAGCGCATGGTCGAATTTCGACACCATGATGATGATCTTCGGACGCTTGGCCATGTCATTGATGTCGAGCCGCATCTCGAAGCGCGCCACCGGCGCCTTGAGCGCCCGCTTGACGGCTTCGGCATCCACGCCCTCCGGTGTCTCGATGGCGATTCGCATGAAGAACCGGTTGGTCTGGCGATCCCAGAACTGGCTCGATTCAGCGATATTGGCGCCGATCGCGGCGAGTTCGGTGGTGATAGCCGCAACGATGCCGGGCTGGTCGGCGCAGGCAATGGTGATGACAAAATGCGGATGCGCCATGACAGTCTCCGGGTGTTGATGGCCTTGATGGATGGCCATTCTCCAGCGGCTTTGCAGCATCCGCCCGGGACGGTCAACCCCGTCCCGGGACCGGGGAAATGGCCTGTCAGCCGTGAGCGATCATTACATGCCGCACTGCAGTATAATCCTCAAGGGCATAAAGCGACATGTCCTTGCCATAGCCCGACTGCTTGATACCGCCATGCGGCATCTCGTTGACCAGCATGAAATGGGTGTTGATCCAGGTGCAGCCATACTGCAGCCGTGCGGCGCATTGCATCGCCTTGGAGACATCCTTGGTCCAGACCGAGGAGGCAAGCCCGTATTCGGAATCATTGGCCCAGCGGACCGCTTCTTCCGCGTCGGTAAACCGGGTGACCGAGACCACCGGGCCGAACACCTCGCGCTGGACGATCTCGTCGCTTTGCAGCGCGCCGGCAATCAGCGTCGGCTGGTAGTAGAAGCCGTTGCCGTCGCCCGGCTTGCCGCCGGTGGTGATTTCCATGTGCTTCATTTCCGAGGCGCGTTCGACGAAGCTCGCCACCCGGTCGCGCTGGCGCTTGGAAATCAGCGGGCCTATCTCGTTCTCGGCATCATCCGCCTGATCATATCTGATGCTCGACACGGCGGTCGAAAGTTCGGCCACCAGCTTGTCGTAAATCTTCGGGCCGGCGTAGATCCTGCAGGCGGCTGTGCAGTCCTGGCCGGCATTGTAGTATCCGAAGGCGCGCAGCCCACCCACGACGGCGTCGAGATCGGCGTCGTCAAAGACGATGACCGGCGCCTTGCCGCCCAGTTCGAGATGGGTCCGCTTGACCGACTTGGCGGCTGCCTGCAGCACCTTCTTGCCGGTGGCGACGTCGCCGGTGATCGAGATCATGTTGATCTTGGGATGGTTGATCAGCGCGTTGCCGACGCTTTCACCACGGCCGAGCACGACATTGACCACGCCTTCGGGCAGGATGTCGGCCATGATCTTGGCGAGTTTCAACGCCGTCAGCGGGGTCTGCTCGGAGGGTTTGAACACCACGGTGTTGCCGCCGCCGATCGCCGGCGCCAGCTTCCACGCCATCATCATCAGCGGGTAGTTCCAGGGTGCGATGGAAGCGATGATGCCGACCGGGTCGCGGCGGATCATCGAGGTATGGCCTTCCATGTATTCGCCGGCTGCATTGCCGGGCATGCAGCGCACCGCGCCGGCGAAGAACCGGTAGCAGTCGACAATTGCCGGGATCTCGTCGTTCTTCACCGCATTGATCGGTTTGCCGCAGTTGAGTGCTTCAAGGGCGGCGAAGCCGTCGGCTTCGGCCTCGATCCGGTCGGCGATCCTGAGCAGATAGCCCGAGCGCTGCGCCGGCGTGGTCCGCGACCAGGTGGAAAACGCCTTCTCGGCGGCATTGACCGCGGCCTCGATCTGGATCGAGGAGGCCTCGGGCAGGTTGAGAATGGTCTCGCCGGTGCGCGGGTTGAAGATCTTCTCCTCCGCTTCCGTCCCGGCCTCGAAACGGTTGCCGATCAGCATTTGGGTATCCATGGCGTGTCTCCCGTAGGTTATTTGCCCTGTCCGGAAATCTGGTCTCCGTCCCGGGTGAGATAATAGGCGGCAAGAATGGGCAGGAAGGTAACGAGCACCACCACCATCGCCACCACATTGGTGACCGGGCGCTGGCGCGGCCTGACCAGTTCCTCGAGCATCCAGATCGGCAGCGTCGCCTGCTGGCCGGCGGTAAACGTGGTGACGATCACCTCGTCGAAGCTGAGCGCGAAGGCGAGCATGCCGCCGGCGAGCAGCGCCGTGCCGATATTGGGCAGGATCACATACCTGAATGTCTGAAAGCCGTCGGCGCCGAGATCCATCGAGGCCTCGATCAGCGACCCCGAAACCCGCCGAAACCGGGCCACGGCGTTGTTGTAGACGACGACCACGCAGAAGGTGGCGTGGCCGAGCACGATGGTCCAGAACGAAAACGGGATCTCGGCGAGGTTGAAGGCGGAGCGCAGCGAAATGCCGGTGATGATGCCGGGGAGCGCGATGGGCAGGATGACCAGCAGCGAGATCGCTTCGCGGCCGAAAAACCTTGTCTGCGAGATCGCCGCCGCACAGAGCGTGCCCAGCACCAGCGCCACCACGGTGGAAATCGAGGCGACCCGGACCGAAAGCCCCAGCGCCTCCCACACGTCCGGTCGGTTCCAGGTTACCGCGAACCATTTCAGCGTCAGCCCCGGCGGCGGGAACTGGTAGCTCTTGTCCTCGGTGGTGAAGGCGTAGAGAAAGATCAGCAGGATGGGCAGATGCAGGAAGGCGAGGCCAACGCCGGCGGCGATCTTCAGGCCCATGGGCGTGCGATTTTGACGATCAGAGCGCATTGAAGGCCCCCGCGCGTTTGGCGAGCCAGAGATAGATCCCCATGATCACCACCGGCACCACGGTGAAGGCGGCAGCGAGCGGAATGTTGCCGGCCGTTCCCTGATGCGCATAGACCGCCATGCCGATGAAGCGGTGCGAGGTGCCGATGATCTGCGGGATGATGTAGTCGCCCAGCGTCAGCGAGAAGGTGAAGATCGAGCCGGCAATGATGCCGGGCAGCGCCAGGGGCAGCAGCACATTGGTAAAGGTCTGGCGTGGCGACGCGCCGAGATCGGCGGAGGCTTCGAGCAGATTGCCCGGAACCCGTTCAAGTGCTGCCTGCACCGGCAGGATCATGAACGGCAGCCAGACATAGACGAAGACAAGAAACGTGCCCGTCAGACTGACCGAAAGCGAGTTACCGCCGACAACCGGCAGGGACAGCCAGCCCTCGATCAGGAAGGTCAGATGCAGCTTGTCGAAGATCCAGGTGAGGATGCCTTCCTTGGCAAGGATCAGCTTCCAGGCATAGACCTTGACCAGATAGCTCGACCACAAGGGCAGCATCACGCCGAGATAGAAGACAGCCTTCCAACGCCCTTTCGCATAGCGCGCCGCGTAATAAGCGATCGGAAAGGCGATGATCGCAGAAGCGATGGTCACCAGACCCGCCATGGTGACGGTGCGCACGATGATGTCGAGATTGGAGGGGCGCAGCAGTTCGCCATAAGTCTTCAGCGTGAATTCACGCACGACCAGACCGGAAAACTCGTCGATGGAAAAGAAGCTCTGGATCAGAAGCGCAAACAGGCTTCCGAGATAGATGATGCCGAGCCAGAGCAGCGGCGGCGTCAGCATCACGAACAGCAGGAGCTTCGGATTGCGCCAGAACGCATCCGACAGCGCACCGCCCATTCCGCCCCGTCCGGGGAGTATGGCGCCGGCCCGGATTGTTGCGGTGCTCATGCCTCCGTCCCCATCAGGTGAAGCGCCGAGGGCTCCCACGAGAAGCGGACGGTCGCGCCCGGCGCGGGCACATCGGATCCTGCAGGCAGAAGCACGGTGAGCTTTTCGCCCGCGAGTTCCAGCGTCACGCGGGTGGCGCTGCCAAGGAAGCTTGTCCCAGTAACCTGGGCCTCATGGCCGCCTCCGGCGCCGAGGCGTATATCCTCGGGCCGGAGGCTCGACCATTCGGCCGGTCCGCCCAGTTGCCTGGTCAAATCGGGGGAAAGCACATTGGAGGAACCGACGAAATCCGCCACGAAACGGGTTTTCGGGCGGCGATAGATCTCTTCTGGCGTGCCGGTCTGCATGATCCGGCCTTCATTGAACACCGCGATCCGGTCGGCCATCGACAGGGCCTCGCCCTGGTCGTGGGTGACGAAGACAAAGGTGATGCCGAGCGCCCGTTGCAGCGCCTTGAGCTCTTCCTGCATCTGCTCGCGCAGCTTGAGATCGAGCGCGCCCAGCGGTTCGTCGAGCAGCAGCACCTTGGGCTTGTTGACGAGGGCGCGGGCCAGCGCCACGCGCTGCCGCTGGCCGCCGGAGAGCTGTCCGGGCTTGCGCGCCCCGTAACCGGGCAGCTTGACCATCTCAAGGGCGGCCTCGGCGTCGCGCAGGCGCTCGGCTTTGGCCACGCCGCGGATCATCTGCCCATAGGCCACGTTGTCCGCGACATTGAGATGCGGAAACAGCGCGTAGTCCTGGAATACCGTGTTGACGTTGCGCCGGTAGGGCGGCACGCCCTCGGCGGTTTCCCCGAAAATCTCGATATGCCCGGCGGTCGGCTGCTCGAAGCCGGCAATCAGCCTCAGGCAGGTGGTCTTGCCCGACCCCGATGGTCCGAGCATGGCGAAGAATTCGCCCGCCTCGACCTCGAGATCGACCGCATCGACGGCGCGAACAGTCCCGAAATGACGGGATACCTGCTGGAAGGAAACGGCATACGGCATGGGAAATCCAGATCAGTCCTGTTGTGCCCCGTGAAGGGCACCGGTCCAAGGGAGCGCAGATCGTGATGCAACGGTCTAGTGAGCTGCCAATCTCCCTCCCCAAAAGTTCACGGGGAGGGAGATGTGGTTCAGGTCGTTGGTTGGGCCGGATCAACGGCCGCCGATGACACCGATATAGTCCGAGACCCAGCGGTAATAGGGCACGCACTCGCCCTGGCTTTCGCACTGGGTCACAGGCGTGGTCCAGAAGCGGACCTGCTCGAAATTGTCAAAGCCATTGGTGGTGCAGGTTTCAGGGGTCATCATGCCTCGCCCGTCAGTGCAGGCCGCAGGAACGGGTGGATTGGCGCCGAACCAGACGCCGAGGTCGCTGGGCAGGTTTGACGACAGCGTGTGCTCCATCCACATGTAGGAGCAGTTCGGATTGGCCGCGTCGACATGCATCATGGTGGTATCAGCCCACCCAGTCACGCCTTCCTGCGGGAAGACTGACGCCACTGGCTGGTTGTCGCCCTTGAGCAGGTTGACCTGGAACGGCCAGGAGCCCGACGCCACCACGCCTTCATTTTTGAAATCGTCAATCTGGATGAACGCGTCGTGCCAGTAGCGGCCCACCAAGGTCCGCTGCACGCGCAGCAGATCAAGTGCTTCCTTGTACTGGTCTTCGTTGAGTTCGTAGGGACTCTTGATGCCGAGTTCCGGCTTGTGGAACATCAGGTATTGCGCCGCATCGGCAATATGGATGGGGCCATCATAGGCCTGGACGCGGCCCTTGTTGGTCTGGCCGTCCGGCAGCTCCATTTCTTCGAACACGACGTTCCACGAAGTGGGGGCTTCCTTGAAGGTTTCGGTGTTGTACATCAGCACATTCGGGCCCCACATGTACGGCACCCCGTAATGAACGCCATCGACCGTGTGCCAGGGCGCATCCTTGAGGCGGTCATCGACTTCCGACCAGCTCGGGACCAGGTCGATATTGACCGGCTGGACGCGTTTGCCCGCGATCAGACGCAGCGAAGCATCACCCGAGGCAGTGACGAGATCGAAGCCGCCTTCGTTCATCAACGCCACCATCTCGTCGGATGTGTTGGCAGTCTTGACGTTGACCTTGCAGCCCGAGGCTTCCTCGAACTTGGTGACCCAGTCGAATTCCTTCACGGTCTCGCCGCGCTCGATGTAACCCGGCCAGGCGACAATGTTGACCTGACCTTCAGCGGGTCCGATCTCTGTTATCATTTCGGCCGACGCCAATCCCGGCGCCATGACCGAAAGCGCCAATGCCATCGCAGTGCATGTGTTCAAGGTTTTTTTCATCTGCTTGAGCTCCCCTGTATGCGGCCGCCAAAATAGCTGCCTGCGTCGGGAGCCAAGAGTGATACGATCATCCTGAGACCACAAATACTTTTATCAGATTGGCGATATCGGGAAAACCGATATCGAGCTCATTTCCGCGCCATTCATCGGCTCCCATCAATTATGGGAGCCTGCGTCCGGGTTTTCGGGTGCCGGGTAGGGGGCGAGACCTGGTCTCAGGCGGCGCCGTCCATATCGGAAGTCTGGCCGATCGCATCAAGCCGTTTTTGCAGGGCGAGACGATCAATACTCGCCAATGGCAGGCTGACAAAAATCGATATCCGTGAATTGAGCATCCGGTAAGCGTCTGCAAATGCGAGATGTTTTTCTGCTTCCGTTCCTTCGGCTGCTGCGGGGTCAGGCACGCCCCAATGGGCGGTCATCGGCTGCCCGGGCCAGACCGGACAGCTTTCATTGGCCGCGTTGTCACAGACGGTGAACACGAAATCCAGCTCCGGCGCGTCGGGCTTGGTGAATTCGTCCCAGTCCTTCGATCGTGCGAAGCTTGTGTCAAAGTTTGTCTGCCGCAGCAGGTCGAGCGTGTAGGGGTGGACTTCGCCCTTCGGTTGAGAGCCGGCCGAATAGGCCTTGAACCGGCCTTGCCCGGCGCGGTTCATGATGGCTTCCGCGAGGATCGACCGGGCCGAGTTGCCGGTGCACAGAAACAGCACATTGTAGATCTTGTCGGTCATGATTTTGCTCGCTTTTCGTCTAGATCGTGCTCCTGCGTGGCAAAGGTGGCCTACGCATCCCATCGCATCGATATATCAAGAATATCCGATTTATATGACATGACAAGACGCTGGCTTCGGAAAAGGCTTAGCGCTGGCGGATCGCACGCTGCGCCTGCGACAGGCCGATGAAATCGCGCGCGGCTTGCGTGAGTTCGCTGCCGCGCCGCCAGGCAACGCCGACCTGGACCATCGGCAGGCTCCCCGACACATCCCGGCTCTCGATCCTGTCGCCTTCCAGCGACCATGGCCGGTAGACCAGGTCCGGCAACAGCGCCACGCCGGCGCCGGTGGCGACGAGACTGCGCACCGCTTCCACAGATCGGGTCCGGAAGGCGATCTTCGGCCGCGAGCCGATGGCGCTCAGCAATTTGGCGGTGCTTTCCTCGATCTCGTCGATGGTCAGCATGATGACCGGTTCTTCGGCCACCTCCGCCACCGTGATGCTCTCGGCGGATGCGAGCCGGTGGCCGAGCGGCAGCCACAGCCGGTAGGGCGAAACCTCCAGGATCTCGGTCTGCAGCGCCATGCGGTTGCGCAAATTCGAGATCACGATCACCGCGACGTCCAGTTCGCCGCCAATCAGCAGGTGTTCGAGATAATCGCCATTGTCCTCGATCGCCGAGACCGTAACGCCGGGAAAGGCCCGGCGGTAGCGCGCCAGGAGGTCCGACAGCACATAGCCCGCCACCAGCGAGGTCACGCCCAGATTGAGTGAGCCGGTAAGGTTCTCCTTGTCGTCGGAGAAGGTGCGGCGGGCGTCGGAAACATCGGACAGGATCTTGGTCGCGTGGCGCAGGAACTGATGGCCCTTGTGGGTGATCGCCAGCCCGCGCGAATGGCGCTCGAACAATTCCACTCCAAGGTCGCCCTCCAGTTCCTTGATCGCCTCGGTCACTGCCGATTGCGAAATCGATAGGTTCTGCGCCGCCCCCGAGACGGTGCCCTGGGCGGCGACAGCAACAAAATATTGCAATTGGCGAAGCGTGAAGGCCATGGCGCATAACAACCAGCATTCCGCGCGGCTGACAACTGGGGTCGGTCCGGGCCGGTGTCATGCGAGTGTCGGCAGGAACGGCTTGGAGTGCTTTGGCTCAAAGAGCGGCGGGTTCAAACGTGGTCAGGCAGTCTGCCGGATAATATGGCCAATGGGCGGCATCGCAAGAGCTGACCGGTGCGACGGGGGCAGTGACCAGGCGTATCTTGCGTTCGATCACGGCGTCACCTGTTTCATCAAAGCTTGATGGGATAGCAGTTGGCGCGAGCGCAATAGAAGCAGAGCCGAATGAAGCTTCTTCGCGATCGGTGGACAACCCATCTACATCAGCAGCAATAGCGGCTGCGCCGAGTGCGAGGATGGATACGGTGATGAGAGCAATCTTTTTCATGCCCCCCAACGCCACAGTTTCGCCTTGGTTCCCTGGGGATGCACAATTTTGTCAAGCTTTCGCCCCACCGATTAACCGTATGCCGCTCCCGTCGGTTCATTCGGAAGGTCTCCAGCTTCTGCATTTTCACGTTTTGGTTGACGGCTTGGCGGGCTTCTTTCTCGAGCGTCCCACCGAAACTGATCAACACGCCTAGCAGGCGGCGGTGCTTGCACTGAGGGCATGCCTGGCAACTTTCTTGCTTAGCCCCGTTTCTTCTTGCTTAAATGTGCTTTATGAAGCCCTAAAGCCGTGGCCGGACATTCGCCCGCACATGGCGCCCGCTTGAGCGGGCTCAAACACGAAGTCCGAAAGATCCGACATGACAGACCTTGCGACCATCCAGCCGGCGATAGCCCGGGCGCTGGCAAAACGCGGCTATGAAACGCTCACTCCGGTTCAGGAGGCTGTGCTTGCGCCCGAACTGCGCGATGCCGACCTTCTGGTGTCCGCCCAGACCGGATCGGGCAAGACGGTGGCCTTCGGCATATCGCTTGCGCCGACGCTGATGGGTGAGGAAGAAGCCTTGCCGCGCGCCGAGGCGCCGCTGGCGATTGCGATTGCGCCGACACGTGAACTCGCCATGCAGGTCGAGCGTGAACTGGCATGGCTTTATGCCGAAGCCGGCGCGCGCATCGCCACCTGCGTTGGCGGCATGAACATGACCACCGAACGGCGCACGCTGGAGCGCGGCGCCCATATCGTGGTGGGAACGCCTGGCCGCTTGCGCGATCACATCGAGCGCGGATCGCTGGACCTGTCGGCCATTCGCGCCGTCGTTCTCGACGAAGCCGACGAAATGCTCGATTTGGGCTTCCGCGATGATCTTCAGTTCATTCTGGACGCAGCCCCCGACCAGCGCCGCACCCTGATGTTCTCTGCAACCGTGCCCGCAGGCATCGCCAATCTGGCCAAGCGCTATCAGAACAAGGCCGTCCGCGTGACCACGGCGGGCGACCAGAAGCAGCATCTCGACATCGAATACCGCGCGCTTGCGGTCGCCCCCAATGACCGCGAAAACGCCGTCATCAACGTGCTGCGCTATTACGACGCAAAGAACGCCATCGTGTTCTGCAGCACGCGCGCCACCGTCAATCATCTGACCGCGCGGTTTTCCAACCGCGGCTTTTCGGTCGTGGCGCTGTCGGGCGAATTGAGCCAGAACGAGCGCACCCACGCGCTGCAGGCCCTGCGCGATGGCCGCGCCAAGGTCTGCGTCGCCACCGACGTGGCCGCCCGCGGGCTCGATCTGCCCGATCTCGAACTGGTCATTCACGCCGACCTGCCGAAGAACCCGGAAAGCCTGCTGCACCGTTCGGGCCGCACGGGACGCGCCGGACGCAAGGGCGTCTCCGCCCTGATCGTGCCCTACAATGCGCGGCGCCGCACTGAACGGCTGTTGTCGGACGCCCGCATCGCCGCCGCCTGGGCGCGCCCGCCCTCGGTCGACGAAATTCTTGCCCGTGACGATGAACGGCTGATGGAAGACGCGTCCTTTGTGGCCGATGTCGCTGAAGACGAGGCCGCCATGGTTGCGGCTCTCCTGGAGCGGCATGGGGCCGACAAGGTTGCCGCAGCGCTCGTTCGCCTGCACCGCGCCGGCCGCTCGTCGCCCGAGGAACTGATTGATGACGGCCCTGTCTCGGCTCCCGGCGGCGCGTCCGGCGGGACCTTTGCCGAGCGCGCGCCGCGCGAGCATGTGGCGATCAAGGATGCCGTCTGGTTCTCCCTGTCGCTCGGTCGCAAGCAATCGGCCGAGCCGCGCTGGCTGCTGCCGATGATCTGCCGTGCCGGTCACATCACCAAGAATGAGATCGGCTCGATCCGCATTCACGATCTCGAGACCCATGTCGAGATCGCGGGAGTGGCGGCCGACAAGTTCGAAGCCGCCATCGGTCCGACGCGCAAGATCGAGAAGAATGTCACGGTGACCCGTTTGAGCGGCGTCCCCGAGGCGCCGTCGCGGCCGCCGCGCCCCGCCAGATCGTCGGACGCGGAGACCACCTCCGCCCCGCGCATGGAGCGGCAGGACCAGCCGGGCGATGACTATCGTCCGCGGGAAAAGGCCAAGCCGGATTACGCCAAGAAACGCCCTTTCACCGGGGGCAAGAAGCGCGATGACCGTCCGCCGCGGCACGATGCCTATGCCGACCGGAAACCTTCGCCCCGTGATGATGCGCCCGCACCGGCAAAGGCCGGCGGCTGGCCCTATGATGATGCGCCCCCGGCTGGAAAGCCTGAAAAGGCAAGCCCGGAGCCTGCGGCGGCCAGGCCCGCTCCATCCGCCAAGGCGGCTGATGCCGGAATTGACCGGCCATTTGCCAAGGACAAGAAGCCGTTTGCCAAGGACAAGAAGCCCAAGCGCGACAAGCCAGGTGCCAAGGCCGATTTCAAGCCGGACTTCAAGCCCGGGGCAAAACCCGCCAAGCCGCACCGCAAGGGCGAAAAGAACCCGCTCGCCGACGTGACCAAGCGTGTCACCGCCGATGGCGGCAAGGGCGGATTGAAGCGCAAGCCCAAGGCCTGAGCGACCACAGCGCCTGAATACTGTCTGTGATCCTGTCGCCCTCAAGCAAACCCGCTTGAGGGCGACAGGCGTTTGGGGCGAGGGGCGCGACACGGGCTTCCGGTCTTCGCCTGGGCCGCGCAGTATCCATGACGGACCGATAGTCACATTCAATTAACCAACATGAAGAAATCTCGTTTCCTGCTGTTTTCACCTCAACAGATGGCGGATTCCTGTGGCGCCGTGTTTTCGCATTCTTAACGAAAGCATGGTTAGATCGAAGCATGGGGATTGGCGCTTGTTTCAGGCCCGACATTCCTCCCATGCGCGGACTTTCTCCGTGCCCGGCACATGAAGGCTTTTGGGCGTGCCGCCTGTTTGCAGATTTACCACCGGACAGGCCGGACCAGGCTCCGAGGCATATCCGGGTCGGGTCGGATCAATAAAAACGAGGATACGATGAGCAGCACGCAAACCGCCAACAAGACTTCAGGTCTCGAAATTATCTCGTTCTTCCTCGGCGAACAGGTGTTCAGCGTGAACATCATGGCTGTCCGGGAAATTCGCGGCTGGACACCGGCCACGCCGCTGGCGCATGCGCCGCGCCACGTCCTGGGCGTCATCAATCTGCGTGGAACCGTCATTCCGGTGATCGATATGGCGCTGCGGCTTGGCCTTGACGCCATCAAGCCGACCGAACGCTCCGCGATCATCGTTGCCAGCATCCGCGGACAACTCGTGGGCCTCCTGGTCGACAATGTGTCCGACATGGTCACCGTTGCCGAAGACGAAATCCAGAGCGTACCGGAAGTCGGCGCGACCGAAGTTCAGCGCATGACCACGGCGATCATCGCCAAGGACAAGTCGATGATCTCGCATCTCGACCTTGATTCGCTGCTCGACGAAGAAGGCGAACTCGCCGCCTGAGAATTCGCACCAGATCTGCTCTTTGAAGGGGCGGGCGCGCCGGGTCATCCCGGCCGCGCCCGCCCTTTGCCGTTTGATTGCTGAAAAGTACCCAATCCCGCTGCATTCGTGCGCAGGGTCAGGCTGACAGCGGTTTCCCGCTGCGAATTCATGTGCGCTGCATCACGGGCGGTGGACATGGCCGGACGGGCAATGCATGGTGTGCGTTGCCGCAAGGCAGCCCGATCAACGGATACATCCCATGTCGATTCTGGCAAGCGTACACCATCTGACCCATTACAAATATGATAGGCCGGTTAGCCTCGGCCCCCAGATCATCCGTCTCCGGCCGGCGCCGCACAGCCGGACAAGGGTGGTGTCGCACTCCCTCAAGATCAGTCCGAAGGAACATTTCGTCAATTACCAGCAGGATCCCTATGGAAACTGGCTGGCGCGCTATGTCTTTCCCGACCCGGTCATGGAACTGAAGATCGAGGTCGATCTGGTCGCCGACATGACGGTCTACAATCCGTTCGACTTTTTCGTCGAGGAATCGGCCGAAACCTGGCCGTTCACCTATCCTGAAGACATCGAGCCGGATCTGGTGATCTACCGGACGCCCGAGCCCGCGGGTCCGCGCTTGGCGGCATTTCTGCAGACGGTGCCGCGCGAACAGGCCCGGACCGTGGATTTTGTCGTAGGCCTCAATGCTCGGCTTGCCAATGAGATCGGCTATGTCATCCGCATGGAGCCGGGCGTGCAGACGCCCGAGGAAACCTTCGAGACCGGCAAGGGCTCATGCCGTGACACCAGCTGGCTTCTGGTGCAGGCGCTGAGGCACCTCGGATTCGCCGCGCGCTTCGTCTCGGGCTATCTGATCCAGCTCAAGCCGGACCTGGTTTCGCTCGACGGTCCGCCCGGCACCGATCATGATTTTACCGATCTGCATGCCTGGGCCGAGGTCTATCTGCCCGGTGCCGGATGGATCGGTCTCGACCCGACCTCGGGCCTGTTGACCGGCGAAAGCCACATTCCTCTGGCCGCCACGCCGCATTTCCGCAACGCAGCTCCTATTTCGGGTCTGGCGAGCTTTGCCGAGGTCGATTTCGCCTTCGACATGCGCGTCGACCGGATGGCGGAACATCCGCGCATCACCAAGCCCTTCAGCGAAGAATCCTGGTCGGCGCTTGACGCGCTTGGCCATGATATCGACGCCAAGCTCAAGGCAGGCGATGTCCGGCTGACCATGGGCGGCGAGCCGACTTTCGTATCGATCGACGATTTCGAAAGCGAGGAATGGAACACCGCCGCCGTCGGTCCGCAAAAGCG